>JACCDH010065955.1_pt1 | contig 164638 bp, 160 predicted proteins | sample 7442481 | NCBI WGS metagenome assembly JACCDH01 (sample SAMN15323433, study PRJNA562643) | freshwater metagenome | isolation source: river surface water | place: USA:Blue River Watershed | collected 2017-08-15
CAAAAATATTTTCAATTTTTTTAACAAATAATATCTTCCAAGTACTTTTTAGATGTATTGTATCTAACATCAGAACTTTTACCAGCCAAGTGATAAATAAGTGCGTCTTCCTTTCTCTCAAAACATTTCAGTGTTAGAATTTAAAATATTCATAGTTCACCAATTAAGCATAAACCAATTGTTTTTCTATTTCTAAAAATTTTTTAGAACCACAAAAAGTTTGAAGTTGTTAGTTTCATTTTTTTAAAGAAAGCAAAGTAGCTTTCATTTAAGAAAACTACTTATCTGTAACGCCACGGAAAGGCCACTTTATTAGTTACAGGTGCCACAACCATTAAGGCAGGTTGTGGGTCAATGGGTTATTCATCCGCAACAATTGCATCTAGTAATGATCCCTCCAATATAAAGAACAATTGCATGCCCTTTTAATTGGGTATCGATAACTTGTGCCATCATTACGATATTTGGTAACCCACTGAACAATAATTTTGTGGTTGCCAATCCTTTTTACCATATACAAGACACAACACGGAGGATCATTCCAGTGCAATGCAAGGTGTGACGGTTGCACGTACGTCACTCAACACAATCGTGCCACGGGAATAATTTTAGTCAGGGTTCTCTCGTTTATAAACTTTTTTGATTATAAACTTACGCCACCCAAACACGGTATATTTCCTTTCTTTCGAACCGGGGCAAGTAATTTTACACGTTTTCTTTTTAGTAACCAGCAGCTTTACCTGCCTCGGCGTAAACAACGTCATAAACCCATGAATTATGCCAGAGCACTCCCCGTGATATCACAGTCAGGAACTCTTGGTCGCTAATTCACAAACCCATTTTGTTAACGCGAATTTGTTAACAAAAGTTTTTAATTTAAAAGAACCATCTAAGATATTTTATTTCAATTTTTTTATTTATTAAAACAAATACTTAAATTAAAAAAACTTAACCTAAATATTCTTCATTTCGCTCTTCTTTTGCCTTGCGACAATTTTTAAGAGCCTGCGTTTTGGTCTTGCTAACATATTTCCCATTAATATGGTTGTCTAAATTTAGCATCTGAGACATATCGTCGATTCCGCGACTATATTTCTCGGTATTAGTAGGTTTATTAGATTTCGTAAACTTTTTTGACATTATGTAATAAAATAAGTTGGTATAAACAATTTATTTTTCAATTTTTACAATTAAAAATTTATAATGAATTAGAAGTTTTTTTTTAACGTTTTAAAAGAATTTTGTAATTTTTTGGTTAAATTACCAAACCTAATTTTAGAGGCTTTAATTTAAGACATAACAACAAACCAAAAATTGTTATGAATTTTGGTGTGTTATAAAAATCAATTATAAAAATACCTTACAAAATAAGCAACAAATGTGGCCTAAGTTGTGTTCCAACTACCTTTTGAGGGGTAGTTTTAAGACAGTTTATTGTCTATTTGGAAAGTATAATATAATTAACTTTTACTTCACTAAGAATCAGAATTAAATTGTTTGCTTTTGCTTTGGCGCAAACTTTACCAGCCACAACAAGCTTTTACACTGTTGAGGCAAAAGCTTAATCCTTTAAGCTCATGCATAAACTTTTTTTTTCAATTTTTTTATTTATAATTTTCTATTATATTATATATACTGTAAATGAGTCAATTTGATGGCAAAGTTTATGACAGACAAACTCCAAGAAAAGCAGTTCCAAATTTAGAAACAAGAAAAGCAGATGCGATTATAGATTGGGATTATAACTATACTGGTGTTAAAAAAACTCAACGTGACTTGGCAGAGGCAGAACTAAAAAGGGACGGTGAAAGTCTATGGGATGCTTACTCAACAATTTGGGGATTTAATAAAAAATATAAAGATTTAAATTTGGATATTAACGATAAACCTGGGCATATTCATGATGCTCCAAAAACCAGTTTAATTGTTAAAACAAAAAATGGGAAAAAAATTCAAGTAAGTAATTATGGTAGTAGTAATAAAAATGATCCAAGTGGTATGATTGATGCACACGACTTGGCTGCTGCAGGACACGCAATTGATGTTAATGGTGTATATTCTTGGTCTAGTATCCAAAGTTCAATCCCTAAAGAAACTAAAATGGAAGCATATAAAAAAGGAGCATTAAGAGAATTCACCGAGGAAATAGGTTTAACTATCCCAGATGATTACCATTCACGAATTGTTTACGAATTAAAACTTGACAATAGAAATAGACCTATTCATACTCATACTATTGAACTTGAAAATGCAGAATATGAAGCCCTCGTTGCACCATTACTTAGCAAAACAGGACAAAGACCACAACCTGAAATTTCCGCTATTTACTTTAAAAAATACTTAAAATATAAAAATAAATACTTACAACTTAAAAAACAATTAAAATAAATTTATTTAAATACAAATATAAAACTAATTAATAATTAATTATTAATTAATATTATATGTCAGAGAGAAAAGCTAATACAAAAAGCCCAATGTTAAAAATTATTATTAGTTTATTTTGATTTTGTTGATTTATTTTTGGTTTCAACAACTTGTTTACCATTTTGAGGAACAGGTGGAGTTGGGGGTTCAGGTGGAACACACATTGGCGATAACATAAATGCCATTAATAATGAGTTTTGACCTGGATAATTTCCTCCTGGATTTTCTGCAGTATGAATTGTTCCAGAATGAGAATCCCAGTTTGCAACACTTATTTGATCACCACATTTTAAAGGAATAAATTGTCTAATTAAACATCTGGATGCACCAGAATCTCTTCCAAAAGTTGTTGAGTAGTCTGGATCATTATTTATAAATAATGTTAGTTGACTTGGTTCATCTGTAATAACATCTCCAAAAATATCATAAATACCATCTTGTTGAATTGTTACAACATTTTCACCTTGAATAAATTTTGCACCATTGCATATTACATTGTTAGACCAATGAACTGTGTCACCAACAAGAATTTCTTGAGGAACAGCAGTTGTAATAGAAAAATAAGATTTAGGACCAGCAATTTGTAAAAAATGATGGTATAATAAATAATCACGAAAGTAAGGATAGTAACAATCATAGTGTTTTCTTATTTTGCAATCAACTGGAACAGGTTGAGATTTTTCTAATGGAGCTAATTTAAAAACAGTTAAAATTGAACTTACAGATTGATATTTGCCACCAGCATATTCTGATACAACAACATTTCCATTAGCAGAAGTATGATTTTTAACAGTAATAATATCCCCTTGTTTCAAGCTTGTAATTGTTCTTAAAGTAACTTGACCGGCACCACGATTAATACCTTGAGTTGTATAATCTAATGGAACGCTATTTACAGCAATTGAAAATTGTGCAGCAGTATTAGTAGTTGCTAAAAAAAATAATTTATAATATCCATCTTGTAAAACTTTTACTTGTGCTGGATTAATTGGGTCCCAATATAAACCATCAACAACTGAATTTGAATCATAAACAACGTCTGATTCAGTGTTAACAATTTGGGTTGATTTAGTATAAAAAGTTCCATGAACATTAAATCCTTTGGGCATAAGAGTTTCATCACATAAAACTTTTTCAGTTAATTTTTTGAAAAGTTTCTTTTTTTTGTGAGTAAGTGATTCCATAAATTTACATTCATTTTCTGGATTAACAGTTGCTGGATTTAATGGAGCTAATTTAAAACCAATTGCCACAGCAGAATTACCTGGTTGTAAACCACCCATTCCAGTATTTGTTGCAACAGATGCATTTGAACTAATGTAGTTTCTAACAACAACATTGTCGTTTTTATTTAATTTTAGCATGTGTCTAGACACAACTTGACCTGCACCAGAGTTAGTACCAATACATGTGTATTCATTTGCTAATCCATTAATAAAAAATGTAAACTGAGCAGAACTATCGGTATTTACAGAAATAAAGAAAACATAAAAACCTGATTCTCTTACATAAAAAGGTGATGATTCATTAAATCTATCAATATTAAACATAACAATGTTATTATTAAATGGTAATACATGGTTGTTTGGTACTATTTCTGAAATATTATTTGATGTTCCACAATATGCAGTTGAACCTGCAATCATAAGTTGTTCATCTTCTAATAGTCTGTTTCTAAAATAATTGTAAATATCACATAATCTAAATTTTGGTTTGCATTCGGATTTTGATTTGTCGGAGCATTCTGACTCAGATTTTTCAGATTTATTGCATTTGTCGTATTTATGATGTTTGTGATGTTTTTTATGAGGCTTATTATTGCATTCTTTGTCATTTGAAAAACATTCTAATTCAGAACTAGAAGATGAAGAGGACGAGGATGAGGAAGAAGATTCGTCAGATGAATCTTTTTTGTGATGTTTGTGATCACGAGAACCTGGCATATATATTATATTAGAAAATAATTTTAAAAATTTTAGATATTTTTTTTAAAATAAAATTTCAAATATTTAATTTATTACCATAGTTATAACCAAACCATTTGATAAGTTACCAGTTTCATAAAATATTTTAAAACAAAACAAGTCTGTGGGTTTAATTCTAACAATTGAATTAAATGTTTTGAAACTAGATAATCCATCACAAACACATACAACATAATCCGTTGGTTTATTGTTAATAAACAATGTAATAGTACATTTGGAATTTAATTGATTTCTTAAAACAATTCCAATTTGCTTTATAAAAAAATCATAAGGAATCATAATACTTGCTTTATCAAATTGAACAGATGCTATATTTATACCAACAAACTCGCAGGAATTAACTTGATTATTTGACATTAAAAACACAAAACTATTTCCTTGTAACCCCATTGAACCAGTAAGTCCTTTTTCACCCTTTTCCCCCTTATCACCTTTTTGTACAACAATTTCTTTTTGTTTGTTATCATTATCTGGATTTGTCATTATTGTAATTATATTGGAACCAGGATATCCGGTTGAAATTGTACTATTACTCACACATTTACAGTAATTTTTAATTTTTTTATTACAAATTCCACATTTATAAATTTTTTTTATTTTTGTAAATGCAAATGAATTACTCGAATCAGAATCTGATTCTGATAACAAAGATTTTTTCCACTTTTTTTTCTCTTTTATTTTTACACTCATAATATATTAAAACATTTGAAAAAAATTATATAATAATTTTCAAATTATTTATTAATGTTCGTTTTATTTTCCAGAATATTTTCCGGGATTTTTAAAACAAGATTCAGAAAGTTCTGAAGATTCTTCAAATTCACAATCGGAACTCTTACTTTTGTGAGTGCTTTTTGAACAGTCGGAATCATTGGAATCGGAGTCAGATGAATCTGAACTTGAACTAGACGAATCGGAACTATCAGATTCAAAATAACACCAAGGTTTTTTATTTTGTCTTGGAGGAAATGCACATTTTTTATGTTCAGGTGCTATTTTCCAAATGTTTAAACATACATTTTTACTTTCAGGAATAATACTAGATGATGCCATCGAAGTTGTTAAGGGATATGGAGATAAATAATTTTTAACTGTTAAACAATCACCTTTATTTAAATTAAGTATTTGGTGTACAGTAATAAAATTTTGAGGATTATTAGATGAAGTTAGTGATGATAATTCTGGATTAGCATTAACAAATAAACAAATTTGACCTGGTTGTTCAAATTGACAAGTTAAATTTACAATATAAATTCCATCTCTTTTAATTTTAATAAATTGTTTACATTCATCCCAGCGCAAATTTAGAACATGAGATTTTTTTTCAAATCGGATGTTATTATTTGGTTCAATTAATTGAGGACAATATGAATAAAACATTCCATAAGCATCAGAACCATTTACCATAAGATGTTTTTCTTTTCTTAATCTTTTTACAACAGTTTCATAATCAACTATATTTTCTGCTACCTTATTTATTTTTTTATTTAATTTCTCAATTTGTTTACCGCTTTTATAATCAAAATATTTTATAATTTTTTCCATTTTGTTTATTTTATTATTGTATTTGTCTGGGTTGGGTTTTTCTTTATTTTTATCAACAGTTTGAGTTTGTTGATTGGTTTGTTTTTCTTCATCTTTGTATGAATCAGATGTGTAGGATTCTGAACTTGAGCTATTTTCGTTTTTATGGCAACGAGAACTAGTCATATATATAAAATTAGAAAAAAAATATAAAAAAATTTTAAAAAATCTAAATATTTTTTCTCAAATTATATATATAGGTAATGCCTGGTTTCAAAAAAAATAAATATGATGATGAATACTTTTCGGATTCATCAAAATCTTCAACTAATAGTAAAAAATCATCAGAATCAAGTAAATCGAGTAGTTTATCATCCTCCGATATAACTGGATTTAATTTAAAATACAATGATTCTGACATCTCAAAAAATGTTCCTGTTATTCCATTTAATTTCCAACTCATAAAAGGAGATAAAGGAACACGTGGACACAAAGGCAAAAGAGGAAAACGCGGTCATCCAGGATGTCCTGGGCCTATTGGTCCAATTGGACCGATGGGTCCACAAGGTGAAAAAGGAGAACAAGGTGTTCAAGGTATTGAAGGTCCACAAGGTTTACCCGGTTCAGCTGTTGAAAAAGGCGACAAGGGTGAAAAGGGTGATATTGGCGAAAAAGGTGACAAAGGTGACAAAGGCGATAAAGGTGACAAAGGTGACAAAGGCGACAAAGGTGATCAAGGTAATAAAGGTGAACAAGGTGAAAAGGGTATTAAAGGCGACAAAGGTGACCAAGGATTTCAGGGTCAACAGGGTTTAAAAGGAGATACAGGCGAAAATGGTGATAAAGGTGAACAAGGTGAAAAAGGTGACAAAGGAGAACAAGGTATTCAAGGTTTTAAAGGCGATAAAGGAGATAAAGGTGATACAGGATTAAAAGGAGACATTGGTGATACAGGTGAAAAAGGTGACAAAGGAGAAAAAGGAGACAAAGGTGACCGTGGAGAAAAAGGAGACAAAGGTGATTCTGGAGAAAAAGGCGACCAAGGAATCCAAGGACAACAAGGACCACAAGGCCCTCAAGGCTTACAAGGCTTTAAAGGTGATCAAGGTGCTAAGGGAGACACAGGAAGCATTATATCGTTTTCATATTATTATAATACTTCTGAAAATATAATACAACCTGGTCAAAATGTAAAATTTGACTTTCCAAATTTAAATTCGTCTAACATTATATATTCTGATGGTATCATAACTTTAGTAAATTCTGGAAAATACAAAGTTTCTTGGTTTGCTCATACACCCCAATCAGGTCAATTTGCTCTTTCACTCAATGGTTTTTTACAAGGAAATTCTGTTTTCAATTCTGAATTTGGAAGTTGTATTATTAGTTCTTTTGTTCCAAACTCTTCATTACAACTTATTAATAATACAAACATAACTACAACTATAGTACAATATGGAGGCAACGGAATTTCAACACCAATTAATGCATACATTATTATTGAAAAATTTGAATAAAATCATTAAAATAATAAAATTATTTTTATTAATTTAATCTTATTTAAAACCCATTAATTTTCATTATTGTGTTAAATATATCCTTTTCCCTTATTTGAGTATTAGACCAAGTGTATTTTTCAATTGTTTCATTAAATACATCACAATGAGATAATATATATTTTTGGTTTTCAATGTAAATATCAGGAATCATAAAATTAATTACAAATGACTTTGTTAAATTTGGTTGAGGTGTTAGATTAGCATCTGCTTTAATTTTATTTTGTGAAAACTTTAAATATTCAAAAATATATTCTCTTGTATATTCTCCTGGATTTTTAATTAACAAGTAATGTGAGTTATTTGATAAAGGTGCATTCGGTTGCGGTATATAAGTTGTTCCTGCACCTAAACCATTTTTAACAATACCAATTAGGCTATTTTTATTTACTTCATTTGCTTCATTTGATTGTAATAAATCACAAATCAATTCGATTTTTACCATTTTGTCAGTTGGTAACGTTTCGAACAACATGTTAATAATATTATTACACATTTCTATTTTTTTATTATTTTCATTTATAACTGTATTTGTTACTGACAAATATGAGCAAACAGCTGTTTGTTTATTTTTGGCAATTATTGGAATTTTAATTTCATTAATTTTTTTAATATCGAACTGTGCCATTTTACCCTTAGTATACTTTTCAGGATTTGATTTTAATTTATATTCCAAAAAATACGTGCAGTAATTTGGAATTATAAGTTCCGAAACTTTTTCTTTTAAATATAATTCAAAGCCTTCAAGTATTTCTTTGTCAGTGTTTTTATCTACAACATCAACACTATTTGTTGATTTATAATTTTTTGCTATTCCAATTGTCTTTTGTTCCTCGGACAATCCAGATAAATTTTTTAATGAATCAAATAATTCTTGTACACTCATAAAACTTATTTTATTATCAGAATTTTCAATTGATTCACTATATTTTTTATAATATAACAAGTAACCATTTGAAACAATTTGTTCTAATTTAATTTCACCTAATTTTGTTTCAACAATTTTATTTTCTTTGTCAATAATTTTACTAAATTCAACTGATTTTGTTTTTCCGTTGTTTTCAAAAATTATAATTGAATTTTTAATTGTTGATGATTGAGATTTTAAATCTCGAGAAATCCTACTTCCCCAATATAAACTTTCATCTATTTGAATTATTTTTTTAACATTAAAGTTATTTAATAAATATTCTCTGGTTTCTACAGGCTGAATTGAATCACTGAATAATAATGAATCAGGAACAATTAATATTCCTTTTCCATTTTTATTAAGTGATGTCATTACCAATTGCAATAATAATGGTTCTGCTTTTGTTCCTCTTAATTTTAATTTTTTAATTTTTTGACAACAACTAGCATGAATTACATTATGTATTCCATGTGGCATGTCTAAAAAAATTAAATCATACATGTTTGAACCTTTTATTCCAATGTCATTAATTAGGGAATCATTTTGACTTATGTTTTCTTTAAATGTTTCATCATTTTTTAATAAATTGTTCATTAAAACTAATGAATAATACAAGTTATTTGATTGTAAACCAAATAATCTTGTGTTTAAACTTTCCCTTTGTTTTTTTGTTTCACAGTTCGAAATAATTGTATCATAAAATGAATTAATTTTGCAATTTGCATCTAATATTCTGTCAGTTTGTTGAATGTTTGCAAGACTAACAATCCAATTTATTAATTTTGGATTATTATAGTACTTTATATAGTCTTTAACCACACTTAAATTTTCGTTATTTAAATGAGTAATAAAACATTCATCAACTAAACTTTTAATTTCAACCTTTGATATATCCAACTTAATTGTATAATCTACTAACCTAGCTATCATTTGTTGATTTGGTTCGAAAACAAAATCAAAAATATTATACACACTATTAACCTGACTCCTAACCTTTTCAAGAATGTCGTAAAACAATTCTTCTTTTGACATAACTAAACTATTTACTAAATCTTTCGTGCTAATTATTTTATTGAATATGTTAGTTTTAAAAACGGAAATAAAAAACAGAACATATTTGATGGATTTTGTTCCAACAACATTATATGTACTTGTGATACTATTATATTCTAAAATAATTGAATTTAACATAACTATTTCTTTATTATATTAATAATATATTTTTTAAATATTTTTAAATAAATTTTAAAAAATATACGTTTAAAAACTCATTCTGTTTCGTATAATCCTTTATCGTAGTCCGATATAAAACATTTTAAGGATTCACTAAGTCTTTCATCTTGTGTTGCCATATAAAAAATATAATTAGAATCAAAACATATGTAATACTTTTTATTTGATTTTTTAATAACCCCATACCATTTGTTGTTTTCAGAATTTTTATATATTTTTACTAATAGTCCACCAACTCTAAGTTTTTTATCATATTTACTTATGTATTTCATTGAACCACGTAATGTTAATAAAGAAAATTCTTCAACAGTTTCAATATATTTATAATGTTTTAATTCTGATGAATTAGCTTTTATTAATGTATTTATATAATCATTTGGTTTAATAGCGTCAACATATTCATCTATTTCTTTTAGTCTATCTGATAAATTAGCTTTTAAAATACTTTTATCTACCATTCTTATTTTATTTGAGAATATTTTTTTATCACTGTTTGCAAAAAATTTTAAATTAAAAACAAACTCTTAAATTATTTACTGATTCTGCTGTAGTTTTCATAACAGAAACATATGTTTTTGTTTTATGACCATTTAATGTATTATCCCAAATAAATAATTTAGCTAATACTTTATATTCGTTATTTTTAATATAAAACTTACCTTCAAGGATTGAATTTTGGGAACCTCCAGAAATTACAAAACTTGAATCATCCATCCAATCAATATTTTCTGAATTAAAATATTGTATATAAGCTGAATCTAAATTGTCACTGGAAAAAGTTAGTTTAAATTGGTAGTTTGAATTATTTATAATATCAACAATTAATATATTTGTCATTAAAAGTTAATTAAATATCTAATAATTAAATTTTTTTCAATTTTTTTAATAAAAAAGAAAAACACTTTTTTCTTTTTATTTAACAAATTTGTATCGCACTAAAAGTGCTTTGACAATTTTTTTAATTGTTAACAATAACACTTAATGATACTAGTGGTCTTTTGTTACCTTCTAAATCAATAAACACATGTTTGCTAGATTTTGCCGGAAGTAATTTTCCTGTTAATCCTGCTTGAATTATTTCTTTTTTTGTTACATTATTTGTTTCGTGTGGGATAATTGATTCAGAATCATAATTTACTAATAACACATATTCTTCTGTTTTTCCTAATTCTTTTAATATATTTAGCCTATGATGACCATCCAGAATAACAAAATCTTTAGAATCAACAATCATTGATGGTAGTACAAAGTAATCATTACCATTTAAATATTCAAGTAATTTTGATTTCCTTTCAACAATATGTTCCTCGTGTGATTTAATTTTGTCTAAAGGTATTTTTATTATTCCATATACTAAATTTTCCGGTAATCCAAAGTAATATTCAGGTACTTTAATTTTACTTGATTTTACCTCCGACAACATAGAAAATAATTTTGAATTTGACGATGAACCACGTACTGCAAATCTTATATGTGTCGGTTGGTCATAACCAGATTTTCCATGTCTAACAGGAATACCATGTTCAAGTGACTTGGTATAAATCAAATCTGCTATATCAGGAAATTTAAAATCAACCCATAACCATGATAAAAATCCATGTCCTTTTACCTCAGCAAAAGGAAACAATCGTAAAATTTCTGTTTCAATGGTTTTTCTTAGTATAGGAGTTTGTTTCCATGTTTCTTCTAAATAGTTTGTGTCTGCCAAACAACCCTTCAAATAATAATATGATAAAATATTAGCTGACCATGGAGTTTTAAATTTTTCAAATTGTTTTATTAATTCAGAGTCAAAGCATACAACTGAACCAAATCTTAACCCTGTGCATGAAAATATTTTAGTCCAAGATTGAACTAAAATTATATTAATATTTTTATTTGATTTTAATGAGTTGATATAATTTGATTCTGATAAAAAACTTTGTCCATACCAGTCGGGACCATACCAAAAGCACATTGACTCATCTAAAATAACAGTTGAACCAGTTCCCATTGAATTTATTCTTTTTTTAATGTCGTCTTTACTAAAAAAATCACCAGTTGGATTATTAGGATTAATAATAAGTAAAATATCGCCATTTGGAACTTCACTCAACCCATTAGATAGACAACATCTTTCGTATTCCATATATTGAACTTGATTAAATTTTGAATACGTGGAATATTCATTAGATTTGATTAGTGTTCTTATTACTAAATCAATTAATTCAGATGCACCATTTCCCCACATCACATGTGATTCATCCACACCTAAAAAATCCAAACCTTCTTTAAAAAATTTTTTATCTTCGCTTGGATAATGATTTATTTGATAAATATTTGATGTCATTTGTTTTATTCCATTTAAACTTGGACCAAGAAAATTTGTTGTGACACTAAAATCTTCAACCAGTTCTTTTACATTATAAATATCTGACCCTCCGTGTTTTAACATGGGGTTATTTTATTAATAATTAAACCAAAAAATATCTTTAAAACTATTTGATTTTTATAACTAAAAATTTGATTTTTATAAATTAAATGTTTTTAAAAAAATGTTTAATATGAAATAATTTCATCAACAAGTCCTTTTTCGAGACAAGTTTTTGCATTCCATGTTACATCTTTTTTTAATTGTTCATCTAATTCCTCTGCAGTTAATTTAGTTCTTTTAACATAATATTCTTTAATATGGTCCATTAGTTGTTTGGAATTTTCCATAGACTCACACATGTGAGTAAATTTACCCCAAGTACCTGAACGAATTTCATGAATTAACATGTAAGAATTTTCAGTAATGAATCTACGGGAACCTGCTAAACTTAATAAGGTACCTGCTGAAGCAACAATACCTTGACAATAAGTATGGACAGGAACTTTTAATCCCCGAATAGTATCAATTGCTGAAAATACTTGATACACAAGTCCTCCATGGGAAGTAATAAATAATTTAATTGGTTGAGGTTCTACTGTGATTTTCACAATATGAGAAAAATCATCTTTGTCATCTTCCATTTCTCCAATTTTTCTTTTTAGTGATTTTGTTTTCTTTAAAATTTTTTCTTCCAAATGCAATAATTTTGCAATTAGTGTTGAAATGCTTTTAGAATTAATTGAAGCATTAAAGTGAATCTCGTTTGTTGTTTCATTTACAGAAATATGGTCTTCTGATACTGCACTACTGTTTTTTGATTCCATTGGCTATTAGAATAATTGAATAATAACAATCAATATCAATTTTTTCACATTTTTCATATTTTTCACATATAATAATTATTTGATTCTCTTTGTTCTTTATCCAACTGAGAATTTAGTTTATTTATTCTTGGGCGGTTGTGTCCAGATGTTCGCATCGTGATATTTAACACTTGTAAAAACTGATTTATTCCTTGTGAAAACCCCATATAATCAGATACTCGTGATATTTTTGTTTCATCTAATCCATTTGATATTTTATCAACTAGCAGAATATTACTTGTTACTTCTTGTGCAAAAGCAACTGCCATCATAATATCATGTTCAATTATAAATCCGCATTTATGGTTGTTCAGTAAAAATCTTTTAATTACTTTAATCATAATTAATCTCTTTTCAATATCTAAATTTGCTGAAGGTTCATCTATAAGATAAACAGATGATTCTTTTCCTAAACATAATATTATTAATACTCGTTGTAATTCTCCGCCAGATAACTCATCTAATTTTCTTTCTCGAATATCATCAATATCAAGTGGTTTAACAACATCTGATAAAAATACCGGATTTGTTATTGAATTTATAATTTGTCCATATAAAAGTTCATTTACTGTTGGATAACCTAATTGAGTTTTCCATTGGGATATTCCTAATGTTTGTTCTTTAATACTCACATCCAAACCTGCAGATTTTGCCAAGTATTTAATAAATGTAGTTTTACCATTTCCATTGGAACCCATAATAACATTAATTGATGAGTTTACATTTATTTTGCCATCTGGTACAATTAATTTAAATCCCGGATAAGTAATTTCACAACCTGAGTATTTAATCATGTTCAGTTGAGAATTTGATATTAGTTGGGTTTGGTCTAGTTCATTTGATGTTTTCAAATTAAATTCTTCTGTTCTAAAACGAATATTTTCATTTGGAATATATCCGTCTAAATACATATTGATACCATCCAATGTTGTCAATGGTTTTGAAACAATACCATATGCACCTGGTTTACCATAAACTATAAACAATTCATCGGCCATATAGTCTAACATTGATAAATCATGGTCAATTACTATAACATAAGTATTTGGTTTTGCTAGTTCTCTAATTAGTTTGGTTACTGCTAATCTTTGTTTAATATCAAGATAATTCGATGGTTCATCAAAAATATAAACATTTGCCTCGGACCCGATTACTTGTGCACAAAGTACACGTTGTAATTCCCCACCGGAAAGCACGTCTAATTGTTTATCAAACAAGTTGGTTAATTCTAATTGAACAATAACATTTTCACTGGTTTTTTCTCCAAGAAAATTTTTAACTGTTAAATTTCCCGGGAAAGTTTTAACCTTTTGTGGTTTAATAGATATTTTTAATTTGTTTCCGTACAAATCTCGCAAATAATCATATAAAACTGTTCCACGAAATTTACTTGGTAGTTTTGACTTATCAGATTTTATGTCTGATTCAAAGTTCGGAATTAAATTTCCACTTAAAATATTAATCAATGTGGTTTTACCAACCCCGTTAGGACCTATAAATCCCATCACACAATTTTTTTTTAAAACTGGTAATTTATACAGTCTAAATCCATTTGGACCATAACGATGAATTATATCGGCTTTGTTTTCATATGGCAAATTAATAATTGATATTGCACCAAAAGGACATTTTTTAACACAAATATTACAACCAACACAAGTTGATTCAACAATTTGTGCAATTGACTTTTTATCAGTTGGTTTGGATTTGGGGTTTCCAATTTCTTCAATATCAACAATTCTAATTACTTCTCTTCCATTTGATTGTGGGGGGCACATGCTAATGCATTCTCGTTTGCATTTTGTTGGTTTGCATTTTTCTTGGTCAACAATTGCTATTCTGTTTTTTTCCATTAAAAACCATTAAAAATGTTAACATCAACTATTAAATTCAATATTTCGCAAAAAAACATTGAATAATACATATCTAATTATGATTGATTAATATTGCCTAATGGATACTTATACTTTTGATAATAAAATTGAGGTGTTGCGAGACCTCAATACATTAAATATACCTGAGCTTTCAGAAATATTTAGTTTAGAAACTAATCCATATTATTTTGAATCAATAACCTGTTCAGAAAATGTTGTAGTAAATGAAATGATTTTAGGATTTGAAAATAAACAAAAATTTATTAATCAAGTTAACTCAAATGTTCCATTAAAATATGGAGACAAAATTGTGGAATATTGGGTTGATGGTACTGTTGAATCTATTAGTACTAAAACATTTAATCATGCATATATATCAAATCCTTTTAAAATATTTTTTAAAGAAACAACTCAAATAAAATTTTATGATTTGGCTCAATTGAAAACAAAAATTTCTAATAACAAAACCCGATACTTTTGGACTGAATTAAATACTAATAACCTTGATATATTATATTTGTGTTTTGACACGATTTTAAAAGAATCATTTTTTATTAGTTTTTCTGGATTTAAGTTAGATTTAGATGAATATGATTTCGTACAAGCTGTTGATTATTTTTCATCGGAAATTGGATACAATCTAAATTCTGATAAAAATCTGAAGTTTTCCGATTCAAACAATCCTGATTCTGTTTTGTTAATAACTTGGTTTTTATTAACATTTAAAACGTCAGATTTACATCATGCGATTAATATAATTATCAAGTCTGAAAACGTTAGTTCAATCGGATACACTATTTTAAAAACTTGGATTTGGTATAATTATTTAATTGGTTCTAACAATAATGGTAATACTAAACATAAACATCAATATGCCCAAGAAGCGTAATTTATTATTTTATAATCACACAAAATTTTAATTTGATACTTATATATTATTTTCAATATCTAAATCTAATAATTTTTTTGACATTGGTCCATATGTTTTACAAGGAGATATTAAGGCTTGTTTCTTAATATTGTTTTTTGATATTTCCAAATAATTATAACTTGAATATTGTTGTTGATATGGATATGGATAATTTTCATATTTTTCAGTATATCCTAGATATGAATGAACCTTATATGGTGATTTTTCTTCTTCTTTTTTACCTTTCTTTAAAAGTAAAACTTCAGGATAACATTTTTTTAATAAAAAATAAATTACCATTGAAATAAAAAGCATCATCACAAGAAATATAAAAACCAAATACAATATTAATAATAATGGATTTTTTTGTTGAGTTTGCTTTTTCATATTATTTAATCCATTTGTTGTTTCATTTCTTAGTATTGGACTTTGGGTTTCAATAATTGTCTCAAGTGTTGGATCAAGTGTTGGTTCAAGTGTTGGCTCAAGTGTTGAATTTATAAAAACAATTTTTTTTGGTTTTATAGTTGTATTAATTGAAGGTACTGCAGTTGTTTCTATAGTAGAATTAATAGTTGGTACTGTAGTTAGCTCTGCGGTTGGTTCTACAGTAGGATTAATAGTGGGTACTGCAGTAGGATTAATAGTGGGTACTGCAGTTGGATTAATAGTGGGTACTGCAGTTGGTTCTGCTGTTGTTTCTATAGTTGGTTCTGCTGTTGTTTCTATAGTTGGTTCTGCTGTTGTTTCTATAGTTGGTTCTGCTGTAGGTTCAACAGTAGAATTAATAGTGGATACTGCAGTTGGTTCTGCTGTTGTTTCTATAGTTGGTTCTGCTGTAGGTTCTACAGTAGGATTAATAGTTGGTACTACAGTTGGTTCTGCTGTTGGTTCTGCAGTAGGATTAATAGTAGGATTAATAGTTGGTATTGCAGTTGGTTCTGCAGTAGGATTAATAGTTGGTACTACAGTTGGTTCTGCAGTTGGTTCTGCAGTTGGTTCTGCAGTAGGATTAATAGTTGGTATTGCAGTTGGTTCTGCTGTTGGTTTAATAGTTTGACTTAGCGATGGATTATAATATGGTTTTAAAGAAGGTAAATATGAAGGATATATAGTTGGAGTTAAAGAAGGTAAATATGAAGGATATATAGTTGGAGTTAATAAAGGTTCAAATGTTAAGTTAATATTTGGAATGTATGTGGGTACTATTGTTGGTGCTAATGTTAATACTAAAGTTGAATTTTCAGATTTACAATTTTTTCCATTGTTTTCTTTATTATTAATATTACCATTACCACTATTTCCATCATTACCATTACAACCTTTATCTAAACTATTTGATGATTTATCTTTATTTTCACTATGGTCAGTGCCTTCTAAAATAATTTTATTTAATTTATTTGAATTTATAATTATAAAATTGCACAACAAAAGTTGTGAACACAAAATTAATTTTATGTTAGATAAAACTGACATAAATATTAAATTATGCTTATATAATTTTATATACATTTATTTTTAAGTTAAATATAATAATATATTTATGTTTCAATATTTAATATCATCAATTAGTCTAATATTATAACTTAAAGGTTGGACAAGGTTAATTTATAATAATAACATTTAATCAAATGAGTTTTACAAATAAAGCAAAAAATATTCAATTCGCTAGACTTGAACAATGGACACATACTCAAAAAATTGCCGATAATTTCCCTGTACCTCCCCCTTCAATAAAATACACACATCAACAAGATTTTACTTTTAAAAACCAATGGGGAAAAACAAATGTTATGGTTGAACCAATTGACACCATAGATTGTGCACACACACTTAAAACGCATGGTTATAATCCAGCTGTATTAAATTTAGCTGACAACACATTCCCTGGTGGATGTGTTGGATTTGGTTCTGGGGCTCAAGAAGAATCTTTATTTAGGAGGTCAAACTATTTTAAAACTTTGGATATTAAACTTTACCCAATTGAACCATCCCAAGCAATTTATTCTCCAGGAGTAACAATATTTTTCCAATCAGAAAATTCCAATTGGAAAATAATTTCCACCCCGTTCAAATTAGACTTTATTGCTTGTCCTGGTATTAAGTTTCCAGTTTTAGAAGCGGATAAATTTTCACAATTAGACAAGTCAATACTATTTGATAAAATTGACTTGATATTTCAAATCGCATACACACATGGTCACGATTCGCTGGTTTTGGGTGCACTTGGATGTGGTGCATGGAAATGTCCAGCCGAACAAGTTGCCCAAATATTTGACCAGGTTATTAAAAAATGGTCAGGCGTTTTTAAATTAATTGTTTTTGCGATATTAAAACCGAGTCAGTCAATGTATTTACTTAATGATATTCATCAATCAAATTCAAACTGGGATATTTTTTCAAATGGATTAGCAAAAGAATATTAATTGTAATTTAGTATTTTTTAGCCCAGGCTAATATTTAATTCTAGTATAATTATAGATGAAAAAACTTTTAAACATCGACGGGGGCGGTGTACGAGTTTATTGGTCTTTATTAGTATTAGAATATATAGAAAACAAAACTGGCAAACAAATCATTGATTTGTTTGATTATTTTTCCGGTGTTTCTGCTAGCTCAATAGTTATGGGTTGTCTACTAACAAAGTACTCTGTTAAAGAATTAATTAATATGTTCGAAAAAATATCTAAAAAAATGTTTTATAGGTCATGGTGTGATGTATTTACTTCATTCAATGGACTGTTATATTCTAAATATTCAGACTATTATATTGAACAAGAATTTAAACAAATTTTTGGTGAGACACGATTACACCAAGTTAAAAAACCATTGGCAATATTATCTTATGATTTGGTTTCACATACCCCAGTTTCTTTTGAATCATGGGCAGGCCTAAACTCCAATATTAAATTGTGGAAAGCAATTAGAGGGTCAACTGCAGCACCAACTTTTTTCCCTCCTTTAGTTTATGATAATCATATGTTAATTGATGGAGGTGTTATATCAAATAATTTATCAGATTTTACATATCAAGGAGCTAAAACATTTTATGGTTCTAATGAAAAGTTTCTACATGTGTCAATTGGAACTGGTCGCTACCTACCAAAAATCACTTACAAACCAAGTGGTCTGTGGGGGTGGTCCGGACTCTTTGGTGCATTATTTTCTGCTTCTGCAAATTATAGAATGTGCAAATTATTAACCAAACCTAAAATTCCGAACCAGCCTGGATTTTATCGTTTTGATTATATTTTAAACACTGATATAATTCTGGATGATTGTAATTGTTTTGAAAAAATTAAAGAAATATTTGTCCAATGGTTAATTTGTAATCAATCACAGTTAGACCAGGTTTGTGAAGAATTAGTTAGATAACAAAAAAACCAATTAATCTGTTTTCATTTTATTTGCCGAATTATTATTAGAAACCAAATTAATATTAGACAATTTGTTTGTTATGTCTGATGTTCCATTATACTCATCAAATTCTTCATCATTTTCTTCACAATTATCCAATTCCATGGGATTATTTGTATTGGTTTCTGTGTCTGAATCCGTATCTAAGTTATTATCATCTGGGTTACATTCAATTGACATTCTATTCATGGATTCTGATGTTAAATACGAATCGTTTAATTCAAAATTATATTCGTTAGGTTTAATAAACTCCATTAAATTACATTTAAAATAATTTTAATTTAATTGGTTTTCATTTTTTTATATTGGACAAATAATAAAACTAATATAAACACTTGATTTGATTAATTATTAATAAATGTCAGAACAAGAAACTTTTAATCAAGATACCAAAACTAACTTTATAAATTCATATGGAAAATTTAAAACAATTGAAGACATTCCTGATATTGTTTCAAATCTGGTTATTCCGAATTTTGAAGTAATTGCTTGTGATTTAGGGGAAATAATTGATGAAATTAATAAAACCTATTCAATTCAGTCTGAATCAATGGATTTTATCGAATTGGTTTTTAACCCAAACTTGTATCAAGTTATGTTAGAACAAATGGACAAATCCAAAGACCAATATATCCACTATTTAATTGTACTTGTGGAATTTACTAAAATGGAAAAATATATGGAAGCAAAATCAAGACTTGACACAATTTTATCAGATGGAAAAATATCTAATACTATTTTAACAGATGGAATTAAACAAGCATCTGAGGAAAGAATTACCAACTGTAAAGAAAGAATTTCCAGTACAATTGCAGATTTAAAAAAAAATTATAGTTCATTTGTTTTAAGTGTTCAAGGAATTAACATGTTGCTCGAATCAAATGGATTGGTTTTATAGACAATTAAAAATTATATTTACAAATAATATTTTTTACTTAAAGATTAAAATATTATTTTATAGTATATATGAAAAAAGTAGTGTATATTGACGGAGTGTTTGACCTCTTTCATCGCGGACATTTGGAATCTTTAATTAAAGCAAAAAATGCCCTCGGAGACCCTGATAATACATTCTTACTCGTGGGTGTTGTTTCAGATGCCGATTGTGCTGGATACAAACGTGTTCCAATTATTAATGAGTCAGACCGTGTGGAAATTGTTAAATCAATGAAAATGGTTGATGGAATTGTTTTTCCATGTCCTCTTGTTGTTGATATGGACTTTATTCACCAAAACAAAATAGACATGGTAGTTCATGGATTTTCCAATGAAGCCGATCGCGAAAAACAAAAGCCATTTTATGAAACAATTAAATCAGCTGGTTATTTTAAAGAAATTGAATATTATTCAAAAATATCAACCACTGATATTATTAATCGTATGAAATCAATGTGAAAACCTTTTTAACTGCTAAAATAAGGGCAATAAGAATAGGTTAATCCAATAAAAATCCCAAGTCCTGCAATCAAACCCATGTTGTAAATGGCATTGAAATTTGCTTGTGATTTTTCTAATTCATAAATTTTTCTATGAATTAGTTGAATTATCTGTTCATTCGATAGGTTATTTGTATTTTTCCATTGTAACGCCCACCAATAAAGTTTTTCAATTACCTCTGGATAATACATTGATTTCAATCCATTGGTTGGAACATAACGTTCGGGTTGTAATTTGACCCAGTGTTTAAATAATTCAAATATTTCCCAAGCTATTTCTTTAGCTTCTGGTCCATCAATTCCAACCGATGAGTATAACAAATATTCAAAGGAAACTGTATCTAAATGTTTAAAATTATTTATATTGGTTCTTACAAAAAATAAAAATTTACTTAAGCCTTCAATTATTTTTTCTTTTGAAGCATTTTCTCTAAATAACACACACATAATAACAATATCAAATATTAATTATATTAGATATTGATAGTAATTTAAATCAAATTCAATTTTTAATGTATTAAAAATAATATTGAAAACAATTTTTCATTTTGGAAAAATTATATTGTTTTTTTATCTTGGTCTGCTTGATTTTCTTCATCTGATTTCATTTGGTTTAATTTTTCAAGTGAGTTAGCTGATAATTCCATATTATATTTTTTCCAATACTTAAACTTTTTATTTTGGTAATTATTTGTAGCAAGCGAATAAGCAATTTTATACACAAACATACCCCAACGTTCACCCAATGATAATATCATTGAATCAACAGGTTTTAATTTAAAAGAGTAATCAAAACAAACATAAACTAGTTCACATATAATCCCATAAACAATAAATGTCCTTGCAAAAATTAAAAGACTAAATGACTTTCTTTTAACCAGATTTTTAATTGCACCTAAAACTGGTATAGCACCTAATATTGATAAAGCTAGTGTATTTTCTTTTAATCCAAACATTAACTATTTAATCGAAATAAATTATAATCTGTAAAAATCAATTTTTAAGCTGTAACAGAAGCATTAATTTTAGTAAGTCCTCTTATAATTGCACTTGTTACTCTATGTCTTCCATCAACAATTTCATAAAAAGGTAATGCTTCAATTTCTCCTGTTTCTTGATTTTTAACATGTAACATTACACTTTTTACATTAACAGGTTTTGATTTTAATAGTTCACTAAATTCTAAATCAGATAATGATTTTTGTGATTCCATTCTAGTTAGTGATCCAACTTCCATTGTGTTTGACATTTTAAAGTTATTTAAATCAATTTCAGGGTGGTTTTCCTTGAGATATTTTACCATTGATTTTCTTAGTAAAACTCTTGCTAAATCAATTTCAGCTATATATGTGAAACCTCCAATTTGAGCTTTTAAATCTAAATATTTTTTTTTGTATTTTAGGTATTTTTCTTTATAACTTTCCATTTGTATATACAAATATAAATAAAAAATTTTTTAATCTTATAAATCTATTTCTTTTGTTGTTTGCTTAATTTTCTTTACTTTACCATTAATAAAAGTTCCATATAATTCTCCTTTTTCTTTTGTTTTGGTCATTTTGTATAAATTGGTTCCGTCAAGCAAACACATGGTTCCTTGAACTTTCATTTCAATTGGTTCATCTGAATCTTCATCTGAATCATCTTGTTCAGTTTCAGTATCGGATAATTCTGAATCTGATTCTGTCATATCGGGTATTAGTTTGGATTTTGTTTTGGTTTGTTGAATTGGTTTTGTCTGAGTCTCAAGAGAATTTATTTCATCTTCATTGTACTCAATAACCGGTTTGGAAGGAATTTCGTTATTCATCAATTGGTCCCATGTGGTTTGCGTTAAATGACGTTTATTAAATGAAAGTGTATTCATCATTTCCACATATGCTTTTTTCCCCTTGTTATTCACAACTACAAAATCAGTTAGTTTGTCAATATTTTCCTTATACTTTAGTGCTTTGGGATTTTTTTTATTTTTAAGTTTGTCATACAACACATTAATTACTTTCAGGCTATTAGTTAACATAAGGTCAAAAAAGTCTTTCTTTCTTTGTTTTTCAATAGTAAGTGTTTCAGTGTTAATTGTGCTGATGTATTTGTCATTTAGTGCCGTAGTACAAAAACTATGGTTCTCAGGATATTTTTCATTGAAATTAACATAATCAACCAGCGCAATTAAACAATTCATTTCATTTTCAAGTATTTTTTCAGCTTCTTTTTCTGTTATCACATTGATATCTTCAGACCCGGGTGGTTTAATATAATTTATCACACCCTTGTTTATAATTCCTTTATTAATATTTTTAATGTTATTTATGTTGTTAATTGTTGCTGGTTTATTTTTAACAATTTCTAACTCATTTTTTAGTTTAGTTATTTCTTCATTAATGTCTTCAATTTGATTATTTTTAATTTTATCTTTATGCGTACATATTTGTTCATGTCTCCATTTTGAATGTCTGTCTGATAATTTTTTATCACAATAACAACAAATGCTTTCTTTTATTGGTTTCTCTTTATCAACATGATGTTTTTTATTATGTTTCCATAATCCATTTGATGTTTGATATGTTTTATTGCATTTTTCACAAAAATGTTTTTCCATTAAAAATATTAATTTTTAATCTTTAAATATTTTCCATAAAATGGAATTATTTGTTGTTAATATTAACAACATTTTTAAAATAAACAACAACATAATATTACTCGTAGTAAACCATATATATAATAATGTATATTATAATTTATTTATTAATTACCATAATAATATACATCAAATGCAAATACAAAAATGGAAAAATATTACAATATTTCTAAAACTTTAAAACTCAAATAATAATTTGTCCAATAATTTTTGTTAAATTTATTAAAAAAAATCGCGCGGAACTATTTAGTTGTTGTTGTTGTTTCCATTTATAAATCATAACAGCTAATGTTATGATATGGAAATACTTATTTGATGATTTACATATTTGTATAAAATAATTTGACTAATAATAAATATTGTTTATATGATAAATAAGATGGTAAAATTTGTATTTGAATGTTGTTATTATGTTGTCTTTTATATGGAACTCGTGTTGTTATATTTGTGGCAATGGAAATAATGGAAATTAAATTGTATGAAACAATACATATATTTGTTGTTAATTGTTGTTATAAAACAACAACACCAGTTCCATATAAAAGACAACATAATAACAACATTCAAATAAAATATATACCATATATAATCACAGCAATAATATGTTATAATACTATTTTAAACATTATATATTGTATGTATTGCATCATATGACTATTTCCATTATTTTTAATTAACTGTTATGATTTATTTTTGGAACAACAACATTTGAGGGTCGTGCGCGCGCGCGAAAAATATTTTTAAAAACCGAAAAATTTTCCACAAAAAACTTGTTACTCATAAATTTTAACTCATATAAATAAAATCAATTGAATTCTCATTACAGTAAGTTAGCATATTTTTAAATATTCGCGATACCTGGTTAAAGTTCACAATTTTTATTTTTTTTACGTTGTGACATTCGATGATAATATTACGAATTAAATCTAACAAATAATCTTTTAGATGTGGATTTGCCTCGGACACTGGGAAGTACACAACAAATTCTATTTTTTTAGAATTTAACAATAGTATTTTAAGCTGTTTGATAAATTCAATTCTAAAATTTTCTTTTAGTTTAACATCATTACTAAATTTTATTTCAACAGTTTTTATAAATTTTAGAGAAGCAATAAACTTTAAATTATCCGCATAAGTTTTATGATAGTTATTCAAACAAATTGAGTCAAAAATAATGTTATTTGGCTTGAAGTTAGTTTCATTGAAAAGTTTGTTGTTAGCATCAGTGGTGTTATAATCTTCGTTACCAACATTAAATGTTATAGTATCTGTACCTAGGTTTAATATTTTATATTCATGTGGATTCCTTGGGTTTGAAAAAACAGGTACACAAACATTTTCCACAGACACAGACTTTATTTTGTTTTCAAGGAATTTAATTTGTCCAGTTAGTTCTTTTATTATTGTGTGTAGTTGTTCATTAGAATACATGACAGTTTCACTAAGAATAAATTGTTCGCGTATATTTAATAAATCAGAAGAATAATTAAAAACTGCTAATACTATACCCTCACCCTGTGTTATAGTATAAGCATAATCTTTTGCGCCATTTAAGCATTTATTAATTAAAACCATAACATGGTCCATTGACAAAAACCCATTTGTAATTGTGTCAGGAGTTATAGTTATTGTGTAATATTTTAAGCTTGTTGTATCGGTTATTTCAAGCTTAATTGAGTTGGATTTGTTTGACCCTAAATTAATTTTATAATTTTCGAACCGAAAAGAAAAATCAGGATATATTGGTTCTACATTGGGATTAGCTAAAGGCATATTTATTAAAAACCCTTAAACTTTTCAGGTACAATAAATTGCTTAATCAATTTTTACTTTAAGTTTAAAAGAAATAACCAATTAATTTTTGCATATGAATTCTATTTGTTTTAGCCTACAATAATTTGCAAATCCATAAACTGTTTCTGATAATCTTTTAACATTTGTTAACACAATTGATTTAATATTTTTAAAATTTGCAATTTGTTCATTAAAAATAATAATTTGATAAGATTGACAATCTTCAAATAATTTCATTTCAATATCAACCTGTTCATTCAAATATAATAATTCATAAAATTGATCCAAATATATTTTTTCATGGGTTTTTGATGTTCCAACATAAATAGGATAAACAATATTTATTTTTTTAATTTCAGGAATAACATTAATTAAAGAGTTATTTCTCGATACTAAATTTGGTTTGTTATTTAGAATTATTCCATTATATATTATTTGTTGTTTTGAACCATTCAAAGTAATTTCTTTACATCCAATATCAATAAGCTGATAACAATTTTTAAATTCTTGGTTTTTAATTTTTTTATTTGCTTTAATTTCATCTATTGTATTGGTATTTTTATATTGGACATTATGTGTGTATTTTTTATCAATAATATTTTTTGGACTAAGACCAGCTTGGAGTTTTAGATTGGCTTTGCTGGTTTTTTCAACTGGACCAATAGGCTTTACAGTAAATTTATTTTCTGGGTCATAAGCAACATACATATATGACTTTCCTGTAATTTTATCAAGTGTTTCTCCAAGTTGAGAAATTCTGTTTTCATAGCTTTCCATTTTTTTCTTAATAACATCTATAACAAACTCAAACTCTTCATTTGTTTTTTCCATTTGATTAATTTTAAATTGTATTTGTTTACTAATAACACCATTATTAAAAACAAATTTAATAACAACACAATCTTCTAACTCATCTATTTCCAAAAAATAATCTTGTAAATTTAGTAAACAATTTGACATTAAATGATTTAATTGAATTATCGTATAATCTGGTTTTATTTGTTCCTCAGATATTGTTTGTTTAAACATACGATAACTTTTTATATTGAATATGATAATTTCTAATTTGTTAGAAACTTGACCAATTTTAATTTCCCATTTATCGTGTTGATAGGTTTGCATTTGTTTTATTTGTTTATTTGTATATTAACCTTAAAGCTAATTGGGTTTATAAAATAGTTTAATCAATTTTTAATAGGCCAGTAGTAAAATAATTTAAAAAGTACTTAAATATTTGGTTAGATTATAACTATATATAATGAGCAAATACAAGAAACTATTTGAATGGTTTGAAAGTAACAACATCAAATGTGGTCGTAAATTATACCGTAAAGATATTGAACCAAATAAAATTTATTATAATTATGATTTTGCTGATTCAACTTATTATACACCAAAACTCCTAAACTGTGAAAAATGCCTTGAAATTTCATTTTATCACGGGGATAGTTATTTACATGAAAACTATGAAGTTCATAGTGTATCTGAATTTTGTTATATTGAAATAAATTTTGATACAAATCTAATTGCTTGTGGGAAATATGGAAATGTATTAAAATTTGTTGATTTTAATGATTTGACAAATAAAATTATATTTTTTATTTATGACCTTAGTCAAAAAGAAAACCATGATGAATCAGATGAATCAGACGAATCAAATGAATCATATAAAGAAAATAAAGATAAAGCAGAATATGAAAATTGAAATAATTCAAGTTAAAATTTGAAATTACATATAATAATTTTATTTAATTATTATATATAATGCCAAGAATATATTGTAATGGTGTTTTTGATTTATGTCATATTGGTCATATTAAACAATTTGAACAGGCTAGTAAATTTGGTGAGGTCATTGTTGGAGTTCATTCGGACACAGATGTTGCAAGTTATAAAAGATTTCCAATTCAAACTACAGAAGAACGTGTTGAAACAGTAAAACAAATGAAGTGGGTGAGTGAAGTAATACCAAATGCACCCCTTGTTACAACCTGTGAATTTATGAAAGCCCATAATTTGGATTTGATTTTGATTTCTCCCGAATATGATAGCCCAGGAGATCATTATTACGCAGAACCAAGAGCAGCTAATCAGGTAATCGTTGGTTCGCGATATCCCCATATGTCAACAAGTGAAATAGTTTCACGAATAAAATCACGTCCTGACCTGTAATTTTCGAATAATCAATTCATTTTGTCTATTTGCTAATTCATTATCCAAGTAAATAATTATTTGATTTGATTCTTGAGATTTTATTATGTCAATATATTTTGCATTGGATGGAGTAATATTTTCCATTGCAATGGATAAGTTGGTCTGGTCTGATTTATCTAAAATAATTTTAATTGTAATTGGATTGGTTATATGGTAATTTATTTTTAGTTTGTCGAGTAACCCAATAAACTTTTCTAATTGTTCTGAATAAAATTTTTTTTCACTCTGAACATCAGGACTATTTATTTTATCAATAATTGCCTTTTCATTAAATGAATCTAATGTGTTAGTTACATTATTAATAATTCCAGACAATTCGGTATTAGCAACAGAATATCCAAGAGCTATATTAGTTAATCCGTATATTTTGGTAATGGTATCAATTGCAATTACATTAGGAAAATTAACAAATTGAGAAATACCAATACCTTTTCCAAGGTTTTTACGAACACATCTATTTGTACCTTTTACTTTATAATCAGCCATTGAAGATTTATCTGGAATATATGTAAAATTATTCCAAGTCATATCAACAATAACTAAAATATTTTTTGGTATCCTGCTTATAAAATCAATAAATTTATTTGCACTAACAAATCCCGTTAAATAAATTAATCTGGTATGAGAATTAATTTTTTCCAATATTTTTTTAAAGTCTGGGACAAGCTGTTTATTTTGTATTAGTCCAGTGTCTGTAGTGACTGCCCTGTCAATAGGAATAAAGTTGTGTTCTGGTAAATTAAATAAAATAATATGATGTTTTGCAGGTACAAATTTTTCAATTATATTTGTTAAAAATAATTTTGTACTTGAGAAAAAACAGACATTATTTAATTCTACATTATTTGTCTTTGCAATTTGTGATTTTAATGTTTGGTAATAATTTCTATGAGGATTTGGTAAGTTAGAAAAACTTGATTCTAAACCAGATTTAATATTTGATTCAAATCCAAATATATAACCTGGTGTTTTATCGTGGATTTGGTTTGAATAAAATTCTCTTCCAGTTAGCACCTGCCAAGGATTTTGTAAAATCCATTGGAAAACACTTGCTAGATGTTCTGAACTTGAAGATAATTCAGGAAATTTTATTGTTGAAAATCCAATTGAATGGGAATAATTTTTAACAGCTTGCTCTTTCATAAAATATCCCATGTTACTATCTAATATTTTTGACCCAGAAAATTCTTCCAAATCTGTAATAAAACTTATAATTTTACCTGTTGGATTCACATACTCAATAATACCGTCGATAAATTCAATTTGATTTTTCATGTTGATATTTTTATTAATGTTAAGTATTGCTCCAGAAACTAATTTAGGGTCATGCAAATTATGTATTATTAAATCATATGGTCTTGATTTACCAAGCAATTTAACTGTATTGGTAATCTCTTTGTTAGTTCCAATCGGTCCAAAAATTATATTTGAATTATCTGATAATTTTGGTTCTTGGGTTTGTGTGTGTATAACTAATTCATACTCAGAGTTGGTAAGTTGTTTTTGAATAAATTCAGCTAAAACCTGTGCACGTGTTCCTGTAATAAGAATTTTTTTTCTGCTAAAATCCTGATTTGAAAATTGTTCGCTTGATTTAAATTGAACAATTAATAAAATTAATAAAATTAACCCAATGTATATTAATATTTTTCTGTTCATTAGAAATCTCAAGAAAATAAAAATTTGGATTTAAAAAGTATAAAAAGCATTTAAAAATTCAACTATAAAGGAACTTTCTTTTTATAATTAATGAGTGGAAAAGTTTCAAAAAATCAAGTCGACAACAATAGCCAAGTCTCAACGGAACAAATTGAAAAAAAAGAAAAAAATGTTTACAAACTTAGTTGTGCTTGTTGTAATCAAGACCTCGTAGATAACAAATATATTGGAATAATTCATTATGGTACAATGATTCATTTATGTGGTGAACCCTGTGGTATTCGTGATTATTTGGAAACCCAATAAAAGTTCCTTGCCCAATTTAAAAAAATTAGATTAGATTTTTTTAAATTTAGCCATTATTTTTTTACAGTTTAATATAATAGACATGAATATTGAAGAACATTTTGATTTATTGCTTGATAAATATGATTTAAGAACACATTATTATAAATATTTGGCTTTATCAATGTTAACAACAACATTAAAAGAAAGTTTTTATTGGTTGTTAATTTATTTTACAGAAAAAGTTAAAAATGAACCTGAAATGATAACAAAATATTCCATAATGTTGTTAGGAACTTTTGGTGTAAATATACCAGTGGAAAGACAATTTAATGCTGCAAAAACAGAATTAATGAAAGAAATTAAACTTGCAAATAACAAGTATTTTAATGATCGTATTATAAATATGTCTAAAAAGGAATTGCTAAACTTTGATTTAGTGGAATATTTTAATGTTCTTGATCATTTTAATGAAAATTTAGAGCAATATATTACTAATTTAAAAAACAAATTTGACATTCCAATTAGATGTCTTACTTTAGTAATTATTGCATTAAATAAGAAATTTAGTATTTTAATTGGTTTATTTGCAGTGTTTTATGCAATTGTAAAATCTCTAAATGAACATAAATTGACCGAGGAAAAGAAATTATCAAAAGATTACTTTAAATTTGAAGGAATTATAAGAAATTACCTTATTAACGGTAAGAACTTTTTAATTAATGACGAATTTAATAAAGAATACTTATCTAAAAATTTTGCAGAATTTGAAAGAGTTAATAAAGATATTCAAACTTTAAATCACAATTTGGATATGAAGGTTAATATGCTTATGTTTGGCTTAATTATAACAGTAATTTGGCTTAAAGTTAATGAACTAAATCAATATGATTTCTTTTATTATTTCCTTATTGTTTATGATGTTGAATTTATTGGAGATATAGTTAATGAATATTATAAAACTAAGGTAACATATGCTAAAATGCAAGAAAGATTAACATATTTAAATAGTTTTATCCCTGAATTTAAAGATATTGAAGAAAAGACTAAAGTAAAAAACATTAAAATAAATAAAATAGTTAATGTTAAACCAAAATTACAATCTACAAAGCCATTGGTTTTTGAACAAAATGACCATGTACTACTAAATGGAGAATCTGGTAGTGGAAAAACCACATTGCTTTATTTATTAAAAGGTATTGTAAAACCAGATAAATTGGAAATAACACCATCAATTGAATTAATTAATTCTCAAACTTATTTAACCTTACCAAATCATAAGAGTTTATACAGTGGAAACTTATATGATATAATAACTAATTATGATAAAAATGCAAATGCTGAATTAATTGAATATTCTTTACAAGCTTCAAAAATTGCCCATAGACTAAATAAAAATGAATTTGTTGATATTGAAACATTGTCTGGTGGTGAACGTATTAGATTGTTAATTGCTCGCATTATTTATGCGGTTAAAACTAAAAACTATAACATATTATTATTTGATGAAATTGATGAAAATCTTAATGACAAACTAGCAGAAGAAGTATGTAAAAATTTACGTGAAATATTTAAGGACAAAATAATTTTATACGTGACACATAATGAAAAAGTTAAGCAATTATTTGATAGAAAAATATTTGTTAAAAAAGGTATAATTGAAGAAATGAAATAAATTAATCAATAAAATCAACTTGTTCATAATTATATTCATTATCAGAATCTGAGCCAGAATTAGCATTATTTGTTTTAAAATTTTCAATATTGTAATACTCGTTAATTTCCTGATACTGTTTTTCAACATATTTTTTAATATATTCTTTAGATGCTCCGTGCTCTTCTAAAAAAGATTTATTTTTTAAAAGAAATTCTACGGCTTTTTCTCTTTTCTTTTTTATTTCTTTAACGCTTGGATTTAAATTATTTTTTTTGTTAGAATTTGTTTTAGTTTCTGTTTCTTTTGATTTTCCATTTAAATTTGTATTTGCTTTTTCTATTTTCATTTGATATTCTTTATTAATTTTTTCGTATTCTTCATCCATAAATTTTTTAATAAGAGTGGAGTCAATTGAATTTTTAATCATTTCATCACGTAACATTAAGATATTATTGATTTGTTTTTGTTTCTTGTTATTAGCCATAACAATTGCCCGTGGTAATTTTTCTTTTTGATTATTATTTTTGTTCATGACCCAGATAATCTTAATTATTCATATTAAGATATTTTTATATAAAAAAGTTTTCAGAATTATTTTAATTTTAATTATTGGGTACAATTGTCTTTATATTGAAAATAATTGTAATTGTATTATATTTACTCCAGGTACAATGGTCTTTAAACGGCAAATTAAATTAATTAAAATATATTTAAAAGCTGGGAATATATATAAGATATATGAAATTGAAAATTAGACGTGGAAATCAGGATGATTTAGACCAAGTATATGAATTACATAAAAGATGTTTTTCTCCAACAGATTGTTGGTATAAATCATCAATAAGACCATATTTAGAAAAAGCAATTGTTCTTGAACTTGCTGACACAAAACAAATTATTGGAGTATTATTACAAGGATATATAGTACCATGTAATAAAAAGTTTGATATTGACGAAAAGGATAAAGAAACTGTAAATTCTACTGAAAAATATAAAGAAGATATTTTTGAACCAGTTAATACAAATGGAAAATTATTTATGGAAAAAAATATTCAATATAAACAAATTTATGGCATAATGATGATTTGTGTTGATCCAAAATATAGAGGAAAAGGTTTGGCAAAAAAGCTAATTCAAAAACATTTTATCGACAATGTTAATAAAGTTGTTTGTTTAAATACAAGACGTTCAAACATAAGTGCATATAAATTATATCAAACTATGGGGTATGACCATATTGCTTATATTAAAAACAAATATTTTTTACCAAATGAAGATGCAATTTTTATGATAAAAGATTTATCAGCTTGAATTTATTAAATTTAATTAATATTAATTAAATTAAAAAAATTTTAACAATTTTAATAAATTAACAAAACTAACACAAAACAGTTTTTTCGTGTTGAACATTATTAAAACCAATTGCAACTAATTCTGAACCAGTATTAAAATTTAACATATTGTACCCAGTAAGAAGTTTTGGGTCCACATAATATTTATTAATTTCTCCAATTGGATTGGGGCAATTGGTATTTAACTTTGGTATAGCGTTATTAAAATCAGTTGTAATAATTTTCATTGTTCTTAATATCATTTGTTCGATACTTGTAATTGGACTATCATTATAAATTGAACCAACCGAAGGAGTAATAAATGTAATATTTAAATATGTGGAATCGTGAATAATATCAATTAGTTCATTTTGTAATGTTCCACCATCTGCATATTGTGAGCCCTTAAATTTAATTGGAGGAAATACAACAGGTATAGCAGATGTACACATTAACAAACCAACTCGTTCATCGGTAGTTTCAAGTAAATCATATCTATACACATCTAGATTTCCTGAATATAAATTAGTTGTACCAACGTAAGTTTCAACAACTGGTTTTGGTAGTTTACTAATGATTTTGTTCATTGTGTTAGCAAGAGGTTCGGTATTTAACAGGGATACATTTGTGTTTGGTTTTACTGAATAAATCATGTGATTTTTTACAGTTGAATAAAATGTTTCTGCGCTAGCAATGCCTTCATTTAAATTTTTAAAATGACTAAGGTATCCAGAATTAATACCTCCGGCTGATATACCAGTGTAAATGTCATATTTTGTGTTTGATTCTGATTGGAGTTTTTTAATAATACCAATTTCAACGGCCCCAAAAGCTCCACCTCCGCTAAATGCCAGTTGATTAAGCCCAGAAACACATGTTGTGGCTAAGCTCAAGCCTAATACAAAACTAATAATACTTTTAAGAAAATGCATTAGAATTATATAACTATACTAGATTAAAAACTTTAAATAACAATTTTTATTTACACAGTAAAATTAAAAAAATTGTTCCGTAAAAAAAAATTGAAAAAATAATACCTATTTATACTTTAATAAAGTTTAATGTCCGCACTAACCGAATTAGAAATATTAAAGCTTACTTACTGTGGATTCTCTGCAAAAATCGTTGGAACAAACAAAGTTGTTTATGGTTGGAAATATCCTCCAACTATTGGAGCAACACGTGTTCCAAATTTATCTTCAAGCTCTACTGCTGAAGAACTTGAATCAGATGCCCGTGTTGACCGCGAGGTATTTGTTGATTTTGTTAAATCTCAACAAACACGTCAAGTCAATGGAGCCTGGAAAGGTGGTTCTTGGGGAATAAACAATTTTACTGTCACAAGTATGGATTGGTTTCCTGGAATGTATGTTGGTGACAGAATTGTATATCAAATAGCTCACAAAGGAATTTGTAAATATTCTCCCAAGCCATTTGATGAATCACAAACTTTAATTCCAAACTCTGAACAAACAGCTTGGTCTTGTAATGGAACATGGAATGATAAGACATGTGGGTTCTATATGACAGATAATCCTATGCCCCAAAGAGCAACTGATAAATTGTGGATGTGGGGATGCAGCAAAAACCCATTGAACTTGCGAATCAAGGTTTTGCGTAGAGGGTCTGGTCCAAATGTTGATTGCCCAAATAGAATAGCCCCAGCTGCAGGAGAACACTTGGAACCTGGTCAATCGGATGAATTGAGAGCTCAAGTGCTATTTGCAATTAATCAAGAAATTGGCATTCCTCAGTCAACTCTTTCCAAGTGTTATCTTCTTGACCTTGGTACATATGCAACCCCTGGACGTGACCCAAGATATTGGACTTATTCTGCGATTCAAGATGGGAAAGTTGTCACATTTGGTATTCCTCGCGAGTCAAGCTCTGTTGCACATATTTTATATATTGAAACAGAGGGTGATGTCGAACCGGAAGAAACTGAACAGGAAGACAAGACCGAGATTCAGTCAAAATGGTGGCAAAGCGTTTATGGGGTATTTGATTCTCACCCAGAATCAGATTGGATGCTCGAGGACCATATGCGGTTTATTCCAGATTCAATCAAACGAATTGAAGAGTTTGGGCTTCTTAATCTAGAAGCTAAACAAAAATTCAAGTTTTAATACTTGGGTTTAACCAATAGCAAATAAGCCTTAAAGGCTTATTAACTTAATTTATCAAATGGAAAAACAAATACCTGAATTTTATATTGTAAATTTAGCTCAGGATAATTATTGTCCCGGATGTAAAAAAATTTATCCAAAAGAACTTGCCAATACTGAAACCCGATTATGTGGATGTGACCTAAATAAATACCAATTGAAAAAGTTTGCTTCCCGATTAATTTGTGATTATTGTCATAAAAATTATGAAAAAATTGAGTCTTACCCAATAGCAATTTGTGAAAATAAACCAAAGGTAAAAATGTATGCATTTGATAAAGAAAAAGAAAATTCGGAACTAATTGAATTAGACGAAGAAGCAGAATCATCGGATTCAGATAATGATTGTGCCTGGAATAAAAATTGGGATGCATGTGCTCGCTGTTTTAAGGAAAATAACTTGAAAGAGATTGTTCAAGTTGACCAATTAAAAGCCCGCCCAGACACAATCAGATGGGAACTCCTATATAAAAAACGCGTTGGTATTTTTGATTTTTATGTTGTTTACGAACATAATCAAGTATCTTATGCACAAGATTGTGAATATTATTTGTTTGGAGTTCGAAACTATGCTTTACAAGCCAATCCAAAAAAACCCAATACAGTTTGTTTAAAATGGAAAATTGACACATATAATCCATATGCTGGTGTTGATATTATTAATATTAACATGGTTAGAAAACCAGGTGTAAATAACCATGTGCAAATTGAATATGAGGAAAAACATTGTATTTGCCAAGTAACTTTGGAAATGGATTGGAATTCCCAAATAGAATCTGTGGTAACTCATGGAGTGTTTAATGCAAATCCAGTTGGTAAGGTTATTGAATTTATTAAAGATGGTGTCATTATGCCGAGTAAAAAGTATTGGTAAATAAACTGATTTAAAGCCAAGTAACTATTATTAATTAATAAAAAAACAAATGCCTATTCAAAATGATAAAAATGACTTGTATTTGGTTGAATCGAATTTTGACCCTGCTCCATGTTGGACTAAACCAGTTCCAGATAATTTGTTGGTCGGGAATTTCATGAGTTCATCTGAATGTGTAGAATCATTTGACCAAAATGGTTATGATTTATGTCCATTAGAACAGTTATATGCGAAAACAAATATGGAACCAGAATTAGAATTTACTCATTACCGAGGTTTTAGAACTAGTATTCATAAACCATGGTTTCAACAAGATGAAAAATTATCTGGTTATGTGATAAATCATTCAATGCTGTTAGAACGTAAGGGATACGGAGGTGAAGCTTTAACCCAATTAAAATCTTTTGCTAAAACTAATCCACTGGTTTACAAATTGGTAAATTACAAAACCAAATGGGGCTTAGATTTGTCAATTGATTATGTGGATGAATCTGGTGAATGTTGGGAAGTGTTTCATTATGAATATGATAGCTTTGATTATGAGAAAATTTGTCAAGTTAAATTAGCTGTTGAGCATATGGTAGCAACCACAGACTTTGACCAAGTAGTTAAAGATTTACAAGATAGGAAATCCGAATGGTTTAATCTTGAATTTTTTGCACAAAGCGAATGGAAAACTAAGTATTTTGGATTAGAACCAGAAAGATTTAAAATGGTTGGATGGCAATAATTATTATTTAAAATTAAATCTAATTTTATATAATAAAATGGGTATTCCAAAATTTTTTGGATATTTATCAAACAAGGATAAAAAGGACGGAACAAATTATATTGAACAAAGTTATATTCTCACAAGAGATAAAAAATATGATTATTTATTTTTAGATTACCAATCTTTATGTTACTCAACATTATCAGTATTTTCTGGTGAAATAAATTGGTTTATTCGGTTAGTAAATTTTATAAAAATAAAAACACAAACTGGTATAAATACCTATACTGAAAACAAATATATTTTGGATTATATTTTATCAAAATATTCTAGATATTTTAGAGCTGTAAAAACATCCAGTCCAAAATTTCCCACAACTTTACCTAAATTAACTGGAACTGCTTCATATACTTTACAAGCAATTTCAAGTTTTATGGATGATATACTAGGTTCACAATTAAATTCTCAAACAATTGTTTGGGATGAATTGATAAACCAAGTAATTGATTTAACTGTTCAAATGGCACAAACACATGTAAAACCAGCTTCAAAATATTCTAATACATTTATATTTTTTGATGGTATTCCAACATTAGCAAAGGTTAGAGAACAGTTAACAAGAAGAGTTTATCCAGAAGTATTTAGTACAATTAAATCAAACTTATACAAAGTTCCAGAAGATCCTGACTTTTTATCAAAAACAATTAGTGGAAAATTATTGTCAAGTTCTGCACCAATTGGTATTGATACTTACATTGTTAATGGATTAAGAACAAAATTAGCAACATTTTCAGATAGAGTTTTAGGTAGATTTTATGTTAATCAAATTGAAAAATACGGAGAAGCAGAACATCAATTAATGAAATATTTATCAGACAACATTGAAACATTTAGAGGAAAAACAATATTACTTGGTTCCCCTGATGCAGATTTAATTTTGCTTTCCTTAATTAGTTCTACAAAAGGCATATCAATAGATATAATTAGAACAAATGGAATAGATGATAAAAATTTTCAGTTTTATCAAAAAGGTACTCCAAGATATACCAAGGCTAAATTCTACTCTGAATCACATCCAGATAAAACTCATGGTATATTTTCCCCATATAAAAAGATATTTGACTACATAAATTGTGCTGGTATAAAGTCTATGTTAAATTTAACATCAAATCAGGAAGTTCTTGATGTATGTTATTTATTATTATTACTTGGAGATGATTTTATTCCTATTATTCCTTCTTTAACAGTTGATAACGTGGGTCAAATAATATCAACATACAAAGAATTAATATTATCAGATTCTACCAATACAATTGTTCAAACATCTGGTTCAAAATATGTGCTTGCATACTCAAATCTTAAAAAATTTATAGCATTACTGGCTGGAAAAATAAACGAAGCAAATGCATTTAAACTAATAATTTCATCTCAAAATGCTAGTAGAAGAAAAACTTTTAGAAATACCCAGTCTAGTTTTCAAAATTACAAATCATGGTTATTTTTAAATGAAGTACCTGGTTCAGATATTGATATTGTAACAAAATTATATTTTCTTGATAATGGTTATTTATTAAAAGATGATGGACAACACACTGATCTAATTAAAAATGCATCAGATGAATTACCAGCATATAATCCTAGATTAGTTTTAGAATATTTAAAAGGGTGTCAATTTATATTTGATATTTATTTAAATAATGAAGTAAGAAATTACAAATGGTATTTTTCATTTGAAGAAGGACCTACTCTAGCACATATTATAAAATATTTAACAGAAACCCCTGGTGATATTAGTTTAGCATTTGATTATTACAGTTTAGAAACTCCTGAAGAAAGAGCAAAATATTTAAATGTTGAAACATACAAGGCATTTGTTGAAGAAAATAAAAAGCAAATGATTAAAGACATAATTAGTAAAATGGAATCAGGAGAAGATTTATCAGATTTTATAGAAAAATATAGTGAAATAAAATCCAGACAATTTACTTATTTAAATTCTGAAAAAATATTTGATTGCAAAGGAAAAAAATATTTTAACAAATGTATAGAGGCAGTTACATTAACTTCTCATGTTCCACATTTAACAGGTATTAATGTTGACATGTTGGGTGGAAAGTATTTGGAAAAATATTTAAAATATAAACAAAAATACATGAAATTAAAGGCACAATTAAATAACAAATAAAAAGATTGTGTATATATGCTATGAAAAAAATTGAAAATATTAGTATTATATATATCTAATTCATTTAGTAATGTCATGTAATATTCAATATAATGATAATTATACTATTGGAAACTCGCAGATGAGCTATTTTGAGGATAAGTTACATTTACCAATGATTCAATCTCATGGTAATAAACTTGAAGAATCCGAATGCACAGTTATTAATATTGTAGGATACGTGGACCATCTTAAACAGGATGATGTTTCAACAGTTCGTATACAATCAACACATATTTTACCATTAACTGTACAGGATTTGGATAAAAATAATGTTCAACAAACAAGCTCAGTGGTTATTACTAATTTTATTGAGAATTTAATTAGTACTAACAAGTCAAATAAGTTTTCTAATGTAATATTTACATCAATAAAATCACTTGGAAAAATATTTAGTGAAGAAATACAGGAAGTTAAATCACAACCTGATAATTTTCAAATGGACTATTGTGACGCAGTTTAATTTATTAGGGAAAAATTGATTTTTTTATCTACTATTATAGGTATAATAATTTTAATGGAGACATACATAACAATTTTAAATAATATTCTTACTACCGCAAATGTTTGCAAATCCCATGGAATATCACATGCACTAGCAGTATTAGCACATTCAATCAAGGCATTAGAATCCTATGATTATGGAATAAGTGAAACTGAAAAACTCGCAGTAAAATTAGCGGGGTTACTTCATGATGCTGACGATAGAAAATTTTTCCCATTAAATTCAAATTATGAAAATTTAAGACAAATCATTTCAAACCAACCAGAACAAGTTGTTAATTTAACAATTCGCATGGTTCAATTGGTTTCTTCATCTGCAAATGCAGATTCAGTACCACCAGATGTCATCGGTAAAGAATGGATGTTAATTCCCAGATTTGCTGATAGAATTGAAGCGATTGGGTTGATTGGTGTAGAACGTTGTTACCAATATAATAAAACTAAAGCACAACCATTATATTTACCAGAAACTCCAAAGGTAAATTCTGAAGAAGAAATCTGGACCATTGCAACTGTAGAAAGATATAACAATTATATCGGTAATTCAAAATCAATGATGTGTCATTATTATGACAAATTACTTAGACTAGGACAGTTTGAAACTCAAAATCCTTATTTGTACAAAATGAGTCGCGAACGTAATGACATAACAATAAGATTTATTTTGTATTTTAGTTCGCTAGAAAATATGACTGAAAAGGATATTGAACAATGGATTCAAAAGGAAAAAGAAAGCCAATAAGTTTCCAGCAAACCGTTCAAGTTATATAAAACAATCTCCACATTTTTATTTAACAAAATAAAAATTGATTTATTTATATTAATAAAATATTTGTAATTAAATTAAATAATTATGGGCATAAAAACAGCAACAGGTGATTTTAATTATTCTGATATATTTTTTGGACATGAATTATCGGATTTAATAGAGGTGACTCATAAAGAATTATGTCGAGAACTACATTGGAAAACAAACCAATTAAAACCTGGTACTTTTGGTTTTGATTCAATTGCATGTTCAATTGGGTTTTTATTAAGTTCAAAACCTTTACCGTTAGATATAGAATATGGGGCACAAATAGTTCATGATGCATGGGTTAGGAATTATTTGTTCTGGTCTGTGATTAAACCCCATGTGCTATTACCCAAATATTATTCGCATTCTTCAAAACCATTAGTTGACAAAAGAAGAAAAATGCTTGCCAGCACATCATATTCAATGCTACCAGAAAATGAAAAAGAAACAAATAGAATTATAGTTAAAACACTATTTGATTATTTGCAAATAAATTATAACAAACCCAAAATAAATGAAGACACATTTTTGGATTGATTTATAAAAATTTACCAATTATGAATTTTGCATATTTAAACCAGCTGTTTCACTAATTAGTTGGTTATTTAGCGTTTTATTTATTGATTCAATTAAATAAGACTTTAAATTGTCTCCTTCTGTTTGAGTTCTTTCAACATAAATTTGATTAAAACATGTTGAACTTTTAATACATCCATGTAATTGATATGTTGTTTGAACAATTTTACATTTTTCGCCGTTAAAACTTCTGATTGATGACTTGCCCAACCAAAATTGTAAAAACGCTTTTAATTTATTAACATCAGTCAAGTTTAGGTCATTTAAAACTCCAAAAAATGCCTGTGCAAATTTAGGATTTGTAATACCAATGAACTCACAGTTATTTTTTAAACTATGGGAATTATTTTCTAATATATTATATTTTTCATTAATTGTTAGTGTATCATAAAGAATTTTTGGAGTTATTTTGTTTTTGATAATATTTGTTAAACCTCCACCATATTGCACAAACATATCATTAAAGCCATTAATAAAAGCAATTGAGTTTTTGTTTAAGTATCTGCTAGTAATTTCACTAGTCAAATAATCTTTTTTGCTTTTTGGTGTTTCATCTTGTAAAATTAAAAAATCATTAAATTCATTATCGGGTAATTCAAATAATTTTAAGGTATATTCGGTAAAAAATCCAACATCAAATTTTGTGATTTCTTGCAAGAATGTTTTTACACTAGTTATTTTGTTTCCATTTATTAAAAAGTAACAAATTATAGGATGTAATTTAATTGTTGGTATAATATTTTCCATCATAACTGAACGAAAAAAACAATTACCAATTACTTTCCAATTAACATCTGGATTGGCAATGTCAGATATGATTAAATGGTCATCAACTTCATTTAACATTGAAAATAAGTATTTATGAAGATTTGTATAAAAATCTTTTGTGAGTCCTCCAGCATCGGTTCCAACTGCTCCAGTTTCAGTAATAAAAGTTAATTTTGGTTTATAATGTACATACATTAATTTTTTAGTTTCTTCGTTTTTAAATAATTCATTTAAAGACCTCAAAAAATACTTGTTATCAATAATTAGTTCAATTCTATTTGTTGAATTAGAATTAATCAATTCAACATAAATATCAAAAGTATTATCCAAATGATTTAATAGTTTGACACATTGTTCGGTATCTAAATAAGAATAAATACCTAATAATTTTTTAACACATGTTTTTGGCAAGTATAATTTATAAGATGGATCAATTAATGGTAGCACATTAGCAATAGTTTTGTAATTAGAATTTTTTATCAAATATAAAATTAGCACGTTTGCAAGTCTTCCCTTATTTATTGCTGACTCGACTGGTATAATATCATAAATTGACAAAACATTATTTTTATTAATTAATTCCATTATACAGTCAAGAATAAATTCTTCATTATAAGTTATTAAATTATCATTTGATAAAATTAATTTTATAATTCTTATTCCAAAAGAATTTTCTTTTTTTTCACTTAAATTATTTATAATGTTGTTTTTTAACGCTGGTGTTATTAAATGTTTGTTAATTGATAAATATTTAGTCAGTTCACTTGTTGGAATTTGATAAATGTTTAATTCTAAAACATCTTTTAAAATTTCCATATTTGAATTTAAATATTCTTTTGACAAAATTGAACAGATTGTTTGATATCCACAATTTTTAATTTTATTATATAACTTTTTTTTATCTGGGGTTCTGCAAAAATCACATTTGGACTTACAAATATGAGCAAAACATCCTTGTATTTTTTTATATTTAATATGTTTTAAAACAGTATCATAAAATGAACAAAAGCAATTAATGTCATACTTTTTAATTTCATTTAGTAACAGGCTTTCAATTTGCGACTCCCTTAAATATTTTATATTTGAACAAAAGGCATCCCATTTACCTAAATTAGACATTGATAAGAATAGATTAGATGAAATTTAATAATATTCAATATTTTTTATAAATTATTAAATTTCAATTTAATATGTATTTAATCCTAATTTTTTTTTAAGGTCATTATATTTAGCTTTGTATTTTAGGTATTTCGCATAGTATGAATCATTTGAATCACCAGAATCATTAACATTGTATTTATTAAAATATGGTTGCCATTCATAAACATTAATTTCATATGGCTTACCATATTTAGTAAAAATTCTTCCATCTCTATTATTTAAAGTAGGCTCATATTTTCCAGTTTTGGGATTATATCTTGTATACTCTAAAAAAGGAGGTTCATTGAATTTAACAATATTGCCAGTTTTGTCCAAGTAAGGTCTTCCACTTTTATTAAGTGCAACATTTCCATCTTTATCAACATGAGGTATTCTAACATAGTTGTTATTAGGATTAGGGCTATTAACTAAAGCATGTGAAATATCACCTTGTTCATCTCTTTTATACCAATTTTTAACATTATAATTTCTTGTTCCCGTTATTTGTTGGGAACGGCCGTAATAATATTCGGATATAAAATCTCTATCAGCAATAATTTTTGTAAAAGTTGTGTCGTTAATTTCTCCTGGTAAATTAAATTGTCTTTTAGTAAAATTAACTACAAAGTCATTAATTATATGACCATTTGATAAGTTAGTTATTTTAAGACTAAATGGTATACAAAAAGATTGGTCTTGTACAAAATCAGTAAATATTCTTCCGTCTCTGCTCATTATATATATTTTTTTTAATTTATCATTTTGGATTTTGTTATAAACTAAAACTGTTAAAACAGCAAGAACAGAGTCATCACTTCCTTTTAATTTATGACACATTTCTTTATTACAATTTTCTGACAAAATAAAGTCAGAATTTATTCTAAAAGTTGCACATTGAATAGTTGATGTTATAGCAGTTTGTATGTTTTTGCAATTAAAATTTACATTAATATTACCAACTGGTTCATTTAAAATAATTTCACCAGTAGTTTTAATTTTATTAAAATCTCCTAAAAAATATTCTTCACTTCTTTCAGTTTTACAAACAACGAAAACTTTATTAAAGTTGTTTTTTAAAGCAAAATTTAAAATTAAATATGTTGCAATTCTATAAAAAAATATTTCTCTTTTATCTACATTTGGTAACAATAGAGTTTTGTTTTTAGGATCAATGTTTGGTTTAGAGAAAAGAGCTTTATGACGTGCTCCATATGTTGCCCATGCAACATTTTCATAGTCAACAATTAAAACTTTACTATCTTCCGATACATTTTCTGTTACAAATCCATTAATTACACTTTGATAATCAGTATCAATATCAATGTATTTACTTATTTGATTATCTAATTCAGCATTTTGTAAAAGTTCTTGTTCAATTGTTGGGTCTAATGAATTTAATCTGTTTCTAAAATCCCGTTCAGTTTCTGATTGGGTTTTAGGAGCACTAGAATCCCCAATAGTAATTATAGAAGGTACCAAGTCACTATGACTTTCAGATGATGTTTCTGAGTTAAAACTATCCATAATAATTAAAGAATCCTAGATATTTTAAAATTGAAAAATTATTATATAAAAAATCATTTTGTATTATTATTAATGTCTAACTCTTATTTAGTTATTCTAAAAACTAGACAACTATTAAGTTTGTCTATCAGTAAAGTACTTCTTTTTAATAATATTGAAACAGCATATGAATATGCAATTAATATTGGTGTTACTAAAGAAAAAATAAATACATTGGAAGATACTATTAAAACACATATCGTATGGAAAAGCAGTAAAGCAGTTTTACCAATTTATGAATGTAAAATAATTCCAGTTGATAACGACATCCTTTGTAACATTTATCAAACGTTACCAGATAATGAAAAAGTTATGCCATATATTTATAAAGAATTATTTATAAATGAGATTGTTGATGAGTAATTTGTTTAATTGATTTTTTTAGTTGTAAATATTTGTTTTTGTATTTTAAATATTTCTTCTTGTAATCATCAGTAGCATTGGATTTATTATCTTCTTCAATTAATTGTCTTATTAAAAATTTGTCTTCATTACAACTACAAATCCAATTATATTTACCAAAAAGTATAGTTCCCATACAATGGTACCTATCAATTTGATCTGAATATTCAAGTGCTTTTGTAATGTATTTTTTATCTAAATTTTGTTGTTCAGGACCGTCTTCGTAATAGTCTAATTCTCCATAATAAGAATCATATAATCCATATTTTGTTATTTTAACATTTGCATCAATAATATTACAAATATGATATCCTGATAGAATTTTATACATTCCTCCATTAGGTTGTAAAATAATTTTTCCAACATGTACGATAATAATGCTGTTATCATATTTGTTTTTTAATCTAATTTCAAAATACTCATTATTAAATTTGCCAAATTTATACTCCAAATTATATTTCATAATTGGTATTCTTGGTATTGGTTTTTTTGTAATATCAACCGGATTATTATTTTCATCAACAATATCAAAATTATGTTCCAAATAGTATTGTATTTCAATATTATAGTATTGATGTTCATTGTTAGGATCTGGGCTAAACCAGTTTTCATTATAATAAAAACTGATTGTTGGGTTAATTTTTCCAAAAGTTGTGGGTACATTTTCGTATTTGTTATTTTCTTTTTTATATAATGCAAATGCACTAGGATTTTTTTTAATTTGTATACTTAAATATCTTACTAAACTTTCATAAGCTTTTTTAGGTGTTGAGTAAAAATGTTTAACAAAATCAGCTTGTGTGCATTCAGTAGTATTACCGGACTCTGCTCGGTTTTGAACAAATAAATTAAATACTTTATCTTCTTCACCATCAATATATCGGATATTATTTATATCTTTACCTCTACCATTAACATTATCTACATATTCGATTTGAAATTTTTCTTTGTCAAACAAACAGGTTATTTCACCTTTTTTATAAGTTGGTAATTTATCATAATTTTCAAAAATAAATTTTTGTAATCTCATATCTAAAATAGTTGATTGAATATAGTTATCATATTTATCAATCATACTATCTTGGTGAAATTTTGAACACAATCTCCATATTCCTCCACTTTGAGAAATATATGCATAAAACATTTTTTTTTCTTCAGTTGTTAAATTTCTACTTGATAGTTGAACTTTATGATAAGTTATATCTTCAGACACTATTGATTTTGATATTAGGTAAAATTCAAAGTTATCAATTGTAATTTTAAACATTTAATATATATATAATTAATTAGAAACTAATAAAAAAATAATTATTTAATCAATTAATTAAGCCCAGAAACAAGTTAAATTTAAAGTTTTATTCCAACTAATAAATTTAACTTGCTCATTTGCCAATCCAACAAAACTGTTTGAACAAGCAGGTTTTTCACCCAGGGGTATTTTTCCGGTGATATGTGGTTGGTGTTTTAATTTAATTTCTTTGCCTTGCCAAGTTAGCTTTTTAATTGTAAAAGCACATGCGTTATCTGATTTTCTAATTACCAACCCAATAATTTCAGCAGTTACGACTTGTCCAGGTAGCATGATATTAGGACCAGGAACAACTTTTGTTTTCCCACCAAAATATTCCAATGTACAATGATGATTATAGATAGTACCTGGGGTAACAAAGTGCGTATTTACTATTGTATCTAATTCTAATTTATCAGTTGGATCAACTGCTAATCCGATATAGATTGGAGTAGGATTAATAACAATATGAGTGTCTGAATCAGACCCAGTCCCATTAGATAAATTATTAATATGGGTAAGTATTTGGAAACAAATTTGTTTAACTGGAAGTCTTAACCCATTTAATTTTTCTGAGTTGGCTTTAACAAATTTTTCAATCGATTGAATTGGTTGAGCTGATTGGGGTGATTTAACAACTTGTGCAGCTTGGGTTGCCAGTTCTGAATTATCAACAAACAAATCAATTTGTTTAGAGTTTTTGACAAGCTCAAATTCGTTAAAATTTTTAAATGTAAATCCAACAACTTCGCTAAATGGATATTCAAAACGACCGACCATCAATTTATCACCAGAATTTGACCTTGCAATAATCCCAGCCAAACTAATCATTAAATACAAAGGTCCAAAGTTACTGGGAGACACAAATGAAATTACACAAGGTAGTTTTTGTGCAATATCTAAATATCTTTTATATTGGGATTGGTTAGTGTTGCATCTGGTAACAAGAATAATTTCAGGTCCTAAATCTGACCCAATCGCATGGTGAAGAGCTCCTTGACACGCCATTGTATCTCCCCAATAGTCATCTTGTTCAATGTATTGAGATGATTTTCCAGCTTTAGCAAGTTCCAAACAAATTTCAGCACCAACAGTTGATTTACCAGAACCTTGTAATCCTTGAAAAAATATTACAATAGCAGGATTTGCCCAACCTCTTGGTTTGTATAGGAGAGTACTGGCTAAATATTCAGATTCAACGAAATCACCAAAATCTTCGAGACCAATTGAAATATCGGAATTACCAGTTGTTCCCATCCACTCTGTCCAGTATGTGTTAAATCCGTTGGGAAGCTGACCTTTGACAGATGTTACTTTAGTAACTCCAAGTACAGTACAAGGATACTTTTTACCCATCATCCAAAACGCAAACTGAATTAATTGATTTGTAACACGAATTGAAGCCTTAGTATTTAACCCATGATATTTTTGAGCTTGAACAAATCTGGTTCTAATTCGGTCAATATCTTTGTATCCTCGCAAAATAACCTGGCGCATAAAACGTTTTACAATATAACTAACTGATTTTGTTTTAACCAAAACAGTTTCTCCTGACTTGGTATTAACACATCTTAAAACAGAACCTTCGGTATTTTTACATCGGGAAGCAAGGAATACATTATCAATTTTATCCAATTCCATTGAACTATCAAATACTTTAGCAAACTCAACAGTTTTTAGTCCAATTGCATTAAGTAGTCCTAATGATTTAATGGTATCAAGAGCTTGTCCTGATTTAAAAAACCCAAACCAACTTATAGTATTGTCACCAGGGGTAAAATGTTGACCATCGCATAATTCTCCAGCTAAACTGTAACCTGTGTTAAATAAGCTGATTAATTCTTCAGAATTTAATTTGTTCCAATTTATTTTAATGTCAGATAAAATTCCTACAATAATTTCATTAGATTTTTCTTTTTCGATAGTTTGGTCTATTTGTTCCCAACTGATAACAAAATGATTATTTTTAGAACCAGCTAGTAATAGTTTTTGTTTTCCATCATAAATAATTTTACAAATTGCAAACTTACCATTTGCTTTTTCTGTTTCGATAATTTCTAAAGCTTTCCCATTAGCCCAACTGATAATTTTGTTATGATCATAAATTCCTGTTGATTTTGCAATAACCTCATCTTGATTATCTTCTGGGTCCTCATCAATATCTGATTTTCCAGAAAATTTTTCAGGTCCTTCAATAGAATCAATAATTTGGTTATCACGAACAAGAATAGAACATGCTCTTGGTAAGTACTTTAATAAGTTAGGGTTGGTAGAGTAAATATCGTCTTCAAATTTATTTTTTGGTACATTTAAAGTATATGTATAAAGTTTATATTTGGTTTGATTAATTTGAAAATCTTTACAATTTGACTTTATTTGTTTTTCATATTGACTTGTATTCCCATTAATATTTTTCCACTTGATGAAATATTCCATTAGTTAATATTAATTAATGATTATAATAGGTATTAATCAATTTTTTTATAAAATAAGTTTAATAAATTAAATAAGTTACATATCCATTAGCATTGATGCAGCCATATCAAGATTTTTGTTAGCTAACACGTATGCTTGTATACATGCTTGTCTTTCAAAACCAAGGGCCTCAAGTGTTCCAATGTTATTTAAATCTTCTTGAGTAAGACTAACTGTTTGAGGTTGTGTTTGTTGTTGTTCATGTCCGTGGGATAGCATTGAATCAGTTAAATTGTCAAGTTGTTCATCTCCCATGTTTATGTCAGAAAGCATTGATTGAAACATTGGCTTAAATTGAGGACTCATAATTATTTGAGCAAAAGCTTCAAAATTATTATTAAACAGTTCCATCATTTGAGGATTAGCCCGAACAAAAACCATCATTCCAACAAGTGCAGCTCTTAGTTTATCAGTTTCATCCATTTCACCCATTGCTTCTTCATATCCATCATCGGGATTAGTTACAAGAGATTGTACAAAACCAGGATTTGTGTTTGATACATTTGATTGTGTAGAATTAGTTTGAACATGTTGAACAGTTACAGTTGGAGCAGGCGGAGGTGTAACCTGTTGGGTTTGATTAGTAGTTTGTATTTTGGCTTGTTCAGAAACAGCTGGTTTATTTTTAGATGACATAAACACAAACATTGGTTTTTCTTTTGGATTTGCAGGTGCAAATTCTGAAAATTTTTGTTCCGGAGACAAAATTTTACCCTGGGAAATTATTTTTAAACTATGAGTTTCCTTACTAATACCTGCATCAACATATAGCTTGTCAAGAACTGAGCTAATTGAATCATCGGGATTAACATTATAGGGATATGTCTTATTATTGATTGCTTTGAAAACGACGTCCATTAATTATAAGATTTATTAATTATGGACTAAAAAAATTCAATTTTTTTGGCTTTGTGCAAAAAAATTATATCTTATGACAATTTTTTTTGGCTTGGCTTTTTATATTAATTTGTTAAATTAATAAATATACTTGGGAATAACATAGGCATCAGGAAATTCGTAGCATTTGATTTTTCTAATTAAGTTTCCAATTAATATTCCAATTCTATCCAATTTTTTAATTTGATTTTCATTTAGCGGAAGTTTTGATATTATTTCCACAACTTGAGCAACTTGTTTTTGTTTAATTTCAAGGTCTTTTGTTTCAGCTGTTTCAGATATTTTACACATTTGACTTAGGGAGTCACATATTAAATCTATTGAATTATCTGGTACTTCTTTATTAATATCTAGTGCATTTAATTGATTAATTAATTCATCCATTGGAATAATTTAGTTAAATAATTATTCCAATTGATTTTCAGTTTTTATTATATTTGTAGGTTAAGTTTTATCCAATTTTGAATTTGGTCGTTTGTTTTGTTCATAATTTGATTAAATCCATTTGTATAAGATGAAATATAATCTGGAAATTCTTCATGATTAATTAAGTTTAATAAATTAAACATAATCAATAATATTTTATTATCATAAATAGTAACAATTTTTTCAAATACTTCATCAATATTAATTTTTTCATTTGAATTATCAAAATCTTTTATATTTTGGTTTTGTAAAATATTTTTGTACATGTGAATTACTTGAACAATTGAATTGTTATCTGTTCCAGTATATGTTTGTATTAATTTATCAAATCCTGATTGAGCCATTTGGATTATTAGTTCATAAAGTTCTTTACTAATAATTTGTTTATTATTATCAGGACTGTACCATTTTATAAAACGTTTTATAACTTGAAAAAGAAAATAAATATCATCCTTTTTATCAGAATTATACCATCTGCTTACCGGTTGTATAACAGATGGTTCCTGAATAGATAAAATATTATTTGAAATTGTTAATTTGGAACCAACAGGTTTAGTTCCTAATATTGCTAATTGACACATTGATTGTAATGGTTCAAGAATCATAGTAATTTTATCTTTTGATTTTGTTAATCCAAAGGAATTATAAATACTTTGTAATTGTGAAGCTGGTAAATTTGACAATATATTAATTTTTAGTTGAGTTTATTATTAAAATTTAATGCAAATTTATTTTTATACATTAATTTTAACTTTATTCTGATATAAAAAAATGTTTCAAAGCTTTTCTAATTTACTCGGTTGACACCAATTGATATGATGAGATAACCTGATTCATTGTCCAATCTGTTTCAATTACCCAAATGTTTCCATTGGAATCTTTGGTGGCAAACACATGTGATTGATTGTCAACTGATTTTACAATTAAAACTTTCCAGGAATCAAGAGAACTAACTTGATTAATTGTTTGTGAAACCAGTTCCTGTTCTAGTTTTAAACTTGGTTCTGAACAAACACCCTTGATAACCGCAGTTAAAATCATTTTGTATTCTCTTGATTCTGTTTTATTGTAAACATTGGGCTGGCTATAACTGCAGTTCATATTGATTGAACTAATAATTTCATCAATGTAGCTTGAAATTTTGTTCTGTTCAGATGAATCAATAGTATTTGGTGCAATATGGCACAATTCAACATCGATGATGGTATTGTTTGTGTGAGCTGCGACTTCCCAAGCAACTCTTTGTTCATCCATGTAAACCATAACTTTTGAAAAAGGAGTTGACTTTCCAAATTTTAATTCTCCTGGTTTAATTTCACTTAAAATTAGTTTAGTTTCATTTGAATTTAAAGTTGGTTTAAGAATAGGTAAGGCAGGTGGTTCATTTGTATAGTCAACCAGTTTAAATCCATCAAGTTTTCTCTTAAAAATTCTTTGTTTAATTTGCTTAACGAATTCTTCCATAGCAGTTGTTTCAATTTCTGGAGTTGAAATAGTAAAAGTAGTATTATCAATTTGATTTAGGGTACTAGACATTAACTAATATAATTAAATTCTAAGGTAATTTAAATTTCAATATTTTTTTAAAAATTGATAAAAAAACTACATTGGTTCTAATACCTTAGGATGTAATGCTTTTTGACTGTTGTTATCAAAATAATGTTCAATTTAAAAAAATAAAAATTACAATGCCTGACAGTTGGACTGGAGTTGCAAATGGTCAAACAGAATTAAAACTTGAATCTAATGGTAGAGAATTTGGTTGTATAGTATATGTTGAAACAACTGGTGAAATTAGGAGAATTTGGGTTAATTCAAACCATGACCAAAATTATTTTTATAAAATATTAATTGCAGATGCTAAATCTGATATTAAGAATTCCGGATGTGATATTTGTTGGATAAGCAGTTCCAAATCTGCAGATTTACAAACAAAAATATTTGAAAACAAATTTACCTATTCAAATCCAATAAATAAAAAAATTAATTGTGAAGGGTATTATTTGATTTTATAAAACAGTTTTAAGAATGTGTTCGCAATTTTCTATAGTTTTATTAAGCTGGGTTGAATTCCCAACCAATGGATTAAATTCAACTAAATCAAATCCAATTAATTTATTTTTAGATACTTGAATAATATTTATGACTTGAGTTACGCTTAATCCTCCATTAACAGGTGTACCAGTTGATGGCATTTGTAATGGGTTAATTCCATCAATATCACAACTAATATGAATTTTATTTGCAGGATGAGATTTAATCCAGTTATTAATTTCATTTGAATATTCTTTAAAATACTTTATATTTAATTTACCAATTATGTCTGTTTCAAATGGATCCAAATCTCTAATTCCAACATATAATAAATTTTCTGGTTTTAAAACATGATGGGTATTGTATGTATTAGATTTCCACCAATGTTCCATTAAGCCTAACAATGGTGCGACTGGCATTCCGTGAATATTTTTAGTGAGTGATGATTCCATAGTATTTATATCTGCATGAGCATCAATCCAAATAACTAACAGGTCATCAAGATGTTTATCCAGTGCTGATTGAACTGTTATAGCACCAACAGAATGATCACCACCAATGTTAATATTAAACTTATTTGAGTTAAACAATATATTGTAAGCTGAAGAAAAATCACTAAGTGAATTTATTTGAATAGATTTTTTAGGGATTGTTTCAAGTATTTTTAATTTAGCTAAATAATCTGGACCAAGCTCAACTCCTGATTTTTTTTGTCCAATTGCACACTTTAATTTATTAATAACAACATTTCTAATCATTTATTAAAAATAATTTATATAAACAAAACTATTTTATGTTTCAATTTTTTTAATTTATTTGTTAGAATTAAAAAAATGATTTTTAATAATTTTATAATTTTATAATTTTATTTTGTATTTTAATGGAAAATACTGAATTTATTTGTGCCCAAAAAATAGAACCAGTTATTGTACAGGCTTATCCATATAATTATAATTCCGACAAATCAAATTTAATTTTTATTAAATTACCAGAATCAAATGAAAAAAAATATGAAAGAGAACTAGAATTTAAAATGCGCGAGGAATTTAATGAATTTTTATACGAATCTTTTCATAAAAGAGGTATAAAACCAAACGAATTTATAAAAAATAAATTATGGGAAAATTTTAAATTTAATAAAAAAAGTAAAAGTGGATTTTTTAATTACCTTGAAAATTTGTGGGAAAAATTTGAAGATGAATACTTATAACTTTGTTTTTAAAAGATTTTTTCTGTTTAAAAACTTTTGAATATCTGATTTTATATAAATTATTGGATTTTGATTAAATTCAAATTTTTTTAGGTTTGATAATTTTACAATTTCATCTGGTAAAAAATTAATAAAATTATAGTTACAAATTAAAGTTTGTAAATTGATTAAATTACCAACTCCTTCTAATTTTTCAATAAAATTATATGAACAATTAAATTCTTCTAATTTTTTCAAATATTCTATACCTTTAATTGATTTTATTTTATTATACAAGCAATTTAATACTACAAGGTTTTTAAGATATTCAATGCTAATAAGTTCACCTATTCTGTTATTATGAACATATAAATATTCAATTTGTTCTAAAAATTTAATTGGAAACAAACTATTAATATAATTATTTGAACAATTTAGTGAACGTAAATTTACTAAATTATTTATTGGTTCAATTGATTCAATATAATTATTAGATATATCAAGATATTCAATTAATTTTAATCCCGCAATTTCCCCAATTGATTTTATTTGATTATGAGAACACTTAAGTTTTTTCAAACTGATTAAATACTGAATACCATCAAGAGATTCCAGATTTTGTCCAGAACAATTTAATTCAGTAACATATTTAAAATTTTTAATGTCAGTGAATCTTAAAATCGTTTGAACATGTCTATTATTATATTGAACTTTAAATTGTTTGTGTGGTTTTTTTTCAAACTTGAAATTTATTGCATTGTCAACCATAAAAGACATTATAAGTCAAATTGTTATTAAAAGAATTAATTTTGTTTTAAAAAATAAATTTAACAATTTTTTAAGGTTTAATATTGAACTAAGTATTTTTTATTATAACGCTTAACTTGACCATCAGGATAAACATTAATATATGTGTGTTTTACTTCTCTTGAATTTATTACAATTTCTACATATCCATATGAATCTTTTGTGATGTCAACTGAATAAGTAAAATTATTTTTATTAAATATTTTATCATCTAAAACAAAACTATCTTTTTCCCCACCACCAGTACCACATACTATTTGTTTTACACTGTTGTTAAATTTATCTGTAACAGTTCCTGACTGATACATATGAACATCAGCACAAACATAAAATACATTTTTACCTTGTGAGTTTGATAAAATAATTCCAGCTAAATCATCAAGTACATCATCAACTAAGTGAGGTAAATTATCTTCAACAAATATTTTGGTTTTTAACGAATATAGTGGTTCGTGTGCAAAAAAAATAAAATATTTAATTGAACTATCTGAGAGTTCATCAACAATAAATTTATTTTGTTCTTGTATTATCTTTTTAGAATTTTTATTTAACACTTTATCATAACATGATGGGTTAGCCTTAATACTATAAACTGTTGTGTCAATAAATATATATTTTATTTTTGTTCCATTTGACAAAGTTATAATTTTAGAATAGAAAGGAAACATTATATTAAATTTACTAACTTTATTAACTTGAGTTTGTAATCCAACACATTCTTTATCTAAGGTATCTTCAATATCATGGTTTCCCATTATTAGGTATTTTTTTGGTATTTTAAGTTTTTCAATTAAATTAAATCCATATTCTAAATCATCTTGAATATGTTCAACTGTTTTAACTTGTACTCCATTAATTTCTATTTTTTGTTTTTTTCCGTAATAATTATCACCAAGAACAACAAGGTGATTAAATTCTTGTTCTTTTGATTCTATGTTTTCAATAACATATTCCATTGGTATTTTTCCATTTTCATTTACTTTACGATTCCAACATCCAAATGCTGCAATTTTAATTTGGTCCATATAATTTGATTTATAAAAAAATGTGCGCAAATGTAAATAAAATTAAAAAAAATTGTCAAAGATATAATTTTGTTTTAATTTAAATAAAATTAAAAAAAAATTGAAAAAAACATATATATTTTAAATTTATATAGCTTTTAATGTTGGTAAATAGTGATGTGTATTCAAATAAAGAAAAAGAGCTAATTGGATTGATTGAAAAAATAGATTTAGTTGATGTTTTAAAAAAAGAAACATTGGGTTTTGATTTTGTTGTAAATTATATTTTAAATGAAAAATATCAAAAAACAAGAAAAGAACAGGATATAACAATTCAAACAGTAATAAACTACCAGCCTCATTTGGCTGAAAAATTTAAAATTATTTTATCTCAAAGATAAAAAAATAAATTAACTTATACATACATTCCAAGAGGTGGTGTATATTCTTTCTTCTTTCGTGCATTAAGGGTTTTTAGTGACTCAGTAATGTCTTCCATTAGAATTTCTTTAGTTTTTATATTTGAACTAAAAGTTCTAAGTGCTTGGGATTGTTTAATTTCATTAAATAGTTTTTCAATATCTCCACCAAAATAAGTAAAACTTGATTTGTTGTCAGTGAAAAATTTAACAAGTTTGTCATTAGGAATGTTAGTAAAATATTTTGTTTTACTGATTTTCCCAATAAAAATTTCATTTAATTCAGCTGGTTCGTAACCTTTAATGTGATTGTGAGAATGGAAACGTCTTTTAAGACCTTTGTTGTATGCAAACAAGCAGTTTTCAAGGTCTTCTTCATATCCAGCAATAATGAACATAAATTTACCTTTTTTCTCTGAAAGATATTGGTTTATCATATCAATTGCTTCCTTTGAATAAGAATCACGTTTTTCTTCATTACCAAGTGAATAAGCTTCATCTAAAAACAAAACACCATTCATTGCACTTTCAAGCAAGTCTCTAGTGCGGTGAGATGTTTGACCAAGATATTCGCCAACCAAGTCATCGCGTTTAATTTCAATAAACTTGTCGGACTTTAAAATTCCAAGACGAACAAAAATGTCTGCATAAATTTTTGCAAATTCAGTTTTGCCAACACCAGGAGGTCCAGAAATAATTGTGTGTAAATATTCATCACAACCTGTTCTTTCATCGAATGGATTTTGCATGTAATAAATAATTTTTTTATACACATCTCTTTTAACATCATTCATCCCAACCATTTGATTTAATTTTTTAAGTGGGGGAATAAGATAATACAACCTTTGAAGAATAGGGTTGTGCCTTAGAGCATACCAATTAGAATCTAGTTTAATAATATCATTAATATTCTTGATTGATGAAATAGTTTCATTAATTTTTTCATCAGTCCAAGCTGTTTTACTAGGATGGAAATTAACTGTTTTAAATCTTGATACATAGTATTGTTGTTCATTTCTTTTATCATGATTTCCACAAACTAATTGTTTTCTGTAAGACTCCGATCTTTTAAGTCTATCTTCAGTTTCCTCAAGTTTTTTCTTTAGGTCATCAAGAGACTTGACAAGTTCATCATTTGACTTTTTTAGTGTTGCATTTTCATCCTTTGTTTTATAATACTCACTAACTGGGATAGAAGACAACATAGCAATATTATGTGTGAGAACACAATTGTTATAGGTTAATGGGTCATAACTCATGCTAGGATTCATTAAATTGAAACCTGTTATGTATTTTTATGATAAAAATTCAATTTTTTTTTTTTTTTTTGCTTAATAAATAAAAAAAATTATATTGAAAACGGCAAAGCCTTTTGGCTCTTGCTAAGCAAGAGGCGCACAATTTTTTTTGCTTATTAGAATAAAATTCAAATAAAATAATAATTAAAGAAAGGTAAATTTTTTACGTAGTCAGGGTACAACATGTGCGCTCGCAATTACTCGGTTTTTACTGTCATAGATTATAACAAGTGAAACTTCTGCTTTCCCATTTAAAACTGCTCGGTATGTTGGTAGTACATTTGTGAGGTTGTGAGCAATAAAACTTTCCAAATTATGCTTTCTAACAATTTTAGGAAAGTATTTGAGGAGAAGATTTTCATAAAACTTGTTTGGGTCATCAACAGTACAGTTACCATTAAGTTTCGCAATGTGCTTAGCTACAGATGATGCTTGAATGCTAATCATATCCTTAACATTTTCACAAACAATTTCATCTGGACCAATAGAATAGTAAACCTTGCGTATACCAACGGCCTTCATCATATCTAGACAATTATGGCATGGGCGAGCATTGCATGGACTTCCCATTTTGTTTACCCTGACTACAACAAGGTCAAGCTTTTGGACCTTTGATTCCTTTGCCTGATAAAAAGCACCACCCGCGCTTCCTATCGAACGACAAAGACTTTCCGTAGTAGGAGAGAATGGCGTGAGCCTCAGCGTGTAGACTTCCGCAACAATGACCGCGGCAAGTATTTCTAGGAGAGTTACAGCATGGCTTTGAAACCATCTTACCTCCCTTTACTATAGCGGCAGCAAGCTGCTGGTCAATAACGCTCTTCTGAGCCTCGGTATACAACTTATTTAACAACGAATTCTTATTAATACACATTAATAGTATTAATAACAATTTAATAAGTTAAATTTTTTCAATTTTTTTTATAAAAACGAAAAACACTGTTTTTCTTTTTATTTAACAAATTTGTATCGCACTTTTGTGCTCTGACAATTTTTTTTAATTTAAGCTAAAACTTTATGAATTATATCAAACCAAATAAAAATAAATTTATTATGGCCAAATAATTCTTTGTTTAAATTTTTTGTGTTTAAAATATATCTTCTATATTCATCTGGATTCATTAGTTTAATATCATCAATAATATCTGTGTAATTTTGACTATTGGTAACATCATATGTGTTTAAATTTTCATATGCATAATCATTATCATCAGATTCTGAACTAACAATAATTTTTTTATTTGGACCATCAAAATATGTTTCTCCTTTTCCCATGTATTTATCAAGAAATTGAGAACAATCAATAATAACAGATTTACCTGAAGTTTCCTGTAATTTTAATAAAACTAATTCATCTGTTTCAGAATATAAATTGGATATTGGTATGTTTTTAATATTTTTTAATGGTCTTAAAATATTTGTCCATCCTGATTGAGACATAAAATAGTCTTTGTATGCCACAAATTGTTTTATATTAATTATTTGTCTTATATCAAACATTGTTTCTGTTGGTTTAATATAAGGTTCAACAGTGTCTTCTTTATTATTATGAACACCAGAAAGTACATTAAGTTCATGATTATTAAATAAATTAATAAATATTTGTTTACTAAATTTTCCCCATTCATTAAACCATTTTCCTTTAAAAAGTTGAAAAAAATTACCATATGCGCTTGGTTGAGCAATTTGTTCGATAATAGGACAGTTTCCAAAATATATTGCTACTAAAATCAACATACTAATTGGTAAACGATAATATCCAGGATTTTTATTAGCTCCAAGAATAAATAGGTTTTTAATAATTGTTTCTAGTGAGGGAACACCACCAAAATGCCCAGCAACAAAAGTGATTTTTTCTGATTCATCTTCTAATAAATGTGGTGATAAAGAAGTAAATTCATTAATAATAGAAGGTCCATAAATACCACCAGTTGAATATCCTAATTGAATAACTTTAATATTTTCGTTTGATAAGTTTAAATTTTTAAATAATATATTATTATTTGCTATTATTAATTTTCTTACACTTCTTATCATATCAACAGAAGGTAATGTTTCTCCTTCATATGTAAAAATTTTTGAAGTGTTTGATGTAGAATATCCATCAGGAACAATTACAACATGTCCTAAATTTGCAATTCCAATTAAACAATTAATTTTTAGAATATGATCATTTATTATATTTGATTTATCTTGGTTTGTAGAATTTGACCATATACCATTTGGTTCAAATGTTTTCCAAATAGTTGTGTTTGATTCTAATTGAAAAATAACATCTGATTTATATGATATAATTTCGTCTTTTGATATTTTTTCAGGAATAAATATAGTACCATATAATTTTATTGGTTGAGATGAAAAATTGTCATTTGAATAATAACCGAGTTTATATATGTTAATTGTTTGAATATTTGTCCCATCTAAAACTTTTAAATCAAAATTTACATTATTTGGCTTTGTAAATTGTCCAGAACTAACTGATTTAATAAAATCAAGTGAAAAATAATTACCTGCACATTTTTTTTTTTCATTTAATATTTCTTTAATATTATTTATTTCGCTAAAACAATTTTCCAAGTCGCCATGAGTTAGAATTGATAACGCTTTATTATTTGATTCGTTTAAATTTTTCATTTCTTTTAATTGGGTATTAATTTGTTCATTGAATTTTATATCTTTTTTTAGTTCATCATTAACTATTTTAATACTTGTTTTTAAGTTTTCAATCGATGTTTTAATATTAGATAATTCATCGTTTAAATCCATTTGTAAAACTTTTCTTTTTATTTTCTCAATGTTTTTTGATAAGCTTTTTATTTCAGATTCTGTATTTTCAATTATTGATTTGTTAATATCATGTTTAATTGTTTTAGTTTTTAATAAAGCTTGAAAACCGCTATTTGAATACATTATCTATATATAATATAAATTTTTTAATATTTTTATATTTTATAAGTGTGTTTAAAGTTGTTATTTTGTTTTTATCTATTCGTCTTTTTCCTCATTATTATTTCCATTGCCTCTAAACCATGTAAGCCATGACATTACTATTGTTCCAATTAAAGTTCCAATCCAAAACATTAAACCCCAATTTTGAACAGAACCAACAATCCAAAGTGTAAAAAAGTAAATAGTTGTACATAATAAAGTAATAACTAAACCAAATTTAGTTGTTAGTGCTAATTTTAAAATTTGAAGTAAATCAGAAAACATTTGTTTTGCTCCCATACTAAAAGTAACTTGTTGTTCCATATTAAGATATAAATCAAGTTAGATATTTTTAAATTAAATAAATTTAATTTGTATTTGTTGGGTTTAATAAACTGGATTAAAAAATTGAAAAAAAAAGTGGAAACTAGTAGGTATTAATTCTTTAATGCTTATTACCTTATCTGGTGTTATAATGATTGTACTAGGATGTCACATTAGGGACATTCAAAATAACCGTATTCAAGCTGCGATTGACTACAGTAAAAATATTGAATCTCAAACTTGGTTTTTAACTGGTGGAGTTAAAAATGCAATTGGGCATGTGGTTTCGAATGGAGAGCTTAGTGAAGCTGAATCCATGAAACAAATGATTTTTACTAATGACAACGTAGTTATTGATACTGATGCTACCAATACCGCTGAAAATTTTTTAAATTTTAAAAAATGGTATCAACTCGCTGGGTTTGATGAACCACCTCAAATAGTTATTACGACAAGTGCATTTCATAAAGCACGTGCGGAAAAAATATTTCAGGGTATATTTCATGACTTGTCCATAGAACCCGTTTGGAATTTGAGTCAATTGGCTTGTCCAACATGTTGGTCTGATGAAAATTTCCACATGCGTAATGTGGATTCTGATGTTAAAAAAGCATTGGAAAAAATTGATTTATAATTGTAAATGGTTTAATGTTTTATAATATTAATGAGTGAAACTGAAATAAACCAGGATCAAAAATATTGGAATAGTTATATTAGAAGTTTGTTTAAAGAAAATTCCAATACTTTTTGTGAGTTTGAAATAAATAGGATGAATAATGTAAAATTTGAATTTGATAATGTTTTATATTTTGCCGATGGATACAAATTAAAATCAGTAAGTAAATCTGAATTAATACCAATGATTATAAAATACATTCAATCCAATTATCCTGATTCACAATATTTTATTTCAACAAGATCAAAAGATGATTCATCAAATTATTATTTGGTTATGTCAATTATTCAGTCTACAAAATCTGATGGTGACAAGAAAAAAACTGAATAAATTTTTAATTCATTAATAGATTTTAATTATAATGTCTAAAAACTGGTCTGAATTATCCAAAACTGATAAGGAAGAGTTATTTAAACGTTTGAACTGTTCAGTTAGAGTTAAATTAAATACTGAACAGGTTTTTGAATTCAATCCATTTAAGGTATGTGCGAGTATGCCTGCCCAATATACTATAAAATGGATTTTACCCATTCCAAATGCCAAACCACAAGTACAATATATTCAAGAACATGAAATGTTTAAGTTAGTTGAATTACAAGGTGTGGAAACAAATAATTTGCAATATTTAATTGAAGCCAAATTTAAAACAACAAACATGGTTGAAAACCAAAATCTTTAAAAATTATTTTAAAAAAATTCATTTAAAAATTAATTTTCTATTGTATTTAAATGAGAACATCTTTTCTTGTTTCTTTTCTTTCTCTCTGTGTAGCTTCTGCTTCCGGTTCTCTTTTTACTAGATTTCAAGACTGGGCCAAAACCCATTCTATTGACATCTCCGACTCTCTCATTCAATCTCGTATATACTCTAACTGGTTATCAAATGATAAATATATAAGTGAAGTAAATTCCATGAACTTAACTTATACTCTTGGTCACAATGCTTTCTCTGGTTATTCCTCTGAAGAATTCGCCACCTTAATGGGTTTCAACTCTGACAGAGTTAAATCCACTGGTCTTAGAGGATTAGTTCAAGGTGAATCAGATTTAACTGCCTTACCCACTTCTATTGACTGGCGTTCTAAGGGTGTAGTTAACCCCATCCAAGACCAAGGTCAATGTGGCTCATGCTGGGCCTTCTCAACTATTCAAGCTGTTGAAAGTGCCAGTGCAATTAAATATGGTACTCTTCCTAAATTATCCGAACAAGAACTTGTTGATTGTGACAACTTATCTAATGGTGGCCGTGATCATGGTTGCAACGGTGGTCTTATGGATAATGCTTTCAATTGGATTGGTAAAAACAATGGTGTTTGCTCCGAATCTGCATACCCTTACACTTCTGGTGTTACCAAAACTTCTGGTACTTGTACTATGAGTAAATGCACTAATGTTGCTCACACTGATGTTACTAATCATGTTGACATTCAAACTAACTCTGATAATGCTATGATGACTGCTCTTGCTCAACAACCTGTATCTGTTGCTATTGAAGCTGACCAACGTGCTTTCCAATTGTACTCTTCTGGTGTATTTACATCTGCTTGTGGAACTAATCTTGACCATGGTGTTGGTCTTGTTGGTTACGGTACTATGAGTGGTACTGATTACTATATTTTAAGAAATTCATGGGGTACCTCATGGGGAGTTGGTGGATACATGTATTTAGGTCGTGGTAATGACCCTGCTACTGGTAAACCATACAATGGTGGTGCTGGTCAATGCGGTGTTCTTGGTGAAGGTTCTTACCCTATTGTTTAAATTTGCAAGAATTTGAATAATACCCTATTGTTTAAATTTGCAAGAATTTGAATAATACCCAAATACAATTTAAAAACATTAAGAATAATTAATTTATTAACCTAATTTTAGTTTAATAAAATAATTTAAAACAAAATTTCCAAGTTATTATAGATATGCCAAAGGAACCCATTATATCAGGTAACTTTAAAGGCATGGCTGTTATTCAAATTTTTTATAATAATTCAATAAATTCTTGTAGTTCAATTAGTAAATGGATACAAATAGATCAAGAACTAATGAATTCTATGATTTTTACATCAAAATCAAGTAGATATATTGAATCAAACGATAACGCCAATGTAATTAAATTATATGATGACAACAAACAGGTTGTTAACACTTATACATTTAACACTAGACATGGAATTTATTTAAATGATAAATTATCTGGTTCCGTTGAATGTTTAAACATAGTTGACTGGATTGACGATTCGGATGATTCGGAAAATATAGTTAACCAATCCCAACCTTCAGATGTTTTCGAATTTATTGATTTTGTTGAAAGACTCAGTGAGAAAAGTGAACGGAAATCATTTGGTAGATGTAGTTTTACCAGTGTTATTACAACAAATACAGAGGATGAGACTATTGATGGAATTTTTGTATTTGGAGACATTATATATTAGTTTTCTTTAATTTTATTCATATCTATCGGAATATAAGAATCAAAATAAAAAGTGTGATTTAGTATAACATAACGAGCAATTTGAAAGTTACAAAATTTAAAACCAGCTAATTTTCTATAGAGAATTTTTAAATCATTAAATAATTTATCAAGATTAGTGTACATTTTTAAGTTATTCCAAACAAAATCATCTTTAGAATTTATATCAATTTCATTTAAAGTTGATTCATCCACATCATGAGTTATAACATATAAATAATTAAATTCCATTGGAAATATAAATCAATCAAAGTAACAAATAAATAAATCAAATTTTATTTTGTAATTGAAACAGAACCACCAGCTTTCACTTTCTCATAATGTTTCCAAAAATCAGATTTGCACATAGCACAAGACTGTTTTTGTTCTAACCAAATATCAGCACACTCCCCATGAATATAATTTTTGCAAGTTGGACAAGCTAGGAGATTTGGTTTGTCAGCTTCTTCTAAATCATTAAAACATACAGGACAACAATCCTCAATTGCTTTAACAAATTGTTTAAAAGTTTCCAATGTAATTTTTCCCAGTATTTTAGCCACTGTTTTATCTGACCAAATATCTCCATCCCCCTTCGCTGTTAATTTAGCTAACAATACTGCTAAATCCTGGTCAGAAAATTTTTTATTTTCAAATACTTCTGGTTTTAATAATTTTGCAATTTTACAAATTAAAAAACATATGTGTTTACATACAATATTCTTTTTTGTTGAATTAAATTTATGGTCCGCACAAGAACACCAAAACATTCCCTTTGGACTAGTGGCCAATAATTTAATTTCATATTCTTCTCTACATGCTTTCTTTTCATTATAAGTTCCAAGAACTTTAACTGTACCAATTAAATCAGCATTTTTACCAGTTCTATTTGGATTTGGTTCATAACCACTTAAATAGATTTTAGAATATTCTTTATCTGTAATTATACGATTAAGAATAGTTACTTGATTTGGATTAGTTAGTTTCTCACACAATTCATTTATTGTTTTACAACAAGAATTTGTGGTTTGTGATTGTAATTTAGCTTGTTCAACCAATTGTGTTTTTTTCTGTTGAATTTTTTCCATTAGTTGAGTTATTTTTTCTTTACCATCTTGAATAATTATAGACAAATTATTCAAATTGGTTAATTGTTGAGCAAGTTCTTGAGTCTTGCTATCTGAATTTTCTAAGGTAGTCAAGTTAATAATCAACTCTTGATTTTCTTCAGTATATGCATTATCGATTTGACTAACATAATTAAGCGCATGTTCAAAATCTTCCATTATAAAGTAATTCTAAATTAGCAAATAAACAAATGTATCAATTTTTCTAGACCAAGTCAAATTTTGACACAAATTCTAATTATTTTTTTTAAACATCAATTTCAGCAGGAGCAGGTTTCTTTTTCTTAGTAACGCGGGCTTTTGGTTTTTTTGTTTCTTCTGCTCCTTTAGCCAATGATTCAATTTCTGCAATATAGTTTGCGTATTCGGTTTCATAAGTTGAAGCATCATCTGTAAAAATCAATTTAAAATGGTCTGCCATTCCTGTTGGTTCTTTAAATCCTGACCCATTAAGTATATATTTGCATTTGCGTGCAATTAGTTTTTGTTCATTAACTTGAACTTGATTTGTTCCTGATCTTTTAATTGCAGTATTAATATTTGAATTAAGATCTGTTTTGTATGTTGCAATTTTATCAAATGGGTTTGTTTTAACCTTATTAGTTTTTACTAACAAATACAATAATTGTTGCTTCTCAATTATCTTTTCTTTATTTTTTTTATGGTTCCAATAGTAACTTGATAAATCTTGATAAATACCTTTATAAATGATTGCAATTGAATCAGCTAAATCATCCCAGTCAATAGGAAGAGATAAGATTTTTTTATAATAATAATTTCCACTTTTACTATTTGAACAGTAAGAAAAATTATTAACAAACCCTAACAATTTTTTAATGCCAGGAATTTGATTTAAAGCTTCCGCACTCATTTTTTCCATTCGTGAAAATATAAAATTAAAAGCAATAGATTCTGTATTTGAAAAATTAGCGTAGTAAAGAGAAGGAATTGAATTGTGTTGATAATTGATGATTAAAATATTATGACCCAGTTTTTCCAAATATTCAATTGCAATAATATTATTTGATGAAATTGCTGTTCTTAAAACATTGTCATTAAATTTGTTTTTATTTTCTTGTGTGGAGTAAAATGCAGGATTATTCGCATACAACCAATCGTAAAGTTTATTCATTGCTTGGACATTAGTTTTACTTACTGCAGAAGTAATTAAACTTGAAATATTATTAGAGTTTTTATCAACACGATTAAACATTGAATCAAATAAAACTGGGTCTCCCATACATTTGGACAAAGAATAAGAATCAATTGATACATTACGTTCAATTAATTTATCCAAATAATATTTGTTAGATTGATTAGGAGCATTTGAATAATATTCCAGTGCAATGGAAAGTCCATTAACATTTGAACTATTACTTTGTATAACAGACAAATCTGGTAATGTCATAAGCAAGTTGAAACATTCTAATGCTCTAACTTCAATTGCTTTATGTACTAACGATATACCAGATTTAATACAGTTAAAGTCGGGTTTTTTATTGCTCATAATTAATTTTTCTAAAGTATCATAATCATTAGTAGATACTATTTTAAATAATTGAGTCATTGTGGTCATTAAATATAAATAAATTTCAGGATAACAAATAGCTTTGTCAATTTTTTTAAGCCAATTTAATAAGATGCATATAACATTAGATTATTTTCCGCGCAAATTTTAAAAAATTGTTCTAATTGGACAATTTCGCTTGGACTTGGAATGTATTGGTTTGCGAATAAATCAGTCCATTGGTCAATCAAATATCCATGTGACCTATAAACTTGATTTAATTCGTTGAATTTTTCTTGATTGGATTCGTTGAATTTATTAAGTTCTTGGTATATTTGTTTTAATTGTTTTGGTTCTAATTCTGTATATAAACTTGCACCTGAAATTTTTTGGACAACATTATTATAAGCTTTGCCTCGAAACATTATGAATTGGGGGTTTGATAACTCCATTCCGCCCATCCCAATTAAATTTAATCCACCAAATAATTTAGCTATTGGAATTGGGAGTTCTTCAGTATATTGGTTTGACTCTGGATTTTTATATTTTACAATGCAATCTAATCCCATTGATTTTCCAGATGCTTTTCCCAATAAATATGATAATCAATTTTTTAATTAAATTTGAAAAAAATAATAATTAAACAATTAATTTCGTTTCCAATATAATGAACTGGTTAAATAAAATATTTATATCGGGTTTATTTGTCATAATGGGTCAATGTATAACTTATACAATGGGAATCCCAGAACAAATTCACATGGCTCAAGGAAAAACACCAGAATCCATGGTTATCAGCTGGATTAGTGGGTCTAAATTTACGCCCCAAGTAATTTATGGATATACCCCTCAGCGACTAAATTTAAAAGCAACCGGGCAATCATCCAGCTATACTTTTAATAATTACACAAGTGGACAGATTTCTCATGTAGAATTATCTGGGTTAAGTCCTGGAACTCGTTACTACTATCAGTGTGGTGATTTTATCGAAGAGCCAAGTGAAATTTCCAGCTTTACAACTGGACCAAAAGTTGGGAACACAATCCCATTAGTTTTTGGTGTTATTGGAGACATTGGACAAACCACTGATACCGAAAAAACTTTGGCTCATTTGCACAAATCACATCAGTTGGACATGATTTTGCATGCGGGTGATTTGGCATATGCGGATTGTGTTCAAGAATTATGGGACTCGTATGGCAGATTAATTGAACCAGTATCTAAATCAATTAGTTGGATGGTTGGACCAGGAAACCATGAAATAGAAATTTCTGGGAATAACCAATTATTCAAATCTTTTGAATCAAGATATCGCATGCCACAATTCCAACCCGCGGAATTTGGACAGGTAATTATTCCAAGTGCTACAAATAAAGCAACAGGACAACCTTATTGCTCTCCAAGCCAGTTTTTAGCCGAGTACAACTATGGTAATTCATTTTATTCTTTTGATATTGGAATGGTTCATGTGGTTTACTTAAACTCTTATACACCATCTGATATTGATTCTGCACAATATTCCTGGTTAGTTTCAGACTTGAGCAGTTTGAATAGAATTGAATTACCTTGGGTCATTGTGGTAATGCACTGTCCTTGGTATAATTCCAATACCGCCCATCAAAATGAAAAACAAACCTTGTTAATGCGTGAAACCATTGAAGATGTATTTTACAAGTACAAAGTGAATTTAGTTATTACCGGACATGTTCATGCTTATGAACGAACCTATCCCGTTTATGCTAATGAAATTAATCAATTAGGACCAACATATATAACAATTGGAGATGGTGGAAACATTGAAGGTCATGCAACTGGTTATCAATATCCACAACCTGTATGGTCAGCATACAGAAATGGAACACAATATGGATATGGAACATTAACAATTAACAACCCCAATACAATCCAATGGAAATGGTATAGAAATGTAGATTCACAATGGGTATTTCGAGATCAAGTACAAATTAATAATTTGTTTTAACTGATTAATTATATAAAGATTTAGTGTTTTATTTATATAATAAATGAAACAAGTTTGCTTAAGTTGTTTAAACAAATTATCAGAGGAAGATAAATTATATAAATTAGGTAATGAAGTATATCATGAATCTTGTTATACCAATAAAGTAATAAGCAAGGCTATCAAATACGCTAATCAAATAAAATCCTTAGAACCTGAACAAATAGTTGCTCAGTTGTATGGGACTGATAAATTTAAATTAACTGATGAGGAAAAAGCCATTATCAAGTCACAACAAATAATTTCTGTTCCAAGTAATGTTAGTGGTGACATGTTTGAACAAATGGGATTTGGAAATTTTAAAGCTAATAAACAAGATATTCAAAATGCACTTGATAATGCATTTAATAATTTTAATTTGTCAGAATTAGATATTAACGATATGGTGAATACACATTTTAATTCAATATATGATCAAATAATTACAAAATCAGAAATTCCCAATATACAAAACACACTCACAAAAGAAGACTTTAAATTGTTTATGGATTCAACAGCATCTATTACCTTGTCAGATTTTAGTTTAATTGAATCAGCTATGAAATCAAAATCCCATGATGCTGAGGAATTAATTGTTAGCAAAATTTTAGAAAAATTACCTCAGGAGCTTCAAACAAAATTAGCTAATTTAAAAACTCAGGCTGAATCATATCCAACACAACAAACATTTGTAACTTCAAACACTAATATAATTTCTAATACAATTGCAAATGCTGATACAGAATCAGATACTGAAGAACTTTTAAACCAAATAAACCAAATCAAAAAAAATTTTAAGTCAAATGACAATTTAGATAACGACAACAATTTGCCTAATTTTGAAATTCCAGAACTTGATTAATATTTTTTTTTCAAACCAAGATGCTTAAAATAACTAATATTTTTTTCAGCATCTGATAATCCTTTTCTATATAATTGTTCCATGTTATTTTTCTCTAGTGAAAAATATTCAACTACTTCAAATACCATGTGTTTAGAATCTTTCTCCCACATTCCGGGTTTAATATGAACCAGTGGTTTTTTATTTGGAATTTTAAGATATGGGTAAGTACTAAATCCACCATCAAAAGAAAATTTTCCGCGATATTTATTAACAAGACCACCAGTAACTAGTGGTACATGAGATGATGCCATGCAACAATCAATAGCATCTGATAAATCAGTAAAGTTTGTATACACATCCGTTATAATTGTTTTTTCTTCTAAACTAGTAACGCCAATATATAGTCTAGTAAAATCAAAATCACTAGAAGAAAAATTATCAAGTAGTTTTGTTTTAAATGTATTTTGTATTTGACTAATTGATTTGGCCCGTTCCATTGGTTCAAACAGCGATTCTACAAAATTATTAATATAAAATCTATCTTTTTTACAACACATTAACAAACAGTTCCATGCCCCAGCAGATGCACCAGAATAAATATATTGATTCATTTGGTAGTTGTTTCTTAGGTAATTCAGGATCCCAAAGGTATAAAACCCTTTTAGGCCCCCGGGACTTACTAATATTAATTTACTTTTAACCATTAGTAAGTTTATTATCCAAGTTTATTTCCACTTTTTTTTTCAAATTTTTATTCTCTATGTAAAAATTGATAATTGTATTAGTTTATATTATATTCTGTATAAATTAATGATTGTATGTTTATTTTGTTTAAATACGATTGACAGTGAAGATATAGTCATCCAAAATAGGTCAGAGACTTATCACACAGATTGTCATTGTAAATTAATTAGTATAAAAGAAAATAAAAACAAGTTAAGAGAAGATGTTATTGATATTACAGATTCACTTGTATTTGATTTTTCTGAAAATCCAATTAACTTTAAAAACTCTTGGGGTGACGAAAATAAAACCATAGGAGAACAACATGATTCTTTATCAGACGAAATAACATTAAAAGACTTTGGAAACTTAGATACCAATATTATAAATGAACTTAATAATATTTTTACTGGACCAGATTATGCAACTGATTATGCTGGTAACCAAGTTAAAATAGATAAAAAATATGTTGCAAATCATAAACTTAAATCAATGGGTATCAAGTATAAATTTTAATTTGTTATTTTAAAAAATTGATTTTGTTTTTGTTTTATTATAATTCTTATTATTAATGACGGTTTGTTTTTGTTGCTTAAATATTATTGAAGTAGACCAAATGGTACTACATAATTCTCACGAAGTTTATCATCGGGATTGTTTTGAAAATCTTATTAATCTTAAAAATAAAAAAAAATTATTTAAAACAGATTTAATTGACGTTTCTGATTGTTTAGTTATTGATACATCCCAAGATATAATTAACATTAACTATAAAAAAGATGTGGATTATGATAAACCTATTGGAAAATTTATTGACTTGACAAGTGACAAAAAAATTTTAGAATTATATTATAACAATAAAAAATATGACACAATAATTAAAGATATTTTTAAAGAACCAAACTTTTCTAAAATTGATAAAGATTATGTGATTCTTAAATAAAAAACATAATAAATTATTTGCTTATTTTATAAATAGTGCCAATTGTATGAATCATGCTAACAGAACCACCAGATGAATATTCTAATCCTAATGATTTTTCATTTACTTTGTATCGTTGTGCGCGTTCTAATTCATATGAATAAAATTGTTCTTTTTCAGATAGTCCGGTTCTTTTACAATCGGAACAAAAAATATCAGTGTTTACAAAGTAAGGACTTGGTATTTCCATATAATCATGTACAACTACTTTGGATATATCAAATGGTTCAGATTTATTTGAATAACTTGATTTAAAACCATCACATTTATGACATCTAAATCCCAAATAATATAGTCCTTTAGATTGAAAAATTAACATATTAACTGGATTGTATTTTGCAGATAGTGCAATTTTATTTTTAGCACATGCGCGAACCACTTGGTCAAAATTTTCATATGTTTCCCCTTCAAGCGGTTTCATAAAATCACTTGACACACTAACTCGATAAGGTCCATCTGAATATTGTTTACATACTTGAATTTTATGGTATGAGTTTCTTGGTTCCAGGTTTAATACGAACTCGTAACCTTTGGCACCAAGGCTGGATGCAAGTTGACGAATTTGTTCAACTTCTTCTTCATTTAGTATTGGTTCATTTGAAGTTTTATCCTGTTCGCTTGTTAATAAATCTGTTTTATTTGATTCTTGTAGTTTTAACCAAGTTGAATATTTAATGTCAAAACCCAGGTCAACATTAAAATTTATTGTTTGTTCAGTATTAGAATTGGTAACAGTATTAGTATTTATATTTGTATTTTTACTTCCCATTTTAATTTGGTTTTAGTTTTATCAAAGGGATAAAAATTGATTAAATCAATTTTTTTGGATAATTCATAATAACAATTATGGATAAAAAAGTTTGTATTGGGTGTTTAGAATTTATTAATTCTGAAGAATACATTGATTCAAACAAATGCAATTATTATCATAAGTTATGTTATGAAACATGTAATAAAAAAAATATTACTACTTATAAAAATGTTAAACACTTTGAAGATATGACTAAAAAGATACTTAAAGAAAATCCTCCAACTGATTATTTTTCACCAAATAATTCAATAGAAGAGCTAAAAATTGTATATGAAAAACAAAGTGAAATATACAAAGCATATAAAGATGTTGTAGAAAAATACAAACCAACTTCATTAAATTTAAAAAAATCTGTTAATGAAAATTTTGTTGAACATTTAAATAAAATTGACAAGGATAATTTAAATGATTCAAATGTCCCACCTGAAATAAAATTATTTTTTAGTCTTTTGGGTTTTTTTGCAAATTCACCAAAATAAATTAACAGGTTAAAAGTTTTTTTTAAGTTTTTCCATTATTATTTCTTTATAGTGAGCATTAAAAGGTTCTGACCAAAATCCAATTAAAAAATTTTCTGAAAAAATATTATATCCATTCAAATAAAGTTTTTCAATAATTTTATAATTATAGAAAAAAGCTCCTGAACGCGACCAAAGGTTAAAGCTATCAGAGTCATTAACTAAAATTAAAAACTCTGGATAAAACCGATTTAATTCTTCTGGTTCCATCAAATAAATTCCATACAATAATTCATTAACTATGCCTTCTAATTTTTTTTCACAAACAAGTTTTAATATTAGTTTTTTACCATCAGTAACAAGTGGTAAAAATTCTAAATACCAATGTTTCATTTTTATTATTGGTGCTTTATTAGCTTCATCTGTTTCTGGTTTATTTTGAATAACTACTTCAAGATGGTTTGTTATATTTTTAACATATGGTTCTAGTTCTGGGTCAGACCAATGATTTCTAATATATTTAGCAATATCACTGTATGCAAAATTTTCAAAATATTCACATTTTTCATTATTAATAAACTTTTCTAAAAGTAGTTCTAGTTCTTCCTTTGGTAATGTTTTACATGCTATAAAATTTGCATCAAGATACTGGTTTACTTTTGATTTTTTATTAAAAATTTTACTTAACGTAAAAAAACTGGATGAATAATATTTTTGGCAAATTTGTTTGGATATTTCATCAACAGTTGGATATATTTTGGCATTTTTATTATATGAAAACATTAAAATAATTTATTAATACCATATAATTAAATAAAATCAATTTTTTACTTGAGACAGAAAATCACGAAATCGTTTATATTCTTGTATTTCAAATTTATAACATTGAGCTTGTGGAAAACATTCATTTACTGAACTTAATTGGGTCTCATTATCATCAATAAAAATTATATTTGAGTAATCAGAAAAATTAATATTGGATAAAATGAATTGACCTTTTGGTATTGAATTATTTGTATAATGGATTGAAAAATCATCATAATTCAGCCCAACAGATTGAAAATTTTTTCTTGTGGCAGTTTCTGATTTAGCATCCCTTGCTGTCAAAAAAACTAATTGGCCGGATGATTTTTTAATTTTATCGCACATGGCAAAAAATCCGTCTGAATCAGTATGGTCATAACCAAATATTTGATTATACATTTGTTGCATATCCCAAGCATCTTTTAATAATGATTCTTTTGACGAATCATCTGGAAACATTTTAAAATCTTCTTCAACTGTTTTTACAAAATATGAGAGGCATTTTTTTGATTTGATAAGTGTATCATCAATATCACATATAACTAATGAGCTATTTGGAATTGGTATTTGATTGAAACTAGTCACATGGGTCCAAGCACTTTTCATTAAAAGTTATTAGTGTGATTGTCAAATAGTAATAACTAATCAATTTTTATTTAAAATAATCAACTAATACCTTGGCAAAAAATTCTTTTATATCCATGTGCTCATTGGTTTGACATAATGTGATTAATTTTGCCGGAGTTACTTTAAAATCTTTTATTAATTCAAACAATTCCATGTCCACAATCTTACCAAAGTATGATTCGATAATTTTTACACAATCAACTTTCCTTAATTTTCTAAATTCGATTGGAGTTAATCGTAATTCTCGGTATAGAGCTGAATCTAATTTTTCAATGCAATTGGTGGTACCGACAATAATTAATCCATTATAATTACCAATTCCATCTAACTTTGATAACAAAGTTGCCAAATTTAATTTATTAGTTGTTTCATGCGGGGTATATTCACATTCAATTATTTTTCCAATTGCATCCACGACAGCAACAGCTGGATCAACTGGTTTTTCTTGTATGTGTCTAGAACCAATTTTTTCCATCCCAATATCTATTTCATCAAACAAAATAATAATATTGTTATTATTAATTTCAATACCATTAATTTGTTTCAAATTCATTAGCTTACCAAATTCTTCATGTGTTTTAATTAAGCTAAATGGTACTTCCACAATATGTCTGGAATCGTACAAAGCCATTGCAACAACCATTGAAGTTTTACCACAACCAGGAATTCCATGAAATAAATAACCCTTCTTTCTTTTAAGCCCATGGGATTTGTAATATCCCAAATCTTTTAACTTGTCAATATCGCGCTTAATTACTGGAACATGCTCATTATGCAATTTGTCAAAAGTCTCAAAGAGCTCTCTTTCAGTATTCTCTTCAGATAAAACTTTATGTTGGAATGATAATTCATTATTTTTTAATCCCGCATACACAAAATGGTATATTACTTTATTTAAAGTAATTTTACTTTTGTGGTCATCATATAATTTTGTATAAGATTCTAAAATATCTTTAATTGTTTTTGTGTTGGAATTTAAAGTATAAACCACATCAATATCTTGAATGTCTTTACCATATTCTTTTGTTGTATAATATGTTGAAGCTCTTGGAGTTTTTTTAATTGTCAAATACAAGTCTTCTTCCAATTCAAATAATTCAACTGGTTCCAATATATATTTAAATTGATTAACAACATCTCCATAAATACACTCGTAATTTTGATATCCAAGTTTTTCAATAACATACCAATTAATAACCCACATTAATTTAACATAACAAAACTTTTTATTAGATTCTGATGAATAATAAGTAATTTCTGAACCAGATAAAACCAATTTGTTTTTAAATTTGGCTTTATTTTGGTTGTAATAGCTTATTTTGCTTTCAACCCATTGCTTACAACATATCTTGTCTGATTTTAAATAATAATAGACAAACCCATTGTCACGGGATATTGATAAAGTTACATCATCTAGTTCAAAGTTCACAATATTGTCTAATGTGTAAGTATATTCTGAATTTATAGTTTTATTTTCTTCTTTGGAATCTTTGTTCTTATTGTCAGTTGAAGTTTTATCATCTGGTTCAATTGATTGAGACACAGATTTTAAACATTTTAATTTTGGAAATTTCCAGTTCAAACTAACCCAGCTGTTAATTGCTTCAATTGGTAATGGATAACTTAGTACACCGTTAGCCTCAGAACCAATTAAAACCATTTCATAATTTGTTGTTGATTTGTATTTTTCAACAATCCCATCAAGAAACTTTTCAATATTTTCTTTGTAAGACCATAGGGTGTAGGTTACAATCCGAACTTGTTCGCCTGGTGTTCCAGTTCTGGTAATTGTAAGGTTAATATTTGGACTTATTTTGTAATCTTTAATATTGTTTATGGTAATATTGGTATTGTTTACATAAGTAATATTTTTAATTTTAACTTCTTCAAGTAAATATTTATTAAGGCATTGAATTTTATTACAGTATTCAAGTGATTTTGAATTGGGGGTTTCTATTTCTTTTCCATTAATTATAACAATATTGGTTTCCCAAAAATTAAATTCATATGCAAATCCAATTTTTTTCAAAGTAAAAAACAGTATAATTATACTAAATATTATTATCCAAGTTAATTCAGTAAGATTTAAAGTACATATTTTTAACACTTCAGTAAGAATTAAGTTAAAAGCTACATTGTATTCATTTCCTAGTCCATAAATCTGAATAAGATTGGACGACCAAAATGGAACAATGTTCACAAGACCATTGTAGATTGTTTGGTTGAACATTAATGCATAGAATTCATGTTTTTAGAAAATTGAAATCAATTTTTTTTAATAACAAACATTATCAAATGTAACAAATGATTATTCAATATTCACAGTTTGTTAAAACAAAGTTATTCAAATGGTTTGGACCTGACAAATCTTATTCTATGGAAACATATAATTATTATTATTTATCTGGTTTATCTTATATTATTCCATTAATTAAACAATTTGCCGAAACAGTTAATGAGAATTTTATTGACCATTTATTTCACCACAAGATACAAAATCCTGCAGTTTCAATTGAAAAACTTGTGTCTCGTGGGGAAATAGAAATAATAATTTATTCATCAGATACACAGTTTAAATTGGCAAATGCAAAAGGTTTTATTATTTATACTAAAACAACCCACTCTGTAACTAAGGAAGAAAAAATTTATTTGCTACTGCTATGTGTGAACAAGACTTATCGAAAATATGGATATGGCAAGGTATTTATGGATGAATTTATTCAATTTATTAAAAATTCAAATTCCAAGTCAAAAAGAGTTATATTGCACTCGCTTGATACTAGTTTGCAATTTTACAAATCATTTGGTTTTACAGAAGTACCTGATAAAGTAACCAATTATAAAAAATTATTTAAGTTTGAAAAATACGATAAGGAAACAGTTCTTTTAGAATATTCAATTTAAATCAATTTAAAAAAATGAAATTTATTTGAATTGGATTAAGGCAAAATAAGTTATGCATAGTTTATCGAGTTTATCCGATTTAAATAAAAATTTAATTAGTGCTTGTACTGGTGCTGTATTAACAGTACAAGTTACCCATCCAATTGATTTTTATAAAACCCAATTACAATTTGGATTAAAAACTAATCCAGCCCAAATGATTTATCGCACATATGGTCTTGGTGGATTATGGACCGGGCTAAAACCAGCAATGTTAAGAGAATCAACCTACACCACTGCTAGAATAGGATTATATGAACCAGTTAAAAAATTTTTCCATATCAAACCAGAAACAAACTTTGCTCTTAAATTTATGGCAGGGTCTGCATCCGGTTTAATTGGTTCGGTTATTGGTAATCCATTTGATGTTATGAAAGTTCAATCTATAAAAAACCCGGAGATTCCGTTTAAACAAATTGTGCGGGATGTATATTCAAATAGTTTAATGACACATGGACTCCAAGCTAATTTACTTAGGGCATGTGTGTTAAATGGTACCAAAATGTCTTGTTATGACCAAATTAAAAATTGGATTGGGTCTAAAAAACTTTTCTCATCAGATTTACCAGTTCAGTTTGTAGCATCATTTTGTGCTGGTTTTTGTATGGCTTGTACGGTTACACCATTTGATATGATTAGAACTAAATTAATGAGTCAAGTTAATGCAACCAAGTCTAACTTGACATCATGTGTTAATGACATTATTAAAGAGTTAGGTTGGGCTGGGCTGTATGCTGGATTTGTTCCAATTTGGCTACGATTTGCTCCTTCAACTTGTTTACAATTGGTAATTTATGAACAAACTAAAAATTATCTTGGATAAAAATAAAGTAAAAAATTGTCATTTGATGTAATTTTATTTAACTTACAAAGTTAAAAAAATTGAATATTTAATACCCATTTAAACATTAATATTTAATTTAATGAAATTTATTAATATTATATTAAACATAACTTTACTTACTATCTGTTGGTTAAAAACAACCAATGGATTTTTTACAACAATTCCAGAAGGATATGTTGGAATTTATCGGGTATTAAATCAAATTCAAGATGAGCTTGTTACAGATTTTACTTTTTATAATCCTGTTTGGACTGAGATTACATTGGTTAAGGTTGTTCAAGACACAGACCAGGTTGAAAATGTTAAGTGTGTTAGCAAAGAAGGAGTTAACCTAATTATTCCTAACATCGAAATTGCTAACAAGATTAATAAATCACGCGTTGTTGATGTTGTCAAGTCTTATGGATTTGATTACGACAAAAAACTTGTGGTTCGTCCTCTTGCTCAATACATGCGTGAACTTTGTGCAGAACGAACTGTTGACCAAGTTGAAATTACTGACTTTCATCTTTTAGATGACCTTCTAAAAACTGAAATTCAGCGTCAGGTTGATGTAATAAATTCAGGCATTACCATTGATTATGTACGTGTAACCACTGTCGAAGTTCCTCGTGAGATTAAGGATAAGCGTTTAAAGTTGGCTGAAGAAAAAGCCAACAAGATTCTTATTGAGGAAACTAATAAACGGGCTGAAATCGAAAAGAATCACCAGGCAATGATGGCCAAGCGTGATAATGATATCAAGATGGAAACTGCAAAAATGGAAAATGCTCGTGCACTTGCTAACGTGGAAGCTGAACGTCAGAGACGCAGTGTGGAAAATGCCATGTTAATTGAATCAACTAAAACTTCGGTTGAGAAAATTAAGATGGAAGCAGAAGCTAATGCCCATAAGATGGAAATGGAAGCCAAGGGTTTACGCATGTTGTATGAAATTCCCGAATACGCTAATGTTAAAAAGATGGAATCAATTGCTGACAATACCCAGATGGTATATTGGGGAGACAAGTTACCAACCCATGTGTTTACCCAATCAAACGGGTTACCTACAATTGGAAAACAATAATAGTTTTTATTATAATTTGTTTATTTTTAATTTATTAAAATCTTATTTTATTTTATTAAATTAATTTTATAATTTCATTATATATGCAAGGATAATATATGGAGGCATATTATTATGTGGTTCATTTCCACCAGCTGCTGCTGTATTAGGACAACCTTCACCTCCAAAGTAAATAGGTTCATTATGATCAGCAGTATCGAACTTTCTATATGCGTTAACGTTAGCGCAAAAATTATGTACGTGAGCAGCTAATTCTGCTTCAGTTAATTGGTGAATTTGGTTACCACCAATTCCTCCAAATTGGTTATAATCAGAACCAGGAACTTTACCGTGTTTACCTCCTCCAGGATGCCATCCTAAAATAAACTTACCACGTAAATCAGGTGTTCCATTTGCTCCATCACATATTGCCCATCCAGCTGGAGCTGTTGGAGAATTAAAAGCAACAATTGTTCCTCTTGGTACTATATTAAAAGCACCATTTACTGTTAAATTACCAGGAATAAACAATCCATCTCGTTGTAATTGTGCAGACACTATTGATATATTTTTAACAAATTCATCAGATAAATAATATTGTTTTACCGCTTCTGCTATTTGACTATTAAGTGAAGAGTCAGCCATTGATTCTATATTTTTATCAGTTGTTTTAAAATACAAATGAAACAATAAAATAAAAACAATAAGTAAGAATACAATGTTATATTTTCCTGAATTTATTTTATCAACAAATTCTTTTAAATTCATTTTATATATTAGATTAGATTTTTGATGTGATTAAAATTAAAATATCTAAACCAATTTATATAATAATTAAAATGTTTTATAATGCTCAGGGTGATTATATTAATAAAAAAAAGCGTGTGGAATTTTTTGCTGAAACATCAAGTTCTGAACCTAATTCATGCGACAATCTAATTAAACAGTCTTATGCAGATTTTGACAAACAATATGCTTCACTTAAAACCGATTATGACACTAAATTAAAAGAACAAAAGGATATTACAGACAAAACCATGAAACAATTTTTAGAAGAAAAAGAACAATGGGACAAAAAATTTAATGAACAAAAAGTTCAGTTCGAAAAATCTGTTGAAGAAGAAAAGAAAAAGCTTTCCGACCTAAAAAAAATATTTGAAGAAAAAATTAATGCATTGGACACAGCTATTAAAGCAATTTCATTAGACATTAAAAAAATATAAAATCTAATTAAATATATATTTTTAATGAAAAAAACAATTTGTTTTATAATACTTGGTATTTTAATTTTATTAATTGTTTTAAATAAAACAGAATTATTTGCCAACTCATCAATAAACTTAGTAGAGAGGGATATGTACTTAATTAAAAATGCAATTGACCATGTAGCTAATCAAGAATATCTTGATTCAGCTGAAAGAATTGGTAAAAATTATCTTAAAATTATTATTGAAGCATTTAATAAAAGTCAAGAAAGTAAAACCATTGAAGAACAAAGGAAAGCTTTCGAATCAAATAGTTTTATTATTGCTATTTTTTCAGATAAAAACCTAAACTTAACAGATAGTTTTAAACAAGACTTGTTTACAGAACTAGCTGAAGCCCATTTATTTGAAAGAAACTTACAAATGGTTCCTTTAAGATTAAAAGCATCAGATAGTATAGCATCAGATGAAAACATGAATAAAATTAAAGAAAAATTACAAAATCCTCAATTAAAAACAATAACTAAATTTTTTATAAAATATATGTTAAAATTTTATGATAATTCACAACCATCACATGAATCAGGAGAACCAATTAAAAGATTTGAAAAAAATACACCAACATTTGAAGATATTAATAAAAGGCTAACAGAAAATTCTAAATTATTTTTTGACTAATTTCTGTTTCTTGATTTCAAATAATATATTATTATTAATAAAATTACAATTATACCTATTGAACCAAATAACACAAGTTTATTAATTTCAGTTGTTTTTTGTTCATCAATAACATATTGTTTTTGTAATTGTTCTAATCTTAAATTCAATTCATTAATTTCTTTAATTTTAACTTCACGTTGTACTTTGTAATCTTCAATTTTACTTTTAAGTGCATCAATTTCATCAGTTAACATTTTAGATAATTTACCTAGTTCTTCTTCAGCTTCTGCTCTTTTTTTTGCAACATATTTTGTTTGTTCTTGATCAATTAATTTAATATTTGCATCATATTCCTTCTTTTTATTATTATATTCTTGAATACTTGCATTTACTTTAGCAACTTGATTATCATATTCTTGTTGAATCTTACTTAATATTCCTGCGGTTTCATCGTTTTTCTTTTTAATTATTTCCATTCGTTCTTTATCAAGTTTTTCAATAGTTTCTTCTAAAACTTTACGATATTTCATACCATCTGCCTCCGCTTTTAATCTTTGTTCTTCCAAGTTCTTACCTAAAAAATTCATTTCTTGTTGAGTAAATTGAGTATATTGGTTTACCCTTATTATTTTTTCTTCTTCTATTTTTTTCATTTGATTTTCAAATAAAACCATTTCGTCTTTTATTTTTTTATCATAGTCTGATTTTACTTTATTATATTCTTCGAGTTTTGCCTTTATCTCACCAGCTTGATTATCATACATTTGTTGAATTTTATCCAATGCTTGTTTAGTTTCTTCATTTTTTTGTTTAACTAACTTTATTTTTTCGTCTTCTAATTTTCCAATTGTGTCAACAAGTTCTTTGGCTTTTTTCTCACTTTCTACTTGATTTTTTGCTTTTTGTTCTTCTAAAACCAAGTTAAGTCTAGATAATTCTTTTTCAGTTTCCATCGTAAAATTCTTTATTGTTGCCATTTTTTGTTCTTCCATTGACTTTACTAATTTAGCAAATTGTTCTTGTTCCAATTTTGCTTTTGTTGCATATTCTTCTTGAATTTTAACATATTCTTTTTGTTTGTCTTCTGTTAATGTTTTTAATCTAGCATTTTGTTCATCTTGAGCCATTTGATAATTTTTAGCTAATGTTTCTAAATTTGCAACCATTTTATTATTAGATTCTTGAAGCACATTAATTTTATTCACATAATCTTGTTTTTGTTTTTCAATTGAGCTATCAAGTTCTGCTTGTTTTTGTTTTAATTCCTCTTCAAAGTTTTTATTTAAATTTGATTTTTTTATATTTAATTCTTCTAATGCTTGTGTAATTTGTTTATTTGTTTGTTCGAATAACAAGGTCTTTTTCAAGTCTTGAGTTGCTTCTAATGCTTTAAGATCATTTTGTAAAGAAATTTGAATATCCATTAGCTTTTTTTTAGCTTCTTCTTCTTTTGTTTTAATAAGTTCATTAAGCCTTTCAATTTCTTTATTGTATATAGCTCTTTCTTCATTTAGCTTTACTGTTAATAGGGCAAAATCTGCTTCTGATTTTTTTTTAAATTCATCAAATTGTGCTTGCATTTGAACTTTTTGACTATTAATTTCAGCTAATTCTTTTTGATATTGTTCATTTAGTTTTTTTGCCTGAGATTCATTATCTGATTGTAGTTTTATTAAGGCATCTTGATATTGTTTTTCTCTTTTGTCTGCCATGGCTTTGTAGTCTTCATCTTTCTTTTTATATTCATCCAAAAGAGTTTTTTCATATTCAGTTTTTTTCTTTTCATAATCATCCATCATAGCTTGAATTTTAAGTTTATTATCTTGTTCGGCTTTTAGTAATTGAGCTTGAATTTGATTTAATTGGTCATTAATTTGTTTTTCTCTTTGATTAAAAACCTCAGTAATTTCTTTTAATGACCTGGCTTTTTCTTCTTCAAATTTTTTAATTAACTCAGCATTAGCTTTTTCATTATCTGCTCTTGTTTTTGCAATAAAATCACTTGATTCTTTTTGAATTTTTAAAATTTCATCATCTTTTTGTTTCCTAATTATATCTAATTCATTTTGTTTATCAAGCATTTGTTGGTTATATTTTTTTATTGTTTCTTCAGCTTGAACTTTTTGTTTTTCTAAATCATCCATTAACTTTTTAGATTGAATTTTATTTTCTTCTTCAGCTTTAACCAAAGATTCTTTTAATGCAGCAAAGTTTTTTTGCAATTCAGTTTCTCTAGACTGATAAACAGATGTAAGTTCTTCAATATCTTTCTTTTTTTGTTCTGCTAAATCCTTTTCTAATTTTGCACGAGCATTTTTTTCATCTTGGGCTAATTTTTCTAATTGGGCTTTATAATTTTCTTGAGCAAGCTTAATTTCTTTATCAGTTCTTTCTTTAGTATCATTAAGCTCTTTATTTAATGCATCGCGTTGAGATATGTAATTTTTTAATTGGGTTTCAGTTTGTTTAATATTTTCATTTACACTATCAATTAAAGCATTTTTTTTAACTAGAGATTCTTGCATTTCTTTGTTTTGTTGTTCTAACGCAGCAATTGCACCATTTATTTTATTTAAATCAGCTTCTTTTAAAGTTAGTGCATTTTTAATATTAACTAAATCTGACTCTTTTGCATTTAATGTGTTTATTTTATCTGTTAATTGTTTTTGTTTTGTTTCCAAATCTGCTGTCATTGCAGTTAATTTTGCATTTAACTGATTCATTTCATTTTCTTTTTTTGACAATTCTATATCTTTAGCTGTTATCGTTTTATTTTTATCGTCAAGTTCTTTTTGTTTTGAATCAATTGTTGCTTTCATTGTGTTCATTTCAGTTTCTTTAACAGAAAGTTCTTTAATTTTTTGATTTATTTGTTCTGTTAAAACTTTAATATCATTTTTAGCCTTGGTGATTTCAAAGTTATCTTTAATTATTTTATCTAAATCTTGGACTATTTTTAATTTGGAATATGTGTTCATAAAATTTTTATATTTGTTATATGTGCCATTATAATCCTGAACAAATAGTCCGATTAATTCATTTGTTAATAAATCTATATTATTACCTGGTGTTGAAATATATGCACCACATAAATTATCAGTTGTGCCTGATAAAATTTGCTTGTAACAAGTATCTTTTCGATTTATTTTATTACATGTTAAAATTGTATTAGTATTAGCATTACATGTGGTTTTAGAATTTCCACTTGCTCCTGGTGTTCCAAAAACATTAGAATTTTGTAAAAAACTATCACAACAAAAAGAATCTGAACCTGTAAAAGATTTATGTACACATCTTCCTAAATAATAAGGTACATTCATAATTTTTATTTCTTTAACATCCAAGTCCCATTCTGGTCCATAATTGTCTATACAAAATTTTTTTGCTTTTTCACGATGAATATCAAAAATTAACCCGCTTACTCCGAGTTTTAATGTTCCACTCATAATTATAAATAAATAGAAATGAATTTTTTTTAAGATTTTTACTTTAATTTTTACTTTTCTAAAGAAAATTATTTATTCTTATAAAATTAGAACCTTTTTGTATTAAACTAACATTTAAAATATTTTAATTTTTTTATCAGAATATTTATAATGAGTAAATTAGACTTAGTTGATAATTATATTGAAGAAAGAAAAAGAAATAAAGAAAATGATTTAATAGTTTTATTAATGGCTTCAGCAAAAACAATGTATTCTACCGATGCTGCTAGAAAAAACTATTTTAAAAATATAAGAGGTAAACTTTTTAAATCAAATGGTTATGAAACTGCTGGATTTGCAAATCAAGATTACGGTTATTACTATATTACTAGGTGTTATACTGAAAAAATTTTTAATTCAAATGTGTTTGGTAAAAATCTTAAATTAGATTTGGGTTTTGTCGGAACCAATCCTGCTCCAAGAAACAGTACTGATCCAAGGAGTATTTCCGGTATAACAAAAAAACTAAAAGATATTTATCAAGATTTTTTATTGGAAGACAATAAACACTATTATTATGATATCTCATTTGATGATCATACATTTTTAATAACCAAATACAATAATAATTTTAGAATTATACAATCATGGATGTTAAAATATCAACTGGAAAATATCTCATTTAATAATGATATTCATAACTGCTTTCCTAAATTTATTACCTTGCTTTTTATTAATCAATATTATTTATGTATGGGTCGGACAATAAATTTAATTACAATGGTTAGAAATGTTTTTGATTGTAATAATTTACAAGCAAAACAATATGTAAATGAATTTAAAAATATGTATTGTTTAATATTCTCAAAAGAACTTCATATTCTTGGAAACACATTTAATTTACATGTTGAATTAAATTCAGAAAAATATTTGTGTCAATCTTTTGATATTAACATTAGCATAAAAAAACACGAATTTAATCCTGAAACAATTTTACAAACATATCAAACATTATCCTCAAATGCACTTAAGAATGAAATTAAAAAGTATCCTGCTTTAGAAAGTTTTTATCGAACTAAATTAGGTGTACAATATCCCTTTTATGGTCTTAATCAAGTTGTAAATATTAATAATAATGTTAGTCAAATTTTAAATTACCACATATACCCCTATCTTATCAAGGACCATCATTATGATTCACAACATTTAAATTATATGTTAAAAAACTATAATATTCAATTAGACACAAAACTCTATTTGAAAAAATTAATAAAAACTGCATGGACTAAATATCAAAGAGACACTAAACTTATTAAAATGCGTAATTCAAGAATTACAAATAAAACTGGTACTGTTTTACAAATTTATAAAACTTCTCGCATGGAAAAAATTGGTGGTCAAGCCACAAGTATCGGCCAAACTAATTCCCAATTACCAAATTTAGCCAATTTAGCCAATTTAGCCAATTTAGCAAAATTGTCAGAAACAAAAACAGCAAATACGACAAACATAACTAAACTCCAAATAGCTAATTTAGCAAAACTAGCAGAACGGATAATTCCCATACTAGCTCAAAAAAAAATTGAAGTTTTTGAATTATACACAAGTTTTATTGAATTAATGTCAACTATTGAAGACAAATTAACAAATAATAAAATATACATTCCATTTGATAAATTAAATTTAACAGAAGTTTTAACTACAACAGAAAAGCAAAAAGCTACCATGTTATACGAACAAGTTAAAAATAATATTATAATGGAAATTACTAGTTACATTAAAGTAACACTGAATCAATTACTTGGTAAACTTGACATATCTGAACAGCTAGTAACAATTGTTAAGCTATATCTTACTGAACCAGAACTTCAAACTGTATTATGTGAGATTATTAACAATTCAAAGAGGGAAGTTTTTGATTTGTTGTCTGAAATTTTATCAAAAGAAATTATCCCAGGATTTTACAATCAAAGTTACCATCAACAAAAACTCGCATTGGAAGGTGTTAATTTTTTTGAAGTTATTATTTCTAATAAGGATGAAATACTTGAAGTTTTAACAGGTATAAAATTTGATTTGCCTGATGAAATAAATCAAATCAAACAATATCAATGTGAAATAGCCAATGTTAGTGAAAATATATTCTCAGACAAAATTATTGTAAACTATATGTTACCAATAATATCGGGAAAATCAAACAATGAAAAAATACAGACTCTAATGGGAGTTAACTTAAATACTAATGACACCACTGGTATCAAATATGTTAATTCATTGTTAGATAATGAAATTGTTTTTTTATGTTTGGAATAAATTTATTTTAATTTACTTAAATTTACTTAAATAGCTTGTTGTTAGTTTTTTAGACAAAAAACCAAATGGTTTAATATTTTCGCTATCAGGTTGAAACTTTACTAAACAATCTGGATTTGGTCTTAAAAAGCACAGGAAAAAATCTAAAAAGTTTATCATTGAATCTATGTCAGTCCCAGTTATATTTTTTGATAGTTTATCAAGTCTGGCAAGAAAATTTTTAAATATATTATCAAGACCAACAATTTCAGACAAATTAATATTAATATTATTTGTTTTCGTAAATTCCAAATAAGCTTTTTCTACCTGACATATAAATTCATTATACATTTCTAAACTTTGGCTTGGATTATACTTATCTTTTAAATAAGCTAGATATGATTTAACAATACGACTTATTCTTTTTTGATATTTTTTATCTTCCCAAGGCTTACCTCTTCCTGTTTCAAATATAACTTCGTACAAATCATTAATTATATATTCAAGTGAATAGGCTGTTATTTTTATTTTATTTGATGTTGTAGTTCCAATTATTTCTACTTCATTAAATTTACTGGTAAAATCAATGTTGTCGCCAGGATTTGTACTTATAAAATGGTTTCTAAAATAAGAATCCCCATAGGTTGGAATTGATAAATCAATTAATTCACCTAAGTAATCTACAAATAAATATTTTATTTGATATCCATCAACAGTATATGGATTATCCAGTTTTAAATAATATCTGACTGGTATTTTTCCTCTTAGCAAATTAAAGTTAGTAATTTTTGACCACGTACCATCTTGATTTTTTGTTCCGAATAATATTGAATAGTTAGAAGATATTGTAACCATATTTTCGTGTGTTTGCCAGTATTGAGTTAGGTAAGTATTTACATAATCAATAGAATCAAATTCTTTTGTTTTAATAAAATGTTTATACCTAATATCTTCACCAAGTAACAAATTATCACTTTGAATATGATAAAAATTACTAAAATTTAATTCATTACCTAATTCTAAATAGTTTGATAGTATTCCATCTAGTGTATGGGATTGTCTTTCATACATTTCGGCAACTTTTAATGGTAGAAAATTACAAAATTTACCAGTTGTATCAGAAGGATATACTTCTATATTGGTAGTTTTGATTCTATCATATCTTTCATCAAGCTTTAGTAGTTTTTTATTTATATCAATTTTATTTTTTAAACTAACATTACTAGACAAAATGTCTAGAGTTGACGGTGCTTTAAAATTAACAAGGTGAGAAACAAAAGTTGATAGCTTCATACTATTTGAAGCTGTAATTAGGTCTAATTCAGTAAATATTTTTTTATGTTTATTAAAAGTTGTTGGTAATGAAAATCCAACAAAACTTACTTGGGTTTTTGCACATTGAACAACAATATCCAAAAGTAGTTCCAAATTATGGGCAAGTTCATTGGCATTTAATTTGTCAATTTGTTCATTAATTACTTGGGATATATTTGGGCTTTTTGGTCCAGAAATAATTGTGGAAAAATATTGGTCCGCATAATCAAAAATTTTAATTATTTCATCTTGTGGAATATCACCAAATTTATAATATTCAGTGTTGGGATATTTTAATGTACTGTTAATTGATGAATTTTTTAAAATGTCATCTTGGTAACAAAACATGTAGTTATTAAAATGTTTTATTATGTGAAATCCAACTAAATCCGCCAATTTGCTTAGTTTAATATAGTTTAAATCATCTTTTGGAATACCCAATCCATCTAAAATAAAATCATAATTTACACATATACTAAAATCAAAGTCAGATAAAGTATCCGCTTTCAAATCAACACCAACTTTATCGAAAACATTTTTAAAATTTAGCAAATAATAATTTATTATATTTCCTCCCTTATAAACTAATTTAATATTAGCATTTAATAAATGAACAACTTGAAATTCTGATTTTATTGTTCTTATAGTTTTGTAATATTCTTTGGAATAATTTGTTAAGTAATCACTAAACAAAAAGTTTATATCTTTAAAAAAACTGATACGGTCATTAATATTTTTGAATAAATAATTTGCAATAACATATGATGATACAGCTTCATGCGCAGATTTTAGATTTGTTGATGGTTTATTAAGGTCATCAATATTTACTGATTTTAATAATATATTTGTCATTAAATTTAACAACAAAATATTTTTTATTAAACTTTTTTGTTATTAATCTTTATTTTTAAAAATTCTATTAGTAATATCCGCTAAAAATTGAAAACTTGCAGCAGTGATATAGGCATTAAGTCCAACTGAGAAAAATGTAGCATTTGGACTTGATAAAACTTTATTTAATTCACTTAATGCAAACCAACACATACCAAATGAACCGACTAATACAATAGGAACCATTAAATTGTTTTCTGATTTAATTTCCATTAGTTATATTCATTTACATTAGAAAAACTTGCAAATTCAATTTTTATAAATATTGATTTTATTTGCCGATAGAATAAATTAGATTATATCCCAATGCCATTAGAAACCACAGAATGTATTAGTATTGAAAATAAAGGAAGAGCTTATACTGATTGTATGGAATTTTCTCTTTTGCGTTTTCTTCACTTGTTGGGTCATTGTCCAAGCACCATTGGAAAATCTGGTTCATGTGATTATTCAAAAAAAGTAAAAACTGGACTGGTTGGTGAATTTATTAGATCACACGGGTTAATATGGCCATCTGGAGAATATTACTTGGACCAAGAATCTCCAGGAGTTACTGAACGTGCCGATTGGGCTGAATTTGTATCAGACCGTGATTTTCTTCACTATTATCGAAATGATGGTGCTGAATTATTTACCAGTGTTGAAAATATAATTAGATTTTTTAATGGATTTTATTCAATGGATTTAGATACAGATGAATCTGCACACAAATCCAGTCTAAAAACCATATGTGAAAAATTTTCAACTGACAAAGTTTGTGTTCAAATTCAAGATATCAAAGTTAATAAAACTCAAAGACAATTATCAATGAGAGAAATATGTCGAATGATATCAAGACCAGATGATCAATATAATCCAGATAATTCTATTCATAAGGTTCAAATTTCAAATACACAAATTAATTTTTATGTTGGGGATACCGAATACATATGGAGATTATATGAGGTATTTTTAATTAACCCAGGTAATTTTTCAAACAAATATATTACTGGACATTCGGTAATTGAACTTGTTGGTTAGCTAAATTTATTTAAAAAAATTGTCATTTGATATATATAGATTTTTTTTAATTTATAAATAAAAAAAAATTGAATATTTAATACCCATCGGTCCCAGTAAATTCCCGGCTATTAATGGCGCTTAAGATTATTCATAATCATAATTTATTACCGGAGGGTATTTACCGTCCATCTTACCCATTAGAACATATTTGTGCTTTTTCGCATGCAAATTCGCAGGAGAACAATCAAATATGGTCATTGCAATGGAACAGAGCGACAAGGATTCTCGCAGCTGTTTCACAGTTCAATACAATTGTATTGGATAACCAATTGCATTTTCTTGACAAGTATAAGATAAAAGTTATTGAATATTCTGATAATATTCTTTGGGTTGGTTACCAACAAAGTTTTTATATTGTTGACATGATTTCAATGTCAGCTCATAAATACTCTTCATCAATTAATACTCAATGTATTAAACCAATTGGACGCGAATACTGGTCAGGTCCTGTTTATGAAAATTTTAAAGTACCTATTTACACATGGGATTTGTTAACTAGACTGGAACCTGACATGGTACCAACTTTGAGTATTGACAAGTTTACGCAGATTTACCCAGTTACTATCCCAGGCACTAGAATTCAATTTGTTGCGATTAGTCAGATGAGTCTTTTGTTTTTGGATAGGGAATGGAAAACAGTTGATACTTTGGACATATTGGATATTTTTCCCAACTATACCAAGTTAACTCATCCGGATAATGGTGTTGATAATGAGTTGCAATCATTAATTACAGTTAATGATAATTGTTTATTGTATTACGAATGGTTTGACGTGATTGATAACAAATGGGGTGATGTTGCTGGATGCGAATCCAAGTTTTGTTGGGATTTTACAAATGGACAAGCAATTCCATTTGCAAACAAACAACTTGATTACTTTGTTACCAATGTTTTTCCATTTCGTGATTTCGATGGGATTGTCAAGTTGTGTTCCAATGAATACTATCCGGCTGGTTCTTGGAAAACTATTTATGAACCGGAATATCAGACACAAACACACAAACCTGAAAATTCATGGTTTGCATTGTCTGGATTGGAACCAATAAATATGTTACCTGTGCCAAACACAACACCAAATACAACACTTGGTAAAAGAAAAGCGGAAATCCAAATTACCCCTAATGTTTAATTTATTAAATTAAAATTTTTTCACATATATTCATCTATTAAAGAAGGTTTAATTAAATTTCCATATATTTTTAAAATTTCAGAAATTTCCCTTAAATAATAAATTACACCATTAGACAATTTAAATTCAAATGACTTACCTGCACGTCCATCAGTTATAATATAAGTAAAATCTGGGTCATATTTAACTGATTCAATAGTAATGCGAGTGTTGTTTGGACCTTCAAAGTAGTATCCTACCAAATAATCATAACATTCCGGACTTTGATTCATTATGTATTATTATAGATTGGAATAAAAAAAATCAAATTCAATTTTTTAGACTTGTTATTTAAACACCAACAGCTTGTGCAAACAGCAAATTGACAATTTCACAGACAAATTCAAATTTAACTAAGGTTGTGTCTGTGGAATTAGGGCTAGAATATGATTCCATTTGCTTGTAAATTGGAATAATTTTCTTAAATTTCCCATTAGCAAATTCTTCTGTTTCATAAATATTAAATAGGTTAGTTGTATTAACCAAATACATATACCGGACTAGGCATCTTGGTTTAATAGTTGCTGTTATAAAATTAGGAGATAACTCCATATAATTATTAATAGTATCAAATAAATTGATATATCCAACATCATTGTCTCCAGCTTTAATAGCATCATACAATGCCCGATGATGTTGATGAAATTGTTTAAACTTAACCCAATCAGATAATGAGTATTGGGTTGAGTGATAATCAGCTTGTTTAGCAACTAATTCATCGGCTAGAATACTTGTTCTAATTCCATCAAACTTTTCAACAAACACATCCAACAAATATGCACTAACAACCACACCCATTGTATTAATGCCATCTCCTTCGGCATAATTATTAAGTTGAGATAACTTTTTGCTTCGAGCTTGTGATTTAACAATAATATTATCCAAAGCCGATGCATCAGCAAAAGTTACTTCATCAATACTAACATTTTTTAATAGATTCCATTTGATTTTTTCAGTTTTAAATGCTAATTGTGAAATTACCTGAGTATTAAGCTTATTGGTTATTTTTTCAACTGCATCTGGAAAACTAACTGTAATGTCTTTAGCAGCTGTTGATAATAAATCAGTTTGTTCCCTAACTAAAAAACTTTTAATTTCATTACATTTGGATTCCACATACTCGGCCAATTTTGTTTTAATCTGATTATGAGTTTCCTTAAATTTTTGGGACATGTCTTCAAACATGGCTTTAATTTTACCTTCCCAAATTGTTTTTATTTTATTCAAGTATCCAGTTTTTTGAATGTGTGCATACATACTATTAAGAATTGGTATCAACACATTAGCAGACCAAGTGGGAAATGTTTGAGACGGGTCAAAAGTAACTGTATGTAATGTTGTTATAATTATTTTATTAACAATATCTTCAACAGCTTTATTTGATAATTCAACAGATTTTATTTGGGCATTATTAATTACTATATTAAATTTTTCAGCAATTCTTTCTCTGTTTTCTTTTCTAACCGATGGGGTTGTTAGATTAAACAGGTTATCAAATTCTTTTAAAATTTGGTCACGATAATTAATAACTGGGACAATATTTTCATCCCAATTGGCTTGAGTTCCATCAACCCAAATTTCATTGTATTTTGAATTGTCAATTACTTCATTTTCCCATTTTAAAATTGCAGTAGTTGCTTGTGTAAATGTCAAATCAAAAATTCTAAAGTCAATATTTTGATTTGAATTAATTTGCTTTGTAACTGTGCCAGCTCTTTCGACAAATTCTTCTAATCCATATGATGGCAAATTACCAATTTGTTCATTTAATTGGTCACATAAGCTTTTAAACCCGTTTGATTCATTTGCCATAAAACCAGTAAAGTTATCTGCTTTTAATAGTGCCTTTTCTTTTTTGTCAATTGTGTATGTTGGTATACATGCAATTTTATCAAATAATCTGGTAAGTGATTTTCTCACATTAAGATATTGGTCTGCCAAATCTGAGTTTAACATGTCAGTCAAGTTTTCATTTGGGTCGTAATCGTCAAGCTCATCATCTATATCAATAGACCTAAAAATCAAATTGGGTTTAACGTGGTCATCGTGCATATAAGTTAACAAGCTGGTTAAAGATTGAAAAGATGCAAGTACTGAATTAGTTAAAATACCTTTTTCATTATAAACAATTAAATTGCTTAGCATGAAAACAAATAACATTAGTTTACAATCATTTTTTGAATCTTTAAAATCTAAACCTTGTACATCTAGCAACACAATGTTAAATTCTTCAGTTTCAATTGGTAATATATCAATTCCATTAGTACAATGGGATTTGACTGAACTTGATGTGTTAAAATGTTTTCCATTGGTTCCAGCCAAGTTAGAAACAAAACAGTTCATTAGAGTAGATTTTCCAATTCTTGCCTTTCCTAAGAATGATATTACAACAAGTTTTTTATTTGGGTTCAAATCAAACTTTTCCTTAACTAAATCAATTTGTTTATTAAATTCAACAAATTTTTCAACCTGGCCAATTCTAATGTCAGATTTTGATGAAAAATACGAGGTGATGTTTTTAAGCATATTAGATTATGTAATGATTGAACAATAGGTCAAACCAAATTCAATTATTTTTATATTAAGGTAAAAAATTGATTCAATTATTATGTTGGTTCTTTATTGATAATATTTAATGACCATTGTATATAGCTGGAAAAATTATCAAATTAACTTGTCACAATTAGCTGATTCTGTGGTGGTTCAGTTGTTAGAATTAGATATGTGTAAATTATATTCGTGTACTTTTGTTGATACCATGATTATTAATTATTGCCCTAATCAAGACATTTTTTACACCGTGCTAAAAACATCATTTGAGTCCTGGGAAAAAGCTGATACAGAAAAAGCAACAGTGGATATAATTTTAAATAATGCCAAAGCAATAGTTAAAATCATCCATAAATTTTATGTGAATTTTACTTTTGACCTGGTGTTAAATTGTAGTGTTGACAATAATTTGGACGCAAAAGATTTACTGATTAAAAAATTAGAAAAAAAAATTGGAGAATTAGAAAAGAGTTTTGGTAAAACTGTTGGGTTAATGGAGAAAAATATTCAAGAACTAACCGTGTTTAAGAATTTTGTTGATGAACATATGGAACTGAATATAATTGATAAATTTGGAATTCACCAAAATATTCAGCAATATTCACCAACCTTAATGAAAATTAATACACCAAATTTAATTTTGTCAGTTGGTATACAATCATATATATGTTTTACACAAGTTCAATTTTTTATTACAATATCTGATTCAATAGTAACATGTCAAATTAATAACCAAACTAAGTTTAATAAAAATTTTCAACTTATCAAATGCAAAAATTTAACAATTAATTTTTACCATCAACATGATTTTGAATTTGTAAATATTCCCCAATCGATTGAAACTTTGTGTATAAAAGAAACAAAATGTCAGCAATTTTTTCAAAGTTTGAGCAAAATGAATTTACCAAATTTACATACAATTTGTTTGGATAATTGTGGTGTTTCAACAATTTATTCTTGTATTGCACATCTAAAGGTAAAACAGGTGCAATTAATAAATATGGGCAATTTTACTGAAATTGGTCTTTTAAAGTTCAAAGGGATTGAAGTAATTTAACGGGAATATTTTAACTGGATTTCAGCAAAAAATTTCGCGTGTACATTTTATTATGGTAACCTTTAAACTGGTTAATTAGTATGTATATTATTATTTAAAATATTATTTTATATACTAATTAGATGGTTATACATATAATAGTATAAAATATTGTTAGTATTATGTTTTGTACACTCATTATTAATTTAAATAATATTATGTAAACTTTACTATTAAAAATTAAATCATTTAAAAATATAATTAATATTATTAATAATGTATAAATGTGAAAGTTGTAATATTGAGTATTCCTCAAGAATGGGTTTTTATAAACATAATAAAAAACACCACCCTGAAAAAATTAATAAAGGACCAAATTTAACATGTGCATTTTGTAAAAGAGAATTTAAACATTATCCCAATAAATGGACACATGAACAAAAATGTAAATTAAGAGATGTTTGTATTCAAAATAAAGAAAAAACTGATGAATTTAATTTAATGAAAACAGAAATAGAACTTTTAAAGAAAAAAATCGAAACACTTGAAAGTAAACCAGTAACAAATATTACAAACAATACAATAAATAACTCAATAAATAACTCAATAAATAACTCAATAAATAATTCAATTAAAAATTCAATTAAAAATTTAACAATGGTATTTCCATTTGGTCAAGAGCCATCAAATTGTTTATCTGAATCTAAAGTAATTAAAACTATTGAAGAACATGGAATTAATGCCATAACTGTATTGTGTAAAATAAAGCATTTTAATCCAGAAAATCCAGAACTGCACAATTTTTGCGTGACATCAAAAAATGATCCATATGCAATAATTGTTGATCCAGAAACAAAAAGAACAAAATCTGTAAATAAAAAAGAAGTATTTGATCGAGCTTATTATGGACTTGTAATGAATATTGATTCTATAAAGACACCAAAGCCTGAAATTGAAGAAACAAAAGATAAAATTAAAGCATTATCTATGTCAAAACCAATGTTAAAACAAATAAGATTAGCATTTAATCAGGAAGCATACCACAATAAAGATATGGTTCAAAAAACTTGGGAAAAAGCAACATTTAATGTTGAAGACGTTAAAACTAATCAAAAACCCATAAAAACAAGACAACAATTAATAGAAGAACTTGCAGAACTGATTACAGACATTAATAATGGGTTTGAAATTGAAGTTTAATTTTCATTAAAAAATAGTTTACACGCTAAAATTATTGTAAACTATTATGCCATGTAATTTCACATATAAAATTATTAATATTTTATATGTAAACTTATTATTTTAATAAATTCATGAAGTTTACGTAAACATAATAAATTGTACACGCGAAATTTTTTGGTAAAATTAGCCCGGTTATAAATTAAAAAACTTTTTCATACCCAAAAATTAACTAATATTATAAAAATTACAAGCCAATAAAATAAAGTAAAATTATGGGTTGGGCTTTTTTGGTTCTCCATAAATATCAAAAAGTTCATTAATATTTCTAATATGATAGTTTTTACCATTAGAAAGTTTAATAAGAAACATGTTCCCAAAACGTCCATCTGTCATACAGTAGATGTCATCAGGGTCAAACTCAATCGAGTCAATAGTAATACGGTAGTTTGAGTCAACAAACTGGTAGCCAAGTAAATATGCATAATCTTTAGGTCCAAAGTGCATAAATGATTAAAGTCTAATGGAGCCGATAGGGTAGTAAATATTCAATTTTTTTTAATTTATAAATAAATTAAAAAAATCTTATCGCCTTGCAGACAATTTTTTATAAACAAAATATTACTTGGTGGCTAAATAAATTAACCCAGCCAAATTAATAATACCCAATCCAATAGCAAAATTAGCTGAACTTTTAGCTTGGTCAACATCAGGTTTAATTTTTTTACAGGTTGCACTGGTAAGAATATCAATTGGAGTCATTTTATCAACCTGGGCAATTTTATCATCGACAATTTTGGAAATTTGGGTTCCAGCTTTACTAATATGAAATTGAGTTTTTTCATCAAGCATTTTGTTGTAGTAATCTGCTGACATATTTCTAAATGTGACCAGTTCAGGGTCGTATTTTACATAGTATTTTAAAGTAGAAAAAATGTCCTTTTTATACAAATCCATTTGATTATCAAATGTATTAAGTGCAACCTTTTCAATATACCTTTTAGTTATAAAATCGTTACAGGAACACATTAAACCTATTGATAAATCTCATTAAATTATTGTAAAGTCAATTTTTTATAGGATGTGTTAAATTAAGCTTTTTACAAGGTTCAAATCTTGGCTTAACATCAAGTCTAGTTTTCCCGCTCTTATTGCATATTCTGGAGAATCATAACTACAAACACCCGGTCCTAAGACCCAATTAGATAAATTGAAGTTGCCGTCAAGAAATATTTTTAGTAATAATCTATTATCATCAGAACTTGGAGCACAATGTAATACTGGTTTTAAATTTAGAAATTTATATCCTTCTTCTCCTACAACCATATATCCATATCCTTGTTGTAATTCTTCGATTTTTCCATCTGATAATAATTTAGTACCGGTGCCTTTTATAATAGTAATAAAGTTTATAACAGAAACATCATCATAATGCCATGATTTTGCACTGGGGGTACTTGACCGTGAAACCATATGGTTTAAATATTTTCGGTCAGATAGTATAATGTTTTCCGATTCTAAATATTTAATTACTAGGGTTTTTGCTTTTTCAACATGATAATCGGTAATACCATCATTAATAATATCATTACATTCATCAATTGTAAATACGTGAAACATTAACATTTTAATTGATAGTATAAACAAGATATTTTTTCAATTTTTAAAAAATTGATTTAATTTGTTTATGCAATGTATTTATTCATTTTCCAATGGTAAAACTCACCAAAGGACAAATTGAAAACAAATTGGCTACTTTAGTTTCAAATAATGACTTTGAACAATTGGCTTTGTTTGTTGGGGAACAACCAGAAGCCGATTTAAATGCTTATATTGAAAAAAAATCATGTGGGCTTTTAGCTTTAGCAATTAAAAACAAATGCAAAGAATGTTTTGATTGGATTATATCTCATCCCTCTTTTACTACAATTGCTAAAAAACCGACAATTTCCAATGATTTTTATGAACCAAATTATTATATTGACCTTAAATTAAAAATTGATGGTATAGATAAAATATTTGCAATTGCAGATTCCGATGAAGAATCAGAACAAGAATCAGATGATGAACATATTGAAGCAAATCAAGCAAATTCCGATGAAGAATCAGAACAAGAATCAGATGATGAACATATTGAAGCAAATCAAGCAAATTTAGAACCAATTGATTTTTATTCATATGATGAATTAATTGGAGTAGACAAAGCTATTGAGTTATATACCAAGGCACCAAATATACCAAATTCATATTATTTAAAAAAATTAATTGAGACAAATGTATTTATTAGTCCTGATAGTCTTGTACAGTTGGAAAAATACCCAGAAATATATCACCAAGTTATGGGAAAAATCGAATTTAATCAAGCATATTTAATTGAACTTTTTAATATGCAAATTAGTTCAAAATCTTCATTTGTCTATGACACGATTGATAAATTGTCTCAATTGGTTAACCCAAAGACATTATCATATTTGGTTAAAAAAGTAATTTTAGCAAATTCAATTGGAACTATTAAACACTTACTTAAAATATTTGGGTCCAATGTTAAGTTATTTAATAAAGCCCGTTGTACAGATGTTTTAACATTTTCATTATGCGACACTAGTGGACATAGAGTAAGCATACAAGCAGAAATGATTGAAACAGTATTGACCCATGTGCTGACTGATCCTCTACTTGGTAAAAGTTTTGATGCACAAATGTTTACCATTAATTTTCTTGGGAACCATAATTATTTGCAAATCAGCAACATGTGGAACAAATGGAACCAATTGGATTTACCAGTTGGATTAGGTCCTTATGTTATCAAAGCTTTAAAATATTATTATTTAAAACTCAAAAGTCGTGAATACTCCACAAAAAAAGATTGGATACATTTGATTTCAAATTTAAATGTAATGTTAAAAGCCAAGTGGTGCAGAGTTAACCTATGGGATTTTGCTAACCACACATCACTCCAATTGTATTATAAAAGAATTTTTACTGAAGACATTAGACGAGTATTATTTGAACATATTGCTTATGTACTGATTGCAAATGGTCAAGAACCGACCGAATATGCTAAAAAGTCAATGGAACTACTTCAAATAGATTATCAAGACTTGGTAAAAGTAGCACCTGTGTGGGTTAATACTTTTTTAAAATTACCTGGTGAAAAAACAAACCAAGCTGCCCAACCAGCTCAAACTAAAAAACGAAAAACTACTCAAGTGGAAATTGATGTTTAGATTTAGTTAGTTTTTATTGAAAAATTTGTTTAAAAAACTGAAATTTCTAATTTATGAGAGCCTATTAAATTTTAACTTATTAATGGCTACTTATAAAAATGGAACCATAAAATATACCAAAGGTAAAGCACACCGTGCCATTGCCCATACCGGGTCTGACAAGCGTTACTCACAAGCCAATCAGATTAATAACTTAAACCTCTGCTGCAGATGGTGTGGAACTAACATTCGCGCATCTCAATCAGGAAATCAACTGACCATTCGCTGTGACACACACACAGAAACAGGTACTCTTGGTGGCTGCATAGAAGGGGTAGATGTATTAGGTGAATTTAATGATTCACACCCAAAAGACGATGACGATGATGAGTAATTATTTACTTATTTCGTTATTTTAATTTATATCAATCAATAAAAAATTGATTTAATTTGTTTATGTCCGCTAAATTATACTTTCCCAATGGTTAAACTAACTAAATTTCAAATTGAAACCAAGATAGGATTATTAATAGCTAATAATGATTATGAACAATTGGAACAATTTATTGCATCCCAACCTGATGCTGATATTAATGGATACATAACAAGAAAGCATGGAGGACTTTTAAATGTGGCGATTCAAAACAAAAGCAAAGAATGTTTTGACTTGATTATATCCCATCCTAATTTTACAGCTATTTCAACTAAACCCAAATATAAATTTGATTATTGGGATGACAGTGGTTATGATGTTTATGAGGAATATGTTAATCCTGGACCTGTTCATATTGTAACCAATGAACCCAACCAACAAAACCAAATTCTGCCCCAACCTGTTGTGGAATTAGCAGATGATTTTGAAGAAGATGAAGATTATGAAGAACGCCAAGTTATGACCCCGGATAGATACGCATACATTATTGGAACTGGCGAAGCAATTGACGTGTATGTCAGAGCACCAAACTTCGCAAATGGGCATTATTTAAGACAACTGATTCAAGCAAAGGCATCCTTTACTCCAGAAAACCTGACCGCACTCGAAAAATTTCCAGAAATCCATAACCAGATTTGCACATACACCGAGTTTACTCAAGATTACTTGCTTGAAATTTTACGAGAGCAAATATGTTCAAAATCCCCAATGGCTCCAAATACTTTTGCAAGAGTAAAACCAAATTTAACCCCAGAATATCTATCATGGTTTGTAAAACTAACTGTAAAAAAAGCTAACATAAATTTTCTTAGCTATTTGTTTGAAACTTATGGTTCAGGAATTAAATTATTAGAATATGGTAAACCTACTGATATTTTAACATATGCATTGACATTATACGATGGAAAAGAAATGTTTAAAGCGATGGAAACAATAATTGCTCAGTATATTAAAAAACCAATTGGTGATAGTTTTGATGCTTATATGTTTGTTCAACATTTTATTGAGTCTGAGTATTTTGTTGAAATGGCAAAAATGCAACCCTTATGGTCTCAATTGAAATTACCAGTTGATTTGGGTCCATATGTAAGCTCATTTGTTAAGTATACATATCATAAGTATTGGGATCAATACCATACTGAACTAGTATATTGTACAAGTAAATTTTCTAATTTGTTTTTGCTATTAAAATCCACCTGGTGTACAACTAACCCATGGGATTTTACTGATAATGCAAAAATTAAAGCTGAAATTAACAAGAAATTAAATGTTAATCATCGTCATGCAGCAACATCAAATGCTCACATGTTAAGAAAAAGTTACGAAAATTTTGCACATGTGTTTATTTCCAATGGTTTTGAACCAACCCCTAATGCCAAAGAAGCAATGGAAATTCTGGGTATTGATTATAAGGAATTGGTTGCTAACACACCCAAATGGATTAAAGCTAATTTAAAAGAATTTGTTCAAGATAAACAAGATGATAAAAGTTCAACAAAACCTGTCAAAGCAGCTAAAAAACCAAGGGGAAAAAAAGCCCAGATGGTTGTAGAGGAAGAAATTGATGTTTAAATAAAATTAAATTTATAAAACAATTACTTTAAACTTTCCATATAGGTTTTAACACATTTGGTCAAATGTTCAGGTCCGTTTCTATCAGCAAATCTTCTAATGTCAATAATAGGCCAAGTTTCAAAGGACATTTTAAATGCCTTACCATCTAAGTAGTCAATATGTTTAGATTCATCTAAAAGTTTTTCAGCATCGGTCACAGTTAATGTTCTCTGAGTTTGGTCAAGCCAACCCATGTTATATTTCCCTGAACCATTATAAATGGCAACAATCAATTCTGCTGGAGCCAATGGAGTTCCATCAGATTTAGTAAATTGTGAACAATTTATTTTGTCTTTGATTTCACGGGTAATTGAGTTACGAACCGCTTCAGCACGGGCAACCCCATTAGCTTGGGCATATTCACGCAAATCAATTGAATCATCAGATATAGTTGTATTAATTGTAACGGATCCGATGGTTCCAACATATTCACCTGGTTTTACAAATATATTAACGGGCTTGTCTGATGTTCCAAACCAAATATATCGGTCGCTTGATCCAGATTTAGCATGGGAATATAACAGGTCTAAAACAGCATTTGGTTTTATTAATTTTTTTATTGGGATTGATTTAAATGATTCAATTGGAATATCCGGCATATTTAAAGTAGTTGGCTCAGCCGCACTGGTTTCTCCATATGAATTTCCATTGTATGAATTTAATTTCGCGTCATAAAAATGATACCATTCCCCAATCACATGATAATTATACAAGTTAATTTGCTCTTCATCGCATTCATTCATAATTTGTAACATAGCACGAACAGCAAGACGTTTTTCTTCTTCTGTTTTTAACAAAGGTAATTTATTATAATTATCCATAGACCAGGAAATTTTTTTATTTGATTGTGCAGAACCAGCTTGATAAAGACCAAAGCATTTGTAAGTCCAACCATCTAATTGATTTTGTTCGTAATTTCCTTCTGTAGATTTAAACTTACAATAAGGTAGTAAGCGGTCTACATCTAAAAAACTTAGTTTAAAGTTTTTATTAAACATGATAAAGTCACTAGGTACAATCGATTGAGTTGAACTAGAAAATATTCTAATAAACCCACTGGATTGCCAGTTAACATTAGCAGAATATCTAGAGCGATAAACAAGATCATGTTCTGGATTGGCCATTGTGTTTTCACATTTGGTTTTGTATTGGGTTACTTGTTCAGCTAATTTGGGTTTCCATTGGGATTCCCAATTATTTTCATATCTAAAATTATACCAGGATGTTTTACCTAATTTGGTTTTTTCTTGAACTAAGTCTAATCTATCAGCTAATTGGGATACTTGGTATAAACCGAATTCATCTAATTTACAAAGCTTGTCCATTAGCATTGACAATTGTCCAGGAGATTTAATTTTATTAATCCAATTCATTTAATTGGATATCCCAATAGTAAAATAATATTAATTAATATCAATTTTTATAAATTAAAGTAATTCCATTTCAAACAGCTTGTTGTCTAACGGGTTTTGAATAGCATTTTTGTTTGAAATAACAATTTTGTTAAATCCGGCAAATTGTGAAAAAAAGTTGGCTTTGGCTAGTTCTTTATAATCCGAAATCATTTTTTCTAGATTTCCGTGGGATTCAAAGGTTAAGGTTTCATTTTTATTATTTGTTAAATATGACCAATACATTAATACTCATTGCATAAATCCAATTCAAAATAAAAATCAATTTTTATTATTTAATAATAATAAAAAATGAAAAATTCTATTATAATTGGGAAATTTATATAATCAATAATGAAGGACCCTCAAAAGCCAATTTCAAAGTCATACCGTTCTTTAAATTTGCATTCGTACAAATCATCAAGATCATTGGAACACCAAATCAACAAGAAAAATTTACAGTTAATTCCATATAATGAAAAAAAATATATTCGGTTTACTCAATCATGTCCATCAAGCCCAATTAGTAAAATAGTTAAACCCATCCCAACTAATATATATTTACTAATTCAGTTATGTTCAGTTTGTGAATTCAGAGACTACACAATATGCAAATATGTTTGTGTAAATTCTCACGCTCATTCAAGTCATACATTTTTGCCAACAATAAGACCAGGAATTTATCTTGATAACTTGTCAAATATAGTTTCCTCATTAACAGTGCAAATTAATCCATCAACAATTTTAAATGTTTATTGGTTAAAACAGATTGATACCCTTGACATTTTCTCATATAAAATATGCTATATTCAAATACCAGTTAATTTGACCCTGTTAAAATTTTCTCACTTGATTAATGGAAAAAAATTTTACTACAAGTGCGAACAAACTTTGTCCAATCAGTCAAATGGGAAATTACTAGAATTACCTGTGGAAAAATTAAATGAATCAGATGAATTACTTGACTTATTTACAAAAATTGATTTAAATAGTTAATACATCCCTATTTTTACTTTACAATACTAATGGAAACAAATAAATTTACACATTGTAAGGGGTGTTTGTATTTGAGTGTAAACACAGATTTAGTTAAACCATTTGAATTAAAAGTACCAGAAGCTTGGCGTACCAATAGAATCAAACGTGATGGTCAAAATTATCATATTACAATAATTAAATCAACTGAAACAATACCAGAAAAACTACCAGTCAATACAAACTGGCAAATTGTTGGTTTAAAGCAAACAGACCAAGTTGCATTTTTGGTTGTGCATTATCCAGCTGGAGACAAATTTAGAAAAGCACACGGGCTCGGTAATCAAGATTTTCATATTACATTAGGATGGGCAAACAAGGATGTTCATGACATTGATAAAAGTGTTTGTTCACTAGAACCAACTGAATTTGTTAATTTGGAGTTTTATAAAAGTCCAACGCTACTAGAAAAACAAACGGAAATAATGTCTCGGTTATATTTGCTATTTCCTTATGATGCAGAAATTTTATCTGGGCTAATTGATTGTGTTGTTCGTAATCAACAATGGGATTTAGCTCAAGGTTACTCACATACATTACTTGAATTAAATCCGGAAAAAGGAGCATATTCTTTATTAAAATTAAATCAAATGTTTCACACAGTTACTTTGGAATTAACCAGCACAATTGAATCCAAATTGCTCGGGTCTCCAATTGTAAATTCCGAATATTCCAATTATATCCTGTCCACTTTATCAGACCCAAAATTAATCAATTCAAATAGCTTAACATGCAAGTATGTTTGGGTTAACCAAGGAAACCGTTACGCAAAATTAAACAAACCAAGAAATTGTTCCGAACCTTATCCAAGATTATTTGCAAGTGCGGTTGTAAAGGAATCACATACCCCCTGGCTTAAATTTGCTGGTGTAACTTGCATAGTAAATTTGATTGAACCAAAAGAAGAAAAACCTGATGATTCAGTTGTGAATTTGATTGGGTCGGGTTATCAATCCCATCCAATTCCGGACCGTTTGGTAATTTCATTGGAACAAACAAAGCAAATTATAAAAAAAATGTGTGAAGCATATGACACAGACAAAACTATTTTAGTACACTGTATGGGTGGAAAAGGGCGAACCAATATGATAGTAGCATGTTTTGCAATGGAAAAGTTTGGATATAAATTATCAGATATTATGGGACACTTGAAAGGAACTCGAGATGTGTTGGTATCTAAAGAACAAATGGAACTTATGGGAAAATATGAGCGGGATTTACAAGCTGATCCGGCTTATGGTCTGGCAGATAAATCATGTATTAAATCAAACGGATTCAAATGTCCTAAACTTATAGTCTTGGTTGGTTTACCAGGTTCTGGTAAATCAACTTTTTCAACTTATTTGATTTCACAAATTAAATCAGTCATAAGAGTAAGTCAAGATGATCAAGGTAAAAAAGCTTGTTATGACACCATGAGTAAAAATATTTCAGGAACTGACTTGATTATAGTTGATCGCTGTAATTTAAAAGTATCTGATAGAAAAGAATGGACCGGTTATTTAAAACAGTCTCAATCTGCATGGGCCATAGTGTTTCAAACTGACCCAGAAGAATGTATTTATCGGGCCCAACATAGACCAGACCACCCAACTTTGAAACCAACAAGTGCTGAAAAAATTATTAAAGATTTGGTAGCAACATATGAACCAGTTGGACCATCCGAGTCATTTGAAAATGTTATTAACATTAAATCACCAGATGACTTGAATTGGTTATTATCTCAATGGGGATTGCAACCAATCGAACAAGAATTAGAATCAACAACTGATATAATTAAATTTCCTCGAACAAGACATTTGGCAAATATAGGAGGAGCAAGCCGGGAAGATTTACTTTTAGACCAGGCTGATATTAATGAATTTTTAACTAAACCGATTGTGATTGAAGAAAAAATAGATGGGGCAAATATGGGAATATCTATTGAATCTGAAACATATAAAATTTTATTTCAAAACCGGTCTCATTATGTAACTGCATCATATGCGGCTCAATTTAAAAAGTTAGATATGTGGAGAGATGCTCATCAATCTGAATTATTTGAAATACTTGAACCAGGTCGTCATATTTTGTACGGGGAATGGGTGTATTCGAAACATTCAATTCATTATACCAAGCTTCCTGGGTATTTTGTGGCATTTGATTTGTATGATAAAAAAACTGGAAAATTTTATTCACGGGAAAAATTGGAAAGTATTTTAGCACAAACTACAATCCCATTAATTAGATTGGTTGGGAAAGGTCGATACAAAAACCTTGACCAAATTATTAAATTAGTTAATACAGAATCAGCATATTATCCCGGTAAATTAGAAGGAGTTTATGTGAGAATTTGTGAGCAAGATTACACAGTCAAACGAGCGAAAATAGTTAGGTCAGACTTTATATGCGGGGATACTCATTGGAGTAAAAATAAATGCGTGGAAAATTTAATTTCACAAGAATAAGTTTAAATAATTTAAAGCAATTTATTATATCAACTAACAATTAATGTTTTTCCAAGTTTGCACCCATGCTCCGTGGTCTAAAGCTTTTTCACCATTTAATTTAAAACCAAATTTTGAAACATTATTATTATATTCTCGTAAGTTATGGTGAACATCTCTATGTAACCAGTTGCAATTGTATTTGTAACCGATTTTTTCAGCGTAATCAAACAAAATTGATTTTACGGAATCAGCAGTTTCCGCATCTAATGGTGGACCGTACATTGGACCCCCACACAATTTAACTAGACTGGAATCATTGCATAGCCAAAAAGGTATTTGAACAACTTTTTTTTCAGTGTTAATATCCAAATCTATAGAACCAATTGGTTGTGTGTTTGAACCTAAACTTGTTCCAAATAGTCCATTAGTTACCCTATAAATTCTTAGATATTTGTGAGAATCATCCGACCTTAACCATTCCACATAGTATTTAGGAAACAATGTACCCAATCCTTCTTTAACTTCTTGTCCCAATATAAATTTATGAACATTTTGTAAACAAGATAAATACATTAGAATTAGTTTGAGTCTAAATTAAATTATTTTTTTATCAATTTTTTATTGGTTAATAAAAATTGATTTATTTAATAATAAAATTTATTTTATAAATAAATCAATGGATTGGGTGTTGGGAGCGATAAATAAAGAGTCTGGGGAATATGAAAACCTATGGTTTGTAGAGAAAAAAAATAAATACAAGTGTATTGGATGTGCAAATGATTTGACTTTACGAATGGGTCAAAAAAATTTTCAAAGTTTTATACATAAAGTTCCATGTGGGTGTGAATATTTTAAAAATCCATCAAATGAACAATTAATTTCAGATGCAAATTTGTTTTTGATCCAATTGCTAAAAGCAAATCAAGTTAGATTATTTCGCAAGTGTGCAATATGTAAGTTTGCTATTAAAATTTCATTGGAATTAAAATTAGGTATAAAATTAATTGATGTATCAAATAATGTTGTACATTGTTATGATTTTGACAATAATTTGATTAGTAGTTTTTATGTTTATGTTGGTCAGCCTAACACTAATGTATTAGCTAATATTTCAAATAATGATAATAAATTATATTTAATTAATGTCACACAATTAGTACAAAGACTTGTTAAAGATTTTGCATCAAATCAAGTAGAATTAACTTGTTTCACTAACACAGTATGTGCAAATTGTGAAAAATATGTTTAAAACTAATTTAATTTAAATTGGATATTCTCCAACAGAAATTATATCCTGATACAATTTTTTATACTCATCCGAATTTTCAGGAAGTTTTCTAAGCTTTTCCATTTTTTCTAAAACAGTTTTTTCATAATAAATTCCATCTTTTAATACTTGTTCAAGAGTTTGATTTGTTATTATTATGTTATACAGTTTATTTTTCTCTTCAAAATTTGGATATTGAATTGAATTTTTAATTGGGTACAACAAAGGTTTTAATAAACCAATCGGATAATTTGATATAACTGTGTTAATAGATTGGTCTAGATTATTCAATAACATAGTTAAACAATGATTTCTTAATTCTAAATTTGATTGGGTAGAATAGTGATGATGATACCATACTAAACTGTAACTTAAATATAAATTAGATAGAATATCAGACATTGTACCAGAAATCATTTGTTTTGATTTTATTTTTCCACCAAGTAGTGCAACATAATTAGCCAATAAACTGAACTTGCAAGTTGCTTTCTCTAATCTGGCTAATAATTTATCTTCACTATTTTTTACCAAATCTAAAGGATTTAATAGTCCTAAATAATTTTTTCCAATATCTAATACCATTGAGTTAAAGTTTTGTTTAAATCCATCTAAATTATCATCTTGTATATTTGTAAATATAGGGAAAATGTATGGATGCGATTTATTAAGTCCTTGACCAAAAATAATTAGTCCACGAGTTAAAGTATTTGAACCTTCCACTGTGATACCCACAGGTGAAGAATTGTAAAATTTAGTAAAAAAGTTATTTGGTCCAGTACAAATTCCACTACCTGAGTAAATATCCATACCATGTGTTAAAATGTTTCTTGCTCTTTCGGTTGTTTGTTGTTTCATTATAGCAGTAATTACTGATGGTGTGACACCAGAATCTAAAATATGATTTGTAAATTTAACTGATGTATGTATAATCCATGTATTTAAATACATATCGATAAATTTTTCTTTTATAGCCTCCATTGAACCAATATTCATATTAAATTGCTTTCGCACATTAATATAGTTTTGAATCGCCAAAGTTGTAAATTTACTGGAACCATTTGCACTTGCCGGCAAACTAACACCACGTCCAACTGCTAAACATTCCATTAACATTTTCCATCCTTCACCAATGTTTTCAGGTCCACCAATTACTTGATTAGGGTCAACATGAATTTTTCCTTTAATTGTACCATTTGGAAAACCTGCATTATTTGGATTATGATAAGTTTTTTGTTCAATTCCAGGATGTGAGCTTTCAACTAAAGCAATAGTTATACCTGATTTTTTATTAGGAAGTAAATTGTTTGGATCTTTAACTCTAAATGCAATCCCAATTAAGTTTGAAACAGGTGCTAAAGTAATATATCTTTTATTTAATGTAATTACAATTTTTGGTTGGGAATTAACAATTTCCACAACACCTTCGTCAATTTGACCAACTGCATCACTACCATTGTTAGGTCCAGTTAAACCAAAACAAGGAATAAAAGTACCATCGGCTAGCTTGGGTAAATAATATTCTTTTTGTTCTTTTGTACCATAATGTTGAAGTAATTCTGCCGGTCCTAATGAATTAGGTACCATTGTGACAACTCCTAATGATGGATTATAAGATGAAATTTTTCCTAGTATATGTGATTGTGTTTCGATTGGTAATCTATTTCCATTGTATTCTTTATTAATAATCATACTTAAAAAACCGTTTGAACCTAAAGTTTGCATAGTGTCTAAAATTTTTCCATTAGGATACACGGGGTTTTGACCAATTTTTTTTAAAAGTTGAACAGTTTTTTGTTCCATTTGTTTTGTTAATTCTAAATTATAGGTTGTTTCAATTGGTTTGAATAATTTATTTAAATTAACTTTACCTTGAAAAATTTCACGGTCTATACCTGTTCCCCCAGACCTTAGTGCAATAATTTCAGTCTCGGATACTTTTGGAATTATTTTCTTAATGTGGTTGAAAATATTTCGATACATTAAATTTATATAGAGGTTATTTGTTTAAATCAAATTATTTTAGTTAGCCTCCTTAAACATTCTAGTTTTTTGTTTTAACAGGAATAGCAGACACAAGGGAAACAGAGCTAATTTTTTCAATTGCATATTGTCCGCAAGGTCCACAATGGTCTTCATTTGAAAGGTCAATTTTATGATTGATTTTTTTTGAACAAGTTTCAATACTCCATCTGCCTAAAGGTTTGGGAGTAATATTTGAGGGTATACTTTTGGTAAAAATATTTGTAACAATTTGTTTAATCGAGTTCATTATTAGTATAATATTAACCCATATGTAATTAAATTTCAATTTTTTTATTAATGGAACTTACTGGTATGTTTTTATTATAAAAATTTTGAACAGTTTTTGTGTCTGTAATATTAGATTTTATGTTATAATTGTTTTTTATTTTTTCTAATTCAGGACATGTTTCATGTCCATGCGGAGGAGCATAAGGAAACATATATAATTTGTGACAATAAAAGCACATGGGAATTATTTTATCTATCAATGTTTAGATAAAATATTTTACTAAATAAATCAATTTAAACAATTTTAACCAATTCAATATATTGAGGTTGGTATAAATCAGTGTATCCACATACACCACAGCATACGGATTGCTCAGACCATGATTTAAAATACTTTTTTGTTTTCTCGCAATTAATAAGGTTTGCTTCATCGTCTAGTAGGTCCAGATTAAAATTACCATCTGGATCGGTTAAATCTTCTGGTACAGAAAAATATAACACAACCAATTTACTTGTTTCTAATTCATAACCAGCTTCTTCGGGTTCTTCTGTTTCTGAACAATAACCATCATGTGTTCTAAAATATACGATATATGTACATTTTAAATAAGTTTGACCAGGTATTTGATTTGACACTCGTAAATGCCCATCTGATTCAGGATGGAACCTGATTTTATTTTTCCCGGTATAAGAAAAAGCAAATGGGTTGGTTTGTGGTTTTAAAGCAGACTCGTAATTCGAGTATTGGGGAAAATTATTGGTGCTTTTCATTAGAAATAATATTATTATTGTTAATAATTAATATTGATTTCAATATTTTTAATTAAAAAAAACAGTAGATATATGAATTTAATGTGTTTGTGTTGTTAATTAAGGAGGTATCCAGTAAAATTTAAAAGAATTTTTTACTTAAATACCAACTTTTTTAATTTTTTTAATTTAATTAATTGAAATGCATGTGAACTATTATTCAATTAATTAAATGTAGTACTTCAGATGTACCTAAATACCATAACCGTAATTTGAGTAACCACCACTGCTAGACGAATTATAGTAACCACTGCTAGACGAATTACTGTAACTACCATAACTACCATAACTACCGTAACTGCTGTAACTGCTGTAACTACCGTAACTACCGTAACTACTATAATTACTGTAAGAAGAATTATAGTAATTTGCTACTGAACTTCTATTGCTTGTTGAGTAATTAGCAGTGTTGTAGGTAGTGTTATAACTTGTTCTTGGTGACACGTCGTATGAATCGAAGTTTCTAACGTAGTTATTACTTCTATCATAATCGGATTGAGAGTATGTTTCATGAACAAGTACAGCTTCACAGTATCTGAAATTTTTTTGTCTTGAATTATTTTTGGGAATCCTTTTTACAACCTATAAATACATAACACGGAGGATCATTCCAGTGTCATGCGAGGTACAACAGTTACGTATGTTGTTCAGCACAGTTTGCACCACGGGGATAATTTTAATTGGGGATCATTACTGGTTTTAAGACATATGTCAAAAAACCCACGTCACCCTCAATACGGTATAGTCGTCCTTTCTTTCGAACCGGGGTAAGTAGTTTTAATGTTTTCTTTTTAGTGACCAGCAGCTTAACCTGCCTCGGCGTATCAATCATCATAAACCCATCTGTGTGGCCATTGGCTCACAAACTCTGAGGAATAGTAGTCTAAACATCACACAGATAACCCATATGTTAACACGAATTCGTTAACAATAGATTGAAAATTAAGGCGCCACTATACTTTTTAAATTTCAATTTTTTTCTAATAGTAAAAATTGATTTATATAAATTTTATTGAGTGTTTATTAATATTTAATGTTTGAGTTTATAAAAAATATATTTATTTGTCATACAACAAATCAGCCACAAACTGTACAAACTGAACAAGCACATCAAACAGACTCAAGTGTTAATAATGTTAATCATGTACCATTTAATTCTAATAATTTAGAAGATATTAATGTTCATGTTCATAAAAAAACACCAGCTTGTTCTTATTGTCAATCTGTTGAGCATAATATAATTAAATGTGTCCAAGTCAAAACACAGCTAGACCAAATTAAAACATATTGTTCAGACCCTGCACATCAACAAAATGTTATTGAAACAACAAATTGGTTAAAAAATTTTGACAACAAGGTTTTAGCCCGATACATTATTGTGCATAATATTAATTCATACATGTGGAATAATTGTGCAGTTTATTATTCGAACAATATAGATAGAACCAGTGGTAAAGATAAAAATATCCAATTAATTATTGGTTTTGAATGCGTACTACCTGCTCATCCAGAAATAAGAATTAAAAGAGAACAAAAATCATATATTGCCCATTATAAAAGTTATAACCAAAATCATAACTCAGGATTAAGTGGAGCAAATATAATTGGCGCTAGTTTGATTATGAGTACAGGAATTGCAGCTGGTTATGCTATTTCTGAATTAAAATAAAATTTTAATTTATAAAACAATTTCAACTTTTTACATTTACATATTTAATTGAGACAAATAACCTAATACAAACACCAATGTATCTAAATTTGGATCCATATGATGCCAAACAGTTGTCATATTAGAAAAAATAACAAAAGTAGCTCCATAACGACATTCTACATTTTTCTGTCATTTTCATAAACTGAGTAAATTTGCTTATTAAAATCTTGCATATAGGATGCGTATTTGTTTAAATCATCTGCTTTAGTTTTTTTAAAATATAAATTTTACCGCAAGTCCAAATATTTTTTTGAATTTAATTTTTATATCAGAAAATATTACAGCCTGATATGGAATTGCTAGGTTCGAAAACCACATAATATTAATTATTTTTTATGGATTGTACATTTGATTTTTCTACAAATAGCACATTATTACATTGTTTCATTAAATTTATTAAAATTATGTGTTAAAATATTTTAATTTAAAACTATAACCAACTTTGTATTATCTATTAAATTATTTTTTCTTAATAATTATATATCAAATGTCAAATGACTATAAAAAACTATATTTAAAATATAAAAATAAATATATAAATTTGAAAAATCAAATAGGAGGAGTTACAGGAACAGATCAAGGTAAATGTGTTGTCTTACCCGATTTTTGTGATGAAGAAATACATGGAGAAAATGGTACTCAATCATTTTTTCTTAGAGATAATCTTGGTAATGAATGTGCTGAAATTACTTTAAAAGAAGAAAATCAAATACTTTTTATCGCTGACATAAAAGTTGCAATACGATTTGGTAATTGTTCATATAACTTCAAAACAATAATGGATGTTATTGAAAGAAAAGCAAAAGAAAAAGCAAAAAACATAGTTATTTTAGAAGATAACTCCTACATGCAATTTCCTGATAGATATTTTGATTCTGATAAAGCCAAATATACATGGGATTTAGCTTATGTTAAAAAGGGTGGCTTATCATTTTATGAAACTTTTGGTTATCAAGTTGATATGAGACAAGGTCATAATGAAACAAATTTTTTGACCTTATTAAATGATTTAACAACTGAATATAACAGAACTAATAGTTATGATTTAGTTAATGAAGGTAAAAAACTTGATTTAACAAATTTACTTTTAACAAAAAATATTCCTTGTACAGATCCTTCTAAATGTTATACAAGTCGAGAAGAATATACTTCTGCTTTAAAAATTTTTGAAAGAGAATATAATGCTTTTAATGATTATTTGGTTCCTAAACTTGTTAAATTTGCTGAAGATAATGAATGGGACATAAACAAAGGTTCAGATAATAAATGGTTAATTGATAGTGGTTTTAAACCCAAACCAGAAAAATACCACAGTTTAATTAAATTTTTAGAATTAAATGAATATAAAAAAACTATTAATTAAATATAATAGAAACTTTATAATAAAGTTATTATTATTTTTAATTGGATGTAAATTCTGTTAAATAAATTAATTGGAAAGCTTAGGAAGAATATATTTGCTAAATAGTTCTGGAACTAAGATTTTACCATCAAAATAAAATTCCTCTTTAAAATCATGACGACCCTTTTCAGAAACAAAAACTTTGTTGGTATCTAAAAAATAGCTTCCAACAAAACTAATATCATATGATTGTGATTGATTTATAGATTTATCAAAAACCTTCATATTAATTGTAAAACTCAATTCATTTGAATTGATATTATTGGTATAAATCGACATTTCCAAAATGAGATTTTGAGGAAAAGTATTATTATCTAAATTACTTATTGTTAGAAACATTAATAATTTAATTCATATATAATCCAATAATAATTTCAATTTTTTTAAATATTATTTAAAAAAGGCTATCTAAAGCGCTTTCTTTACCTTTTCCTGATTTTCTTTCCGAAATATATTTTTTAATTTGTTCTGGATCAAAACCAAAACCTTCAATTTCATTAATAAAGTCAATGTCTGGATCAGCAATGATGTTAGTTGAACACTTAAATGGTATATTTTTATTAAAAAATAAATCGTCTGAACCAGCAGCTGTGTCATTTGGACTTGTTTTAGTAACAATTACATAATCTTCTTTTTCCCCAATTATTGGATCATGATAATAGTTGATATCTCCAAAATTATGAGCATTAAAAAAGTTATTACCAATAGCAAAAGAACCTGCTACTAATATATTTTTACCATTAACAGTTTGAGGATAACAATTTAATTTATATACTTTAATACCATTACTAGAATTTAATTCAAAAATGTAGTTATGTTCTAATATGGCATCATTTATAGAAGCTTGACTTAAATCAACTAATGTATCTGGTTTTCCATCATATTGTACTTTTTTACTCATATAAGGTTTTCCATTCATCTCAATAGTACCAAGCTCACTTGATATTTCAAATTTAGCATGGACCACACCAAAATACTTATTTAATAGTTGGTTATAAGTTAAATGAAAATGGAAAAATCCGAGAGGGAAAATTACAACTTTAATACGATTACCTAATATACTGTCTTTAATAAGCTGGAATAATTGTTTAATTGGTTGTTTATCAGTTACAACAGCACCTCCAAGAGAATTCAGTTTTATTTTAGTATCATCACATAAACATACATCATCAGGGTCATCAAAAGGAATTGAAAAAGGTAAAATATTTAATTTAATTGATTGTAAACCTGGACTACTGGATTTAAATGTTGATAAAAGTAACAAATATTTTTCAGATTTAACTATGCTAACATACAAGGTGTCATACTCAATGCCGCCATCAACAAATTTAGAATTAATATTTAATAAGGAGTCAAAATAAGGTTTTAATTCAGATTTATATATTAATTTATTTATTTTACAGTGTGAAATATTTAATGATAATGTAAAACCATCATTAATACCAGAAACAAATCTTGAAAAATGTTTACAATCACCTATTGAATCAGGATTTTTTCCGGTTGTTCTAAACTTTAGATAATTATTTAAATTTGTTCTTAGTTCTTGATAAGTTATTTCTCTTGGTAGTTCGGCTTCTGTTGGATTACAATATTTTATTGTCCAAGTCTCAGTGCGACTATCTTTATTAGCTTTAAATCTTGGTAATTTTTCAAAGTCAATTTTATCAAAATCTACTTTATCTTCCCAACCTATAAAATAAGTATCACTTGAATTTTTCAATTTTTCAAATGTTTCGTATAATCCTGGGATATTACCATCACCTATTTTGTTAAATATTTTGGTTGGGTCAACATCATCACTTAATAAAAGATCTAATTTAAATTGTTCTTTTTCTTTAGGTGTATAATCAGGGTATTTATTAATAAATTTATCATATTTGGTTTCGAATAAAACATATTCAAGATTTAAGCCTAAATTACCAATTAATTTACAAACTGATACTAAATATTCAGTAGTAGGAGCGTTTTTATTTTGGTCATGATCTTTTTTAATTCCTCGAATACCTTTATTTATGGAATCTAACCATGCTTCATTCCATAAGGGTGCCATATTATTGATACCATTGGTTTCACCCCAGTCAATTAATCTCAACCTGAAACCACAATTTATAATTTTGTATGTGGTTCCATTAATTACATATTCAAAGTTATTTTCTATTTCTCTTGTATTTTCAAATAATAAGTTATCAAATTTTTCATCACCATGAGAAATATTAAATATTGATAAGTTTTTAGTTAAAACATATAATTGAGAAATTAAACTAATTGCAACATCAAATAAATTAGATGTTGGTTTAATATTTGTTTCTAATATATCAATTGAATTAAATTTTTTCATAATTAAATAAAAATGTGTCTGATCTTTAAAGTGAGCTAAGTTTCCAGAATACAAGGGAATAGTTTGATTCAAATATTCAATAAAATATCCCATTCTGATTTCTTTTAATATTTCAATGGTTTTATTTTGAAGTTCTCTTGAATAAATGTTATTTTGCATGATTGCAATTTTTTTAATTACATAAGACGGTGATAAATCATATACTATTCCATATTGTCCACTTCCTAATTTATTTGCTACTACTAGTCCCGCAATATTAAGTCTAGATATATTCGCTTGTGATAATTCAACCAGACTTTCAGAATCAGTTCTAATATTATCTCTTATGTTTGATTTGACTGTTTCAATTAGTTCATTGACAAGAACATCTGATTGATGTAAAGAGGAACCTCCAAACTGTAATTTTTTTTTGAGTTCAAAATATTTATGTTTGTATTTTAAATATTTATTTTTGTACATTAAAATTATATTATAACTTATATTTTTAATTATTAAAACAATATTAAAACTATACAAACTTACAATAATACAACAGTTTTAAATATTAAAATTAAATAAATATGACTAAAAAATACTTACTGTTTAAATATGTATTTCAACTTGTTCCATTTGCAAGTTAAATTCATCATTTTTCTCAGAAAATATTGCATCATTAATTTTATTTGCTGTGTCAATTTGACTTTCAATACTATTCATCATAATTAACCGAATAAATTCAATTGGTTTGGTTTGACCAATCCTATGTAGTCGACCAATAATTTGGTTTTCAATTTGTTTACGATAAATATAATCACCTTCAAGTGGTTCTAACAAAATTACAGTTGAAACAAATTGAAAGTTTAGTCCCGATGCATTAGATTCAGATGATAAAATCAACACTTGGACATCATCAGTTTCAAAGCTCATTGCTTCATTTTGATTAAACAGTTTGGCTTTTATTTTATATTCACCTAATATTCTACTTAGATTTTCTAATAGTGCTTTAGTATGAGAGAACAAAATAATTTTTCCATTCTTTTCTTTACAAATTTTAATTAGTTGGTTAATTTTGGTTCCATAGTTATTATTTACTTTTTCAACACCAACAACATAATTTATTGTGTTGGTCAAACCAATTTTACACATTGGGCATTTAGTTAACGGGGTTTTGCTTAGTAATTTAATACATTCATAACAAAACATATGTCCACAATGTAAAATAGTAAATTGGTTATCGAGTTCTCCCAAACAAATACCACACTCTGTTTCAGTTTGTTCATGGACACATTGTGTAGAATTGGCTGGTTCTTCTGTCCCAACAGCTTTTGACTTGTTAATTAAATCCAATTGGGAATTAAAATATGTCATAGCTGATTTAATTGTTTGGAGTTTTTTACTTAAATAATTTAATTTTTCAATAGATTGTGGTTCAACCAAATCTAACCTAACAGCTGTGTCCCAAAATTTTTCATTTGTTTCTTTTTCTTTTTGAATTTTTTCTTCTTCAGTTAGTTCTTTAGGCTTTGTGTTTACTGGTTTTGATTTTGTATTTGTGTCAGTTTCTCCTGTACTTTCATTTGTAGATTCTGATATAGTGCCTATTCCAGATACTCCAAGGGATTTTTTATTAGCTTTTTCTTCCTGTTCTTTAGCTTTCTTTTCATTAGTTTCCAGTATTTCTTTGACTGTTGCATGTGCTTTTAACCAGTTTAGTTTAAATTCATATACTTTTTTAGCTTGGTCATCATATTCTTTTTGATGATGAGCTTTTAAAGTATCATCTAAGGCATCAATTGATACAAAAGCATCAACTTCATCCTTTTTAAAATATAAACTAGGATTAATACAAAAGTTTCTTTTCATTTGCATAATATCTTTTGAATAGCAAATTGAATCATAGAAGAGTTTTTCTTTTTGACTGAATGTTAGATAGTATTTAATTTCTTTAATTTGAGGTAGACCTAGTTCACTAGTTACATTGGCTTTAGTGTTTTTTCTAAACATTTCAGAAAAAGTGTTAATGTATTTTTTATACTTGGTTATGTTAGAATACTGGATTGGTACTTTGCCAACAAAATTAATAATATGACCAATCATGTTAGAATTAACAAAAGGCGTTGCAGTAACAACCCATTTAAAATCTGCATTTAGCTTATCAATCATAGAACCCTTTACATCTGCAATTTCATGAAATTCATCAATTACAATTCGAGTAAATTTGAATTTAATAAATGCTCCTGATTTTAAATGTTCAAATGTTGCAATAACAATAAGTTTTTCAACTGTTTCATTGTATTGTAAAATATCTTGTGGTGATATTAAACCATTACAAACAATTAGTTCTGAATTAGAATTTGCACCCACATGTTTGTTGTATTCACTAACCCAGTGAGAAACCAAATGAGAGGGAACAATTATAAGTGTTGTTGATGGTTTTAACAATGCCAAAGTAAGAATTTGTACAGACTTTCCAAGACCAACATCATCACATAAACATCCTCCAATTAAATAGTTTGTTTCAGTATTTGGGTCTGTTGTATGGGTTGCTTGGCCCGCATGATATTCGGATTTTTTCAAAACAATTTTTTTATCAGTGTTTATTTCTAATTGAGGACCCCAGTTAATAACTTTGTCTTCTGATAATTTAATAGCTAGAGGGTTAGCTTCTCTTGCACCCATCCAGTAAATATTAACTCGTTGATACAAATAAAGGGGTGTTTTAATAAATTCAGGTTGGTCAATAGCTTTTGACTTGAAGTATTCTTTTGTTGTTCTTGTAATAATATTTGATATGGTTTCATTTTCACAAGACTTGTTATTTAAATTATTTATTTCTTCAAAATGATGTTTCATAATATTAACCAAGTATTCAAAGGAAAATTCATCATATGGGCTTGAAGTAAAGTATGAATAAAATTTGTCTGGTAATTTGGTAATATCAATTTCAAATAATACAATGTTATAATTGATATTTTTTTCTTTATGAGTAATAAGCCAGTAATTTATTGAATCAGGCGAAAGTATTTTTTGATTTTTGTAAAACATTGTTAACCAAGAAAAACTTCCAACTTTGGAAATAATTTTTAACATTTGTTCATTTTTGTGTAGAACAGTGTCGGGACCAGGATTTTGCATAAGAGAACGAATTTTAAACCAATCCATACGATATAATTCAATATCATTTCTTGGTACCTGCTCTATTCTTTCAACTAATAGCACACATTGAGTAAGGTTATCCATTTGAAACCTAATGTAATTATTTATAAAATATCAAATTCAATCTTTTTTGAAAAAATTGATTTTGGGTTTACCTACTAAATGTAAAATCATACCTAATGCGAATAGCCAAAAAATTCATTGAAAAGAAAACCCAATCCAATTCCAATCCTGTTGTTTATCCTGATGTTTGTCCGGAATTAGATTTGGATTATTTTACTTGCGGGCTACTTAAATTAATTCCACTTGATTCAAATTCCGTTGTGTTTACAGGAGGGCTATTATTTGATGCATACTATGCGCACGTTCACCAAACAAAGCCCAGCTATGATTTGCAAGATTTGAAAGATATTGATTTGTTTTTAATTGGAACCGAAGAAAACAAGATATTAATTACAGCCAATATTATTTCAAACTTAAAGTTAGCTTACGGGGATGAAAATGTTTGTCCATCTATACAACATTCAGTAATTTCAATTTACATAGTTGGTATACCTAGAATAGTTCAATTGATTTGCACAAATTATTTAAAACCGGATGAAGTAATTAATTCATTTGATTTTGCCCATGTGGCAATGCACGTGACTGGAAATGGGTTTTATGCCAGTCCTTTTGCTAAAATGGCAATTCAATTGAAAAAAGTTTTACCAAATCCAAATTGTGGTAAAAGAGCAAAACTATCTCGCTTAATAAAATATGCATCTAGAGGATTAGATATTTCTGATTATGTTAAGGAATTTCCGATAACAACCAATGATGCATCACAAATAATAAAAAAATTTGACGAAAAAATTATATACGAAAATACAAAAAATTTGGTTGATATTGAGCATTATAATATTAACGATTTTGTTTTTTACAAATTAAATAAAACTTTATTAGATATGCACGAAAAAACCTGGCCAACACAAGTAAATTGGTCTGGAGATTTTAGATATATACAACCAAAAGAAAACTTTTTACATGACTTCAATAAATTGGATATTGTTGGTTTACGTATCAATGATAATGAGTATTATACTTCATTAGTTGGGAAAAAAGTAATTTATGAAAACCAAAACCAAGCAATTGAAGCAACTAAAATCAATAAACAAATTTCAAATGAAACCATATTTTTTGATTTTATTGTTAAAGCCAAACTTAAAAAAATAATTTTTGGACCAGTTAAAATTGATGATTATAAAGGCGAATGGAGTTACCATGTGATATGGACACTTTGCGAACAAGAACAAATTGAGTTTGTTAAAAATGTAATTAAAACTGGTATAACAGACTTGGCTGTTCAAGATGGTTTTTTAGAATTTTACGAAACTGGGATACTAGATTCTCAAGCATTAAGCCCAGAAGAAAAAACTATTTTTAATGTAAGCAATTTTCCTCATGAGAAATATGCAAATTCTGAATTAACAGAAGAAATTAACAAATGTGCTAAATCAAATGAATTTTGTTTGTTTGTGACAATTTACCGGGACAAATTACCAATCGATAAAGTTCCAATTCCAAATGAAGAGCAATTAGATTATCATGAAAAAATAAAATTAAAATATGACAAGTTTTTAACTGATAAACTGGACAGGGATGTTTACATTGTTTTTCAAGTTAAAAATTTTCGAAAAGGAGGACAAAACTCTATTCTTAATAAAGAAACTAGAGCAAGAACAAGTTTTATAATACAAAGAATTTATGACTTGAATTATTAAGACATTGTGCATATTTAGCATAGCTTAAGCCACTGGGTTCCCGTTGTTTTATTTTTTTAATAAAAAAAATTGATTGGATTTTATTTTAATTCATGTTGGTCAGCTTATCTAATGGAACAAGCTCAAACCAGATCCAATAAACCAAATACTTTATCAATTAAGTTTGATTATTGGACCGAAGAAATTCTTCAATTAATGCCTTTAGATGCTAATTCATTAATTTTTTCTGGAGATTTATTATTTAAATCGTATTTAAACACACAACTACCTGATTTGAATTTAATAAGTTCAGATTCCTTTGAATTTATTGATTTGTATTTATTTGGTCCGGGAGAAAATAAAATAAAAATTGTGGAAAATATAATTAATATTTTACAAACAATATTTGAACAACACATTATTGCCGGTGCATCTGATGCCAACCAAATAAATATAATTGTTCAAGGAGTTCCGCGAATAATAAGATTAGCAAATACCAATTTATCAAATATATCTGAAATATTTAATTCAAGTCCATTTGCACATATGTCAATGTATTGGTCTAACCAAGGGCTTTGGATAAGTCCATTTGCAAAGTATTCATTTGAAACAAACCAAGTATTACCAAATCCTAATGCTAAGTTTAGGGCAACACTAAATGATTTAGTTGCCGTTAGAAAAACTAATATGCAAATTGACCAGTATATCAGTGAGTTTCCAATGGTTGAAATCGCAAAGTACAATGCCAATGCAAGAACAATTACCGATATTAAAAAATTTTATGTTCAACAAAAAAATCTACAATGTCGAGATGATGTGTTTAAATTAATTAATTATTGTGGATTAAAACAAGTTCCATTAGGTAATTATGATTTTTTATCACAAATTTTGTACAAGTTGTCCCCACAGAAAAATGAAAACTTTTTAAATAATTTTACAAATCAAAATTACTTGATTAATTATGAAAAATCCAGTTCTAATCACTTTGCCAGGGGAGTTTTTTCAGAGGGAAATTTAAATAAAATAATTTTAGATGTACATGTTGAAGATTGTTATAAATTTGGTGTAAACAACACTTATTTTTATTTTTTGTCAATAAATAATCCAGAAATGGCTGATAAATTTAAACAAATGGTTCAATTTTGTCTTGGTGATTTAGAAAATTGCAGAACTTGTATTTTAGATTCAGCTGCATTAGATAATAATGCCAGAGCTATTTTTAATGTTGCAAATTCTACACCAAATTTTGAGCATTTGGATGTTAAAACAAATATTGAAGAATGTATAAGTAAATGTGCACATTTGAATAAATTATGTTTTTTAGCAATATCAGATAAACCCATTGAATCTGACCAAGATTTACTAATTATTTTTACTTTGTATAATTTAAAAAAGACAGCACATACGACAACAACAAATGGTAATTATGAAAAAGTTTTTATTGAAGTTTATTCAGTGTTATAATTTGGTTATCTAAAAGTGTATTTTATTATAAAAATTATTTTTATAATAAATTTTACTTGTTTATTTTTATGGTTATACATTTTTGATTATATTAGATATCAATAATAGTACCATTCAAATCCATGAGTAAAGTTTTAACTTCAAATTGTGGATACTTATTTTTAATAGATTTTTTAAATTTTTCAAAATTTTCTTTATGTAATTTAATTTCTTCATCTCTTGGAATAGAATCTTTTTCGTAAAATATTTTGTATGCTCCACAACTCATGTGGTCTATAACAATAACTTCTTTTATTTCATGAAGGCTTTCTGCTAATTCGATATGTTTATCGAGAGTTTCAGTCCAAGCAGTATATTTAGTTTGGTTATATCCTAAACTTGCTCCAGCTAAAATAAATTCATCATAGTTATTGTTGTATCCTATAGTATCTAAATATTTTACTGCATCATCAATTAATCTAAAATCCATACAAGTAATTACTATTGCTTTTGCATGATGAGCAGTCATTTGGTCTTGTGTTTCAAAATTTTCTGTTGTTTTAAAAAAAACTAAATATATAACAACAAGGAGTAATAGTTGAAAAATTAATAAATTATTCATCTTTATAGATATAAAAACAATTAGATATTTTTTTATAAGTATAATTTTGATTTAATGTCTGAATTTCTTATTGGTTCAGGATTTTTATATGCACAACAAGCCAGTACAATAGATTTTGCTGTGGACAAACTTATTTTATGACCAATAGACACATATATTGGATTGGATACATGGTCGTTGGTTTTTAAGGCTATCCCATAAACAAATTCAGACTGTCCAATAAGTTCAATTGAATCACCTTTTTTCTGACAACCAGTTCTAAATTGTGTTTTAATGGATTTTTCATCAAGACCATCTACACATAATAAAGTTTTACTAACCCCAATTGTTGGTAAATCAAGCTCGACACCCAAATGACAAGCACAACCAAATTTTCTATCATGTAGTAAACCAGTTCCATCAATTAATATAACATCACAAACCCATCCATCGAATTTTGCTTGAGCTATTAAGTTTTTATAAATTGGAATTTCTCTAAAACCTAAAAACCCACTGCAATATGGGATGGTTAATTGACAAATTTGATGGGTCTCATAAACAATTTGTCCAGATTTTCGGTCCCATATTGTCAAATAAGCACACCCACGTGTGTTATCTGCTTTATCAAAACTTATATCAAGTCCGCCAACCAATTGTATTTTATCAACTGGTATAACGTCTTGAGTAATAACTTGACATGCACCGGATTCTTGGTATTGAACCCAGGCATTCAATTGTTTTTTATTAACGTTTGTTGTATTTGTTGTGTTTGTTATTTTATTCATTGGCATTTTAAGGTGGTATTTGTTTAAATCTCAAACTTTTCAAATAATTTTTTAGTTCTAATAGATTCAATCAAATCATCTAGAGCTTTTAATGAACTTGCGTACTGTCGTCTCATTGAATTTTCAACATTACAAGGTGCAATTTTGTACAAGTTCAAGTCAACACGTGATTTAATAAGTTCCAAGGTTGCTTCATTTTTTCCGTTATAAAAATTAACAAACATGTTGTAAATTTGATCATGGTCAACATAATCAAAGAAAACTTTTTCATCAACACGGCCATCACGTACTAGCGCTTCATCTAGAATTTCAGGAAAGTTAGTTGTTAAAATTGCAACCATTCCATGATTATTATTAATACCGTCAAGTTGGTTGAGTAAACAGGATAGGGTTACTGTTTGTTCTGGTTTCTTTTCTTCTTGTTTGACCGGAATTTGGTTAGGTTCACCTGGTTGGGCTTGTGTGCTTGGTTGGGAATAGGCTTGCTCTGCAAATTCTTTACTTCTTTTATGTACCAGTTTACCTTGAGCATCAATATCTTCAATAACAAGTACAGTTTCCTTAAAATTTATTCTACTCATTAACCCAATTAGTTCGTTGTCATTTTTAATTACTGATAAATTTAAATAATGAATATGTCTTTGTAATTCATTTGCAATAGCTTTAATCATGGAAGTTTTTCCGGTTCCAGGAGGTCCATAAAATAAAAATGTTTTTTTATATGGAATACCGCGTTCCACATGCCAATCTTCTGATTCATTAAAATGTCTTAACATGTCTCCAATTTGATTATTTTTATTATTTTTCATAATTACGGTTGTGAATTTTCTTTTGTTTCTTTCTAATGGAGTTTCTTTCCAACCAATTTGTTCATGAGTGTAAATTTTTTGGACCCAAATATCTTCAACCTTTGATTTAGCATATTGGTTTATCACGTGTTGAGATAAGTTATCAAATGTTTCATATGAACAATCATATGTCCAAATAAGTAATTTATGATTTTTCTTTTTAACTTCTCCAGAGGGGGCATAAACAACATCTTCAAATGATGATTTAGAATATGCAAATGTATATGAATTATATTCAAATTCTGTTTCTTGTTCTTCAGGTACTGATTTTAAAATAGCATATTCTTTTTCTTTTTTATTGGCTTCAATTGGTTTAGTCATAATCATCACTGTATAATCTTTGTTAATTTTCTTTTTGGAATTAGACTTTAGGTACCAATCAAAAGCCACATATAAATGATTAATTGAATTTTCATTAATATAACAAATTTCCCAAGTTTTTTTAACAGGGGCTGGTTTTCTATACAGGGTCGCTACAAAATAGCGTTTGATATGTGATCCATAACCCCATACATAACCTAATGTCATTTTTCCAAGCGAATAGGCTTGAAAGGGATTTAACAGTGCAAAAGCTAATGTCATTTTAGCTAATGGGTTTGAAATTTTTAATACTTCTGATAAATATTCATTGCATTCCATAGTTTTAGCAATAATCATAGCTTGATAAGCATTTTTTACTGAAACAAAATCAACTGGTTTTGTGTTATCATATTTAACAACTGGATTGGAATTAGGTATGGAACTCCCGCTCACCACCTCTCTTTTGTCTCCTCCATATTTAATTATTTCCATTGTTATATTAAATATAATAAAATAACTTTAAGTCAGATTCTTATTTGATTTAAAAAAATGTTTGTTATCAAAAACAATGTCGAATATAAATAATTTTAATTTATTTGATTTTTTGTCCAAACCTAAAAACCAAGACCCCGATACAGACTTGTCTTGGGAAAAAATGGTATCCAAATGGGAAGAGGAAGTATTAACTGGGTTAGACAAGGAAACATTTTCATTTCCATTAGAATCAGACCCAGCTTTTGCCAATGCACTGGAATCAGACACTAATGGTGATCAAATATTAATTCAATTATTTAATCAAGATTTGGGCAAATCCAATGCAAAATCCCAGTTTATTAATGAGTCCAATGCATATTTTTTAGCAAAGTCGGAAAAAGTTAGAACTGGTGCATCTAAATATCATTTTACTATTGGTAGAAACGCCGACACAATAGGAAAATTAAGTTTACGGTTAAAATTAAAACCATGGGTTGGTGCGGACCAAATACCCCGGCTGTTAAATTTAATGAAAGATGTTAGTATAAAAATTGAAATGGGAGGAGCACCAATATTTGTTGTTCCAAAACTAATGTTAGTTTATTTGATATGTGAAAAACTTGGTTCTGGAATTAAGTTTTTTGATGTGGCACGATTTTTGGAAACAACTGAAGTTGAGGATATTAAAAAGAAAATTATAAACTGGCATAATGACACCGGAACTAATTTTTCCAACCGGTATTATTTTACTGATCCGGCTGATAAATGCCTTGATATTCCCTTGTTAAATGATTTTTTTTCATACAAACTACCTATACCATTAATTGCTTTGGGATTTCATGATGTTAGAGTTTGGGTTGATATTCCAGGAAAAATACTTGGTGAATTTGTAAATTGGGTTGATTTTATTGGAATAATATCTGATGACATTACTTATTTTACTTCTGATAATAGAAGAACAATTGCATCTAATGCATATGAATTACTAATAATGAATTCAGATATAAATTATTTTCATTCATGCACTAACCAGGTTATTAAAATACGTCCAAATGCTTATTTAAAATTCCTATTTATTTTTATTAGACCTACTGATGAATTTTTGTCTGATGAAAATGTTTGTATAACCGATTTACCAGAGTTATTATCTGTTGATATTAAATTATCTACTTCATCTTATGCAATTGATATGGGCAAGGTTTATACAGCCATATATGATAACATTATTTGTTATGGAATTGCTGTGGATGGATACTCTGATATGACCAATTGGATTCAAGTAACAAATGAATGTATTGGCTTACCTGACATGTTAAAGTTTAATTCAACCGGAACTAATAAATTTGATAATTTTAATACCAGTTCTTTGGAGCAAGTTTATAAGATAGTTCAAAATGCAGAAGAAATAACAATAAAATTAACACCATACTCAATCCCAGTTAGTATTGAAATTTATGAAATTACTCAAAATCAACAAAGAGTAATGAGTGGAATGACAGGGTTGAGACTCTATAGTTAATTAAAAAAATTGTGCGTCTCTTGCAAAGCAAGAGCCACAGGCTTGCCGTCATAAGATATCATACGCAGTCCAACATGATGCTTTTTAAAGCACCGAATAATTATTTTTTATTTTCTTTTAAAATTAAAAAAAATTGAATTAAAATAATTATTCGGTAATATTGATAGAATATTAATGGGAAGATTAATTGAAGAAGTACATCAACAAATTTACAGAGCTATTCCATTTGACCAAATTCAATTGCGAAATGAGTTAAGAACTTATGTGGAAACCCTTTGGAATAAAGCGCCTGAAGTTAGAGCAGGCCCTGATGTTTATTTGCAATATGCATCCATTTTATCAAAATGGATTGACCCACATGGTGAAAACCTAAAACCTTGGGAGAAAAATATTATAGATATTTTTAACGGTGTTGAGGAAGAAATAGTTGAAGACATGGAAGACTTTGATTATATGCATCATACAATGTCACATTATTAAATAAAAATATTATCAAATGTTTTTGTTTGTACAATGTCACATTATTAAATAAAAATATTATCAAGCACAACATTTATCAATATAATATTGTGAAAACGAAGAGTTCTGATAAAGATATATGCCTTCTTTTATGTTGTTAACAAACATTTTTTTATGCTTTTTGCAGTTTTGTATTCCCTTAATTTTAAGGGTTATGTCAGATTCGCTAATGATTATGATGCTGGAAGAATCATAATCATTGGAAAAAAGTCTAATTTCGGTGTATAAGAGGCATTTATTATTTACTTCTATTTTACACCAATAATAGTTTTCAGTAGAATTAAAACCTAAAACATTTACATCGCAATATTCGCGTAAAATGTTTCTAATAATGTCTTCAAGCTTTTTGATGTTAATTTCTGCTTTTAGAACATTAACATCAGCATGCCTTGGTATCAAATGGTGAATATTATATGGTAATTCAGCGAGTGTGGACATTAATAATCTATTTGGATGGAGTATATAAGATTTTTTTCAATTTTTTTAATTTTCTTATAAAATTTGAATTAATTTCCAATTATTTAAATCTGGTTTTATTATATGGAAAATAAAATATATGGTTGTTTATTAGGTGGTTGGTGTGCTGATGCTGCTGGGGCTACTCTAGAATTTTCCTATACACCAATTACAAAGCAAATGGTTGAAATTGCAATGAAAATGCCGGGTGGTGGAGCAATTGGTGTAGGTCCTGGACAAATTACAGATGATAGTGAACTTGAAATTGCAATTTTAAATGGACTTGTAAAATCAAAAAACGTTTGCCAATATCCAGTTGAGCTTGTTGCGGAAGAATATATATATTGGATTAATTCGTATCCTTTTGATGTTGGTACTACATGTTCTAATGCATTTTCAAACGCATTAAATTCAAGTGATATGATGCGTAATGCTTTAAAATTAAAGTCACAAAGTCAAGCTAATGGTGCACTAATGAGAGCAGCAGTTATTGGAGTTTGGGGAAGAAACTGTCCAGATGATAAAATAATTCAATTTGGAAAACTTGATGCACAATTATCTCACTGCAATGAAATTTGTCAAGAAGTTAATGGAATATATTGTTTGATAATAGCAAAACTTTTAAATTTGGTTCCTTTGGAGGAAATACTAAATTTGATAAGTAAAAAAATTACAAATGGAGAAGTTAAAGAATGGTTTGAACAAGCTGCTTTACTTGAAAATATCAATTGTAAAAAAAATATTGGGTACTGTAAACATGGATTTCAATTGGTTATTTATTTTTTGCGTAATCCTTCAACATATATTGATGCTATCAAAACTACCTTGCTAAAAGGCGGAGATACTGATACAAATGCCAAAATAGTTGGTAGTGTTATTGGGGCAATGAGAGGAATTAATGAAATACCAGAATATATGTTGACTCCAGTGGTAAATTTTGATTGTGTTAATACTGAAGTGGGACATACCCGTCCAAAAAAATATAATGTATCAAAAGCTATCAAGTTAATTAAGAAATTAATTTAATAAAAATTGAAAATTCCACATGATAAAATCCTTAAAAATTTTGACTCTTTAATGGCGCATCAATCAAACTTAACTGATAATCTTACCGCCGGGTTTGTCACCAAGTCAGACCTAAAATACCTTGTTTCCAACATATTCGCAGGTAATTCAATTCCTAATTTGGATACTGTTGGAATCAAAAACCATCCTTCTGGAAAGACTAACCTAGCTTTTCACACCTCGCAGATTCAAGAGCTAATCACCAAGGTTTGTACAACACCTTATGAGAAGCTAGACTACGTAATTAGCCGCATTTCACTAAGCAGAACCAATAAGATTAACATTGACCTGCATGTCCAAAAGTCCAAGGACCAAGTCAAGTTTTATTTTGTTGGTTCCGATTTGCGAGACTATTTTATGTATTTGCCAAGGATGGCTTCATACCCAATTACCGGACCCGCACATTCCAAATGGTATGGAATTGAATGCCGAACTCGCATTGAGTCCATTGCATTGAATCTCAAGTTGTTGGACCTTTTGCTGTTTGGTATTCGTGTATTGGATACATATGAGGTTTCCACATCTGGCACCGGAATTTTAGGCTTGGAAGTACCAGTAACAATTCCTGACCAGTACAAGGGTGATAGTCAAATTACCAACAAGTCTAGTACTCACAGTTCGTCCAATCCTACCAAGGTGTCAGATGGACTCTTCTTGTTTGGTAAAAACGGAGTCAACCCTGAAAACACCTCGCGATTACTGGATGAACTGAGGACTCGTTTTTCTCATTTGGAGGAACGAATTTATCCCATGGTTATTAGGGACTGGGACTTGTCAGGATTTGTTAGTTCCGAATACCGTTTTGCACTTTGCTCATGGAACAAACACGCGCGAATTCTTGTCAAGTCGTGCCGAAGTGTTGACGTGCTAATTATTGACTCTTGGATGAATGGACTACCCAGGGTTATTAGTGCGCAACTAGGTCCTGCCAACCCAAAAATTCGCATTGGATTTTTTTCACGGACAATTAAGGATCAAAAATCCGAGGGTTCTTGTGTGTTTTGTGCAATGGCTCGTCTTGTGAGTCTAGCTGATTCTTCAGAGTCTCCAGATGTTGCTTCATCAAAGCCGATGGGGGATTTTTATGCGTACCTTGTCAAGAGGGTTTATTCAGGCTTGTTATCAAATTAGTTTGGTATTGATAACAAATCATTGTGTTTGTTTATTTGTTTATTGTAAACAATTATTTTTCATTGGAATAGGTATTGGTTTTGATTTTTCTTTATTTTTATTTGGGAACAGTCCAATCCTTTGAAAAAATTCTTTACGAATTTCATCATTTGTTCTAATTTTATGTTCATGAAAATTATTTTCAAATCCCCTGGGCTCGATACCCACAATACCTATACTGATAAATTTCTGATTCTAAGGATCCAAAACCATGACACCAAGCAAAATCAAAATCATCAGAAGAGGTTGTACAAGAACTTAAATTTACACTCATTGTTTATATAGTATCTAATAATATTCACAAAATTATTTTTTTAAATTTATGATTTTTTTATATGTTTGTAAATTTTTTTCCCAATATTTATTTTGATCATTTTCATATTGTGTTAATAAGTTTGTTAATAATCCAGAAAATTCAGTTGAACTTTCGTTTGGTAATAATGATGGTAAATTGTCAATTGCTATAATATCAACAAATTTGTTATATGTAAATACAGGTTCTTCCCATGTTGTTTTATTATTATATATTTTAATTGGATTATTGGGATTTGTGTAATCACAACTAACGTCAACAATCACACTATGTTTATAAAATTGTGTTGAAGAATCATACCATGTACCAATATTTTTAGTTAAGCAAATACAATTTATAACAATGTCATATGATTCTAAATTTATTTTTAAATCTTTGCTTTGAAGTTCAACATAGTTCAATCCCATTTTATCCAATAATGATTTTGCACCAGAACCACATCTACCAGTAGAACCAATAATACATATTTTTAGATTAATTGGAATATTTAAAGTTTGAATTTGGTTAATAAAATCTTGATTTGATTTCCAATATTTTAATCCTGTTAATTTTTGTCCAATTAGTTTCATACCATATTGTAATAACCCTAATCCCGCCCCAATAAATCCTGCGTAAAAACCAAATGCAACTAACCTTTTTCCATTGGAATCAACAAAATATTCCAAATCATATAAATTACTTTTTGATTTGGCAAAAAAGTCTAATATAATTGCAGAACCTGTTTGATTTTTAAAAGTATGTGAAAAATAGATGTGTGTGTTTGCATTTAATTTTTCAATATTATCTAATTCTTTTAAACCAATTATTAGTGAATTAGGAAAAAAAGACCAATTTTCATCAGTAATTATTGCACCAGCTTTTTCAAATTCATAATTAGAAAAACATCTAAAACTGGATGATTGAACAATAACTTCAAACCCGTTTTCCCTTAAAATTTTAACGTCATTTGGAACAATTGGACATCTAAATTCATTTGGATAAACTTCTTTTCTTAAAAATATACTTTTAATATTCATGCTTAATAATGTTATGAAAAAAATACATTTTATGGTTATAAAATATTTAAATAAAAAATTTGTTTTTTTTATTATTTTTTAGCAACTTTATAAATAATATCTAACGAATTGTTAATAGTAAAAAATGAATAATATTATAGACAAAGATGTTCGATCTTTTGATAAGTTTTCCAGAGAAGTTGAAGTTGATGATCAGCTAACTGTTTCAAATGAAAAAATATTAACAGAAGAAAGAAATTTTAATAATAATAATTTACAAGAAGAAAAAATTTTATCAATACGTAGAAACCTTAAAGATAATGCTCATTTAGAAAAACACGAAAAATATTTAGGCTTATATAAATCAAATGAACTATTTTGGGGTCTTGGAATAGAAAATGAATTTTATTTAGAATGTGAAAATAGACCTGAAATTTCAAAAGATTTTTTTTTAAATAATCATACAAGAGAGAGATATTCAGTAAATTATTTTTCTAATTATAATCAAGAACTTAAAAATGATGCATTTGCCCATACAAACCAAACTAATATTGACATACCAATTTTAATTAATTCTCATAGTTTTACTGATACTGATAAAAATAATAACCATAAAACACTAGAAAAATCAAAAACTTTAATTAATAAACAAATAAGGGTAAATGAAAAACAAAGAAATACAAATAAATCAACCGAAATAAAAGGAAAAATATCAAATCCAGATTTTTTTGGAAAAACCTTAGGAGAAGAAATTTTAGAGTCAAACAAAGATTTATTTAATTCGTTTAATAAAACATGGCTTTATGATGGTGATACATTTGAAATAACAACATTAAATTTTTATAAAACAGATGTAAAAGAAATGATTGGAGAATTAGAAAAATATAAAAATGATTTTATATCTAATATACAAAAATATCAACATGATACACGCTTATTTTCTGAATTTGGTAAAATTAAAATAATGGAAAAAAATTACCCATTTGCGCTTCACATGACAAATTTAAATAATATTGGTATTTTTAATAATGGTACATTACACTATAATTTAACTTTACCTACTGAACTTGATGACAAAATGTTAATAGTAAATCAAGAAAAATTCAATAATGAACATAAGGAAGCAATTAAAATAATTCAATGGTTTGAACCATTATTAGTTTCAGTTTATGGAACTCCTGATTATTTTTCTCAAATAGCAAATTATTCAAATTCCAAAAAATTTTCAGCATCATCGCAACGTTGTGCTGTATCAAGATATATTGGTTTAGGAACCTATGATACGGATTATATGCCAAAAGGAAAAGTTTTACTTACAGAACTTGCAAATTTTCCTGATTATTTCTGGTATAATAAATATCACGAAACCAGTGCATATAATAAACTTGATAAAATTGGATTAGATATAAACTTTAATAAACATTATAATCATGGTATTGAAATTAGGTTTTTTGATCATATTTCCCGTCCTGAGTTAATAATGGAATCATTTGAATTTATTATTTATTTAATTGATTCAATATTAGAAACAAATGTAACTCTTGACAATCCAATTAAAATTAAACAATGGAATGACTTAGTTTGTAACATTATGACACATGGTAAAAAATATAGTATGACAATTGATGAAATCAGTTATTACGAAAAAATTTTAAATATGAAAATTGAATCAACAAATATTTATGATGTTTATTATGAAATATTTTCAAAACTTAAAACAAAGTTTACAATAAGCTTTAATAATGAACAATTAACAATTGGTAAATTCTCAAGAAATGTTTTATGGTCAAAAAAAATTTTGGTATTACAAACTTTTAAATTAAATGAACAAAAATCTAATTTTTTAGATGACATTGTTAATTACAGGAAGTTTACAAATGAACTTGAATTACTATTAGATTATTCTGATTTACCAAAAGAAATAGTTAATATTGCAGAAATAATTGAAACTCTATTTGAAACTCAAGAACAATATAAACAATTAGATAATTTTGATTTAACAAAGTCTGAAAATTGTAAAAATTCAAAAATACAAATTGTTAAAGACATAAATAGAATTATACAAACATCAATTGATGTAATAAATACAAACATTAAAAAAATAATTGAAAACAAAACAAATATTAATACTCAATTATTTATAAAAATAATTAATCTTATTGAATGCTTTAAAATAGTTTAAAAAAATATAATCTCTTTAAAATTTACCTGTTATTAATATAATATTTAGAGTTAAAATATATATTATATTAATATACTAAAATGAAAATTACAAATGCTGAACTTATGGCAAAAATAGCGTCTGGTCAAATTTTACCAGGAATTTGTAAAAATATACAAATTAACAATAATAATAACACCGATACAAATACTAATAATAACATAAATAAAAATGTTAATAATGAAGTAAAAATAGAAGAAAATCAAAAAATAGTTCAAAAAAGATTATATAACAAATACTATAATTTTCATGACGAAAAGTTAAGTAATGACTTGGAAGAAAAAAATAAAAATGTTATAGCATCATATTTAATAAAATGTAAAGAACCAAATATTACTTCTCTTGTTCAAAATGAAAAAGATTTAGAATTTGAAAAAATTTTTAATCAAATAAATCAAAATACAGTTAAAAAAGAAAAAGAATTTAAAAATGAATATAAACAAAAAACATCTGAAACTAAAACAACATTTATTGACGAAACAGAAAATTTTATAGAATTTCATAATCACATAAAATCTGAAATTAAATTAGAAAATGAAGTTAAAAATTATGTTAAGAATGATGTTAAAACTATATTAATAAATAAAGAAATTACAGTTCCTTTACCGATAGAAAAATTTGCATTAGAATCTGGTTCAGATATAATTTTAAAAGGGGCTAACATTATTTTAGGCGTTAATAATTGTGGGCTTATTGGAAATACTACAAAAATATTACCAAATATTGCAGATGAAATTAACATATCTAATGTTGGATTAATATATGAAAATTTTGAATTTATGTCACCAATATTTAATTCAAATGACCAAAAATTAAATTTTAACTGCTCAAAAATAATTTATAAAACACAATTGGAAAATAAATGTGTAATTAATGCTAATTTATATGAAACTGCAAATAAAAAGCAAGTTTTAACACAAAATAATAATTCTACTTTATATGAATCTTTAATACCTGTTAAACATTATAATGTTTGTGCTGATGATATATTATCTTCTGAAACAATTGGAAAATCAAAAGATTTAACACATACTATAAGTTATTCATTTAGAAAATCAGATAACAAAATAAGTATAAATATTACTTTAACAAACACATCAAAACAAACTCTAACTAATGTTAAATATTATTATGCTATGAATTTAAATACAAGCAATAACAAAAAAATAAATAATGTCTCTCACCTAAAAACTTCTCCTCATGAAACAGGTATTTTTTGTATACATGATGAAATAACAAAAAAAGGAATTTATTTAAGATCTAAAGAAGTTGATTCTTTTGTTTTTATTGATAAGGAATGGGATTGGTTGTATAATGATAAATGGGATAAAATTAAATTACCAAAAAATACTGAAATTGAAAGAGAAGATTTAGCAATAACTGGTTTGGCTTTTAATAAAACAGAATTAAAACCACAATCATCCTGGTCAATAAATTTTTCCATTGGATTTACAACAGAATATGATTTTATTTCCAAAGAATTTAGTAGAAAACCTACTGGATTATGTTTTGCTAATAAAGATTTTTCATACAAATTATTACATAATATTATAACAACATGTGCAGATTTTACAGATTGTAATTTGTCTGGCGCAGATTTATTTGCAAATTCATTAGAAGGTGCAATTACTGGGCCTTTAGCATTTAATTCAGAAGCACCAAGTAAATTACCTCATGGTTACAAATTCATTGAATCTGATGATAAAAAGTACATTATTGGTCCTGGAGTAATTTTATTAAATACAAATCTTATAAACATTGATTTTACAGGAGTAAATTTATCAATGGCAAATTTATCTGGTTCAGATTTATCAAATAGTATATTTTCCAATACAAATTTATCAAATGCTATTGTTTCATTTAATTCATCACATGATATTAGTTTAATTAATATGCGCGAATACACAGTACGTGAAGGTATATTGTTTGGACCAAAATTAATCTATTTGAATGAAAACTTTTCTAATATGGATTTATCTGATTTGAATTTATCTGGTTGTATATTTTCCGATTGTAATTTTTCATCAACAAATATTGCAAATTCAAACTTTTCCAATTGTAAATTTGATAGAATTATACCAGGTCCATTTGAACAAAATCAAGTTATTGGCACAATATTACCATTAGGATACCAATTTATTATTATGTTAGACGAAAAAGTATGTATTGCAGGTCCAAAAGTAAATTTTTCAAGTTTCGATTTATCAAATACATCTTTAACAAATATTGATTTGTCAGAAGCAAATTTATCAAATACAATAATAACTAATGCTAATTTTTCTAATTGTAAACTAACAAATACAATAACTGGACCAGTTATTTGTTATGAAGATAATTTAATTTTACCTCGCACATATAAAATTATATCAAACCCTTTTACTCAAGACAAATATATTGTTGGACCAAACATAATGTTAATTAATAGAAACTTAAATTACTTTGATTTTTCAAATGTTAATATGTCTGGTGCTAAATTTATATTTTGTGATTTATCAAATGTAAATTTAACCAATACTAATTTAGAAAATGCTTGTTTACCTTTAGTTATTGGTCCACTAAGTGAATTCAGTGGCAACCCAATTAACTATCAAAAAACAATGTCGTTAGAAAAATTTGATGGAACTAAATGGTTAATTTATCGTTGGGAACATTACAAATGGGATGTATTTTCATCTCAATTACATCAAGCAATTTATAATAACTAAAAAATTGATTCATAATTATATTGTTGATATTTAATTATGGTTTAATGGAATTAAATAATAAATATTCATTTTATATTGATGTATCTGGCTCTGTTGGTAGTTTTGATGATTATTGGAATCATGTAAACAAAGTATACAAACAATATGAAGAAAAAAATCAAGTTGGAAAAATTTTTATTTGGGATACAGATATCAAAGAAATTACCAAACAAAAACTGGAATCTTTAATTAAATCAAAATTTGGCGGAGGAGGAACTGAACCAGTTTATATTGCAAAGAGTTTAGTTTCCAACAAAATTAACTCTAATGTAATTATTTTTACTGATGGAGACGTATCTGACTCCAGTGTTGCCCGCGTTGATTCAATATTTTCCGAAGCTAATTGGAAAATTGATAATGTAGAATGCTATATTATAGGTAATCACAGTGCGAACCTAAGTGTAACTTGCCCTTTTACCAGAAACAACAGTTCACGCGTTCATTGGAAATCATCACGAGAACCATCTTTAACAACTCAAATATATGAAAAACCAGATCCTGAATTAATTAATGCACTGGAATCAATTGATTTGGATACGTTTAATACCAAGTACTCCAATTTGGAAGCGTTAATTATTGCTCGTAATATGGGAAGGTCTGGTGACTCTGAAATTAAGGAAAAACTAATTAAGCTAAAGAAAAATTTAGCAATCAAATTAGCTGAACAAGCAGTAAAATCAAGTGAAAACTATGGACTCAATATGAGAACAGAGCTTGAAACTGGTAATTTTGGTTCAGCACTTTTGATTGCAAAGGCAATGACAGATAAATACTTTGGTTCAAACATTGGAATGGAAATTGAAAAGAAAATTGGATACTTAATTAACTTGTGTGGAGATTTACGTGGCCAATATTCTATTGGAGCCATTAGGTCAAACCGAATGGCAGCAGCAGAAAATGTAAAGGAAGAAACATCTTCTCAAGTTGCGATTGAAGTCAATGACTTGATTAGCAAGCCTGTTGAATGTCCAATTATTATGGATACTGATGTGCCTCAAATTATGGTTGTGGATATTGGAGAACCTGTTTTGGCAAATGTAGAAAAGCATATTGTTGATGATATTGTATCATGTCCTTTGCGAATTTTAAATTATCCAGACATTGTTGCCAAGTTAAAACCAGCTATTTCCCAATGGACTGGAACTCAAATTAATGAAAATTTATCCCGTAACCCTTTTACAAAACAAGAATTAATTGGTACTATTCCTTTGGGTTCTTGTTCTCAACATGTAGCATGCGGTAATTATACTATTGCCAAGTTATTTACTTCTGGTAAATTACTTGGAAACCTGAATATGTATTGGGCTGTTATTTGGTACTTAGTTACCCAAGATACTTGGGCCTATTTGTCTGATATTAAAGAACAAGTAACTGAACATATGGTTTATCGTCTTAAATCAACAAACACTTTTGCATCATTAACTGGGTTACCTCAATACGTGCTAACTAAAGTACCTACTGATGTAGCTGTTTGGTATTGTGTTAATTCATGTTTACTTAACCCTCCAACAGACAGAGACACTTGTCGTCTCCATTTGTTCAATATGGAACCAATGTTAGCCATGTTAAGAGAACTAAAATATCCTGTTTCTACTCAAACCATGAAGCAAATTAACAGAACCAAGGTATTAATGTCCATGTTATCCATGAGCAAAAAGTCAAATGAACGTTTTAGGAACCAATTGACTTGTTTAGTTCAAAATGCCGTTAAAATTGATTTGTCTAATGTGTCTGACGATGTTAAAAATCTAGAAGGTTTGATTCAATGGATACCAACTGATGGTCCTGCCAGCAAAACACAACAAAATGAAATTTTAAGCTCACTGCCTAAATTTTTTAGTGAATTGTCTGTTGATGAATTAGTTGGATTAAGTAAAATGGTTGATGCGAGTAAAGCGGCCTCTGCTATTATGTTGCCATGTAATTGGGTTCCTGAACCAGTAACACCAGTTATTAATTGGACAGTGTATGGATTAAAGGAACAATTTGAGGAAACAAATGTTCAAATTTGTCCATACACTTTTAGACCTTACTATAATATTATGTACAAAAACAAACCATCCACATGGGTTGAAAAAGTTACTGAAACTGTTGGACCAGTTGATAAGGTATTTTCAGGCTGTAAAAGATTTATTGATTTCATGTACAAATACAACAGATTTCCTAATTCAGACTCGTTTTTGTTATTTTGTTACAACCGTTATTCAGAAAAGTTTTCAGTTCCTACATTACCATTTGCCGCCAAACAATTTGCAAATGAAATTATTGGATACTATCAACCAATCTTTCGTCTGATTAAAAACAAACAAATGGAAGCAGAACAGGTTATTGGCATTTTAAATAGTTCTTGTGCTATTCCTAATAGAATTAAATTAGAAGAAAAGTATTTGTTGGAAAATACCCAAGTAACTATTTAAAAAATTATTTTATAGTCTATATTAGATTTAATTTATAAGTATAATGAACTATAATGATATTTTTGTGAATAGAATTGGAAAAACACCAGAATCATTTATGCGCACAAATAAACTTGTTCAAGTTTTTAAACCAGATGATTTGTTAAAATTTGATGGTTCTGAATTGATTACATTAAAATCTAATGATAAAACAAAATCAAATTATATGTCAGATAATTTGGGACCATTGTACCTATCAGATACAATTTCCTATGTTAAAATTAAAGGAAAATTTATAAAAAGTTTTTTAGCGGAGAAAACAGAAAATAATATTTTAGGTAAAAACGATTGGTTTATTACTCGAACTGAATTCATCACAATTCCTGAAACAACAACTACAAAAGAAACCCTTAATATTTTTGGATGTAGATTAATTAAATCCGGTGATATATTTTCTTTAGAATCAACAAAAGAACTACCATTATTTGAAGTATCAGTTGGTAAAGAATATGTTAAAGAGTATTTGTTGAAGGAAAATTATGGCAACGGATTTTATATTGAAACCCATGATACACCTCACTATCATCAGCCTTTAGATTTGGAGGCGGGGGGTTTTTTAATATTGGGATTAAAAGATGATGACGATTTAATTTTAACCAAATTTAAAATTCCATTTGGTTATGGTGTGTATATGGAACCAGAAACTTTACATTCTGATGCTTTTTTAGTTGGAAAGTATAATGTTATCTATACTAAAACATCAAATTACTCAACTTATTTATTTGCAGGCCCAGACAATTCAATTGTACAAGTTCAATAAAAAAGTTGAAATTTTAGTTTAATATGATATTTAATTAAAATTTCAATGGATTGTACAGAAGGACTTATAAAGAAAAAAATTATACCAAACAAAGTTATTAATTGGTCACCAGAATCAATTAAAATTATTAATACCACACTTAAAAATGATTTATATGAAAAACATCAAGTTGAAGTATTAGTGCAAGGTGAAATGTTAGTATGTAATGATTTAACAAAAATGAAAGTTTATAGCAAAAAAGTAAAAAAAGAAAAATATGATGAATACTTAGAAAAAATTAAATCACGTGATCCTGCTAAAGACCAATGGGTTTATAATATATTAGATGGGATATCAGAGCAATCTGATATTATTTATCAAGATGATTTGTGTATTTGCATTCCATCATACACATGGTCGGGAAAAGCAGAACCAAATGAGTTAAACAAATTACATGTGCTTTGCTTTCCAAAGGATAAATCATTAAGATGTATTAGGTCTTTAGATTCTTCACACATTTCATTATTAACCCATATGAAAGCCAAATCTTGTGAAATAATTAAATCCAAGTATGGGCTTGAACAACCGGATTTAAAAATGTTTTTTCATTATGACCCATCAACTTACCACTTGCATATACATTTTGTTAATGTGGAACATACAGAAATCAATTCATCAGTTGAATATTCGCATGATTTGGATTCGGTTATTTTTAATATTGGGTTAGATAGCGATTACTATAAAAAGATTTGCTTAAATACAAGATAAATTATAAATTTAATATAAAAAAATTTTAAATTTTTTATCTATTTTATTAGTATATGTTTGGTTTTCAATTTGATAAAACTGAAGTATGTGTTATATCTAATGTGAATTTTAATCACGACTCATTAACAGGTACCTGTAAATTAGTTTCCTCAACAAGTCCATCTACTTATAGTTCCAAAGGAACGTATACGCCTAGTAGAGGCTATAATATGGTATGGTCAATACAAAATTATCCAATGGAAACTGCAGGAATGCCAGGTTCACCTTATTCAATACAAGTTTCCTGGTCAATAAGTGCTAAATTTGGTTCTAATGACCATGGGCTTAACACCATTTCAGGGCAATTTATTTATTCAGTTAATTCGGGAACCTTTCCAAATTTTTCTGAATTAGGTATTAGATTCGGGGAATATTTTTCAATTGGGTCTAATTTAAAATCTGATAATAAAACAAAAGTATTGATTAAACTAAATGAATCTGAACTAAGTTATGTTTATTTATTTAATTAGCAAGGTTTGGCTCTGTCATACAGCCCGGTAATTCTAATAAAAACGGGAACGGAATTTTCCCAACGGTCAAACTTAAAATATCCCAATCGTTCAAATTGAAAAAACTGGTCCAAATTATCCATTACAAACGATTGGACATATCCTGTGGTTTCTTTTTTACTTCCAGGGTCAAAAATACCATTGGGTGACATGTCAGTAAATAATTCGAATTTAGCTGGGATTGCATCAGCATCACTAATCCAATGAATACATCCTTTGATTTTTTTTGGATTGGGTGGTACACAATGGGATATTGTAATTTGGTTATCAGCCCATGATTTAACTTGAGTAAAGTCGCTGTATCTGAGTCTAACAATATTTTCAGGAGTATAACGGTAAAAATTTTTGTCATGTTCAGCTCTAAAATCTTCACGTTCAATATAAATTTTATTTGTTATTTTAATTGAATGTACACCTTTATCTAATATTGGATGATTTGGATGAGCGCATTGGATTTCAAATGGTTCAGTTGATTCAATATTTACAACAAGCGGATCAATAACTGCAAATGCTCTAAGTGCATCAGCCAAATCCTCTCGTAAAAAGTTATCAATCAAATCTGTTGATAGGACAGACTCCTTACGGTCAAAACCAGAACAACTTGCTATTTTTTTAATAACTCTCGGAGTAAATCCTCTTCGTTTTAATCCTTTTATTGTTAGTAATCTAGGGTCATCATGTCCTGATACCAAACCATCTGTAACTAACTTGTTAATATTTCGTTTTGATAAAATATTGTTTGCAATTGATAATTTACCATATTCAATAACTTGGGCAGGAACCAAATCAACACCCAATTCAATTAATTTATTTACTGGCCAATAATATTGGTCACGTCTAATGAAAAATTCATCAGTACAATAAGACATGGTTATTTTTTCAAGAGCATCAACAATTCCATGAGAATAATCATATGATGGATATATGTGCCACTTTGTACCTGTACGATGATGTGGTGTTTGATTAATTCGATAAGCAATTGGGTCACGTAATGTATAATTCACATTTGCCATGTCAATTTTTAACCTTAACACGCATTCCGAATTCGCATATACTCCTTGTGTCATTTTATCAAATTCACTTTGGTTCCACTCAATTGGTTTTGCTCTAAATTCATTCGAAATACCAAGTTTTCTTTCTTCTTTTATTTTTTCTGGTGAAGTAAAATCCACATATGCATACCCATTTGAAATAAGTAATTTAGCATATTCATGTAATTTATCAAAATAATCAGATGTCCAAGTTATTTGTCCAAGGTCAAGGCCAAGCCACAATAAATCTTCTTTAATATTTTCAACATATTCTGCTTTTTCTGCAGATGGATTGGTATCGTCAAGTCTCAAGTGACATTGATTACCTTGTGCCCAATTGATGAAAATAGATTTAGCATGACCAATATGAAGGTATCCGTTAGGTTCTGGAGGAAATCTTGTAATTACTGGGTTCATTAAAGTATGATATAAAGTAAGGTTTAGAGTATTGTCCAATCAATTTTTTATACCTTTGCACATTTAAAACGCCGATTTAACGACTAATAAATATTTATGATTTACCATATGTAAAATAGTTTTATAAATATTATGGCGAATTTGTATTGTCAAAGAAAGCCTCTAACAAATTAGGCTCAGTAGTTGTTAGATTTTTTATAATAGAATTTTTTTCAAACTTATCAGAGTTATTAACCCATTCACAAAGTCTATCTCGACCACCAATAACTATTTTCCTCTCAGGAGTTTCAAGCCAACAAAATGGTGATGTCTTATGATTTTTAAATTTATACTGTTCTTCTGGTGAAAATTCCATCTTAATAATTTTAAGAAATTTTATATATTTTGAAGGACTATCGAAGTAAAACCAAGTTTTATATTCTGGATTTGCTTTAGCAATTTCTTTTGCAATTTGACATGCACGACCAGTATGATGAGATATTTTGAAGCCAGATACACAAATATAAGTTATTCCAGGTGTAATTGGTGGTCTTAAAGGCACAAATCGATTGATTAAAATAGTATTTGATAAATATTTAAAACTATTCATTTTATTAGTGATTATTCATATAAATGCAAATCTTTTTTAAAATCAATTTTTTTACCACTCAACATATTTTTTAAAATAATGCCAATCTTGCAAATCAACCACAATAAATTTACCAATTGATTGGATTTTACTTAATTCTGCATTAGGAATTCCGTGTGATTGCAAAAATAAATTTACCTGATCTAAAATTTCCATTTGTTTATTTGCAGAAATTAAATTTTTACGTGTTTTTCCATCTAATTTAAAATATAATAATTTTAACTCTTCAATTGGAGGATATGGAATACCACCTCTATCACCATAAATATCATCCATTTCAAATTTAAAATGTGGTTCGACAATTTTACTTATTTGTTCAATAAGCCAACTCACTGTTATTAAACTCATTAAAATTATTGGAAATAAATTATGAATTTATAGCACCAGGTAAAATCAATTTTTTCCATTAAAAATTGAAACCCAATTGATATAATAATATAATTTTAACCTATTAATGACATCAACTGATAATATAAATGCAGGAAAACCATGGACGAAACAAGAAGATGAACTTTTAGTTAAATTATACATCGATGATAAACTTGATGTAATTTCTATTTCGGAAATTCATCAGCGTGCTCCCGGTGGTATTATTTCTCGTTTAGTTAAAAATAAAATTGTCCCCGATAAAAAATCAACTCGAGGATATGAACAATATTTGCAATTAGAGAAAGCAAAACCTGACATACCCGATACAAAAGACCAGTCAGGTAAACAAGAAAAACCTGAAAAACCTGAAAAATCATTTAAACCCAAACCTAAAACAAAACCTATTGAATCAACAAAACCAGATGAACTAATATTAGTTGGTGATACCGAATATATTTTAAATGATGGTAAGGTATATGAAGTAAAAAAAGTTAAAGGTTTAATATATGGTCAATTTGATGAAAAAACTAGCACTGTTAAAGCTTTAAAGCCTTCAATAAGAAAAACTATTGGATATTTTACAGAAAGACAGGAAATGTCAGGTCCTGTTTTATGGGCTGGAACAGATATGCAAGTTGCCCAGTCATATTTCCCAAATATACAATTTATACACCTTGATAATTTAGAAGATTCTGCTTCTTATAATTTTTCAGTTTGTATTTGCAATGGATATCTAGGACAAATAGAACCATCTGATTCACCAATTGATTTGATGCAGGAGGAAATAAGCTTTATTACTGGGCTATTGGAACCAAATGCTGATATTCTTATTTTTGAGTCCAAAGATTCTCATCAAGATTTAATTCCAGTTCTTATTCAAAATAACTTTAAAATTATTGAAGAAGAACCTGAACTTTCCTCCAAGTCATGTTTTATTATGGGTATTAAAAAACCTGCAATTGAAAAACAAGGAATAATGGTTTTAGATACCGAAACAACAGGATTTCCAAACGGACGCGATCCAAAAGATTGGGAAAAGTTTAATAGTGCAAGACTTATTGAGCTTGGTTACATTATTTATGATACAACCGGTAAAAAAATTAAAGAATATGATTCATTAGTTAAACCAGATAATTGGACAATTACTAACTCATTTGTTCATGGAATTACTCAAGCTGATGCAAACAGTACTGGAAAACCCATTGGTGAAGTTTTAGCGGAGTTGTCAAAAGATTTAGATAAAGTAAGTGCATTTGTTTGTCACAACATAAACTTTGACATGGATATTATTAGTGCTGAATCATATCGGGCAAAACAAACAGAATTAGCAAATAAAATAGAATCAAAAAGAAAAATTTGTACAATGGAATTAGGCAAAAAATTTATGAAAGTAAATAAAAGACCAAAGTTAGTTGAGTTGTATAAATTCCTATTTAAACAAGAATTTAAACAAGACCATCGAGCACTTTTTGATTGTGTAGCTTGTGCTGATTGTTTCTATAATATGACTTGTTAAAAATTTTCTAATTAAATTAATTTAAATTATTCTGCTTCACTAAATATTTTACAAATTATGAATCCAACTTCTTCCCAGGATAAAAAATAAGGATTAAATGCAAATACATAACGGGCTTTTTCCTCAGTTTCATTTAAACAACCCATTCCAAATACACAATGAGCCGGAGTATTAGAATATGCGGAATTTGAAAAAAAAACACAGTTATAATCGGATTTTTTTAACTTCTGAACAAATGTACCATTAAACATTTTTTCCAATAAGGCATCATAATGCAAACCTTTATAATAGTTTACATCTTGGTCTGGGGTTTTTCTCGTAATAACAACTGGTATTTTATTAGATTGAATACAATCAACAAATTCTATGTTGTCAAATGATTTAACATTATCATATGTAATTGTTTCTCCATAGTTATAAAACCCAATTGCTATTTTATGGGTGATAAACATATGGTCAATATTTGTTACTTTTAATATTTTATTTAATAATCCAGTGTTATGGGCAATATTTATTTCTCCATATGACACTGAGCCTAATTTAATATTGGAGTTAGTGGACAAGAATTGATTTAAATTATTCTATTAATTAATTCAAACAAATAATAAATCAACTTTTTACACAACAAGTTCTTTGGGTTTTGATTGGGTTTTTAATACCTGAGAATTTACATATTGTCCATATAATCTGCCTTTGGTTCCATCTTTTTTAATAAGATAAACTTTTTTTCCGGACAAAAAGTATTTTTTACCTTCCCAATCAATTTGCTTTAATCCTTCTGATTCATCTGGTTCATTAGATTTATTGGGTTCATCGGGTTTATTAGGTTCAATGAATTTTTTGTTTTTACTTATTTTTTCAGGAAGCGAATTAATTTGATTATTTTCCTCAATGGCTTGGGCTATAGCTTGTTTGTATTGGTTCAATACAGTAATTACATTCTTTAAAAATATATCATCGGGTATTTCTTTAGAGCCCAAATATTTTGCATGGAATAAATATTGAACCATTTGTTTTAAATTTTCATGGGTACATGTGATTTGGTCCATTTCATCTGTTAATATATTGTATAAATAATAATTATTAGCTACTGGTGACTTGTTTTCAGTTTTTACTTGTGTTTCGGTGTTTATGTTCTTACCTGATTCTAATTCAAGCTGTCTTGATATTTGAATCATAAGCCTGGTATTTAAATCTTCTAGTCTTGCCTTTTCTTTTGGGTCAGATTCTTTGGCTATTTTTTTATTGTTGATATCAATGTATGTTAACATGTCTGTAACTAAACTTGAAATATTAGATTTGTAGTTGGAAATAATTGTTACGGCTTTAGAAGACTCGGTTTGTTTTTTAATTGCATTTTCATACATATACATATAAACTGCCAATTGCAAATAATGTTCATTTTCTAATTTATTTACACACTTGAACTCGTAAATATTATTTGCATCAATACAATCAATATACCCGACAAGTCTTTTATCTAATAATTCAGGATGTTTTACTACTTCAAAATATTGTTCGTATTTAGCTTTCTTTCCAATTCCCAGTTCCAATAATCTCTCATAAGCTAAGTTTAAATTCTCTTGTGATAACCAATTATAATTTGTTATTTGATATATTTTGTACAAGAAACCTGATTTTTTAGCACAGTAGTAATTAGCAATATATAACAATTGATCTGGTTTTAAGTTTGCCAAATTAATTTTTTCCAAGTCGTATTTAGGTTCGGAAAATTTTATTTTCTGTTCATTTGAATCATCAGAGTTATCATCTGAATCAATAAAATCAGGCGAATCAGCATCTACTCCATTAGCAATATCATTTTCTCTACTGTATTGGAGAGACTCTGTGTAAATACTCATGGTTCCAGATGTTTTATATTGTAAATACGATGGTATTGCTGTACCTGTAATTTCACCTAATGATTCAAACCCATGGGTTTGTTCTGATTTAAATGGAATATTTATTTTATCTGATTTTGGTCTGGTTTTAGTAATAGTTAAAAAATCCATACAGTTGTTTAAAACATCAACAGGTAAGTGTTTAATTAAATCAGTTACTGAGACTTCAAAAGTTTTTGTAACTTGATATTTTTGTAATTGTAATTCACCATCTTTTATAACTGTGGCATATTTATCAAGTGCAATTTTATTTAAAAATGGTAGGTAACCATTAGTAATCCCATGAATCAGTACAAGATGTTCAAGAGCTCTGGTGGTCGCAACATACAACTCATTTGGACATACTTTTGGGTCTTTATCTTTTTTGAAAAATTTAAAATACGAATCATCAAATCCATACACAAATACAACTTTTCTTTCTAACCCTTTGGCTTGATGAAATGTTGAAAAAACCAATTTATTTTTCAATACTTGTTCATCTAGCTTTTCTTCATCAGATACCGGAACATAAACTTGAACATTTTTAAGATTTTTCTTAATTAGGTTTTCAAGTTGGCGCACAGGAGATTTTTCATTTTTAACACTTGGTGCCAAAATAAATATTTCTTCTGGTTTATATTTTTTAAGAAAATTCTTGAGTTCGACAAACTGTTTGCAAAAAATCGATTCAGAAAAAGAATCAGTAATTAAGTATTTTGGTTTGGAACCATTTGATTTAGATGACTTGATGGCAAAGTTTTTTCCCATGCAATTATTAACAAATTGTGCTGTTTCCGTTGTTACGCGGTAACTTTCAGATAAAGTACACCGGACCCATGGTAACATATTCAAATTAAAAATTTTATCAGCAAATACAATAAATCGTGCATCAGCTCGGTTAAAATCATAAATTGACTGAGCACGGTCTCCTAACAAACAAATTTGACACCCAGGGTTAAAATTATCCACAAAAATTTTACAAATTAGTTCATGATACAAAGGTGATATATCTTGGGCTTCATCTAAAATTATCAAGTCATACTTAAATCCCTTTTTTTGAATTTGATTGGTTTTAACAATATTAATTATTTGATAGTCAGTAAAACATTTTGGGTTGTAATACTTGACGCAAAAACTGTGGTAGCTATGAGTTTCAATATTTCCTATTCCGAGAGCACTAACTCTGTCTCTTGTTTCCATTTTTAATTTCGCATTATAAGTTAAAAGCAGAATAGACTTGGTTGGAAAAGATTTTGCTATGTAAATATTACAGGTTGTTTTACCACTACCTGCAACTGATTCAACTATTACATTAGTTGATTTTCCAATAGCTTTAACAACATCTTGTTGTTCATCTGAAATAGGCGGTAATGACATATTATTACTTTATAGAAATTATTCAGATTAATTGAGTTGAAACTCAATTTTTTTAAGAAAATTGAAAATCCATTGGCTTATGGGCCTGCAAAATTTTAAAGTAATGTCATTGTTTACAGAAATATCCGATAACATTACCTCTACCGCTAATACTTCTATACCAGAAGTTGAGGCACTGGCCTTGCCAAGCGAAATAGTTTCTGGTCAAATGAGCCGAAGCTCAAGTGACCAAGATGGGGACCCTATGTATCCTGTTCCTGAAACAATCGCTGCTGTTTCCCCCGGAGCAACCTTGTCCACTTTTAAAATGGGTGGTTCTACTGGTGTAACTGGAAAGGAGAACCAAGATGCCTGTTCGATTATTACAATCAAACGAAAAGGTACCAAGTACCGTATCGCAACTGTTTGTGATGGTCACGGGTTATACGGTCAAAAGTTTGCAAACTATGTTGTTACCATGTTACCTCAACTGGTTGTGCAAAACTTTGCCCAGGTACTGGCTGAACCAGTTTCTATACTGAAAGACTTATTTGCACGGGTGTCATTAAGTCTTGAGAAGGAAATGGGTAACAAAGCTGGTGGAACAACTGGAACTGTTTGTATCTTATCACCGGGTCAATTAATTTGTGCGAATGTTAGTGATTGTGAAGCACTTATTAAAATAGATGGACCTGACGAAGCAATTAGCGTTACTAGGAATGGGCAAAATATTCCGGTCGAAATTTCCAATGGAGTTATTCGAGCTACCGTAACTCATAGCTGGACTAACATGGAAGAGGTATCCCGTGTTCTTGCTGCTGGAGCTACTGTTAAGTATGCAACTCAAGCTCGCGGTGCTAAGGAACTTGATGTGTATGAAAGACAAGTTGATTCAGAAGGAATTGAAATTTTGGTTCAAACCCCTCATTCCAACCAACCCGGAGGTTTTGTGAACAACATGTCAAGAGAACCAGCTGTGTACTTTCATGGAGAAAATGGAGTGAGAATAAACATGACACGTACACTTGGTGATTGGAATGCAACTTTTGTTTCTCGAGAACCTGATGTCACTGTGGTTAACTGGGACAAGGAGACCAGAGCCAGATTACTAGCAGCTTCGGATGGTTACTTCAATTGTTTTTCTAAGCATGACCAAGAACTGGAAATGTCATTTGACCTGACACCCAGTGATATTTGTGCTAGGGGACACCAAGCAGTTGGAAATACGTTTGGTCACAAGTATGCGGACAACACCACAATTGTAGTTTTGGAGTCTAAGGTTTAAAGGGCTTGTTTTGTGATTTTAGGTTTTGATTTTTTTTTATTATTTTATTTTTTTCTCTAAGTGGTTAAATTATAAAATCTCAAAAAAATCTTTATAGTAATATTTATATATTATATCTAATGCAAACAAATAATCCTGATGAATTAACTGTTAAATATTTAACATTAAAAACTAGCATAATAACAACAAAGCTTAATCAAACTTATAAAAATATTTTAATCAGGTCCAGTGCTGATATTCCGGATCAAATAGTATGTAAATTGGATAATTGGGCTAACACACATATTTATATAAATAATGGGGCAAAAAATGAAGAATCGGTTTATATAGTTTATTCAGATAATAATCAATTGGGATATTATGGGATTTTATCGGAAAATTTAAATAATCAACTGGAACAAATATTAACTATTATAAACTTTATTAATGGAAAAATAATTTTATAACTAATAATATTATGAACAAATTATATCATAAATATTTAAAATACAAAAATAAATATTTAAAACTAAAAACACAACTTGGCGGTCGTGATGTAAATGTGTATAATAAAACAAATTCCCAGTTAAACTATCAAATTCAACTAGATCCAGAAGATGATATTTATATACTTAAAAACCAAATATTATCAAAAATAGGTTTTGATAATTTTACAGTTGATGATATTGATGTTTATCCCTACAAGTCATCCCGCTGTACCATACCAAAATTAAATGAAATTGATCCAGATGTTTCTGCAGTCTGTGTTGATGTTAAAAAAAGACCAAGTGTGTCCGCAATGGTACCAAAAAATATTAAAACAGGAATAGACCCATATGAAACTCCTATTGATGGTCAAACTGGAAAATTTTTTATTGAAGACAATGTTATATTTGAGGGAAAGGTTTTTAAAGGAATCAAATATTTTAACCAACGAGTTCTTTTGGAAAAAGCATTTGGTAAAGTATTTGATTCCGATGGTTCTGTTTATTATGGGCTATTTAAAAATAATTTACTAAACGGTCCTGGTAGAATTGTGCAGTTTGATGGTGTAATATACCAAGGACAATTTGCCGATAATCAATTAAATGGACAAGGTAAAATTATTATACCAGATGGTGATACATATGATGGAGCATTTGTTGACAACAAATTAAATGGTGAAGGAAAAATTTTAAATGATTATGAAACTTTATCAGGGGAATTTGTTAATAACGTTTTAGTTCGAGGTGAAATATCAAATGCAAATGGTTATTTTGCTAAAGGTAGTTTTGTTAATATGCTTTTAGATGGAAAAGGTATTAAACAGTATGGGGATGGTGAAAAACAAGAAGGATATTTTACTCAAGGTAAATTAAATGGCCAAGGTAAAATTACTTTGCATAATGGCATAATAATTGAGGGAACATTTTCTGATGGAGAATATCATGGTAAAATTATTAAAACATATACAGATGGAGTAATCGAAGAAGCAACATATTCCCATGGTAATATACAAGGGAAAATTAAAGTTACTCACCCAGATGGTTCAGTTGAACTAATCAAACCTGAATATTAAAAATATTACTTTAATACGCCAAATAATAAAAAATTGATTATTTAATATATAAAATTTTATTTATTAAATAATATAATGCAGGTTACAAAAATATTATTAAGTTTATTCTGTATTGGCTCTATTGGATTGGCTTCAGGACTAGCTCAAACATTTAATCAGTCGTTTGACTTTTTTATTAAATCGAATGGTCTTAACATTAATCCTAACGAATATACCCAATTAGCTAAAGTGTTTTACCGTGAAGTTGACAGAATCAATGAATCAAATTTAAAAAATGCTTGGGAAGAAGAGCCTGGACCATTAACTTTGTCCAATAACAAATTCGGTTATAACAAAAAAATTGCTCGGGTTCATAAACCAAATTTTCATAAATATTGGAATTGGGACGACTTTACTGATGTACAACTTCCTACACATGTAGACTGGAGAGATTATCAAGTTATGTCCCCAGTTAAAGACCAAGGTAGATGTGGCTCATGTTGGGCTTTTGCATCAACTGCGGTAATAGAATCTCATGTTGCTATAGCATCTGGTAAATTATTTGACTTGTCTCCTCAACAAATTGCTGCTTGTGCACCCAATCCTGACCATTGTGGTGGTTCTGGTAATTGCGCCGGAGCAACTGCAGAATTAGCTTTTGATTATGTTGCTGGTTCTGATGGTATTCTAGAAGAATTTCAATATCCTTATTCATCATATTATGGGGTTGAAGCATCATGTGCAGTTCCTACTCAATCTGGTTCTACACCCAAAGCTAAAATTTCTGGCTATGTTAAATTACCTGAAAATAATTACCATGCCTTAATGTATGCAGTAGCAACTAAGGGACCGGTTGCTGTATCAGTTGATGCGTCCACCTGGTCTAGTTATAAATCTGGAATTTTTAATGGCTGCAATCAATCTAACCCTGATATTAATCATGCAGTTGTACTTGTTGGATATGGTGAAGATTCCGGACAAAAATATTGGTTAGTTAGAAACTCCTGGTCTGCATCATGGGGTGAAGCTGGTTATATCCGTCTAGCCAGATTTGATAATGAAGATGAAATTTGTGGGTCCGACATAACTCCCCAAGATGGTACCGCATGTGACGGTCAAACTCAACCAGTTAAAGTATGTGGAACATGTGGTATTCTATATGATTCAGCTTATCCTATTGGTTCTAGTGCTTAAATTTTTTTATTAACTAAGTTTATCTAATTAATAAAAAAAATTGATAAACAAATTTTCATTTGATTTAAATTTTCATAATTACCAATGTTAAATATTACAACAAATAAAATTTGGAAATTAGAATTGGGAAAAAATCACATTGTTCCCGAATACAAACTTGTCTACAGACAAGTATCTGAAACCCATATGCTAATGCAAGTTGGAATGGGTAAATTGGGACCGTTAGAATCCGTTATATTGGAGCAAACAGATTAAATAAATATATTATAACTCTAGTTACAAAAGCACAGATACTAATTATCGTCTAGATCATAAATTATTCTAATTATTGACTCAATAATTTTAATTGGTTCATTTGGAATTATACTTTCGCTAATACTATTTCTAACTGCGCTAATTAACTTATCTGATTGTAATAATTTAATAGTTGTTTCTTTGTTTATTTTATCTTGATTAACATCATAGTCTTCTAAAACTATTTCATCAGTATCAAAATTTACTGAACCGGAACAATAATAGTGCCCTGATACTTTTACTTGACACCATAGGATTTGTTCATCTTTATCATCAATAAAACTAATATACTTGTTTTTATTTTTGTTTTAAAAATTACAAACTAATAAAAATCAGGATAAGCTTCTTGAACACCCCATTCATTAAATTGTCCATAACTTGGTGCAGTGTGTGTAACTTTAATTTTATACATTAGATTAATATTAAAATTTTATTATAATATTTAATCAATTTTTTATTTTACAAACCAACAAACCCAACTTAAACCTCAATATCCTTCTTTTGTTTTTTGCTGTTGGATTCATTGGATTTTGTTTTTTTAACTTTATCTATGAACCCATTTGCTTTTTTCCATTTGATATAATTTTTAGTTTCTTCTGGTTTATAGTCTAGAATAACAGTTTCATATTCTGGTTTTAATTGAACCCCATGGGCTTTTAACACGCATAACAATTCTTGAAAATACTTAAAAACAATACAATAATTATTACACCAATTTGGCTTTCCAGTATAATCATAAGAATTAAAAGGTTTAACTATATATTTTGACTTGGCTAATATAGTGTCAAAGTTAGCTGGAAAAAAATTTAATTTGTCCATGGTTTCGGGTTTAAGTTCCCAGCACATATGCAAGTACAAAAAAATGTTTCCACAAAAGTAACTATAATCTGTACTATCTTCTATTATTTTAAATATTCTATCCCATATTTTATTTAAATTATTAAATTTAATTGGTAATTGTAAAAGCAAATAAGTTCTTTTATACTGTTGATCTTTCGTTCTTTGAGAAAAATCCAAATTAACTATGGGTTTGAATTTTTTATCAGAAAAATCATTGGGGTCTAATTGTTTTAAATACCCGTACAAATAGTCAAAACAACTATCGCTCATCCAATAAACATTCCAGCACAATAAATTATCCCATGTGAATCCATATTTTTCCATTTGATTTAAAAATATAATTGCGTTTGAAGAACTAGCAACTTCTTTTGAAACCTGTTTTACCAAGTCATTTTTATTTTGGTTGGTATTTAATTTTTGAATAAGTTCCCTATACAAAAACTCGAATGTTTTATGGGACGAATTGGTTACTGCTAATATGGTGTACTTGATTAAATTTTCAATAAAATGGTCACCAGTTGTATTTATCAAATGCAGATTTTTTATGAATATATCAAAATTATCTTGTTTAATTATCCGGTGTATAAAAGTATGAATGTTTGTAGGTTTCTTTTTAATAATTTGATTTACAAAATAATAATTATTATCGACTGGGTTTGCTAAATAATTTCCAATTGCAATATCAAAAGCAGGACCAAAAATGTTTTCCTTTGAATCTATGTTATCAAAATCTTTTAATCCTAATATTATATCAAAACACTCAGGTGTATGAACTTCTACACATCTTGATAAAATATTACTTAAAACTTTAATATATTGATTTTCTTGCCATTTACAACTGGATTTAAGAGTTGTTCCATCTGCAAAAATATTTTCTAGTGCTTGGGCATTATGTGAATTGATGCAGGTGTAGATATCGGTTATAATTGTCATTATTTATCAATTAAATAATAGCCAAATTAAAAACAAATCAAATTTTATTTAAATTAAATTTGGATGATGAAAACCTAATTCACTCCAATGGTCACCAAAGCCTTCGCTAACGCCCTGGACAAACCGGTCATGTAACCTCATGCACAATTTCATATGTGAATAAAATGATATTATTGGAACTCCATACATTACTCCAACACATGCAGTTCCAGCTATTCTTGGTCCTAAATCAGACAATCCGGGTTGCCAAATTGGCAAAGTCCACCCACGATACAAACCATATGTGAAAGAAACTGCGCACGCCCTATATACAAACTTTCTCATTAGATTTTTAATATTAAGTTATAAAATAATACTTATTCAATATTTTTAAATTAAAGATTAGTAAAAATCATATGGGAGCTAGAAGAACTGGTTGGGGGAGTAAAATCATCCGAACCCATTAGCCCAATTAATTTAGCCCCAACAAATAGCCCAGCATGTTTTGCATTAGTCATTAGAATATATTGAAGTTTGTATTTGGTCACATGTGCCATTATCCTATCCAGTTCTGAATATGGAGGATTAGAAACAATAATTACATTTGGTTCCGTAAAATTTTCCAGGTCAAGTGTATAATCAGTAAAATTAAATATACAATATTCATTAAATACTACTTGGTCTGCAATTCTATCTGCTGCAATTTCCCATCCAACATATTGATTTAAATCATGTCCAAATAGACCCAAATTATCAAGTGCACACGCAATTTCCCCATGTGCACAACCAAAATCTAAAAATACTTTTGATTTTAATTGTGACAAGATGGGACTAACAATTTCTTGATATTTTCCAATATTTACATAGTGGGTTTCTGGTTTGGGTTGAGCTATTGGGTCCGGTGAAAAAACAACCGGATAGTTTTGTAATAATTGGGCTTGCATTAGCTCGGCTACTTCTCGAATTTCAGTTTCGTTACCAAATTCTGGTAGCCTTCCTGCAATCATTTTGCGTAAATCTTTCAAACTCATTGAATAAACCAGCGCACATACCTTGGTTGGAAGGTTCATCATGTTTGCAAATTCCGTAGTGTTAGGTAAAGAAGAATTTACTTGAGCTCTCAGGTGTAAAAATTCCCTGATAAATTGTTTTTGTATATGCTGTTGGGCAGGGGTTCCTTGAATCCGGTAAAAGGTACTATCTTGGGCTTTGGTTTTACTAGATGTTAACCGACTGGCCCGATGTTCCACATGAGCTAATAGTTCTTTCATGGTTTCATCAGAAATTCCCGCAATAAGAAAACTCACATAAAAATCATTGTACACACTTAAATGTTGGTGTTCGTGAATCATTTTGTTTGCATATGCAAATGAATCGCGCACTGACTCGGGACTATTAGGAAATGCCAAATACGTTAATCGAGAATTGAATTCGCTTGATTTTAAATAATCTGGTATACTGGGATTGATATTTAATTTCTCACACAGCTCAGCAAAATTCCTATCTAATTGAGTTGACTTGATAATTTTAACTACTGGACTTGTTACAAATATCCCTTCTTGTATTTCCGCACCACCCCATTCAAGAATTTTTTTTAAACGGGCTTGGTGAGGGGTATAGTTAGTTTGTTTATTAGTTGTGGTTGAATCCATTAAAATATTGTTTTAATAGATTTATTAAATTTGAAATTCAATTTTTTAATTGTAACTTTAATTCAATAAATAATTTTTCAAACTAAGTTTTTATAAATTATTTTCCAACTTTTTTTTCAAGTTATAAAAATCTCGGGTAAAAAAAGTTTAAATAAAAAAATTGTGCGCAAATGTAATAAAAATTTTATTTTTTATTAACATTGCCATGGATTTTTTGAGTTTAACTAAAAGTTAAAATCAAAAAATTGAAAAAATAAATTAAAAACCAATAATTATTAATCCTAATGAGTCAAACTCGATTAATTGGTATAAGTACTACCAACCCAATCAAAGTGAAGGAAATTGCTTGGGACTTTGCACCATATGGAATTGAAGTTGTTCAAGTTCCAAAACCACTTGATAATTTTGATAAAGAAAAGTTTTTTTCAACAGAAATGTTTAATGGCAAAAAATTTAAACCAATATATATTCTTCAAGAGCAATCTGAATTGTATAGAACAAATTTATCACAAGGTCAAATGGCTCAATTAGAGCCAGTTACCCATATATCAAAATTAATTGCTCATGGGCCCGATAATAGCACACTTACCTGGACAAGCCAAGTATCTGGGTATATTGACTTGACAAGAAAAACATCCAATCCAGAAGTTTTTGATTGGGATGATGTTTTTGTTGTTTCCGGTGTAAATAAAACATATTGGGAGTTATCTGGGTTAAATCACAAGTATAGCGCTCGAGATAAAAACATTAGTCAGTTTATTGGAGATAAAATTTATTACAAATCCAATATTGATTTGAAACATTTTCCACAAAAATATACCCAGTGTGTGGATTTTTCCCGAGATCCAAGTAAATTTATTTTGTCTGTGGAAGAATTTTCAAATCCCATTGCAAAAAAATTAAATTTGTCAAATATCCCAATCAATGCACTAAATAATGGTATGTTTTATCGTAGCGCAATTAATCGGAGACAAAAATTATATTGGTGTCCTGGGCTTAATGCGGGAATTCCATTTGTTCCCAAACCCAAAGACAGATCACATGAGTTAACTTTTATGTTTCATGATTTTTCTCACTTTGCTATTCCAGATTTAGTTTTTGATGGAACCCATACCCCATTAACTCAAAAAGTGTATATTGGATACAGACTAATGAGTGAAGCAATTACTTTGGTTTTAGCTGATATGTTATTTGTGTATTCTATGTTAAATACCTCATTTGAATATAAAACGGTTGAGGCAAGAAAAATCTATCCAGTATTTGCACGATTATATGGGAAATTATTTGACGGGACTAGAACAGATGAAGAAGCAATTAGAATATTATTACAAGGTTCGTTCGCGTATTGTTTTTATGGAGATTTAAGCCTATGGGCTAGTTTTATGGACCCAGGTGAAGAAACTGACCGGGTCATTGGGGATTTTTCGGGAAAATATGATAATTATTTTTTGGAAGATTTTCGTTGGACAAATTTAAATTATAATTATATGAAAGCGCATGCTGGAGATTATACCGAGTGGTGGAAACAAATTAATCCAATTTTAACTGCACATGCGATAGGTTTGTATTCTGTAACTGAATGGATAGAATTATTTAGTTTGGACAAAGCAACTAATTCAACACAATTAAACCAAATGATTTTTGATTCGGTTTACTCAACTTGGATAAAACCCTTATTAGCCGAACCAATTGAACTGTCAGACCAAAAAAGCAGATTAACAAGTATGTTTGTACGATACATGTGTGGTCAGTCTCAAATATTTTTCCGGTTTAATCCAATAGAACCTGAATCCCTCGGATACTGGACAAGTATATCAAATACTCTTAAATATCTTGCAAAAAATCCAATATCAGATGAGATTATTGGACACACTAGAAGTTTGTATGGGGAATATTTGAAGAAGCTGTGTGATAAATCGTTAATTTCCCAAGATGATTATAACACATGGGTTGATATTTATCCAATATTTAAACCGTTCATTGTTGATTACGATGGACTTGAAGAATCAGCTAGTTTAGCAGAATTTTCTGAATTAATGTTAACCACATAAATTTCCTTATTTAATTTAAAGCAAAATAAAGCAAAAAAAAATTGTTTTCAATATCGGGCAAAGCCCAACATGGTGCGTCTTTTGCTTTGCAAAAGCCACAGCTTTGCGTTCTAAAAGAACCGAGTAATTTTTTAACATTAAGAAAAAAAAATTGAAATTTTATTTACAATGTATATGCTATTAATAAAATTTCAATGAACCTAGAACACATTACACATGATAATTATAATCCTACCTACTTGGAACCTTATGGGGTTTCTAATACATGTTTGTACCCTGGTTGGACAAGAGTTGCTGTTAGTGAATTACCAGTAACTGTGGCAACATCGCTGTTATCAGAAGCAATCAAATCCAATAGATACCATAATGAATATGTTACACCATCAGGTTTAAAAATAACAGAGGGAGTTGACGCATGTATTGGACCTGACGGTTTTGACCAAGAACAACTAGATAATTCCCCGATTGGACCGGTTGGGTATGAAACATTACTTATTCTTCCTTATCTAATGCGAATGAACAAGGCTCTAGCAACCCATAATATCCAGACCGTACAATCTGAACCTGCATATTACAATAATTTATTGGATCCTGCTTTCAAATCCTACTTTCAAATTCCGTTTGTTGATTTTGCTGGTCCGGTTGAAGCAATCGGGATTTACCAACAAATGGAAACAGACCCAAGATTATCCAATTGTTTTGTCAACACATTTTACACTAAAAAACCATCTGGAGAAATTTTCATTAGGTTTTTTATTGGCAGACCCTTTATTGACTTGGCTGGTCAGCCAAATGGTGGATTTTCTGATAAGGATTTTTGGGAGTTAATTTGCGCCATTGCTGAGGAACTTGCCTAGGGGATTAGGCATGGAAATTGTTTTAATTTGATAAGCTTTTGATATGTTTTTTCTTCCAATACCATAATCAGAAAATTTGCTTATTGTGTTTGTTGTTAAATTAAATTGAATTCGTTGATGAGTTCCATTAGGTTCCACATACCGATAATACCAATTATCTATTTTGTTTAAAACTTGGGTTGAATTTGGTTCAAATGTTAATGTCATACGTGCAGTATCTAATGAATTAGTGTATTTTGGTAAAACAAAAAATGATTCTGATGGAACCAGCTGTAAGTCTGTGTCTGTTTCACGGTATCGGATACAAACATATCCGATTAATATTTTTTTATCTACAGTTGTGTCTTCAGGACTAATAAAGTGAATTGGATCACCGTATGTTCTAGAGCCAACATGTATTGTATTAGCATCGGGGTGGGTTTGTGTTGGGTCTAAATTAAAATAAGGTTTGGTACGAAAAGGGGATCGGGTTTGCCCCGTGGTTTTTGTCGAGCCAAAAAGCGCACCATTTGATGTCTTAACTTGGAAAAATCTTACACCTTGGTCAATTGTATGGGATAGGTTAATACAAACTAAATCAATAGCAGGCATTGAGTCTTTAGCGTATCTGCGTAACGTATTAGCCCCACAACAAGGACAGACATTGTTATCACCAAACCAACATTCTAATAATTTCCCATAATTTTCATATTGTAAATAATCTGGGTCTTCTGATTCTTCCATTGAATTTAATTTATTTTGTAAACAAGAGTCAAAGCTAATATCCAATTCCATTTGGTTCCTTGAATTTGGAGTCAAGTATTCTAAAATAGCTGGTGTAAGGTTTTCGATGTAATCAACCAAATGACCTGGTTTAGCTCTGATCCTAGTTGGGTATTTTGGTTCTTTTTGTTTTGGGGTTTCAAATGTTTCTAACTGCTTTCTTTTTTCTGCACCACCACCGGAGTAAATTTCCAAATCTTCTGGTTTAGCTGCAATAAGTGCTTCTGTAATAAATAACAAATAAATATTCATAGCATCATCAGTAAAATTTAATTGTCCACCTTTTTGTTTTAGTTTTAAGTATTTGTTTTTGTACTTTAGATACTTATAGAAATAGGTATCTAAACTAGGATTTGAATAATTATTCAAATCGTACTTGAAGTATTTTTTGTAAAAATCCTGTTCTTTGTTCTCATCCATTATATTTGGTTTATAAATAAATTTTTATTATTTTATATTTGAAAATTATGTATACTATCAGATTCATATAGTTTACATCCTAAATCATATAATTTATTAGCTGCAATCCTATCAACAAATGATTCAACCTTAATAAATTTTCCAGTTTCCATATCTTTATAATGTTCAAAAAAATACTTAATTTCATCAAGTGTATGCGAATCTAAATCTGTATAATTTTCAATATGTTTATTATACGGATCAACTTTATCAGATGGTACCAAAAGAATTTTTTCATCCCGACCATTTTCATCTGTGGTAATTAGTGCGCCAATAATTTTACAATTGATAATACATGTTGGTAGTAATGTACGCTTGCAAATAACAACTGCATCTAATGGGTCGCCATCTCCACCAAGAGTATGGGAAATATATCCATAATTAAATGGATAAGCAAATGGTCCATGTAAAAACCTGTCGCAAATCAATTGCCCGGTTTTATGGTCAATTTCGTATTTAACATTATTCCCATAAGGAATTTCTATTTGAACTGGAACTATTGGAGTTTCTTGAGACATTTCGTTAGTTAACTAGTTGTAATTTCCCAATAAGTTATTTTAGTATCAATTTTTATTAGTATAAAAAAAATTATATTAAACAAATAGCTCTACCATAAATTTTTAAATTTGTGATTTGTTTTGGAATAAAATTATTTGTTTTAACACAAACATATGGACATGGTTTTGTAGTGTCTAAATTTTCTGATATTATTATTGTATAAGGTAAAAAATCGTTAGTTGATTTTTCTTGTTTTTTACAAATATCATAATTTTTTAATTTACGAACATATATTTCAGAACCAAGACAAGATTTTGCTTCAAATTTTTTACTATCAAATTTATTTGATTCATAAGTAAAGTCAATTGAATTAATATAAACATAACACATATATGGAAATTCTATTGTAAATTCTCTTGCATCTATTATTCCATTATTTGATTCTAAATAAGATTCTAAATCATAAAAGTGATTAATTTGATTTTCTAATAAAATTCCAACATTTCTTCTGTGATTAACAAGAAAATTTGGAGGATTAGTTTTATAGTACTTGATGATTTCAGGTAACAAATTGCCCTCAAATTTTTTTACTTTTCCTGAAGGCCAATACATTAATTTAGGATTTGTACAAGTTGTTAAATATTTAAGCACACAATAAATTTGTTTTTCAGTAAGGTCTAATCCACAAAGTAAATTTATACAAAATATCTCTTTTGTATTTAACATTATATTTTGAGAACTTTCTTCATCGTCTGAATCAGAATTTGAATCAGACTTTGTTGATGGTTTTGTTTTTGCGAATTCTTTGAACATAAATTCAAGAAAATCATATGGAATTTTTTTAATATCTTCAATTGTAAAATCAATTTGTCTATTTATTATAATATTGTAAATATTTATAAAGTCTTCTGGATTAGTGAGCATGTGATTATATAAAACATCTTTTGACATTTTAATACTAGCTTTTGACCCATCTATTTTGCCCCATTTTACAATAGCATGAACTTTGTTTGTATTTGAAACTTCATCACAATTTAAATAATTTAACTTTATTTTTTTAATATTTTCATTTTTAGTTGAAAAGTCATGTGATGACACTTGGAAATAAATATTAATAAATTTGTTTATTTGTTCTAAATTTACTAATTGGAACAAATGATTGTTTTTATTGCATATTAATTCAACTAATTCATTAATTTGAATAACTAATGTATTATGTGTTTCAACTAATTCAAGTAAATTCATTAATTTTGATATAATTAAATCAATACCTCAATATATCAATTTTATTAAATAAATTAAAATAATCATAAAATAATTAACTTCTTAAAACAACAAAATGCTAATTTATCTGAACTATTAGAATCAGATAATGATGATGAATTAGATAGATGTTTAGATTTTAATTACAATACAATTGATTAATTAAAATTTAAAATTTTGAAAAATTCCATAAGCAATTGGCAATACAAAGTTAATTGTAAATAAAGCAAATTGAGTTAAAAATGGTCCGTTTAATTTGAACCCATAATACTCAATTCCCAAAGGTCTTGATTTAATATATTCGTTTAATTGTGATGTTGTGTCTGGGTCGAACATTTGATGTTTGCACAAATATTTGCTTGTTAATTCATCACAATCATTTAATTTACAAATTGAACGGATATACCAAATTAGTGAGCCAGCTTTAACTGCAAACCCAGGAATTGCATATGCTTCTTTTTTAATAATCATTGTAATAAAATCTACTGGTATATGAAAAATAATTAAAAATAGCCCAATATGTATTAGTGTGTTAAATTTTTTTGAAAAAAACTTTGTTTTTTTATACTGGGACAAATACTGAGTTTTAAATTCATCAGGAGTCACATGTGATTTTTTTGCTGATTTTAAAAATTTAATAATAGAATCTGAGCGCATGGTTAATTTTACACAAATAAAATAATAAAGCGCGGATAAAGTAGAAAATAACAAATACCATGGACCAAACATTAGTATATTACCTAATTGAATTAGTACATTGGGTTCGGGGTGGGAATAAAACATAAAAATAGCAAAATATAACCAATATCCCATATATGCCAAATAAAAACCAAAACTTATTCCATGTTCCCATAGGCTAATTTCTATGGGTTCAGTGTATGGTTTTTCTTTTTGTTCTTGAATTGTTGTGTTTCTAGTATATGTGTCTAATAAAAATAAGTTTGTGTCTGTATTTAATTTATACAAAATATTATAAACAACAAAACTTAAGGCTAAATCAACTGCCCAAATAACTGGTTGAGAAATATAATATGCTGGATAATATAAATTTGAAAACACAGACGTAAAATAAATAAAATTTATAAAATAATAAAAAATATTTGACTTCAAATGTAAAAAAGGAATAGCTGTTAATTGAAATGTTTTTGTTATATAACTTAAGCAATTTATCATTTAACTAAATAGAGTCATAATTATGTTTTTAAATATAATTATTATTTTTTTTTCTTATAAATAATATATGAGTACCAGTGATACAGTTACTAAAGAAATGGTTTCAAACTTAATTGATTCAACTTTTAATTCTTCTGATTTTTTATCAAACAAAATAAATAACATAATAATGAAGAGCAAAATTACTACTAGCACTATAACTTCAATTACACTTCCGCCTCCAGAATTTACCAAAAAAATGGATTCTAATCCTCAAAATCTTATTGATTGGCTTAGTCAAAATAATAAATTTGTTATAAATGATCTTAATATGGAGGGTTTTGGAAATTTTTTAAACTTATTTAAGCTTCCAATTAATGGAGAAGTTCCAGAAAATAAATATTTATCAAATGTAAACCTAAAAGGAAAGTTAAATATAATTCACATTAATTGTTTATTTAATGATAACAAACCAGAAGGTATTATTAACTTTAATATTGTAAATCAAAATTTAATGGAAGACAAGTTTGATTTTGGTTTTTTTGAGTCAAAAATATTAAAAGAACCCTTAAGTTCAAAGTCTTTTGACAAAATGCAATTAAGTGGTACATTTATTTTTGATTATCCGCCAGATGTATTAATTTTTAAAAACTCCTCAATAAAAGCTGGTTGTACAATTATGACTTTTAAACCAATAACAATAATTGGATATAATTCTGACATAAGCAATATTAAAGTTATTTATAAAAATATCGTTTGGTTATACAATAATACATTGACTCAAAAACCTTGCCCAGTTTGTCCTCAATTGGAACAAAAAACATGCCCTACCCAACAACCATGTCCAGAACAAAACCCATGCCCTACCCAACAACCTTGTCCAGCACAACAACCTTGTCCTGAAATAAAAGAAACGTCTGGTCAAAATTATAGTTTAACTTACTGGATTATTATAGGGGTTTTATTTGTTTTACTTGCTGTATCGATTTATAAAAATTTTAAAAATACTTCACATAAATCAAACGAATCAGATGAAACAGATTAAAATAATACGATTTTTATAATATGCCAAATAAAGCAAAAAAATAAATATTCACCTTTTAATTATTCTTAACATTAATATTTTTAATAATATTTATGTATTTTGCTTTTAAAAATTTTCAAATGATTTATGGGTTCCAAGTAACTTATCCAAATAACTACCAAATCCGTAGTTGCAATTAAAATATTTATGGTGTGCCAAATGGTCATTATTTCCATAAATATTTTTAATATATTCTTCAGTATTAGACCCCAATGGTCTAGATTGCTTGTCAATTGATAAATAAAAAATATCAATTAATGTGGGTATTATTTGATATTCAGAATGAGCAAGAACGCTAATAAATGTACCGGCAACAAGTAAAAATAACATTGCATAATAATTTATTCCTATTGTGATTACAGGAATAGCAAACACTAAAACATTTGAAAATAAATGTTCAATTGGATGTGCATAATAAGCTGAAGCTCCAATTGGATTGGAAAACTCATGATGTATTCTATGAATATGAGCAAATAGGATTTTACTATGAAGCAAATAATGTATTGAATAAAATAACATATTTGTAAAATTGATTATTCCAAATGCTTTTAATAATGTTAAATATATTGAATCTTGACTTGCACTAATTGTTGCATCCATAATATAGTTTCTCAATAAAAATAGCACTGGCGCACTTACAAATACTTGGTTTTGCCAACTAGTTTTAATCGCTTTTGGGTATTTAATCATTTTTATGTCGTGTTTTGGTAAAAATAACCAATCAGATAAATAAAAAAACATAACTGTACTCCAATATATTATCATGTGTAACATAAAAGGAACAATAAAATAGTATAACATGGGGGAATTTATAATAATTAATCAATTTGCCTTTATATCGAAAAAAATTTTTTTATATTAAAATAACCAGAAAAGAATCATAATAACCAAACTAAAAACAGTTTCCGCTAATAACATAGTAAATAGAAAAGAATAAGACAAAACTACTGCTCTTACAGTTAATTCATTTGGTGTTGGGGTTAAAGTTTTAATTATTTGAGTTACTTGTTGTGATAAATTGGTTTCACAAAATCTATGAAGGCTTCTAATATGTAGTACATAAATAAGTGGTGCCAACAATATAATGAAATTAATCGGCGCATATAAAATTAAATCAGAAAATAAAGCCATTAAATATAATTCAATAATCTAATATAAACTAACAAAATCAATTTTTATTTTTAAATTAATAGGTATACCTAATATACACATTTGGTAAATTTGTCCCATACAATTTATCTCGGTCGCAAATCCAATGGAAAAGAGCAGATCCTGCAGCATATTCTGCGCCAAAACAATTGGGTTCGATAAATATAGGAAATAACTTATTAGAACTATCAAGTATAACAGCAATATCAAATGTATATGACTCCATCCATGTTATTTTTTTACTAATATTCGATTCAAAATAATTTATTATTTCCTTTGCATAGGTTTCCATTAGTTTATCTAAATTTAAACTGGATAAAAAAGGTTCAGGAACAAATCTAGAATATAATGCTTGTTGTGATATTGCAGTAATTTTATTTAAGTTTACAAAAACTCTAAATTCATTCGAATCCGATATACCTGATTCCCATGGAATTAAATATAATGTGATTTCATTTGTGTCTGGGTAAATTGGTGTGTGGCCATGAATTGAACTAACAAGAGATTCAATAATTTGTTTAATATTAAAATATGGTCCGGGGCCATGGGTTCCATATTTGAGACTAACATTTTCACATCTGACAAAGTATGGTATTGTGTTATCTGGTGGTAAAATTCCATTTGAATTTGCATAAAAGTATTGGCAATATTCTTCCAATTCATCTGCAAATAATTCAGAAAATTGCCCAGTCTGTCCAGATATCGCATTTGCTTTTTTCATCCAGTTAATGTGATATGGGTTATTAATTTTAAATATTTTGTAATTGGATTTAAAAAGACCAATCCATTTGTGTGTTTGATTGGCATCGATTTTTTCTAAGTAGTCAATTGGTCTTTCGTTATTTTCCCAGTGATTATTTGAATTAAAACGTTCTTTATCTAAATTTATTACTTGGTTTATATCAATTGGTTCAACGTTTATTTTCATACTCATTGTTATTAATTTTAATCATACTTGCATAATTATATATAAAATCAATTTTTGAAAAAAATGATATTTAAATGTGTTGATACTATCTAATTATAATTACAATGTCTGATTATATACAATTGTGGAAGCCATGGACTGAAATCGCGCCATATACCTTGGGAAAAACTAATAAGGTTTTACAAGGTTACTCCATTGCCGGGTTAAGAACCAATTTTTATATACAACCAGATTTAATGTTGGATGCTGGTTTATCAGCACCTTTTTCACCAAAATATATTTTAATTACTCATGGTCATGGAGACCATATTGCAAATTTACCTTTTCATTTGTATGTGAAAAACCCAAATGCAGAACCTATTAAAATATTTTGTCCAAAAGAAATAGTTCAATTAATTAATAACTGGATTGTGAGTATGTTTCAATTATCAGATGCCAATCCAAACATGATTCCTCATGGATATGAAATTATAGGTGTTGACGCATCAACGGAACCCGTAGAAATTACATGTGGAAATCAACCTCATTTGTTAGAATTTTTTCAATGTGTGCATTCAGTACCTTGTATTGGTTATGGTATTTCACAAATTAAAAATAAACTAAAAGCAGAATTTCATGGGCTTAAATCAAATGAAATAAAGGAATTAAAATTTAAAAATGTGGAAATTACTGAGCGAATTATTGAACCTCAGGTGTTTTTTTCAGGAGATACAACTCATGAATTATTTGAATTAACCCAAGGGAAAAAAATATTATCATATCCAAACATAATAATTGAGTGTACATTTATTACCCCAGAAGATTTATCACATGCTGAAGAAAAAAAACATATGAATTGGTTAAACTTGAAACCATATGTTCATGCTAATCCACAAACAAATTGGGTATTGTCTCATTTTTCGCAAAAATATAAAAAAGATTGGGTTGAATCTTTTTTTACTCAGGAAAATTTACCAAATGTTAAACTATGGTGTAACATTAAATAAGTTTATTTTATTATAATTTAATAAAACCAATCTAATGGAGTTTTTAAATTATAATTTTTTATCTAAACATGAGGTGGTGTTTTTAATTTAGAATAAAATTTTACGAGGAAATTTATTGTTCGGGTTCTTCTTGTTCAGGTTCTTCTTGTTCAGGTTCTTCTTGTTCAGGTTCTTCTTGTTCAGGTTCTTCTTGTTCGGGTTCTTCTTGTTCAGGTTCTTCTTGATCAGGTTCTTCTTGATCAGGTTCTTCTTGATCAGGTTCTTCTTGATCAGGTTCTTCTTGATCAGGTTCTTCTTGTTCAGGTTCTTCTTGTTCGGGTTCTTCTTGTTCAGGTTC
>JACCDH010200516.1_pt1 | contig 164018 bp, 166 predicted proteins | sample 7442481 | NCBI WGS metagenome assembly JACCDH01 (sample SAMN15323433, study PRJNA562643) | freshwater metagenome | isolation source: river surface water | place: USA:Blue River Watershed | collected 2017-08-15
GCTGACATCCGGTTGGGTCTGGAGCTGCTTTTGCTGCTGCTCGACCCGCTCTTGTTGTTGACGGAATTGGCGCAAGGATTCCGATTCGAGATCCAACAAGCTTTGACCGCGAGCCGATAACAGCCCGAGCAACAAGGCTAAGAACATCACACCCACATTGATCAAAGTTTTGGCCATTACAAAAAAGAGTAGTTTCTTCACTACAGCCACATTCTGATCGAAAATTAATATTAAATAGTTAGTAAACTTTACATAATTCGATATTTTTGGACTTTGCGTGAAACCACGCAGGGTTCGCAACTCAGAAAACCACGGCCGCCAGACGCAAAAAAGCCCGCTCAAGAGCGGGCTTTCACGAAAGGTTGGACGCGAGGTTTAAGCGCGAGCCGAACGCAGGCGGATGGAGAAGTCGCGCAAGGCAGCGATACCGCTGTCTTCGGCTCGGCGGCACCAGGCTTGCAGGTCGGCGGCGAGTTGCTCGCGGGTCGAGGTGGTGCTCGACCACAGAGCGCGGAGCTCTTCGCGCATGGTCACCATCTTGTCGAGCACGGGGTGCTCGGCACGGGCTTGTTGCAACTGGGGTTGGACCTCTGCGGGCACCTTCTCGGCGTCGCGGTGCAACCAGCGGCCAGCGGCTTTCATGACCGCGGTGTCGGCACCTTTGCTTTGCATGGCACTGATCTCGCGCTGGCAAACGGCGCGCAATTCGCGGGCGTAACCGGCCATGACTTCGTAGCGGTTGGCGATGATGGCTTCCAAGGTCTTTTCGTCGGCGACGGCTTTGGCATCACCAAAAGCCATCTTGGGCGGCACTTTTTTGACGGTCGCCAAGCCCAAGGACTTCAGGATGCTGATGTACAACCAACCAATGTCGAACTCATAAGGCTTAACCGACAACTTGGCCGAAGTGGGGTAGGTGTGGTGGTTGTTGTGCAACTCTTCACCGCCGATGATGATGCCCCAAGGCGACACGTTGGTGCTGGCGTCGACCGCTTCGAAATTGCGGTAACCCCACCAGTGGCCCAGACCGTTGATGATGCCAGCGGCTGTGATGGGGGTCCAAACCATTTGCACGGCCCAGACCGTCAGACCCAAAGCACCGAACAGGGCCACGTTGATGATGAGCATCAAGCTCACGCCCAAACGCGAACGACCGGTGTACAGGTGTTTTTCCAACCAGTCGTTGGGGGTGTTGTGGCCGTAGCGCTCCAAGGTTTCTTTGTTCTTGGCTTCGGCGCGGTACAGCTCAGAGCCTTCCAACAGGACTTTCTTGATGCCGAACACCACGGGGCTGTGGGGGTCGCCATCTTGTTCGCATTTGGCGTGGTGCTTGCGGTGAATGGCGGTCCATTCTTTGGTGACCATACCGGTGGTCATCCACAACCAAAAGCGGAAAAAGTGCGAGGGAATGGGGTGCAGGTCCAGGGAGCGGTGGGCTTGATGGCGATGCAAAAAGATGGTGATGCTGGCGATGGTGATGTGGGTGAACACCAGGGTCACGATCAGCACTTGCCACCAAGTGGCGCCGGTCAGGCCGTGGATCAAAAAGTTGACCACAGCGTCTGACACGGTAAAAAAGTTGGCGGAGAGAGAATCCATCATGTCTGTCCTTGAGGCCGCCCTGAGGGCGGTGGGGGAAAAGGCCCACACCCCAAAGGGCTGACCCAAAAGCATATTTTAAGGGGGCAAGGGGGATTCACCAAGGGTTTTGATGGCCTGGACCCAAATTATCCGTAGAAACCCTTAATGAATCGTTATTTGTTTCTTTTTTACAGCTTTTGCATCCAAACAGCAGCGAAAAACCCATCGGTCTGGTGTCGATGGGGCCACAAACGCAGCCAATCGCCCCCCTCGCCGGCACACAAATCACCCGAGGAGGCAACCTGAGCCTGCTCGAGCACGGATCGAACTGGCACACGCACAAAGCCGGGGTGGGCGGCTTCAAAGGCTTGGGCGACTCGCTCGTTTTCTTCGGGCAAGAGACTGCAGGTCGCATAAACCAAGCGTCCACCGGGTTTGAGCAAACGCGAAGCGCTGTGCAGGATGGCCTGTTGCAGCTCGGCTTGAGCGGCCACGGTGGCGGGGGTCTGGCGCCACTTCAGGTCGGGGCTGCGCCGCAGGGTGCCCAAGCCCGAACAAGGGGCGTCGACCAAGACTCGGTCGATCTTGCCAGCCAAGCGCTTGATGCGTTCGTCGCGCTCGTGGGCGATGGCCACGGGGTGCACATTGGACAGGCCGCTGCGCGCCAACCGGGGTTTGAGGGCGTCGAGGCGGTGGCCCGAGGTGTCAAACGCGTACAGGCGGCCGCTGTTGCGCATGGCCGCGCCAATCGCCAAGGTCTTGCCGCCCGCACCGGCACAAAAATCCACCACCATCTCGCCGCGCTTGGCATCGAGCAACAGGGCTAACAGCTGCGAGCCTTCGTCTTGAACCTCAACCTCACCCTGGACGAATGCGGGGACTTTGGCCAGCGAGGGCTTGCCTTGCAAGCGGATACCCCATGGGGAATACGGGGTAGCTTCGGACTCTAAGCCAGTGGCATTGAGCTCAGCCAACACGGCTTCGCGTTTTTTCTTTTGCGTGTTGACGCGCAAATCCAAGGGTGCGGACTGGTTCAAGCTGGTGACCAAGGCGTCAAAGCCATCCCCCACTTGGGCCTGAAGCGACTGGGCCAGCCAATCGGGCAGGTTGTGTCGGTGCTGGGGCAGCCAGTCGGCCGGGTTCACGGCATCGCATTGGGCCAGCCACGCTTTTTCGGGCTCGGTGATGGCACCGAGCAAGAAATCGCGCTCGGCGGCAAAACCCAAAATGGCCAGTCGGCGCCAGCGCGAGCCGCTGCCCGATCGCGCCAAGGCCTCGAACTTCAGGCGCTGGCGCAAAGCGGCGTAAACGGTGTCTGACAAAGTGCTGCGCTCGCGCGGGCCCAAAGAGCGGTTTTCGCGAAAAAACCGCGCCACCACGGCGTCGGCCGGGTGATCAAACTTGAACACTTGCTCGATCAAACGAGCGCTTTCTTCGAGGAGGGCTTTGGGGTGCATGGGGTGTATTGTCCCACCGGGGATAATCGAGGGCTATGTCAGACATCGCCCAACAGGTGAAGCGCCGCCGCACCTTCGCCATCATCTCCCACCCCGACGCCGGTAAAACCACGCTCACCGAGAAGCTCTTGCTGTTCTCGGGCGCGATCAACATCGCCGGTTCGGTCAAAGCCCGCAAGGCCGCGCGCCACGCGACATCGGACTGGATGGAAATTGAAAAGCAACGCGGTATCTCCGTGGCCTCCTCGGTCATGCAGATGGAATACCGCGACTGCGTGATCAACCTGCTCGACACCCCGGGCCACCAAGACTTCTCAGAAGACACCTACCGCGTGCTCACGGCGGTGGACGCCGCGCTCATGGTGATCGACGCGGGCAACGGCGTCGAGCCCCAAACCCGCCGCTTGCTGCAGGTTTGCCGAGCCCGCAACACGCCCATCCTGACTTTCGTCAACAAAATGGACCGCGAGGTGCAATCGCCGCTGGACCTGATGGACGAAATTGAGCGCGAACTCGGCATGACCGTGGTGCCCTTCACCTGGCCGGTGGGCATGGGCAAGACCTTTCGCGGCGTGTACGACCGTCGCACCGACCAGATGCGCGTCTTCGCAGCCGGTGAAGACCGCCGCGGTGGCGAAGAGGAGGTGCTCGCGGGCTTGGACAACCCGGAGAGTTTGCAGCGTTTCGGCGCCGAGTTTGCCCAAGCCAAGGACGAGCTCGAACTGGTGGCCGGTGCCTCACCCGCCTTTGATGAAGCTCAGTTTTTGAACGGCCAACAAACCCCCATGTTGTTCGGCTCGGCGGTCAACAACTTCGGCGTGCGCGAGGTGCTCGACGCTTTGGTCGACTTGGCGCCGCCGCCCGGCGAGCGCACGTCCATTCAGCGCACGGTGCAACCCGAAGAGCCGAAATTCACCGGCGTGGTGTTCAAGATCCAAGCCAATATGGACCCTGCGCACCGCGACCGCATCGCCTTTGTGCGATTGGCCAGCGGCCACTTTGAGCGCGGCATGAAACTCAAGGTGGTGCGCAGCGGCAAAGACCTGCGCCCCAACACGGTGGTGAGCTTTTTGAGCCAACGCCGCGAACTCTTGGACGAGGCTTTTGCGGGCGACATCATCGGCATTCCCAACCACGGCGTGCTGCAGCTCGGCGACACGCTGACCGAAGGCGAGAACCTGCAGTTCACCGGTCTGCCCTTTTTTGCACCCGAAATCATCCGCAGCGTCGAAGTGGCCGACCCGCTGCGCAGCAAACAGCTGCGCGCCGGTTTGACCCAGCTTGGCGAAGAAGGTGCGATCCAGGTGTTTCGCCCGGTGGCCGGCTCGGTCTTGTTGCTCGGCGCGGTCGGCCAGCTGCAATTCGAGGTGGTGGCGCACCGCTTGGAACACGAATACGGCGTCAAGGCCCGCATCATGAACAGCCCTTACCAAGTGGCGCGTTGGGTGACCTGTGCGCCCGAAGACGGCGGCGAGGTGGAGCTGAAAAAATTCATCGACGCCAACAGCCACCGCGTGGCCTTGGACGCGGTGGACGCGCCCACGCTGCTGGTGGACCACTCAGCCACGCTGCGTGCGGTGGAAGCCCAGTGGCCGAAAATCAAATTCCACGCCATGCGCGAACACGCCGGCCTGGTGTTCCACCGTTCGATGTGATTCAGGTGTGCAGCCGCGAGTTCTTGGGCAACTGAGTCGCCAAAAACGCCATCTGATCGGCCAAGATGCGGCGGTTGCGCAAGATGAAGTCTTCCCACAGACTGGGCGTGTACGGCGCGTAGAGCAGCGGCATGTGGGCTTGCTCGGGCGTGCGGTTGCCTTTGCGGTGGTTGCACGACTTGCACGCCGTCACCACGTTCATCCAGTGGTCTTGGCCACGCTGCCCCAAGGGTCGGATGTGCTCGCGGGTGAGCACGTCTTCATGAAAGCGGTTACCGCAATACGCACACATGCAACGGTCGCGCGAAAACAACTTGCTGTTGGTCAGCGTGGGCATGGCGTCAAAGGGGTTGACCCTGGGCACCCCGCGCGTGCCGATGATGGAGTTGATGGCGATGGTGGACTGCAAGCCTGTGAGCGCGTTGTGCCCGCCGTGGAACACCGCGATGCGTTCGCCCATTTCCCAGCGCACCTCATCCGCGGCGTAATGCAAGACCGCTTCTTCCAAACTGATCCAAGACTGGGGCAAGCCTTGGGCGGAGAGTTTCAACACCTTCACATCGGACTCCTGGTTGACCATGGGTCATCGGCATCGCGTCTGAAAGGCCAACCGCTGGGGCGGCGGGCCGTGTGTCCAGCCATGTTCCAATATAGCAAGTATTGGTGACCCGCCTTTGACATCCCATGAACGACCACGACCTGGCCCCGCTGATTCAGACGCCACCCGGCCTGTACCGCCACTACAAAGGCGGGCTCTACGAGGTGATCGACACCGTTCGCCACAGCGAGAGCCTGGAGCCCATGACACTCTACCGCGCCTTGTATGGCCAGCGCGGCCTGTGGGTGCGCCCCGCGGCCATGTTTTTGGAGCGCGTGACCATCGACGGCGTGGAGCAAGCGCGCTTCCAAGCGGTGTCGAGTGCCGCATGAAATCCATTGTCATCCTCATCTCCGGGGGCGGCTCCAACATGGCTGCGATCGTGCGCGCCGCACAAGCCCAGCGCTGGAAAGCCCGTTGGGGTGCTCGGGTCAGCGCCGTCATCAGCAACAAGGCCGATGCGGGGGGTTTGGTGTTCGCGCGCGAACACGGGATTGCCACCGCCGTGGTCGACCACCGGTCTTTTGCCGACCAGCCTCAACCGCGCGAAGCCTTTGACGCCGCGCTGATGGCCGAGATCGACCGCCACGACCCTCACTTGGTGGTCTTGGCGGGCTTCATGCGCATCTTGACGCCGGATTTTGTGACCCATTACGAGGGGCGCTTGATCAACATCCACCCCTCGCTTTTACCGGCCTTCCCCGGCTTGCACACGCACCAACGCGCCTTGGATGCGGGCTGCCGCTTCGCCGGCGCCACCGTGCACCGCGTCACCGCCGAGCTCGACCACGGCCCCATCTTGGCGCAAGCCGTGGTACCGGTGCTGCCCGGCGACACGGCCGACACCCTCGCCGCTCGGGTCTTGACCCAAGAGCACCGCATCTACCCCGAAGCGGTGGCCGCTTTGTTACAAGACTAAAGCCCCACCATGCAGATTTTTCGCGGCCTTCACCACCCCGAACTCGCCAACGCGTGTGCGCTGACCATCGGCAACTTCGACGGCGTGCACCGCGGCCACCAAGCCATGCTGGCCTTGCTGATCGGCGAAGCGCGCCAACGCGGGGTGCCCTGCTGCGTCATGACGTTCGAGCCGCACCCCCGGGATTTCTTCGCTGAACAGCGCCAGCAACCCGAGCTCGCGCCCGCGCGCATCGCCACCCTACGCGACAAGCTCGAAGGCTTGCGCCGTTGCGGGGTAGATCAGTGTGTAGTGATGCCCTTCAACAGCGCCTTGGCTGCGCAAGCCCCCGAGCGCTTCATCGAAGACAGCTTGGTCGGCGCGCTCGGCGTGCGCTATGTGTTGGTGGGCGACGACTTCCGTTTTGGCGCTCGACGCGCGGGCGACTACACGCTCTTGGACGCGGCCGGTGCCCGGCTGGGGTTTGATGTGGCGCGCATGCAAAGCTACGAGGTGCACAACACCCGCGTGTCCAGCTCGGCGGTGCGCCAAGCCTTGGCCGCAGGGCGCATGGACGAGGCCGCGGCCCTGATTGGGCGACCCTACAGCATCAGTGGGCACGTGGTGCGCGGGCGTCAGCTCGGGCGTCAACTCGCCGAAAGTGCACCGGGCGCTGGCGACGGCTTTCGCACCTTGAACCTGCGCTTTGCCCATTGGAAGCCCGCGGCCAGTGGCATTTTTGTGGTGCAGGTGTTTGGCCTCATGCCCGATGGCAGCGCCCTGCCCGGCGTGGCCAATTTGGGCGTTCGCCCATCGCTGGACCCGAACGACGTCAACGGCGGGCGGGTGCTGCTCGAAACCCACTGTCTGCAATGGCCCGAAGCCTTGCGCCAAGCCCTGCCCAGCGGGGAGGCCTACGGTAAAATCGTGCGCGTTGAGCTGTTGCACAAATTGCACGACGAGCTCAAGTACGACAGCCTAGAGGCCTTGACCCAAGGCATCGCCCAAGACACCCAGGACGCCCGGGCATTTTTTGCCTCCATGCCCACAACCGCGAAACACAGCCCCCATGTCTGATTCGAAAAAAGCCACGGCCGCTCCCGCCAGCCCGTACCGCGCCACGCTCAACATGCCCGACACGCCCTTCCCGATGCGGGGAGACTTGCCCAAGCGCGAACCGCAATGGGCCGCTGATTGGCACAACCAAGGGCTCTACCAGCAACTGCGTGTGGCGCGCCAAGGCGCCCCGCTCTTCGTCTTGCACGACGGCCCGCCCTACGCCAACGGTAAGCTGCACATCGGCCACGCGCTCAACAAAGTCCTCAAGGACATGATCGTCAAGTCCAAGCAACTCGCTGGCTTTGACGCACAGTACATCCCCGGCTGGGACTGCCACGGCTTGCCGATCGAAAACGCGATCGAAAAACTGCACGGCCGCAAGCTCAGCCGCGACGACATGCAGGCCAAGAGCCGCGCCTTCGCCACCGAACAAATCGACCAACAGCGCGAAGACTTCAAGCGCTTGGGCGTGCTCGGCGACTGGGAGCGCCCCTACCGCACCATGGACTTCGCCAACGAAGCCGGCGAAATCCGCGCCTTCAAACGCGTCATCGAGCGCGGCTTTGTTTACCGGGGTTTGAAGCCGGTGTACTGGTGTTTTGACTGCGGCTCGTCCTTGGCCGAGTTCGAGATCGAATACGCCGACAAACAAAGCGACACGCTGGACGTGGCCTTGGAGTCGAACGACCCGAGCCGCTTGGCCCAAGCCTTTGGCCTGGCCGCCTTGCCCGCGGGCAAAACCGCTTTTGTCGTGATCTGGACCACCACCGCGTGGACCATCCCCGCCAACCAAGCGCTCAACGCCCACCCCGAACTCGAATACGCCCTAGTCGACACACCCAAAGGGGTGTTGCTGCTGGGTGCGAATTTGGTGGAGAAGTGTTTGGAGCGCTACGGCACGACCGGCACCGTCTTGGCCACGGCCAAGGGCGAGGCGCTGCGCGGCCAGGTGTTCCGCCACCCGCTCTACAACGTCGACAGCGGCAGCGGCCCCTACAGCTACAAACGTCTCTCGCCGCTGTACTTGGCCGACTACGTGAGCGACGGCGACGGCACCGGCATCGTGCATTCCTCGCCCGCCTATGGCGTAGACGACTTCAACAGCTGTGTCGCCAACGGCATGGCCTACGACGACATCTTGAACCCGGTGCAAGGCAACGGTGTGTACACCGACGAGCTGCCGCTGTTTGGCGGCCAACACATCTGGAAAGCCTGCCCCGGCATCATCGACACCTTGCGCGAGCACGGCCGCCTGATGGCCACGGTGGGCATCACCCACAGCTACCCGCACTGCTGGCGCCACAAAACGCCGGTGATCTACCGCGCCGCGGCGCAATGGTTCGTGCGCATGGACGAAGGCGAAGGTGTCTTTACCAAAGACAAGGCCCCAAAAACCCTGCGCCAGCTGGCCTTGGACGCCATCGACCAAACCGCCTTCTACCCGGAGAACGGCCGCAGCCGCTTGCGCGACATGATCGCCAACCGACCCGACTGGTGCATCTCGCGCCAACGCAGCTGGGGTGTGCCGGTGCCCTTCTTCTTGCACAAAGACAGCGGCGAACTGCATCCGCGCACCATGGCCATCTTGGACCAAGCGGCCGCCATTGTTGAAAAAGGCGGCATTGAAGCTTGGAGCCGCGCGACGGTGGAAGAGATCCTCAACCAGCCCGGCGATGATGCGGCCAGCTACACCAAGAGCACCGACATCCTGGAAGTCTGGTTCGACTCGGGCTCGACCTTCTGGCACGTGCTGCGCGGCAGCCACGCCCAGGCCTACCCCAACGGCGCGAGCCACGGTCAAGGACCCGAAGCCGACCTGTACTTGGAAGGCCACGACCAACACCGCGGCTGGTTCCACAGCTCTTTGCTGCTGGGCTGTGCGCTGTTCGATCGCGCCCCCTACAAAGGCCTGCTGACCCACGGCTTTGCCACCGACGGCCAGGGCCGCAAGATGAGCAAGAGCTTGGGCAACACCGTCGCACCCCAAGAGGTCAGCGACAAGATGGGCGCCGAGATCGTGCGCCTGTGGGTGGCCAGCACCGATTACTCGGGCGACCTCAACATCGACGACAAGATCCTGGCCCGCGTGGTAGACGCTTACCGCCGCATCCGCAACACGCTGCGCTTCTTGCTCGCCAACGTGAGCGACTTTGACCCCGCCACAGACGCCGTGGCTTTTGACGATTTGTTAGAAATCGACCGCTACGCCTTGTCGCGCGCGGCCGAATTACAGACCGAGATCCGCGCGCACTTCGATGCCTACGAATTCCACCCCGTGGTGAGCAAATTGCAGCTGTACTGCTCGGAAGATTTGGGCGCGTTTTATTTGGACGTGCTCAAAGACCGCCTGTACACCACCGCACCCAAGAGCTTGGCACGCCGCAGCGCCCAAACCGCCCTGCACCACATCACCCACGCCATGCTGCGCTGGATGGCGCCGTTCCTGAGTTTCACCGCAGAAGAAGCGTGGGCGACGTTCGGTTCATCCAAGACCATCTTCTTGGAAACCTTCACCGACTTGGGTCACGTTGACACGGCGTTGATGGCACGCTGGGCCATCGTGCAACAGGTGCGAGACCTGGCCAACAAAGAGATCGAAAACCAACGCACCGCCGGTGTGGTGGGTGCGTCGCTGCAGGCCGAGCTGAGCATCACCTGCGAAGGTGAGACCCACGCCGACTTGGCTGCCTTGGGCGAAGACCTGAAGTTTGTGTTCATCACCTCCCAAGTGCGTTTGGTCCAAGGCCCGGGCTTGAGCGTTACGGTGCAAGCCAGCGCCGCCCACAAGTGCGACCGCTGCTGGCACTACAGCGAAGACGTGGGTCAGCACGCCGATCACCCGACGATTTGCGGCCGCTGCGTGAGCAACTTGAATGAAGCCGCCGGCACCGGTGCCGGTGAAATCCGAAAGGCCGCTTGATGAACGAACGCCGCGCATCGCCTTGGCTTTGGTTGGGCTTGGCGGGTTTGATTCTGCTGGCCGACCAGCTCACCAAACTGACCATTTTGGGCTTGTACCAACTCGGAGACAGTACGGTCATCACCGATTTCTTCAACATCGTGCGCGTGCACAACCCCGGTGCAGCGTTTTCTTTCCTGGCCGATGCCGGCGGTTGGCAGCGCTGGTTCTTCACCGCCGTGGGCTTGGGTGCCACGGTGTTCATCGTGTGGATGCTGCGCAACCACAGTCACGAACGTTTTTTTGCATTTGCTCTGGCCTGCATCTTGGGCGGCGCGGTCGGCAATGTGATCGACCGCGTGGCCTATGGCTACGTGGTGGACTTCTTGGACTTCCACTTCACCTTCCTTGAGGGACTGTTCTACGGCGGTCACTTCCCCGCGTTCAACATCGCCGATGCGGGCATCAGCATCGGTGCGGTGTGTTTGGTGCTCGACGAGTTGCTGCGCATGCGCCGCCAGCGCCAAGCGAACCGCGACAACCCACAGGCTTGAACCATGGGCGAACTCAAGCCTATCTTGACCGCCCTCATCCTGCCGCCCACCAGCCTCTTGCTCTGGCTGATGCTGGGTTGGCATTGGCGGCGTCAGCGGGCCGGTTCGGTATTGCTGCTCAGCGGCGTCATGGCTTTGTGGCTGTTGAGCTGCCACGGCAGCGCCGTGTGGTTGGCGCGTCACGCCCTGCCCCAGTACCCCTCACCATCGGCGGTCGAACTCCGCGCCCAAGGCGCTCAAGCCATCGTGGTCTTGGGCGGCGGCTTGGAGCCCCTGGCCGAAGGTCAAACCACGCCACTGCCCAACAGCGCGAGCCTCATGCGCCTGCACCACGCCAGCGCCTTGGCAAGGGAAACCGGCTTACCGCTGGCCTTTGCCGGTGGTGTAGGTTGGGCCAATGTGGGCACGGCTGCGCCCACCGAAGCGCAGGCTGCGCAGGCCGCTTTGGCGGTGTGGGGTATGCGCTTGAAGTGGGCCGATGACCGCTCACGCGACACAGCAGAGAATGCCCAAGCCACGGCGGCCTTGCTGCAAGCCAATGGGGTTCGCCGCATCGCCTTGGTCACACACGCTTCGCACATGCCGCGCAGCGTCTTGCAGTTTGAAGCGGCGGGGTTTGAGGTGCTGCCCGCGCCCATGGGCGCGGTGCTGCCGCGCAGCCGCCCTGTGTTGGAGTGGCTGCCCAGTGCGCGCGGCCTGTGGGCCAGTCAAGAAGTCTTGCGCGAATGGCTTGGCCTTCAAGTGGCGCGGCTGCGCCTGATCTCGTCGGCGCTTTAAGGCAACAACACCGTGCAACCGGTGGTGCGGCGCGCTTCCAAACTGTCGTGGGCGGCTTTGACATCGGTCAGCGCAAAGCGTTGATCGATGTGGATTTTCACCGCACCACTTTTCACCACCGCAAACAAATCGTCGGCCATGGCTTGGGTGCGCTCGCGGCTGGTGATGTGGCTGAACAAGGTTTGACGCGTGACGTACAGCGAACCCTTGGGGCCCAAGATGCCGGGGGCAAATGGCGTCACCGGGCCCGAGGCATTGCCGAAACTCACCATCAAGCCAAACGGCTGCAAGCAATCGAGCGAACCTTCCCAAGTGTCTTTGCCGACCGAGTCGTAGACCACCTTCACACCTTGGCCACCGGTGATGGCTTTGACGCGTTCAACAAAGTTTTCGCTGCGGTAGTTGATGGTGAACTCGGCGCCGTTGGCCTGGGCCAGCGCGCATTTTTCATCCGATCCGGCCGTGCCGATCAAGCGCAGACCCAGCGCCTTGGCCCATTGGCAGGCGATCAAGCCCACGCCACCGGCCGCGGCGTGGAACAAGACAAAGTCTCCGGCTTGTAAGCCTTCCACCGGACGGCATTTCTTCAACAGGTACTGCGCGGTCAGGCCTTTGAGCATCATGGCCGCGCCGGTCTCGAAGTCGATGCTGTCGGGCAAGCGACACACGTTCATCGCGGGCATCACGCGCACGTCGCTGTAACTGCCGGGCGGATTGGCCGCATAGGCGGCGCGGTCACCGACCTTGAGGTGCGTCACACCGGCGCCCACCGCCTCGATCACACCGGCGCCTTCCATGCCCAGTGACAGTGGCATGGCCAAGGGGTAGAGGCCGCTGCGTTGGTAAACGTCGATGAAGTTCAGACCAATCGCGTGGTGGCGGATGCGCACCTCCCCAGGGCCGGGTTCGCCCACGGGCACGGTGTCGATCTTGAGTTGTTCACTGCCGCCGGGGGCATCGATGCGCACGGCGCGACTGGTCAAAGCGGTCATGGGGATCTCCTAAAAACCCATATCCTGCCACGAATGCCCCACGTCGCCTGCGCGACAGAGCAATCCCCCTCACCCCAAGTGCGGCGCCTGCAGCGGTTACAGTCCACCCCCATGTCCTCTCACGCCCGACTCACACCCGCCACCGCCGCCTTACTTTTGCTGCCCCCGTTGATGTGGGCTGGCAACGCCGTCGTTGGACGCCTGATGCAAGGCGTGGTACCGCCGTTGACCTTGAATTTTTTGCGCTGGGCCTTGGCTTTGCTGATCCTCTTGCCTTGGGCTGCGCATGTGCTCAAACCCAGCAGCGCCCTGTGGCGACACACACGCCGCTTTGCGCTCTTGGGCCTGTTGGGCATGGGGCTGTACAACGCCTTTCAATACATGGCATTGAAAACATCCACCCCCGTCAACGTGACCTTGGTCGCGGCCAGCACACCGGTGTGGATGCTCCTGCTGGGGCATTGGTTTTACGGGGTGAGAATCACCACGCGCGCGACCATGGGTGCGGTGCTCTCGCTGTTGGGCGTGGCGGTGGTGTTGGGCCGTGGCGATTGGGACGTGCTCATGGGCTTGCAATTGGTTCCTGGCGACGCCCTCATGCTGTTGGCCGCTTGGGTCTGGGCCTGGTACAGCTGGCTGTTGGCCAAACCCCCAGTGGATACCCAGTACACCGAACTGCGCGCGTCGTGGTCGGCGTTTTTGATGGCCCAAATGGCGCTGGGGGTCTTGTGGTCGGGCGCTTTATCGGGCATCGAGTGGCTGACCTTGCCCGCCTTGCCTGAGGGGCAGTCGCACCTGGTGTGGGGTTGGCCGCTGGTGTTGAGCCTGCTCTTTGTGGCCGTCGGTCCTTCGCTGCTGGCTTACCGCGCTTGGGGCGTCGGTGTGGCCCGTGTGGGGCCATCGGTCGCAGGCTTCTTCGCCAACCTCACCCCGCTGTTCGCCGCTCTGCTGTCCACCCTGATGCTGGGTGAACCTCCGCAGCTCTACCATGCTGCGGGCTTTGTGCTCATCGTGGGCGGGATCATGGTCAGTGCACGACGATAAAGCGTTTCAAGACTTCAACTCTCGGCCTACTTTGGCCATCAAGGCCTGCACCTGATCGTCACTGAGATTGAACTCCAATTTCAAACTCTCCAGCTGGCGCTGCTCTTGCTCACTGAGTTCACCATCGGCCAGCGCTTCTCGCAATTCGGTTTCAAAAATTACTTTGCGGCGGGCCAACTGGTTGGAGAAGGCGGACGCCACGATACCGGTGAGCATGGCCACCGTGCACACGCCCAAAAATGCAGTGATGACGCTGATGATTTTCCCGACCCATGTCACGGGTGAAACATCCCCATAACCCACGGTGGTCAGGGTGATGATGGCCCAATACATGGCATCGGGAATGGATGCGAATTTTTCGGGCTGATGTGCCGACTCGGCAAAGTACATCAACGACGACGAGAGCAAAATCGCGATCAACAAAATGTAGAGCGTGGCATAGAAGGCTCGCGCCTCGGAACGGATGGCAGAAAACAAGTCTTCAATGGCCGAGCTGTAGTGCGACAACTTGAGCACCCGAATGAGCCGCAAGGTGCGCAGAACCCGCAAATCCAACCCTGGGAAAAAGTACTGCAAGTAAAACGGGGCCGTGGCCAAAAAATCCACGATGCCATGGAAACCCAATGCGTACTCGCGCCGGCCACGACCGGCACCGCCTTGTGCTTCGGTGTAGCGGGCGCCGTTGGACCACAGGCGCAAAAGGTATTCCACTGTGAACAAACCCAGACTCAGCGTCTCAAAGCCCGAAAAAAACTCGCCGTAGGCTTCTCGCAGGCTGACCACCGACTCCAACACCACGGCCAACACGTTGAGCAAGACCAGCACCGTGATGAACCGATCGCACCACAAACTGGCCTTGTCGGTTTCATCCCCTTTGTCCAAAATTTGCATGGTTCGCAAGCGAATATGCGAGTAATTCATGACCTGTACCCAATAGCTTTGATGCCAGCGATTGGGCACAAACCAGCATAAAAAACGCATAAATATGATTTTTATTGATCAGTTTTGATATTTAGATGAGGTGCTCTGACAACACCTGCTTGCCCCCATTGGGCTGAACGCGCACTGTCAGTGACAGCCACTGATGCGGTATCCGACACCAGTCTCGGTGAGCAAAATCGAAGGCTCGGCGGGAATGCGCTCGATCTTGGCGCGCAACTTGCCCATGTAAATGCGCAAGTAATGGGTTTGGTCCACGGCATCGGCTCCCCACACAGCGTGCAAGAGCTTGCGGTGGGTCAGGAGCTGCCCTTTGGCCTGGATCAAAGTGGCCAACAAGGTGAATTCGATGGGCGTGAGGTGCAGGGGCTGCCCATCGCGCTCCACGGTGTGGGCTTCCAAATCGATGACCAAGTCTTGAACGCTCCAGCGTTGGCGCACAGGCTCACGACCTGGTAATCGTCGACGTAAGACACGCAAACGCGCCAGCAGCTCACCCAAACCAAAAGGCTTGACCAAATAATCATCGGCCCCTGCATCCAAGGCCCTGACTTTTTGTGGCTCGAAGCCCCGTGCCGACAAGATCAAAATAGCCCCAGCGAATTCAGGACGCAAGCGTTGGAGCAAGGTCAAGCCATCCATATCGGGCAAACCCAAATCCAGGAGCCAAAACTCGGGCTTTGCTTCTTCAAAACCCACCAAGGTGCTCTGGGCGTTCACAAACCAACGCACGCTGAAGCCTTCTCGCTCCAAACTGGCCACGACCACGCGGCCCATTTCAGGGTCGTCTTCGGTGAGGTAAATCAAGCTGCTCATGCGACACGCGCCAAAACCACTTGAGGTTCAGCGGGTTGATGGGGAAAGGCCAAGGTCATGGAGACGCGCGCACCCCGCTGCCCATCCAAACGCTGCGACAAAAGCAAGTCCGCACCGTGCGCTTGCGCAATGGCTTGGCAGATCGTCAAACCCAAACCAAAACCCCGTCGATCACTCACATCGTCACCCCGATGAAAACGGGCCGTCAGCAAACCCGGCAAAGCATCAGAAAACCCAGGTCCATGGTCTTCAACGTCCAAAGCCCATCGATCGTCCATCACACGCACACGGATGTCCACCAGTCCATCTGAAGCGTAGCGGGCAGCGTTGTCCAGCACGTTGTCCAGCCACTGCGAAATCAAAGGCCCATCGACCCACACCAAGGGCAAGTCTGCAGGCACATGGGTTTGGATGGACACGGGCCCACCCATGAAGTCGCGTTGACGGTGGCGCGAGACCACGTCGCCGATGATCTCTTCCAACGACTCCCAATCGGCCCGCAGTGGACTCTCGTGAGCCTCGGTGAGTCGAACCATCGTCAACACGTTGTCGGTGATTTTGGCCATCTGTCGAACCTCACTGCCGATGGCATCCAACAAGCGCGGGGCGTGTGCCGAACCGACAGCCATCTGATCGGACTTCAAGGCCGTGGCCGCGGCCAAGATACTGGCCAATGGGGTACGCAAATCGTGGGCCACCGACGTCAAAAAGGTGTTGCGCAGGCTTTCTTGCTCTTTGGCTGTCCAAGCATCTTGTGCATCGCGTACCGCACGTTCGCGGTGCATCGCCAAACCCAGCTGTTGGCAAAGCATGTGCAAGGAATCCAGCACATCCTGGGGTTCATGCGCAGAGCCATCGCCTGGATCGGGCATGAAGCACAACACGCAAGCGTGCTCAGGAGAAGGCTCCACCGTAACACAGACATAGGATGCTTCTGCAACGTGCTCGGTACCCCACCCGACCATGGTTGCGTGTTGCACCACTTGAGTCAAGACCATCGAATCGACATGAAATGGACGCCCATGCTCAGCGACCAACGCCATTCCTTCACGCTGGGCGATCCACACGCTCACCGAGCCTTTGAGCCATCGACTGACCCGTTGAGCGGCCGCCTTCAACATGGCCTCGCGCGAATCCAAACCGATCAGCGACTCCAACATGTCGCGCGCTTGGTCTGACTGCGATTGTTGCCATTGCGCACGCCGAGTGGCCATCTGCAAGCGCAAGGTCAAGGAACTCACCAATGCGGACAAAAACAACAAGCCCGCCAACGTCAACCAAGACTCCGTGGCATCGACCAACAAGGAATGACGGGGCTCGACAAAAAAGTAGTTGAATGCGCCGACCGACAGCAACGCGCTCAAACCCGAGGCAATGACGCCTGAGCCGTAGGCACACAGCACCACGCCCAAAAAAAACAACATCACCACACCGGGCAAATGCAGCCAATTTTCAAAAGCACGGCCCACGAGCGTGATCAGCCCCACACTGAAAATCGCCACCCCGATCTGCAGGGGTACCCCGCCAAAAGGTTCTGTCGCGGGACCCCAACGTTCGCTCCACAGGCGCGGCGCTTGATCTCCTGGGTGAACGGGGTGTGGCATGGCGGTGTTGGGTTATTTATGCGATTTTTACATGATGTCAGGCCCAATACCCATCTTCGATGTTCTGCCTGTGACTTCATGCCCTTTTTGCGCATCGCTCCGATTTTGGGGGCCATCATGGCCGTGTTCGGCCTGACGTTTGGGGTCCCCTTGGGGGTTTCTTATTTTTTGGTCGATGGCGCCACCGATACCTTTTTCTGGCCCATGCTCTTGTCTGTCGGGCTGGGTATCCTGGTTTGGTTGCTGGGTCGTCAAGGTCCGAGCAAACCCAGCGAGTTGCAAGCCCGTGACGGCATGCTCTTGGTCGGTTTGGCTTGGTCGGTGCTGCCCGCCTTGGCTGCTGTTCCTTTGTGGCTCTACTTTCAAGACACCCCCAAACCCCTGAGCTGGACCGGGGCCTATTTCGAAGCCATGTCGGGTTTGACCACCACCGGCTCCACGGTCATCACAGGCTTGGATCACTTACCAGTCTCCATCAACGTGTGGCGCTGCTTTTTGCAGTGGTTGGGCGGCATGGGCATCTTGGTGTTGGCCGTGGCGATCTTGCCCATGCTGGGTGTGGGCGGCAGCCAAATGTTTCGGGCCGAAGCCACGGGGCCCATGAAAGACACCAAACTCACACCACGGATCACCGAAACCGCCAAAGGTTTATGGACCGTCTACTGCGCCTTGTCCTTGCTGTGTGTTGGCGCTTATTGGTGGGGGGGCATGTCGATGAGCGACGCTTGGATCCACATGTTCTCGACCATGAGTTTGGGTGGCCTTTCGTCACACGACAGCAGCTTTGGCTATTTCCAGTCACCATTGCTGGAAGCGCTTGGCATCGTTTTCATGTCTATTGCGAGTTGTAACTTTGCCCTGTACTTTGTGGCACTCAAAAAGAGAACGCCCTCACGAATTTGGCTTGACACCGAATGGCGCTCAACGATGTTGATGCTGTTCGGCTCCAGCGGCTTGATTGCCGCCTTGCTGCTGGTGAAAGGGACTGAAACCGATGTTTTTCAAGCCTTGCGACTGACGCTGTTCAATGTGATTTCAATCGCATCGACCACAGGCTACTCAACTGTGGACTACACCCAGTGGCCCATCTTTGCCCCGATTTTGATGATCTTGCTGTCGGGACTGGCCACCAGCGCAGGTTCCACAGGCGCAGGGATCAAGATGGCTCGATTGCTGATTTTGCTCAAGCAAGCACGGCGCGAGATGAAGCGTCTGGTGCATCCCAAAGCGGTCATTCCGATCACCAACGGCGGCTCCGTGGTGGACAACGCCACCATTTTCTCGATCTTGGCATTCATGATGGTCTACGGCGCCACCACCGTGGCCCTGACCATGGCCTTGCTGCTGACCGACATGCGATTTGAGACCGCTTTGAGCGCTGTCATTGCCAGCGTGAACAACATGGGTCCAGGTTTGAATGAAATCGGACCCGTGGGTAACTATGCTGGTTTGAGCACAGCGCAACTCTGGATCTGCACCCTCGCCATGCTGTTGGGCCGCTTGGAGATGTTGTCGTTCTTGGTCTTGTTCACGCGGGGCTACTGGCGCAAGTGAACAGCACTGGCGCTTAAAAAGTACCAGGGTACAAGCCCCCGTCGGGCAGGATATTTTGGCCGTTGAGGTAGCCGCCTTGCACGCTGCACAAGAAGGCGCAAATCGCGCCGAACTCTTGGGGTGTGCCGAAGCGCTGGGCGGGGATTTGGGCTTGTTGGGCGGCGCGGATGTCCTCCAAAGCCTTGCCGGCTTTGGCCGCGGCGCTGGCGTGCGTGGTTTTGAGGCGATCGGTGTCGAACTTGCCCGGCAGCAGGTTGTTGAAGGTCACGCCCTTGGCGGCCAAGGGGCTGCGCGCCAAGCCGGCCACAAAACCGGTCAAACCGCTGCGCGCGCCGTTGGACAGGCCCAAGATGTCGATCGGCGCTTTGACCGCGCTGCTGGTGATGTTGATGACGCGACCAAAGCCGCGTTCGGCCATGCCGTCCACCGTGGCTTTGATGAGTTCGATCGGGGTGAGCATGTTGGCGTCGATGGCCGCGAGCCACGCGGCGCGGTCCCAAGTGCGGAAGTCGCCCGGTGGGGGGCCACCGGCATTGGTGACCACAATGTCAAAGGCTTGCCCCGGGCCACCGGGTACCGACCAAATGGCTTGACGACCGGCTTCGGTCGTGATGTCGGCGGCCACGGGCACGATGCGCACGGCGGGGTGTTGCTGCGCCAAGGCCTGCGCCGACGCTTGCAAGGCCTCGGCCCCGCGCGCCACCATGACCACGTTGACGCCCTCAGCGGCCAAGGCCGCTGCGCAGCCCCAACCCAAGCCTTTGCTAGCGCCACCGACCAGCGCCCATTTGCCTGCAATACCCAAATCCATACGAGTCTCCGAATGTGGTTATGCGCCCGTTGAACGGGCGCGGGTCACGAGGTACACACCGGTCACCACCAAAGCGGTGCCGGCCACGATCCAGCCATTGAACGGCTCGTCGAGCAGCCACACCCCCATGGCGATGGTCGACATGGGCCCAATCATGCCCGTTTGTGAAGCCAGCCCGGCGCCGATGCGCTCAATGGCCATCATCACCATGAGGACAGGCGCGAAGGTGCACAGCGTGGCGTTGAGCACCGACAGCCAGATGACCTCGGGGGCGACGATGGCGGCCGAGAGCGGGCGCAGCAAAACGAATTGCAGCAAACACAGCACACAGGCCACGGTGGTGGCCAAACCCACCAAGCGTAAGGAACCCAAGCGTTTGACCATCTCGCCGCTGTACACCAAATAGACGGCATAGCTGATGGCGCTGCCAAACACCAAGGCGGCACCGAGGGCGGCGTTGGGACCACTCAAATCGGCCTCATGGCCGAAGACCAGCAAAACCCCGGCGTAACTCACGGCCATGGCCAGCGCTTGCTTCGCGGTGATGCGCCGTTGGTACAACACCCAGCCCAGCACCAAAACAATCGTGGGGTTGAGGTAGAGGATGAGTCGCTCCAAGCTGGCGCTGATGTAGGCCAAGCCCCAAAAGTCCAGAAAGCTGGCCAAGTAATAACCGGTGAAGCCCAAGCCCAGAATCCCCAACCAGTCGCGCCGGCTCAAGGGCTCGGCACGGCGGCCGTGCTGGCGGTACGTGGCCCACCAGGCCAAGGCCAAGAACAGGGGCAGCGCGAACAGCATGCGGTACATGATGAGCGTGACCGCGTCCACGCCATGGCGGTAGGCCAGCTTGACAATGATCGCCTTGCCCGAAAAGGCGATCGAGCCGGCCGCGGCGAGCAGCAATCCCGAGAACAGGTACGGCGTGGGAGCGACGCTCATCGGTCGCGCACACAGCGAAAGCCGATGTAAATAACGGCGGTGTTGGCGGGTTTGCTTTGGTTGTGATCGTCGCGCATGGGGCCGCTGCCGTACCACCAAGAGCCACCACGGGTGCGCGGTTCACGCGCCGATCCGCTGTCCACCCACTCCCACACATTGCCCCCCATGTCGAACAGACCGTTGACGCCCGCGGCGGTGGTGCCCACGCGGGCATGGCCTTGGCCACGGCTGGTCTGGGCGTGTGGCACGGGCTTGACCGGCCCACAGTCGCCCAAACAATTGGCCCCGCGTGGGCTATTGCCGGTAGGATAGGGGTAGCGTTGCCCGCGCACAAAAGGAGCGGGAGGGTTGGCGCGCTGCTCCACGTAGGCGGCTTGGCCCCACTCGGCGTCGGTGGGCAAACGCTTGCCCGCCCAGCGGCAATAGGCCTGGGCTTCGGGCTGGGTAATGTGCACCGCGGGTTCGTCGTCGGCGCCGGGCGTGCCAAAGGGCGCGGCCCACGTCCAGCCACGGCGCTGCTCCCAACCAGCCTCGTAGGTTTGCCCGCCGCCGGCACGCTCGGCCTGTGTGACCGTGCCGGTGGCGCGCACGAAGGCGCGAAATTGGCCAATCGTGACCTCGGTGCGGTCGATGTGAAAACGTTCCAAGGCTTGCATATTCGGCTCGGCAGCCAGAGCCCAACCCAATTGGGCTGCAACACCCACGGACAGCAAACACCGAAAAATTCGCATCGTCACTCCAAAGGATTGAGCAAGCGATCGGCGTCCAACACACGGTAGATCCGACCGTGTTTGTCGACTGGATCGATCAGGCCTTCGCGCACAAAAGCGCTCAAGGTTCGGCTGACGGTCTCGAGCTTCAAGTCGAGCATGGCACCCATGTCTTCGCGCGAAAACAAGGTGACCACTGAGGTGTCAAAGCCCGAGCGCATTTTCAGGATCAGCCCCGCCACGCGCTGGCGGGCGTTGCCAAAGTTGAGTTCGGCCAACCAGTCGTCGGCCTCTTTGAGGCTTTGGTGCCACTTGCCCAACAAGCGCTGATGCAAACGAGGGGTCTCGCGGTTCAAGCGTTGAATGACTTGCAGCGGCAAACGGCAGACCTTGATGGGTGTGAGCGCCACCGCGTCGGAGTCGTAGGTCGGTGCCATCAAGGCTTCCAAACCCACTACGTCGCCCGATCGCAGCACGCGCACGATGCGCTGGCGGCCATCGGCGGTGTTACGCACCAGCTTGACCATGCCCGCACGCAAGGTGAATAGGGCCGTCGCGGCTTCACCTGTTTGGATCAGGGTTTGACCGCTGTCGTATTCCAAATCGTCGATGGGCGCGTGAATGAGCTCGAAATCCTCTTCCTTCAAATCGGCAAACAAAACCATGTCGCGGATGCCGCAGCTGCGGCAATCGGAAGTACCGCGCCAAGCGGTTTCGGTTTTGATCGGGATCATCATGGGCTCACAGGTTTGAAGATGCGCAACCACTTCACGGCGGGCAAACCCCAGCGCTCTTGAATGACCTCGGCACGCGCCAAGAGTTCCATGCGGGAAGGTCGGCTGGCACTGCGTTGGGCCAACACAATCGCGTTGCCTTCTCGGGTGGGTTTGAAGGCCCAAACCGCGTCGGCACCAAACGCCGCCACGATGCTCTCGACCGAGCGCTCGTAGCTCGCGTCGCGCCCGAACAGGTTGACCGTCATGCAACCCTCGTCGCTCAAAGCCGAGCGGCAGTCGGCATAGAACGAGGGGCTGTCGAGCACGGGTGCGGCGGCTTCGTGGTCGTACAGGTCCACTTGCAGGGCGTCGATGGTGCCGGTGTATTCGGTCCGGCGAATGGCTTCGGCCGCGTCGGCAATGACCACCTGCAAACGCGCGGTGTCGGCCGGCAATTTGAACCAGGTGCGGCACACGGCCAAGACCTGTGGATTGATTTCGATGGCGGTGGTGGCCATGCGCAATTTCTTGAAGCAAAACTTGGTGGCCGCTGCAGACCCCAAACCCAGCTGCATGGCGCGGCGTTGGGGCACGGTGTCGGGGGCCACGAAAAGCAGCCAGCCCATCATGCGCTGAACGTAGTCCAGTTCGATGTCAAACGGGGCGTCGAGCAGCATGGAGCCTTGGATCCACTCGGTACCCAGGTGCAGGAATCGGACCTCCGAGTCTTCGGAAATCGTCACCTCGGGCAAGGCGGTGGTGGCGGGTGTTTTGCGCTGGGCCATGAACGGTCTCTAAAACCCAATTATCAACCCACTGTCGCCCGCAACCCCTGTAGGCGGGGCAAGGCCTGCAGCGCATTGACCGTGGTTTGGCGCTGCACATCGGCCACCGGCAAACCGCGCAGCTCGGCCAAGACCGCACCGATGCGGGGCAATTGGCTCGGGCCATTGATGCCTTGGGTACGCCCCGCGGCGCGCTCGGCCGCCGTGACGTAGAGCCAATGGGGCGGGATGTCGGGGGCATCGGTTTCCAAAACCATCGCCGAGAGCGGTAAGGTTTGGGCCAAGTGGCGCAGACGGCGCGCCGCCTCGAAGGTCATCGCACCGCCAAAACCCAGCTTAAAGCCTCGGTCCACAAAGGCTTGGGCCTGCACATCGCTGCCGTTGAAGGCATGGGCAATACCGCCCATCACGGGGCATTGGCGCAAGCCTTTGAGCAGCCAGTCGGCGCTGCGGCGCACGTGCAGGATCACCGGCAAACCGTGGCGTTTGGCCAAACCCAGTTGGGCGCGGTAGAAGCGCCATTGGCGCTCGCGCATAACCTCGGTGCAGAGCTCGGGCACAAAAAAATCCAAGCCGATTTCTCCCACCGCCACCAAACGAGGGTCGTCGCGGTGGGCCACCAACGCCGCGTCCAAGGCATCCAAGTCAGCATCATCGGCTTGGGGCACGAACAAGGGGTGGATGCCCAAGGCGTAGGCGTCGCCCGCGCCATGGGCCAAGGTGCGGACGGCGTCAAAACCGGCCACGTTCACGGCAGGCAACACGCACAGGCCCACGCCTGCACCCCGCGCGCGTTGACGCTCGATGTGCACACCTCCATCCAAGCAACCCCACTCGGGCGCATCCAAATGACAGTGGGTGTCGATCCACACGTTCAGCGTCAAGCTGGGGACACGGCCTCGGTCAGGACCCCGGCGGTCAATCGCAACAGACGGTCGCAGCGCTGGGCCAGCGCTTCATCGTGCGTCACGACCACAAACGCTGTCCCCTGATCGCGGGCCAATTCCATCATCAAAGCAAACACCTGCGCAGCCGTGCTGCGGTCCAGGTTGCCGGTGGGTTCATCGGCCAGCACACAGGCCGGCTGCGTCACCAAGGCGCGCGCAATCGCCACGCGTTGGCGCTCGCCGCCCGAGAGTTCGGCGGGACGGTGGTGCAAGCGGTCGCCCAATCCCACGCGGCGCAGCATGGCTTCGGCACGCTCAGCCGCCTTGGCACGCGCTTGGCGGCGTATCCACAAAGGCATGGCCACGTTGTCGCGAGCGCTGAACTCGGGCAAGAGGTGGTGAAACTGATACACGAAACCCAAGTAGCGGTTGCGCCAATCGCCTTGGGCCGACGCGCTCAGATCGGCCAAGTTTTGGCCCTTGAGTTGCACCTGGCCGCTGCTGGGCGCGTCCAAGCCACCCAAGAGGTGCAACAAGGTGCTTTTGCCCGAGCCCGAAGCCCCCACAATCGCCAACGTCTGCCCCGCTTCGATGCGCAAATCCACACCTTGCAAAACGGTCACGTCCAAGCGGCCTTCGGTGAACCGTTTGGTCAAGCCGTGCGCTTGTAACACGGCGGCCTGTGAAAACTTACTCATAGCGCAGGGCCTCCGCGGGGTTGACGCGGCTGGCACGCCAGCTGGGGTAAATGGTGGCAACAAAGGCCAAGATCAGCGCGATCACGGTGATGGGCACGATATCGGCTTGTTGGGGATCGCTGGGCATGCGGTTGATGAGGTAGACCTCCTGCGGCAAAAAGCTCGCACCCAATAAGGACTCTAAGGCAGGCACCAGGGTATCGATGTTGAACGCCACGCCCAGTCCGAGCAAAAGGCCCAAGCCGGTACCGATCACGCCGACCATCGCGCCTTGCACCACAAAGATCGCCATGATGCTGCGCGGGCTGGCACCCAAGGTGCGGAGGATGGCGATGTCGGCGCTTTTGTCGGTGACCGTCATCACCAAGGTCGAGACCAGGTTGAACGCGGCCACCGCCACGATCAAGGTCAGGATGATGAACATCATCCGTTTTTCCAACTGCACGGCCGCGAACCAGGTGCGGTTCTGGCGCGTCCAGTCTCGCATGAACAGCCCCGCCGGCAAGGTGGGCGCCATCTCCAAGGCCACCTCCCGAGCGCGGTGCAAGTTTTCGATTTTGATGCGCACACCGGTCGGGCCTTCCAAGCGGAAGATTTTCATGACGTCTTCTTGGTGCAGCATCGCCAGTGACGAGTCGTACTCGAAGTGGCCAGAATCGAAGGTGCCCACGACCGTCATTTGGCGGATGCGCGGCAACACACCGGCTGGTGTGACTTGACCGCTGGGGGCGATCAGGGTGACCGGGTCGCCAGTGATGACGCCCAAGCTGCGCGCGAGCTCAGTCCCCAACACCACGCCAAACTCACCCGGCACCAAGCGGGTGAAGGTATCCGTCATGGTGGGGTTGATGAGGTCGGTCACCGAGGGCTCCAACACGGGGTCGATACCGCGCACCAACACGCCCTTCATGTCCTCGCCGCGCGCCAGCAAGGCTTGGGCCGATACGAACGGTGCCACGCCCACCACTTCGGGGTGTTGGCGTGCTGCGGCCAAGGTGGCCGGCAAATCGGGAATGCCCAAGCCATCGGGATCGAACACCTCAATGTGCGAGAGCACGCTGAGCATGCGGTCGCGCACCTCTTTCTGAAAACCGTTCATCACCGACAACACAATGATGAGCGCGGCCACGCCCAGCGCGATACCCACCATGGACACGCCCGAGATGAATGAGATGAAGCCGTTGCGGCGCGTGGAGCGGCCCGCGCGCGTGTAGCGCCAGCCCAGAATGAGTTCGTAAGGGGTTTGCATGGCTGTTTCCTGGCGCCATTGTGGCATCCCCGACAATGGCGGGATGATCCTGCCCTTTGCCAGCAGCCAAGACCCGGCTGCCCTCGATCGATTGCGTGTGCTGCAGCTGCCCCACCTCCAGGCCTTGCTCGGCCGTTTGCAGGCGCAAGCCCTGTCCACTCCGGCGCTGGACGAGGACAGTCCCCACCTGCCCCACGAGTGGGCCCTGGCCCATGCGCTGGGCTTGCAGCGCATCGACGCGGATGCCGCCACCGCCGGCTTGCCTTGGGCTGCTGCACACAGTGCACACCCCATCGAGGCACAAGCTTGGTTCACGCCTTGCCACTACCAAATCGGCATGGACCACGTGCGCCTGATCCCACCGGCCGACTTGACCCTGAGCGCCGAGCACTCACAAGCCCTGTGCCACGCCTTGGCCGAACTGTGCCGTGAAGACGGCCTGGAGCTTCAATGGCAGCGCGCCGACCGTTGGCTGGCGCGCGGCCCCGCGCTCAGCGGTGTGGCCAGCCTCAGCTTGGACCGGGTGAGCGGCCGCAGCATCGAAACCCAGCACCTGCACCAAAGCCCTGCCCTGAAACGCTTGCACAACGAAGCGCAAATGCTTTTCTACACACACCCTGCACACGACGAACGCATGGCCCAAGGCCTCTTGCCCATCAACGGCTTTTGGCTCAGCGCCGCCGGTGCCTGCGCGCATACCATCGACCCTGCGACTGGGCCACGCGTACTGGACGATTTGCGTCCCCCCGCCCTGCGCGGCGACTGGGCCGCTTGGGCACAAGCCTGGCACGACCTCGACGCACAGCTGGCCGAGGCTTTGACGCGTGTGTATGCGGGTGAGCCTCTGAGCCTGACTTTGTGCGGCGAGCGCCACAGCCAAACCTGGCACACCCCCACCCCCCAGCGATCGCCTTGGCGCGACCGTTGGCAAGCCTTGTGGCGCACCACACCCGACGTGCACACCGTTTTGAAAGCCTTGTAAGCCATGCACATCGTCACCCGCGACATCCCACCACGCGCTGCTTGGGCGCTCGAACAAAGCGGTATCCATCCCCTGCTGGCCAGGCTGTTTGCCGCGCGCGGCATCGCCCACGCCGATGAGCTTGACACTGCGCTCACACGCTTGCTGCCGCCCGACACCCTGCTCGGCTGCCCAGCCGCCGCCGTGCAATTGGCCAATGCCATGCAGGCCGGTCAGCGCCTGTGCATCGTGGCCGACTACGACTGCGACGGCGCCACCGCGTGTGCCGTGGGCGTGCGCGGCCTGCGCATGCTGGGCGCGCCCATGGGCTTTGACGCGGTGAGCTACCTGGTGCCCGACCGGGTGCAAGACGGCTACGGCCTAACCCGCAGCATCGCCGAGCGCGTCAAGGCCAGCGGTGCCGAACTGCTCATCACCGTAGACAACGGCATCGCCAGCGTCGACGGCGTGAAAGCCGCACGCGCTTTGGGTCTGGAGGTGCTCATCACCGACCACCACTTGCCCGCCAGTGTGAACGGTCAGATCACCCTGCCGCGCGACTGCGTCATCGTCAACCCCAACCAACCCGGCTGCGGCTTTGAGAGCAAGTCCATCGCGGGCGTGGGTGTGATGTTCTATGTCTTGTTGGCCTTGCGCGCTGAACTGCGCCAGCGGGGCGTGTTCACCGCCGCCAGCCAGCCCAAGATCGATGGGCTCTTGCCTTTGGTGGCCCTGGGCACGGTGTCCGACGTGGTCAAGCTCGACGCCAACAACCGCCGTTTGGTGGCCCAAGGCCTCAAGCGCGTACGCGCCGGGGCCATGCCGGTCGGCATGGCAGCCTTGCTGCAAGTCGCTGCACGCCAAGCCAGCACGGCCACCAGTTTTGACTTTGGCTTTGCACTGGGCCCACGCATCAACGCCGCTGGGCGTTTGTCCGACATGCGCTTGGGCATCGAGTGCCTGATCACCGACGACGCCCAACGCGCCGACGAACTCGCGCACACGCTCGACGGCATCAACCGCGAGCGCAAATCCATCGAAGGCGAGATGCGCGAACAGGCCTTGCAATTGGCCGAGGCCATGTTCGATGACGACGAGACACCACCGCCCGCCATGGTGGTGTTCGACCCGGACTTTCACGAGGGCGTGGTGGGCATCGTGGCCTCGCGTCTGAAAGAAAAACTGCACCGCCCGACCTTTGTGTTCGCACCCAGCGCGGCCGATGGCAAAGGCCACGAGCTCAAGGGCTCGGGCCGCTCCATCCCCGGGTTTCATTTGCGCGACGCGCTGGACTTGGTGGCCAAACGCCACCCCGGTGTGTTGCTGCGCTTCGGCGGCCACGCCATGGCCGCGGGCTGCACCATCGACGAAGACCAACTCGACACCTTCGAGCAAGCGCTACAGCAAGTGGCTCACGAATGGCTGGACGCCCACACCTTACAGCGCCGCCTCGAAGCCGACGGGCCGCTGGAGCCCCAATACCGCCGCCCTGAGGTGGTCGACACCTTGCACGAAGCCGTTTGGGGCCAAGGCTTTGCGCCACCCGTTTTCAGCGAAGAGGTCGAGGTGGTTTCGCAGCGCTTGGTCGGCGAAAAACACCTGGCCGTCAAACTCAAACACCGCGGCGAGCCCGTCGATGGCATTTGGTTTGGGCACACCGAACCCTTGCCCGCCCGCGTGACCCTGGCTTTTCGCTTGGACGCCGACGCTTGGCAAGGCCAACGACGCGTGCGCTTCCTGATCGAAGCCGCGCAGACCTGAAACAGCGGCCCTCCCCTGCCCGATAAAATCTCCTCCCATGACAAACCAACTCGACACCAAATCCCAAGCCTGGTCCGCGCTCTTTTCCGAGCCCATGAGCGAGTTGGTCAAGCGCTACACCGCCAGCGTCTTCTTCGACAAGCGCCTGTGGCAAGCCGACATTGCTGGCTCGCTGGCGCACGCCGACATGCTGGCCGCGCAGGGCATCATCAGCGCAGCAGACCTGGCCGACATCCAGCGCGGCATGGCCCAGATCACGCAGGAAATCGAGTCCGGCGCTTTTGAGTGGAAGCTGGACCTGGAAGACGTGCACCTGAACATCGAGGCGCGCCTGACGCAGCTGGTGGGCGACGCGGGCAAGCGCCTGCACACCGGCCGCAGCCGCAACGACCAGGTCGCCACCGACGTGCGCCTGTGGCTGCGCGGCGAGACCGACCTGATCATCGACCTGCTGGCCGACCTGCAACGCTCGCTGGTCGATGTGGCCGAAAAGAACGTGGAAGTGATCTTGCCCGGCTTTACCCACCTGCAAGTGGCGCAGCCGGTGAGCTTTGCGCACCACCTGTTGGCCTACGTGGAAATGTTTGCCCGCGACGCCGAGCGCTTTGCCGACGTGCGCCGCCGCACCAACCGCTTGCCGCTGGGTTCTGCCGCCTTAGCCGGCACCACCTACCCGCTGGACCGCGAACGTGTGGCCCGTACGCTGGGCATGGTCGACGAACACGGCCACCCACAGCTGAGCCAGAACATCCTGGACGGCGTGAGCGACCGCGACTTCGCGATTGAATTTACCGCCGCCGCGTCGCTGTGCATGGTGCACATCAGCCGCTTCTCGGAAGAGTTGATTTTGTGGATGAGCCAGAACTTCGGTTTTGTTCGCATCGCCGACCGTTTCACCACCGGCTCGTCGATCATGCCGCAGAAGAAAAACCCCGACGTGCCCGAACTGGCTCGCGGCAAGACCGGCCGTGTGGTCGGCCACCTGATGGGCCTGATCACCCTGATGAAGGGCCAACCCCTGGCCTACAACAAAGACAACCAAGAGGACAAAGAGCCGCTGTTCGACACGGTGGACACGCTCAAAGACACCCTGCGCATCTTCAGCGAAATGGTGGGCGGCCAGGTGAACCCCGCCACCGGCCAAAAAGAAGGCGGCATCACCGTCAACGCCGCGGCGATGGAAGCCGCCGTGAAAAAAGGCTACGCCACCGCCACCGATTTGGCCGACTATTTGGTGAAAAAAGGCCTGCCCTTCCGCGACGCGCACGAGGTTGTGGCGCACGCGGTCAAGATCGCGCAAGGCCTGGGCGTGGACCTGTCCGAGCTGCCGCTGGCGACCTTGCAACAATTCGACAACCGCATCGAAGCCGATGTGTTTGGGCCCTTGAGCCTGCAGGGCTCGTTGAACGCACGCAACACCTTGGGCGGCACCGCACCCGCCCAAGTGCGCTTGCAAATCGCTCGCCACCGCGCCCGTTTGGGCTGAAACAGGCGCAGCTCAATCGTCCTTGAGCACGTCCACCGAAAGCTTCACGATCTCATCGGCGATGTCCATCACCGAGGGATCGCTGACGATGACCTTGTCGTAGATCTTGTTGATTTGCAGCATCAAGGGTTTGGCCGCAGGCCCCGCGGTGCTCAGGTCCATGTGAATCTTGACCTTGAGGCGACGCACCTCTTGAAACCACTGCTCGTAGCGGTTGCGCTCTTCTTCGTTGCGCTGATTGCGGTAGCTCCACACCGCCATGACCGCCGCCAAATAAGCCGCAATCTCACCACGCACCTGATCGACCCAACCTTGGTGGCGTTCGACTTGGTGTTGCCCGGTGACGGTGGCGCGCCACTGCAAAAAAGCCCAAACGGCCGTGCCCACCAAGGCCAGCACCAGCAAACACAGGATCATCAACTGCATGCGGTCCAGGGACACATACAGACTCACGTCCATCGGGACGAATCGTTTTTCGGGCATTTCGGCTCTCCGGGTTCATCAAACACGATGAACACTATAGAGGCAAGCGCTCAATGGGTCATCAGACCCAAGTACTCCATCAAGGCCTCGACAGGGTCGTGATCGGTGTGGAAAAAACCTGGCAGGTTGTAGGTGTTGCGGTATTGCCGGCTGCTGAACGACAAGCTCCAGTCACCAAACAATCGTTGATCCACTGTTTGCCGATCGATCAGTTCCATCGAGTGGTGGCGCGTATCGGCCAAGAGCTTGTGCCACAAGGTCGAGAGGGCCACCGCAGGCCCCTCCACGCATTGCAAAAACACACCGTCTGCATAGGCCAACTGACCGGTGATTCCATCACGCAGGTTGGCGCGGCGGGCACAAGCAAGCAAATGGCACAGCTGCATATTGCCCAAAGGCTGGGCGGCCGTCGAACGGTAAATCAGGCGTTCAAGCATGGGCGAGGCAGACGCCGAGCGCCTGAAGCAAATGGAACAACGCCGCGGATCGTAAAAGCAAGAATTGAATCCGCCCTGACAAAGTTGTTCTGGACAATGCCCCTCAGCGTGGGGGATCGACGTCCTCGCCTTGCAGTCGCCGCCAAAGCCACGCCAAACCAGCCTCCACGTCCATGGTGCGTCGCTCTTGGCGGGCCACTGGCGGCGTTTGGCCGGGGGTCCATCTCGGGCCAATGTTGAAGGTGAAGACAAAATTGGGGTATTGGCCCATGCGCCAATCGCTGAGCCACAAGTCGCCGCTGTCGTCTTGGCGCAAGCTCACAAAACCATCGGCGAATCGCTGCAAACGCTGCACCTGCGGATGCGCCGCCTGTTTTTCCAAGAGGTCCGCTCCGCGCTCGAACGCATCGAAGCGCACCGGTCGCCCATCGTCCATAAGCGAATAAAAGCCCTCGTGCAAATGCTCGCCGTCGACCGCCACCACGCGCCATAACACGGTGTTGAAGGGCGCGGGGGTGGCGAACACCCGATCGGTGGACAGGCCTGCGGCGCGCAAGGATGTGTGGGCGTGCTGCAAGACGTGCTGCTGTGCCACCACGCTCCAAGCGATGTACCCACAGCTCCAAACCAAAGCCCAGGTGTTGGCGCGCCAACCCACCGGGCTGCTGCGCAGGGCCCAGACCACACCGACCATCAAGGGCAGGCTGTAGAGCGGATCGATGATGAACAAACTGCCCAAGCCCAAGGCCTCATCGGTGAAGGGCAAGAACAGCTGGGTGCCGTAAATCGTGAACCAATCTAAGATCGGGTGTGTCAACAAGGCCAAGCCAATGGCCAGCCACCAACGACGCCACAAAGCCGGCTCGCCACTGAGGCGCGCCACCAGCCAAGCCAGCGGCCCAGACGCCCAAGCCAACCAAAATAAAGCGTGCGTCTCCGCACGGTGCAACACCATGTTGAGCACCGGGTCGCCGTGGTCCAAGAGCACGTCGAGGTCGGGCAACAAACCCGCCACGCCGCCCCACAGCGCGGCTTTCCATGCGGCCGTGCGCCGGCCCATGACGGCCACGCCGATGGAGGCGCCCAAAGCGATTTGTGTCAACGAATCCATATCCTCAACCTCACACGAAGAACAATGCGATGGCACAGCCCAAAGCCACGACCCAGAACAGGGTGCGCAGGTTGGCGCGGTCGGCCAAGTAGGCGGCGATGTAGGCCACACGGGCCAAGACGAACACCACGGCCAACGTGTCGATGGTGCCGCTCGCCGCGCCATGGGCTTGAGCGATCAACACGCCGGCGATGAAGATGGGCAAAGCCTCAAAACTGTTCTGCTGCGCAGCATTGGCACGGGCTTGCCAGCCCTCCAAACGCGCCAACCACTGACGCGGGTTGTGGTTGTCAAAGCCCCCTTGTCGTCTCGGCACACCAAAACCCTTCCATTTGGCGATGCCCGCACACACGATGGGTAAGAGGCAAGCGATCAAGATGCACAGTTCGGCGATGGTCATGGTCAAGTCCTTCAAGGCAAAGCGTTAAGCGGTGACGATCCACCCTTCGAGGGGGTCGAAGTTGGGTAAACCATATTGGGGGTGGCCGGCCTCGTGTTGGGCTTGGGCCCAAGCGGCTTGCAACAGGCACAGCGTGGCGTCCAGCGCATCCCCGCTGGCGTCGTCGGCGAGCCGACCCATCAGGGCATTGCTGGCCACCAAGCGCAGGCCCAAGCGGGTTTGGCCGCGCTCCAAAGCGCCGATGAGTTCGCGCCGAGCCAATAGCCGATCGGGGGTGTGTTTGGCTTTGTCGTCGCTTTTGTAGCTGCGCGCGCCCAGGACCTCGCGGGCGAGCAAGCCGGGGTAGGCCTCCAGGGCCACGCGGCGGCGGTCGCCCTCGGCCAGTCCGGGCAGGTGCACACCAGCTTGGCGCAAGAGCGGCACCCCGGCGTGCAACATGTACGCCACCGGCGGGTTGACCCATTTCATCGACGGGCTGGAGCCCGCGGGGCCGTCGGTGGCGCGGTGGGCGAACTTCTGCCCCACCGGGCGCGCCGCGCAAAAGGCCACGAAGTGCTCTCGGATATCGGCACGCGACAAGGCGGCGTAATGGTCCATGCAGGCCGCCCAATCGGTGGGCCAAGCCAAGGTCTGCACGAGCTCACGCGGCAAGCCAAACGGCAGGTCAAAGCCCCCAACCCAATCGCCGTCTTGCGACAACCATTGCCCAAAGGCCTCGGGGGTTTCAAAGGTGAGCAAGGCTTGCAACTGCACACGCCCCGCATGCGCCTGGCCCGTGGCCAAGACGATGGGCTTGCGCCGCGTGGGGCGGCTGGTGAAATCGCAGCCGATCAGCGTCGGCACGGCTGGACTCAGGCGCGACCGATGATGGCCGCGGTGGCCATCAGCTCTTCGAGCAGCGCAAACGACACGCGACCAGAAACCGCATAAGGATCGAGCTCGGCGCTCTCGGAATATTTCAGCACGATCGAGGGGTTGAGCTTGTCCAAGCGCACTTGGCCCATGGTCCAACCACCAAAGCGGCGCTCTTCGATTTCTTCGTAGGCCAGCAAAACCACGTCTTGGTGACGTGGGTCTTTGACGATGTGGGTGTAGAGCTCGTTGACCTGCTTACGACCGCCTTCGAGCGCTTGCAAAAAGATACCGCCGCCGTAACACAACACACCGGTGATGCCGTTGTTGAGGTTGTGCGCTTTGGCGCTGTTGAGGATGGACTCGGTCGCCTCTTCGGAGTGGGCATTGACCGCACGGCTGACATACAACAAACGGACCAACATGGCTCAATCCTTCTTGGGAATCAGGGACAAAAATTCGCGACGCAGGTTCGGGTCTTTGAGGAAAGCCCCTCGCATGACCGAGTTGATCATCTTGCTGTCCATGTCTTTGACGCCACGCCAAGACATGCAGTAGTGGCTGGCCTCCATCACGATGGCCAAGCCGTCGGGTTGGGTCTTTTGCTGAATCAGGTCGGCGAGTTGAACCACCGCCTCTTCTTGGATTTGGGGGCGGCCCATGATCCATTCGGCCAAACGCGCGTACTTGGACAAGCCAATGACGTTGGTGCGCTCATTGGGCAAGATGCCGATCCAAATTTTGCCGATGACGGGACAAAAGTGGTGGCTGCAGGCGCTGCGCACGGTGATGGGGCCCACGATCATCAGCTCGTTGAGGTGCTCGGCGTTGGGGAATTCGGTGATGTTGGGCGCTTTGACATAACGGCCGTTGAACACCTCTTTGATGTACATCTTGGCCACGCGGCGCGCCGTGTCAGCGGTGTTGTGGTCGTGATCCAAGTCGATCACCAAGCTGTCGAGCACACCTTGCATCTTGCTGGCCACCTCATCGAGCAACTGGTCCAACTCACCGGGCTCAATGAAGTCGGCGATGTTGTCGTTGGAGTGAAAACGCCGGCGGCTGGCCAAGATGCGTTCGCGAATTTTGACCGATACGGGGGTGCCGTGATCGTCGTCGCTGGTGTTGGAAGCGGTCATATGGGGTACGGGTGTGTATGGGTTTTGGGCATCCTAACACCGACCACAATGGCCCCCCCAAGGATGGGGCATTGGTCGCTGGCCTCAGTATCGCCTTCCGGTCAGCCACAAAGCCCCTCGCATCAGCACCAATGCGATCCACTCACGCCACCGTTCTGAAAAGCTGCGCTGGGCGAATTGCTCCGCCCGCACCACCTGCCCCTCGTCGCGCATGGCTTGACAAAGACGCTGGTGCAACTGCTTCGCGAAGTCTTCGTCAAGCACTTGTACATTGGCCTCCCGTGCCAACAAAAGACTCAAGGGGTCCAAATTCGAGGAACCTACCGTGGCCCAAGGGCGGCCATGTTCGGGGTCGATCACAGCGACTTTGGCGTGCAAAAAACTGCGCTGGTATTCGTGAATCTCAATGCCCGCAGCGAGCAAACTGGCATAAACCGCCCGAGCAGCGTGGTATTGCATGAAGTATTCGTAACGCCCCTGTAACAACAACCGCACGTGCACACCGCGTGCGGCGGCCAGCGTCAAGGCCCGGCGCAAACGACGACCTGGCAAAAAATAGGCGTTGGCGATCACAATCTCGTGGCGCGCAGACGCAATGGCCTTCAGGTATGCACGCTCGATGTCACCGCGGTGGCTCAAGTTGTCACGCAACAGCAGTCCCGCCTTGGTGCCAGAGACGCTCAAGCGAGGCCCACGGTGGCGCTTCAACCAGCCCAACCAACGCGTGGCACGTAAGGCCGACCAGGCCTCGGGCAAATCGCGGCGACGCACTTGGGTGGCCGCTTCGGTGCGCCACCACAACTGGTTCATGGTCTCATGGATGTCCTGAACGACCGGGCCTTGAACGCGCACCGCAAAGTCCAAGCGGGGACGCTCCAATGCGCCATGGTTGGGGTCGTACCTATCGTCCAACACGTTGATGCCCCCACAAAAGGCCACGCGGTCATCGATGACGCAGAGCTTGCGGTGCAACCGCCGCCAACGACTGGGCACAAACCAGCCCCAAGTACCAAAGGGAGCGAACACACGCCACACCACTCCCGCGCGGGCCAAACGATCCCGCCACTCGCCAGGCAAGTCGCTCGTGCCTGCGCCGTCCACCAACAACCACACCCGCACACCACGCAAAGCGGCCCGCTCCAAGGCCTCGACCACCCACTGTCCAGTGTCTGTCACATCGAAAATGTAGGTTTCGAGTTGGACTTGTGTATGGGCGAGGTCCAAGTCGCGGATCAGTGCAGGGAACCAGGCTTGCGCCCCCTCCAGCAAGGTCAGGGTATGCCCACCTTGGACCGCTGTTGCCGATCTCACGATCATTCCTGCCAAGTGAAATCGGCCACCAAGGGCAAGTGGTCCGACATCTGGTGCCATATGCGCCCACGCGGTACCCAAGTCCCCACGGGCTTGAGACCGCGGGCATAGACATGGTCGAGTTGGGTCAACGGCAAACGGGCCGGGAAAGTGGGGGTTCGCGCTCCGTGCTCGTGCAAACCCATGCGGGCCATCATGAGGCTCAAGCGCCGACCCCAATCGTTGAAGTCACCGGCCACCAAGAGCGGGGATTGGGGATCAACCTCGCGGTCGATGTAGCGCCCGAGTTGCTCCACCTGCCGCACGCGGCTGGCCGGCACCAATCCCAAATGAACCACGATCACGTGCACACAAACGCCGGCGAGCTGCACCTCGGTATGCAAGAGGCCACGCTGCTCAAAACGGTGGTCGGACATGTCCTCGTGTCGGTGACCCAGCACGGGCCAGCGAGACAAGACGGCATTGCCGTGTTCTCCATGTCGGGTCACAGCATTGGTACGGTACACCGACTCATAACCTGGCGGCGCCAAAAAATCGGCCTGTGGCATTTCGGGCCAATGGGCGAAGCGGCGTTGCTCGCGCCGGTTGTGGTGACGGACCTCTTGCAGGCACACCACGTCCGCGTCGAGTTGCTCAACCGCATGACCCAAGTTGTGAATTTCCAAGCGTTTGGTCGGCCCCAAACCCTGCACCCCTTTGTGGATGTTGTAGGTCGCGATGCGCAACAAAGGGTGATCGGCACGGTTGGGGGTCATGCTTGCATTCTAGGCAGAGCGCACACGCACCAACAACAACGCCACCCGAAGGTGGCGTTGTTGCGCGACAAACACCTCATGCCCGAAGGCATGAAGACGTTCAGAAGCGATCGGCGTTCATGACCTTGGTCCAAGCGGCCACAAAGTCTGTCGCGAACTTTTCTTTGTTGTCGTCTTGGGCGTAGACCTCGGCGTAAGCGCGCAGGATCGAGTTCGAACCAAAGACCAGGTCGGCGCGGGTAGCGGTCCACTTGGTCTTGCCGGTCTTGCGCTCCACGATGTCGTACGAGTTTTTGCCGGTGGGCTTCCACTGGTAAGACATGTCTGTCAAATTGACGAAGAAGTCGTTCGTCAATGCACCCACACGGTCGGTGAACACGCCATGCTTTGAGCCACCATGGTTGGTGCCCAAGACGCGCATGCCGCCAATGAGGCAAGTCATCTCGTGAGCGGTCAAGCCCATGAGTTGTGCACGGTCCAAGAGCATTTCCTCGGGGCTGACGACGTAGTCTTTCTTGGTCCAGTTGCGGAAACCATCACTCAGAGGCTCGAGCACCGCGAAGGACTCGGCATCGGTCATCTCTTGGGTGGCGTCACCGCGGCCTGGGTTGAACGGCACAGGAACGTTCAAACCGGCGGCCTTGATAGCTTGCTCCAAGCCCACATTACCGGCCAAGACGATCACGTCGGCCACGCTGGCGCCGCTGTCTTTGGCGATGCCTTCCAAGACCTTCAAGACCTTGGACAGGCGGGCGGGTTCGTTGCCTTCCCAGTCCTTCTGAGGAGCCAAACGGATGCGCGCACCGTTGGCACCGCCGCGCAGGTCCGACTGGCGGAAGGTGCGGGCGCTGTCCCAAGCGGTGGACACCATCTCGCTGACGCTCAAGCCGCTGGCGGCGATCTTGGCCTTCACGGCGGCGACGTCGTAACCGGTTTTGCCCGCGGGGATGGGGTCTTGCCAGATCAGGTCTTCAGCAGGCACTTCGGGGCCGATGTAGCGAACCTTAGGGCCCATGTCGCGGTGGGTCAGTTTGAACCAAGCGCGAGCAAAGACTTTGGAGAAGTACTCGGGGTCTTTGTAGAAGCGCTCCGAGATCTTGCGGTACTCGGGGTCCACTTTCATGGCCATGTCCGCGTCGGTCATCATGGGCATGACCTTGATCGATGGGTCTTCCACATCAGAAGGCATGTCTTCGGGCTTGATGTTGATCGGACGCCACTGGTTGGCACCGGCGGGGCTCTTGGTGAGTTCCCACTCGTAGTTCAACAGCAAGTGGAAGTAGCCGTTGTCCCACTTCGTGGGGTTGGTGGTCCAAGCGCCTTCGATGCCGCTGGTCACGGTGTCGCGGCCCACGCCACGGCTGGTGTGGTTCATCCAACCAAAGCCTTGCTCGTGAATCTCGGCGCCTTCGGGGGCCGGGCCCAGGTTTTGGGCTTTGCCGTTGCCGTGGGCCTTACCGACGGTGTGGCCACCGGCGGTGAGTGCACAGGTCTCTTCGTCGTTCATGGCCATGCGGGCGAAGGTCAGGCGCACGTCTTGTGCGGTGCGCAGGGGATCGGGCTTGCCGTTGACGCCCTCGGGGTTCACGTAGATCAAACCCATTTGCACAGCGGCCAGCGGGTTCTCCAAGGTGTCGCGTTTGTCGCCGTCGTAGCGACTAGAGGCCAGCCACTCTTTTTCCGAGCCCCAGTACACATCCTCTTCGGGGTGCCAGATGTCTTCGCGACCAAAGGAGAAGCCGTAGGTCTTCAGACCCATGGACTCGTAAGCGACGTTACCGGCCAAGATGATCAGGTCGGCCCAGCTGATCTTGTTGCCGTATTTTTTCTTGATGGGCCACAGCAAACGACGGGCCTTGTCCAAGTTGCCGTTGTCGGGCCAAGAGTTCAAAGGAGCGAATCGGATGTTGCCCGCGCCTGCGCCACCGCGGCCGTCGGCCACACGGTAGGAGCCCGCCGAGTGCCAAGCCAAGCGGATCATCAGGCCGCCGTAGTGGCCCCAGTCGGCCGGCCACCAGTCTTGGCTGTCGGTCATCAGTTTGACCATGTCTTTTTTCAACGCCGCCACGTCGAGCTTTTTAACCTCTTCGCGGTAGTTAAAACCTTTGAGCGGGTTGGTCTTGGTGTCGTGCTGGTGCAGGATATTCAAGTTCAACGACTTGGGCCACCAGGCCATGTTGGAATTGCCAGAGGTGGTGTTGGCACCGTGCATGACGGGGCAACCACCGGTTGCGCTTTTCTTGCTGTCCATATCCCTTTTCCTTTGTGCTGGGGTTGAAAGAACAGCCAGTGTAGGAAGTTTTCAGCCGGTGTGCTCATGGGATTTTTAATCACCACGATAGCCTGCAAAACCTAGGGTTTACCCAGACCCGACATGAGATCAGATCAACAAAGTCAGCCCCAACCACAGCGCTGCGCCAGCTTTAAAACTCGAATGCGCTTGGTGGTGTCGCCAAACCGAAACCACCAAGAACACATTGAGGGGCAGCACGACCCAGTGAACCAGCATGGCCAATATCGGGTCAACGCGTTGGGCGTAAAGCATCAAGGTGATGAACAAAAACACCAAGTTCAACAGCGTCCCAAAACCCAGCATGTCGCGCCAAAAAAGCTGAGGCAACGGCAACTGACCGTGCCAGCGAAGCGCCCAGAATCCTTTCGACCCCAACAGCCTGCTCACAGCCAGAAGCCCCCAGCGTTGGGCACGTCTTGAGCCTGCGTGGTTTGGCTTGGGCAAGAGACAATCATGGAATGAAATTATAGGGAACCCAGGTCCTTCAAGACCTGCGGCTCAATCTCAGCCCACTCTTCATCGGTGAACAAACGCGATCGTGTGTGAAAGGCTTTGCCGGTGTTGCCCTCTAAAGAAAAGGTACCGCCGGAGCCTTCGATCACATCCAAAATGAGTTGGGTGCTCTTCCAATAGGCGTATTGCGACTGCCCGATGTAGAACGGCACACCGCCGAGTTCGCCGAGTTTGACGTCGTAAGGGCCGATCGTCAGGTCGGTGGGCAAATAGCAATTCGCTGCGCTGTTGTCGCAACAGCCGCCGCTTTGGTGAAACATCAGCTCGCCATACTGCGCTTTGAGTTCCTCGATGAAGGCCAGCGCTTCGGGTGTGGCCACCACTCGTTCAACCATGAAGGTCTCCTCGTTCTCAACGGTCATAAGGGTTGACGCTGCTTGTCAACCCATGGGGGCGGCCACCTCATGCTGGAGTACCAGCAATCGGTGTCCGCCCCCATGGGTCGCCCCGCCGGATTTGAGATTCGGCAGGGTTTGATCAACAGACTTTAAAAGAAGCCCAGCTTGCTCTCGCTGTAGCTGACCAAAAGGTTCTTGGTTTGTTGGTAGTGGTCGAGCATGACCTTGTGGGTTTCGCGGCCGATGCCAGACTCTTTGTAACCACCAAACGCAGCGTGTGCAGGGTAAGCGTGGTAGCAGTTGGTCCACACGCGACCGGCCTTGATGGCGCGGCCCATGCGGTAGGCGACGTTGCCGTTGCGGCTCCAAACGCCCGCACCCAAACCGTAGAGCGTGTCGTTGGCAATCGCCAAGGCTTCGGCTTCGTCCTTGAAAGTGGTCACGGCCAACACGGGGCCGAAGATCTCCTCTTGAAAGATGCGCATTTTGTTGTGGCCTTTGAACAAGGTGGGCTGCACGTAGTAGCCACCTTCCAAGTCGCCACCCAAATGGGCTTGTGCACCACCGGCCAACACCTCAGCGCCCTCTTGTTTGCCAAGGTCCAGGTAAGACAAGATCTTGGTCAGCTGCTCTTTGGACGCTTGTGCGCCCATCATGCTGTCGGTGTCGAGTGGGTTTTTGTGCTGGATGGCGGCCACGCGCTTCAAGACACGCTCCATGAACTTGTCGTAGATGCTTTCTTGGATCAAAGCGCGCGATGGACAGGTGCAGACCTCGCCTTGGTTGAATGCGAACAGCACCAAACCTTCAATCGCTTTGTCGAGAAAACCATCGTCCTTGTCCATGATGTCGGCGAAGAAGATGTTGGGCGACTTGCCACCCAGCTCCAATGTGGCGGGAATCAGGTTGTTGGCGGCGGCTTGTGCAATGACGCGGCCGGTGGAGGTCGAGCCGGTGAAAGCGATCTTGGCGATGCGCTTGCTGGTGGCCAAAGGCATGCCGGCTTCGCGGCCATAGCCGTTGACGATGTTGAGCACGCCGGGGGGCAGCAAGTCGGCGATCAACTCGGCCATGATCAGGATGGAAATGGGGGTGGACTCAGCGGGCTTGAGCACCACGCAGTTGCCCGCACCCAGCGCAGGCGCCAGTTTCCAAGCAGCCATCAGGATGGGGAAGTTCCAAGGGATGATCTGTCCGACCACGCCCAAAGGCTCGTGATAGTGGTACGCCACGGTGTTTTCGTCGAGGTCGGACAGCGCACCTTCTTGGGCACGCACGCAACCAGCGAAATAACGAAAATGGTCCACGGTCAGTGGGATGTCGGCGTTGAGCGTTTCGCGAATGGCTTTACCGTTGTCCACGGTTTCGGCGTAGGCCAACAGCTCCAAATTGGCTTCGATACGGTCGGCAATTTTGAGCAAGATGTTTGCGCGCTCGGTGGCTGATGTTTTTCCCCAGCCGTCTGCAGCGGCGTGGGCCGCATTCAACGCCAACTCGATGTCGGCGGCGTCGGAGCGTGCGGCTTGGGTATAAACCTTGCCACTGACGGGGGTGATCACGTCAAAGTATTGGCCTTTGACCGGGGCGACGAATTGGCCACCGATGAAGTTGTCATAACGGGGTTTGTACTGGATCTTGGCGCCTGCGGCGCCGGGAGCTGCGTAAATCATGGGGTCTCCTGATGCGATGAAATAAACATGAGCGGCGCACCGTGCGCTGCACCCGCTTCACTTTGCAAGAGCAGGGCCACTTCTTTGTATCGCTGGCATTTCCAAGGGTTTATCCGGAAATGCTGTCTTGGTGAAACGACGAATCACCGTCGATTCAAGGGTTAACCCCTGCCTGTTGGGTGGTGAGTGTCCGCCCGGTGTCAGTGACACCTGTCCCAATTTGAAACAGTTGTGACACGTCGAGCGTGTTTGAACCCCCAAAGAAAAAATGCCGCTCTAGACTGGACGAACACAACACGGTGAGACCACTCACCACCGGAGACACACCATGCACCACCACGTTATCCTGCCCGCGCCACAAGTTCGACAAGCCCGCTTACAGCTCGTCGAACAAGGCATTGCGCCAACACGCATCGACCGGCGCGTCGTGCAGTCGTGGCAGCGCAGCTTGGGGGCTGGGCTCTCACCGGTGGGTCGTATCGATTGCAGTGACAACCTCACGGGCAGTGCTTTGCAACGGTGCCGCGGTCTGAACCAGTCGCTCATCGGGCACTCCGAGCCGGTCATGGAATATTTGTTTGAACAGGTTCGGCACAGCCACAGCATGGTGATCTTGGCCGATGCGCAAGGCACCTTGATGCACACCTTGGGCGATCTCGACTTTTTAAGCAAAGCCGAACGTGTGGCCTTGCGTTTGGGGGCATCGTGGGCTGAAAGCCAGCGCGGCACCAACGCCATCGGCACGGCCCTGGCCGAAGCCCAGGCCATCGAAATTCATGGCTCAGAACATTACCTGGATCGCAACGGTTTTTTGACCTGTGCGGCCGCACCCATCGTGTCGGCGCGTGGCCAGCTCATGGGCATATTGGACATCTCGGGCGACCACCGCGCACGACACCCCCACACCCTGGGCTTGGTATCGACCGCTGCGCAAATGATTGAAAACAGTTTGGTCTTGAGCGAATGTCGTCAACACACCATCGTGAAGTTGCACCCCCGTGCCGCTGGCGTGGAATCGGTGGCCCAAGGCCTGCTGGCGTTCGACGAAGACGGCTGGCTGGTGGGCGGCAACCGAACAGGCTTGGCGTTCATGGATTTGCCCACGCTGCCAGCCACCCCAACGCACTGGAACGCGCTGTTCAGCGAATCGCTTCACATCTTATCGACCGCCGACCACTCGGGTCCAGCGCAACGCCATGTGCTGCACACCCACTTGGGCACTGCACTCTACGGACAAGGCCAACGGCCACAGGCGCAGCGGACACACCCAACACCCCAAACACCGTCAATCACAGGCGATGCCTTGTCGCGCTTGGATGCGGGCGACGTCACCTGCCGTCGTGCCGCGGACATGGCGCGCAAAGTCATGGACAAAGGGATTCCCTTGCTGATAGGGGGTGAATCGGGCGTGGGCAAAGATTGGTTTGCCCAAGCGGTGCACCAATGCAGCCAGCGCCGCGACCGCGCGTGGGTAGCGGTCAACTGTGCCGCCCTGCCCGAGTCGCTGATCGAGGCCGAGTTGTTTGGCTACGCGCCGGGCGCTTTCACAGGGGCCTTGCGCCAAGGATCGGTCGGTCGCATTCGCGAAGCCGACGGCGGTACCTTGTTCTTGGATGAAATCGGCGACATGCCCTTGTCAGCGCAAACGCGTTTGCTGCGCGTCTTGCAAGAACGCAGCGTCACCGCCGTGGGCAGCGGCCACAGCACGCCGGTCGACTTCAACCTGGTGTGTGCCAGCCATCAAGACCTCAAACAAGCCGTGGCCCAAGGCCGTTTCCGCCAAGACCTGTATTACCGTATCAACGGCCTGAGTTTGATCTTGCCACCTTTGCGCGAACGCACCGACTTCGTGGCCCTGTGCGAACGCTTGTTGCTGGAGGCGGCACCCCACACCCACGTGGCCATCGCGCCCGAATTGATGGAACACCTGCGCCGTTTTCAATGGCCAGGCAATTTGCGGCAGCTCAGCCACGTCTTGCGCTGCGCCTTGGCCTTGCTCGACGAGGGTGAGCACGTCATCGACTGGGCACACATGCCCGACGACATCACCCAAGAACTTCAAGCCAAGTCCGCGGTCCGCCAAGACACGCCACCACAAAACTGGGCTGACTTGTCGCACAAGGCCATCGACATGGCCTTGGAAAACACGCGCGGCAATGTGTCTGCCGCCGCACGCCAACTGGGCATCAGTCGCCAAACCCTGTACCGAAAACTCCATGACCGTGCTGCGCGTCCATGAACTGAGCCACGGCCCTATTCGGAACTTGAGCTTTGACTGGTGTGCGGGTTTGCACGCGGTGCTCGGTGATGAAGGCCGAGGCAAAACCACGCTGCTGCGCTTGCTCGCGGGCGATGTGGCGCCCACCGCGGGACAGGTGACCCGACCCCAAGGCGGTATGTTCTGGGTGGACCTGCAAGGCGCGGAACACGATGCGACCACCGTCCAAGCCTGTTGGGACCAGCTGCGTGCAGGCTACCCGCACTGGAACCCAGACCTGCTGCAAGAGTTGAGCGAAGCGCTCGACATGACCCAACACCTCGACAAACAACTCCGTATGTTGTCAGCCGGCAGCCGCCGCAAGGTGATGGTCGTTGCAGCCCTGGCATCAGGCGCCACCGTCACTTTGCTGGATCAGCCATTTGCGGCACTTGACCTGGGTTCCATTCGTGTCGTGGATGGGTTCTTGCATGAAGCGGCTGAGCACACGAGCCGCGCATGGATCGTGGCGGACTACACAGTCGCTCACCATTGGCCATTGGCGAGCGTGCTGGATTTAGATGAACCACGATGAAGAGCACGCATGAAAAAGGCCCCCGAGGGGGCCTTCTTGCTGGCACCGGAGTGCTACGGAGAGAATGCATCAAGCCTTGACCGCATCGGGGTTGCGCAAACGGATGTGCAACTCGCGCAACTGCTTCTCGTCCACCGGGCTGGGGGCTTGCGTGAGCAAACACTGAGCACGCTGGGTCTTGGGGAAAGCGATCACGTCGCGGATGGATTCGGCGCCGGTCATGAGCGTGACGATGCGGTCCAAACCGAAGGCCAAGCCGCCGTGGGGTGGCGCGCCGTATTGCAAAGCGTCGAGCAAGAAGCCGAATTTGAGCTGGGCTTCCTCGGGCGTGATCTTCAAAGCGTCAAACACTTTTTGCTGCACGTCGGCGCGGTGAATGCGCACGGAACCGCCGCCCATTTCCCAGCCGTTCAACACCATGTCGTAGCCCTTGGAGATGCACTTCTCGGGCGCGGTGACCATCCAGTCTTCGTGCCCATCTTTGGGGGCGGTGAAGGGGTGGTGTACCGCGGCCCAGCGGTCGTTCTCTTCGTCGTATTCGAACATCGGGAAGTCGACCACCCACATTGGGGCCCAACGGTCTTCGAACAAGCCGTTTTTCTTGCCGAACTCGCTGTGGCCGATCTTGATGCGCAGGGCGCCGATGGCGTCGTTGACGATCTTGGCCTTGTCGGCACCAAAGAAAATCAGATCGCCGTTTTGCGCGCCAGAGCGCTCCAGCACTGCCTTGAGTGCCGCATCGTGGATGTTTTTCACGATGGGCGACTGCAAACCATCACGACCTTTGGACAGGTCGTTGACGCGAATGTAGGCCAAGCCCTTGGCGCCATAAATCTTGACGAACTCGGTGTACGCGTCGATCTCGCCGCGGCTGATGCCGCCGCCCTCGACCGAACCGTTGGGCACACGCAGGGCCACCACGCGGCCGCCTTTCATGTTGGCCGCACCCGAGAACACCTTGAAGTCCACATCGCCCATGACGTCGGTGACTTCGGTGAACTGCAGTTTCACGCGCAAGTCGGGCTTGTCAGAGCCGTACAGGTGCATCGCATCTTGGTAGGTCATGACGGGGAACTCCCCGAGGTCCACACCGATGGTGTTTTGGAACACGCGCTTGATCATGCCCTGGAACATCTCGCGAATGTCTTCTTCGGTCAGGAAGGAAGTTTCGATATCGATCTGGGTGAATTCGGGCTGACGATCGGCGCGCAAGTCTTCGTCGCGGAAGCACTTGGTGATTTGGTAGTAACGGTCGTAGCCCGCCACCATCAACAACTGTTTGAACAATTGGGGCGACTGGGGCAGCGCAAAGAACTGACCATCGTGCACACGGCTGGGCACGAGGTAGTCGCGGGCACCTTCGGGCGTGCTCTTGGTGAGCATCGGTGTTTCGATGTCGACAAAGCCGTTTTCGTCCAAATACTTGCGCACCTCCATGGCCACCTTGTAGCGCAGCATAAGGTTGTTCTGCATGTAGGGGCGACGCAGGTCGAGCACGCGGTGCGTGAGGCGGGTTGTCTCTGACAGGTTGTCGTCGTCAATCTGGAAAGGAGGCGTGACCGACTCGTTCAAGACGATCAGCTCGTGGCACAACACCTCGATCTTGCCGCTCTTGAGACCGTCGTTGCTGGTGCCATCGGGACGCGCGCGCACCACACCTTTGATCTGAACGCAATATTCGTTGCGCACGTCTTCGGCCACTTTGAACATGTCGGGGCGATCGGGGTCGCACACCACCTGCACATAACCTTCGCGGTCGCGCAAGTCGATGAAGATGACACCGCCGTGGTCACGACGGCGGTTGACCCAGCCGCACAGGCTCACGGTTTGACCGGTCAGGGCTTCGGTCACAAGACCGCAATAGTGGGAGCGCATTGCCATAGGAAGGTTTCTTTCAACAGAAGGTACAAGCTCAAGGCGTTTGAGGAATGGGGGCGGCGTTGCGAGTACCGCCAGGGGCGATGACGCCCATGGAAACAATGTAGGTCAGCGCCTCGTCCACGCTCATGGCCAACTCCACGCAATCGGAGCGACGGACCATCACGAAGTAGCCACCTGTGGGGTTGGGTGTGGTGGGGACAAACACGCTGATGTATTCATCGTCGGGCTGGCCACCGGGCGATTGACGCAAGTGGTGCAACACACCACCCGCAGGCGTGCCGGTCAAAAAGCCGATGCTCCACATGCCCGGATGGGGCCACTGCACGAGCATGGCCTTGCGAAAGGCGTTGCCTTTTTCAGAAAAAACCGTGTCGGAGATTTGCTTGACGCCCGAATAGATTGAACGCACAACCGGTATGCGGTGCAAGAGACTGTGCCACCAATTCACCAAGCGGTTGCCGATGATGTTGGAAGCCAGGGCGCCAATCGACAACACGACCGCCAGCGCAAACAGCACACCCAGGCCAGGTATGTGCACCCCCAACAGGGCATCGGGTTGCCAATCGATCGGCAATACCTGCAAACTGGTGTCCAAGGTAGAAACCACCCAATCGAGCACCCACAGGGTGATGATGAGCGGCACCAAAACCAGCAAGCCTGACAACAGCCATTTGCGAAGAGCGGTCATGAAGGTCAGCTCGTTGCGGTCGGCGTACTGGGCGTCGCAGCAGGGGCAGTGTCGCCACCGCCCGAGGCACCACCACGAAAATCGGTGACGTACCAACCTGAGCCCTTGAGCTGGAAGCCCGCAGCGGTCAGGCGTTTTTTGAAGGTCGCTGCACCACAAGCCGGACAATCGGTCAGGGGGGCATCGGAGATTTTTTGCAACACGTCCTTGGCATGGCCGCAGGACTCGCACTGGTAAGCGTAGATAGGCATGTCGAGAACCTCAGGAAGGCGTTGAAAACCGCCCGCAACAACGCAGGCGGACCAAAACCCACCATTATAGGATTGGGTGAAGTGCCCGCAGGATCCAGACCGTGGCCATCCCACCCAAAGCGAAACCCAACACCACCAAAATGGCCGACTGCAACAACCGGTGGGTGCGTCGCTGCTCCAGCCTCAACTCGGCGAGTTCGCGCTGCACATCCGGCGCACGCTGCTGCAAATAACCCTGCAAAAGTCGAGGGAGCATGGGCAAGAGCTTGGCATACTGGGGTGCTTCGGCTTTGAGTTGGGCCCACAACTTGGCCGGTCCGACTTGCTGGTCCATCCAGCGCTCTAAGAAGGGCTTGGCGGTGCTCCACAAATCCAGCTCGGGATCCAACTGGCGTCCCAATCCCTCGATGTTGAGCAGGGTTTTTTGCAGTAAGACCAGCTGGGGCTGAATCTCAACGTTGAAGCGGCGAGAGGTCTGAAACAAGCGCATGAGCACCATACCCAAAGAAATCTCTTTCAGGGGCCGATCAAAATAAGGCTCACAGACAGCGCGAATAGCGCCTTCCAACTCATCCACACGGGTCGTGGCAGGCACCCAACCCGACTCGATGTGCAGCTCGGCCACGCGCTTGTAATCGCGGCGAAAAAAAGCCGTGAAATTCTGCGCCAGGTACTCTTTGTCGAACTCGGTGAGCGTACCCACGATGCCAAAATCCAAGGAGATGTAACGCCCAAAGGTGGCAGGCTCCAAGCTGACCTGGATGTTGCCTGGGTGCATGTCGGCGTGAAAGAACCCATCGCGAAACACCTGGGTGAAGAATATCGTCACACCGTCGCGAGCGAGTTTGGGGATGTCCACACCAGCTTGGCGCAAAGTGTCGACTTGGTTGATGGGTACGCCGTGCATGCGCTCCATGACCAAGACCTCGGTACGACAAAAGTCCCACAACATTTCGGGAATGAGCACCAAATCCAACTCGGCCATGTTGCGGCGCAACTGTGCGGCGCTGGAGGCCTCGCGCAACAAATCGAGTTCATCGTGCAGGTGTTTGTCGAACTCCGCCACCACCTCGCGCGGCTTCAAGCGCTTGCCGTCGGCCGAGAGCTTTTCCAACCAAGCCGCCATCGTGCGCATGAGACCCAAGTCTTTTTCGATGACCGGCAACATGTTGGGGCGCAACACCTTGATGGCCACCTCACGACCAGCGTGACGACCGGACCGAATGCTGGCGAAGTGGACTTGGGCGATGGACGCACTGGCCACAGGTTTTCGCTCAAAATCAACGAACACCTCATCAACCGGCATTCCCAATGCCCGCTCGATGATGGCCACAGCCACGGCGCTGTCAAACGGAGGCACACGGTCTTGCAAGTGCGCCAACTCGTCGGCGATATCGGTTGGCAACAAATCGCGCCGGGTGGACAGCACTTGACCGAACTTCACAAAAATCGGGCCCAGTCTCTCCAGCGCCTGACGCAAACGCTGGCCACGGGGCGCATCCAAACGCCGCCCAAGGGTCAAAACCCTGGTGAATCCACGCAAAAAGGGATGCCGGAAATTCGATAAAACCAGCTCATCCAGACCAAAACGAAAAACTATCCAGAGGATGAACAGGCCCCGAAACCAACGCATCAGGACACCCGCTCGGCGCTGGATTGAGGCATAAACCCTTTGACGGCTTGAACCGCACGCTGCGCCATGCTCACCAAACCACGGGCAGGAGCATCACCGATCCAGCGCGAGAGATCTTCTTCCACGTCCCACCGAACGTTCTCCGCAAGCCACGCGACCTCGGCAGCCAATTGCACGTCACCTCGGACGTCGATGGTTGGCTTGATCCCTTTGGCCACGGTGCTGACCAAATCCCAAGGGTCGGTTTGGGTGAGGGTCACGGTCAGATCGGGCTGGGCATCGGACGGTGCACGCTCCAACAAGCCCGCTGCCGTGGCCTGCAAACACAGGTTCACCCGGCCCCATTGCACCAGCAAAGGCTTGCCACGCTGGCGACGCAAACGGTCCATGGCCGCCGGCTCCTGCCCCAACACATGGTTGAGCAAGAGCACGATGCGGTTTTGTAACTCATCGATCAACCAAGCTGGAGGCTGTAAACCTTCGAGGGCCGTCAGCAAAGCCGATGGCGTGGGCAAAGATGGGGCAGGGCGCATACCGATCAGTTCAAGGCTTGTACGCCCGCCACCAACCAGCCGCCGGGGCCGGTTTTGGGTCGGGTGATGTTCCAAACCTCACGGAATGGGCTGGGGCCTGACGAGGCGTCTTCACGCGACAAACCGTTGTATTCCACGCTGGCCATGTAGACATCATCGAGCTCTTCGATACCCAACAAGCGTGCCTCTAGAGACAAGATCTCGGTCACGTTGGTTTGGCCTGGACTGGCTTGCTCACGATCGGCCAATTGGCTTTTGATTTCCGCCAGCATCTCGTCGGTCATCATCGCGCGCAAGCTGCTGATGTCACCACGGTCCCAGGCGGCTTGCAAGGTCATGAAGTTGTTCTTGGACGCGGCAATGAACCCATCCACATCAAAGCCTGCGGGAATGCCCCAGGTTTGCTGACCACCCAAAGCCGAACCGATCATGGAACCACCCGAAGCGTTGGCTGGCGTTGCACTGAAAGCGGTCTGGGTCGACTCCCAAGGACGGGCTGAAGCATCGTTGCCCACGTTTTTGCTATTGTAGTCACGCGGCGCCGAAGCAGCCCCTTGATAAGCCAGACCACCCGCTGCAGACTGACGGCTGCGCATCACCATGCGAATGACCATCCAAATGGCCACACCGGCGAGCAAGAGCAGGAGCACTTGGCCGAAACCCTCGCCAAAGCCCAAGCTAGACGCCAACCAAGCCAAGCCTAGGCCAGCAGCCAAACCGCCGAGCATGGCGCCCCAAGGACGGCTGGGTTGTGCGGCTGGTGCTGCGTTGGCTGGGCGGTTCGCTGCCGCGGGTTGACTGGCAGGCGTTGATGGTGCAGCGTTGTTGGTGGGCGGTGTTGCCTCTCGCTGGGTCACTTGATTGGACTGCTTACCGAACGACTTGCCGCCGCCCATGCGTTTGGCCCATGCATCCGCAGAGCCGACCACCATGGCACACACCAATACCATCGACAAGAGTTTCGTCATTTTCGTCTCCAAAAAGTCAAATGCCTATCAGACATTGTCGCTGAAACAAAGTTCAACATTTCACGCCCATGTGCAAGGCCACCACACCTGCCGTCAGGTTGTGCACATCCACATGGCCAAAGCCTGCGCTGCGCATCATCTCGCGCAGGGTCGCTTGGTCGGGGTGCATTCGGATGGATTCGGCCAAATAACGGTAACTCTCCGCATCATTGGCGACCCACTGCCCCAATTTCGGCAGGATGTTGAAGGAGTACCAGTCGTAGGCTTTTTCCAAGGGTTGCGCCACTTTGGAGAACTCCAGCACCAACAGCTTGCCACCAGGTTTGAGCACGCGGTGCATCTCGGACAAAGCTCGGTCCTTGTGGGTCATGTTGCGCAAGCCAAAAGCCACCGACACAAAATCGAAGGACGCATCGGCAAACGGCAGCTTTTCGGCGTCGCAAACCATGGACTCCAGCACCAAGCCTTCGTTCAAGATGCGGTTGCGGCCTTCGCGCAACATGGCCTCGTTGATATCGGTGTGCACCACGCGGCCTTGCGGCCCAACTTTGCGGGCGAAGGCGATCGACAAATCTCCAGTACCACCAGCGATATCCAAGGCGTGTTGGCCGGGCTGTGGGTTGGCCACAGCCATGGTGTAGCGCTTCCACCAGCGGTGCAAACCGCCCGACATGAGGTCGTTCATGACGTCGTACTTGGACGCCACCGAATCGAACACGCCGCGCACTTTTTGGGCTTTTTCGCGTTCATCGACGGTTTTGAATCCGAAGTGGGTGGAGGCCATGTGTTTGTCCTTTGTGATCAATGACTGGCGCACGAGCCGGCGCTGCGAACGGGCATGGGTTCATCGCGATCCCGACCCGCAGCGCGCAAACGGGCTTCGTAATCGGCCCACAGCTCGGGGGCCTTGGAGCCCAAAAAATACAAATAATCCCAGGAAAAAATCCCAGAGTCGTGCCCATCGCTGAAGGTGGGCTGCACCGCGTACAGGCCCACCGGCGCCAGCGCCACCACATCCACAGCTCGCTTGCCCGTTTGCAACACGGCCTGATCGGGTGAGTGACCCTGAACCTCGGCGGATGGCGAAAACACGCGCATCAGCTCAAAGGGGATACGGAAGACAGCACCGTCATTGAAAGCCACTTCCAATTCGCGCGACAGCCCATGCACTGTGACGGCGGTAGGGGTGGGGCTGTTTTTGTTCAATCCGGCCATACCGATCAAGCCCAATGGGCTTTGAAAGCTTGGTCGAGCACGCTCAACCGAACGGCCAATTCGGCCTGCTGGACATCGTCGATGGCACGCAACGGCGCCGCCCAAACCGGCGCGGGGAAGTGGCTATCCCAATCAAAACGGGCCATCACGTGCCAATGCACATGGGCCACCACATTACCCAAAGAGGCCAGGTTGACCTTGGTGGGAGCGAGGTGTTCGCGCATCAAGCGTTCGACTTGAGCCACCACATCCATACAGCGTCGGCGTTGCTCAAGATCCAAGTCCGTCCACTCAGCCAAATGGTCATTCCAAATGACACGGTAGGTCGCGGGAAAGGCCGGCGTGTCCAACGCGCGGACCAAGCGCCACTCGGCTTGGCGCACCAACACCACACCCCCCTCGTCTTGACACAGCGCACAGACCGTCACACCAAAACCCGTTCGATACCACCCTGGTTGGCTCGGGCCACGTACTCAGGCAACCAGTTCTCACCCAATATCTGTTTGGCCATTTCCACGACGATGTAGTCGGCTTCCAGCAGGCCGTTTTGCAAATCGCCCTCATAACGAGAGAGGCCTTGCAAACAGCTCGGGCAACTGGTCAGAATCTTCACGTCACCTTTGGCTTGACCCGTCATCTTGCGCAACGCGGCCTCGTCTTTTTGCAATTCAGCCTCTTTGCGGAAGCGCACTTGCGTCGAAATGTCGGGGCGGGTCACACCCAAGGTGCCCGACTCGCCGCAGCAGCGTTTGCTCTCAACCACGTTGCTGCCCACCAAGGCTTTGACGGTCTTCATGGGCTCTTGCTGTTTCATGGGGCTGTGGCAAGGGTCATGGTAGAGGTAGCCGCCTTGGCCCGCTGGCAAGGTGATGTTTTTATCCAGCAGGTATTCGTGGATGTCCACGATGCGGCAGCCGGGGAAAATATCCTCAAACTTATAACCTTGCAGCTGGTCAAAACAAGTGCCACAACTCACCACCACGGTTTTGATGTCCAGGTAGTTCAGGGTGTTGGCCACACGGTGAAACAACACCCGGTTGTCGGTGATGATTTTGTCGGCTTTGTCGAACTGACCCGAGCCTTTTTGGGGATAGCCGCAGCACAAATAGCCCGGTGGCAAAACGGTTTGCACGCCGGCATGCCACAGCATGGCTTGGGTGGCCAAGCCCACTTGGCTGAACAAACGCTCCGAACCACAGCCCGGGAAGTAAAACACCGCCTCGGTTTCGGGTGTGGTGGTTTGCGGATTGCGGATGATGGGCACGTAATCTTTGTCTTCGATGTCAAGCAAAGCACGTGCCGTCTTTTTGGGCAAGTTACCCGGCATCTTTTTGTTGATGAAGTGAATCACTTGCTCTTTGATCGGCGGGGTGCCCACCGACGCAGGCGGCGCACTGGTCTGCTTGCGGCCCACGGCCTTGAACAGGTCCACGGCCCAGCGCTGAGCGCGCATGCCCACACCCACCATCAAACTGCGCACCAATTTGATGGTTTCGGGATTGGTGGCGTTGAGCATGAGCATGGCCGCGGCATTGCCTGGCCTGAAACTCTTTTGTCCCATCTTGCGCAAAAGGTTGCGCATGTTCATCGATACATCGCCGAAGTCGATGTTGACGGGGCAAGGCGAGAGACATTTGTGACACACCGTGCAGTGATCGGCCACGTCTTCGAATTCTTGCCAATGCTGGATGCTGATGCCGCGGCGGGTTTGTTCTTCGTACAAGAAGGCTTCGACCAAGAGCGAAGTGGCCAAGATTTTGTTGCGAGGGCTGTAGAGCAAATTTGCGCGCGGCACGTGGGTGGCGCACACCGGTTTGCACTTGCCACAACGCAAGCAATCCTTGACGCTGGCAGCAATGTCGCCAATGTCACTCTGCTGCATGATGAGCGACTCGTGGCCCATCAAACCAAAGCTGGGGGTGTAAGCGTTGCTGAGGTCGGCGCTGCGCAAAGACGCATCGCGGTCAAACAGGTGCTGATGGCCTGCACCACGCAAGAGTTTGCCTTTGTTAAAGCGCCCCTCAGGGTCCACCTTGGCTTTGTAGTCTGCAAAGGGTTTGAGTTCTTCGTCGGTCAGGAACTCCAGCTTGGTGATGCCAATGCCGTGCTCACCCGAAATGACACCATCCAAGCTGCGCGCCAAGACCATGATGCGTGCCACCGCTTCGTGCGCGGTTTGCAACATTTCGTAGTCGTCGCTGTTGACGGGAATGTTGGTGTGAACGTTGCCATCACCGGCGTGCATGTGCAGGGCCACCCAGACGCGGCCTTTGAGCACCCGCTGATGAATGGCATTGCACTCAGCCAAGATGGGCTCAAACGCCACGCCACTGAAAATGTGTTGCAGCGGTTGGCGGATCTGGGTCTTCCAGCTTGAGCGCAGGGAGTGATCCTGCAACTGGGGAAACAAGCTTTCCACATTCTGCAACCAGCCAGACCACAAGGCGCGCACATCTCGAACCAGCGTGAGCGCTTGTTGCACGCGATCTTCCAACAATTCGGCGCTGGCGATGTCGTTGGCGTCATCGGCTTTGCCCAAAGGCAACTGACCTTTGACAAAAAACGCTTCCAACGCATCGCACAATTTGATCTTGTTGCGCAGGCTCAACTCAATGTTGATGCGCTCAATGCCCAAGGTGTACTCACCCATCCGGGGCAAAGGAATGACCACGTCCTCGTTGACCTTGAAAGCGTTGGTGTGTTTGCTGATGGCGGCGGTGCGCTTGCGGTCGAGCCAGAATTTTTTCCGCGCTTCTGGACTGATGGCGACAAAGCCTTCGCCGCTGCGGCCGTTGGCCAAACGAACCACTTCGCTGGTGGCACGGGCCACGGCGTCTTCGTCGTCACCCACGATATCGCCAATCAAGACCATTTTGGGCAGACCGCCATTGCCTTTTTTGCTCTTGGTGGTGTAGCCAACGGCCTTCAAATAACGATCGTCCAAGTGTTCCAAACCAGCGAGCAAAGTGCCTGTGCGGTTTTGCTCGGCGAACATGAATTCCTTGATGTCCACGATCGACGGCACACCGTCTTTGGGATTGCCAAAAAATTCCAAGCACACCGTGCGCACATGGGAGGGCATGCGGTGCACCACCCAGCGAGCGCTGGTGATCAGACCGTCGCAGCCTTCTTTTTGAATGCCAGGCAGGCCGCTCAAAAACTTGTCGGTCACATCCTTGCCCAAACCTTCTTTGCGGAAGGTTTTGCCGGGGATCACCAACTGCTCGGTGCGCAACGGCGTCTTGCCGTCAGCGGCAAAGTAGCGCAACTCGAACGTGGCCACCTCGGCATCGTGAATCTTGCCCAGGTTGTGGTCGGTGCGCATCACCTCCAGCCACTCCGCTTGTGGCGTGACCATTCGCCAACTCAACAGGTTATCCAAAGCGGTGCCCCAGAGCACCGCTTTTTTACCGCCCGCGTTCATGGCGATGTTGCCGCCCACGCACGACGCCTCTGCGCTGGTGGGGTCGACCGCGAACACAAAACCGGCCCGTTCGGCCGCATCGGCCACCCGCTGGGTCACCACACCCGCTTCGGTCCAGATGGTGGGCAAGGGCTTGTCGTGACCGGGGGCCTGCACGTGCTCGACCTCGGTCATGGCTTCGAGCTTTTCGGTGTTGATCACCACGCTCTTCCACGTCAACGGAATCGCACCACCCGTGTAACCCGTACCACCTCCGCGCGGGATGATGGTCAGTCCCAGCTCGACGCAGCCTTTGACCAACAAAGCCATTTCGGTTTCGGTGTCTGGGGTGAGGACCACAAACGGGTACTCCACGCGCCAATCGGTGGCATCGGTGACGTGGCTGACGCGGGACAGACCATCGAATTTGATGTTGTCGTGAGCGGTGAGCTTTCGCAAGACCTTCTGCGCTTGCTGACGCAAGCGAGCCATCTCCTCAAAGCCCGCAGCGAATCGCTCCACGGCCGCACGCGCGGCCACCAGCAACTCGCCCACCAAAGCATCGCGTGCGGCATCGGCGTCGGGTGTGCGGCGTTTTTGAACTTCACCCAAACGGTGACGCAGGGCTTCGACCAACTGCTGACGGCGCTTGGGCGTTTGCAGCAAATCGTCTTGCAAATAGGGGTTGCGTTGCACCACCCAGATGTCACCCAAGACCTCGTAGAGCATGCGCGCCGAGCGACCCGTGCGGCGCTCACCCCGCAAATTGTCCAGCAAAGACCACGCACGCTCACCCAACAAGCGCATCACGATTTCTCGATCGGAAAATGAGGTGTAGTTGTAGGGGATTTCGCGCAAACGCGGCGCATCCTCGGCTTGGGCCAACAACAAATTCAGGGGGGTCGAAGCGTTCATGGAGAGGATCGGTGTCCAGCAAACTTACTGGGACCGAAGATGGTAACGCAAGCGCCTGTCAGTCCCCTTGACAACACCAATAACCTTAATACCTTGGCGCAGGCAGGGCTATACTTTGAAGCATAGCTTGGGCCAACGCCCAAATGGAGCACCCGATGTTGCGAAAACTGCTGACTTTCAGCACCTTGGCTGGTGCATGCTTGGCCTCTCAGGCTGCCGATTTACGGCTCAACACCACGTTAAACCAGCCACAATTCAATGCTATGGTTGAGGACTTGGGCGCTTTGGTGAGCTACCGCGCACAAATCCCCACCGAAGCGTTGGGCACCACCGGCTTTGACATTGGCGTCTCTATGACCGTCTCAAGACTCCAACAGATGGATCTTTACCCGGATGCCGTTACAGGCTCCAGTAACAGTTTCTACACCGGCGCCGTTCATGTCCACAAAGGCTTGCCCTTGGGCTTTGACATCGGTGGTTTCCTCAGCCAAGGCTTGGACACCAACGTGCGCCACCGGGGATTTGAGCTCCGTTACGCCCTGATCGACGGCAGCACCACGACGCCCGCGGTTGGCCTGCGCGCCAGCACCACGAAATTGACCAATGTGGACAATTTGGACATTGACACGAAAGGTTTGGACATTTCCGTCTCCAAAGGTTTTGTCATGTTCACCCCTTACGCTGGCGCTGGCGTGGTGCGCGTCAGTGGCGAGACCTCGGGCTTGCGTTCGTCCACCACACTGAACAAATTTTTTGTGGGTGTGGGCATGAACCTGCTGGCCTTGAACGTGAACATTGAGTACGACAAAACCGGCGACGTGCCCTCTTACAGTGCCAAGCTTGGCCTGCGCTTCTGACCCTTTGTCGCCTTGGCCCTATCCTCGCTGGATCGCGCACCGTGGGGCAGGTGCTTTGGCCCCTGAGAACACCCTGTCCGCCTTTGAACGGGGCGCCGCCTTGGGTTTTTGCATGTTCGAGTTCGATGTCCGAGTCAGCGCGGACGGCGTGGTGTTTTTGCTCCACGACAGCACATTGGACAGAACCACCTCGGGTCACGGCCCCGCCGAATGTCGAACTTGGGCCGAGCTTCAATCCTTAGATGCAGGCGCTTGGCACAGTGCAGCCTATGTGGGTACGCACTTACCTTCTTTGAATGAGCTGTTGGACTTGGCCCAAGCCCAAGGCTGGCACCTCAACATCGAAATCAAATCACCCACACCACCGCAAAATGCCCAGACCTTGGGGCGATGCGTGGCCGACGTGCTGCAATCCCACCCCTATGGCCAACATCACTTGGTGAGCTCTTTCGATCCCCACGTACTGGCGGGTATTCAGCAGCAAGGCCCCCACCTGCGCCGCGCATTCTTGTTGGGCGAGTGGCGGGATGATGCGCTCGATCGAGTCCAGTCCTTGGGGTGCTGCGCCTTGGTCATGGCCCACCCTGCATGGACCGCCGAACGACTGCAGGCGGTTCGATCGGTACAAGCTTGGGCCCTGGCCTACACCGTGAACGACGAAATCGATGCCCAGCGTTTGTGGGCCATGGGCTTGGATGCCCTGATCACCGACCGGGTCGACCTGTTTTCACCCGAGGCCTGATTCCTTAGGCTTGGCGCAGCCAAGCGGCCAATCCACCTTGCCCGAACACCAAGGCCGCGTAGGTGACCATGCTGCCGTCTGCCCCCGTCAACGCCCAGCCAATGGCCAAAATCGCCAAGCCCATGCCAGCCAAGACGCGGTACTGCCGGCCAGCCGACCAGCCAGCGCGAACCCGTCCCCGTCGCAGCGCCAACCACAACACGCCCGCGACCACCAAAGCCGGGGCCGCAAAACCCAGCAGGTGAAAGAAAAATCCAAGGATGGTCATGCTCAATGGCCCGCACAGTGTGAAACGACCAAATTTTATAATCTGAGACATGACCGTCTGGGCCTTGGGGATCAACCACCACACCGCCCCCCTCGATTTGAGGGGGCGGTTTGCATTCGCCATCGACCAAGTTCCCCCGACCTTGTTGCGTTTGCGCCAGACCGTGGCCCAATCGCCCGAAGCCACGTTGTTGTCGACCTGCAACCGCACCGAACTCTACGGCGTCGGGGGTCCAGCAGCCATGGAAGACAGCTTGAACTGGTTGGCCGCCACCGGTGGGGTCAGCACCCAAGCCCTGCGCCAACACGCCTATCTCTTGCACGACGAAGCCGTGGCACGCCATGCTTTTCGGGTAGCCAGTGGCTTGGACAGCATGGTCTTGGGCGAGGCCCAAATTTTGGGTCAACTCAAAGATGCGGTGCGCGCCGCCGAAGACGCTGGCGCTTTGGGCAGCACCCTGCACCAGTTGTTTCAGCGCACCTTCGCTGTGGCCAAAGAGGTGCGAAGCTCCACAGAGATCGGTGCGCACTCCATCAGCATGACCGCGGCCGCTGTGCGCTTGGCGGGGCAGTTATTTGAAGACTTGCGCGACATCCGCGTGTTGTTTGTCGGCGCGGGTGAGATGATCGAACTGGCGGTGACGCACTTCGCGGCCAAAACCCCCAAAAGCATGGCCATCGCCAACCGCACTTTGGAGCGCGGCCAACAACTCGCCGAACGCTTTGGCGCCGAGGTGATCCGCTTGGCCGACGTGCCCGATCGCTTGCACGAATTCGACGCGGTCATCAGCTGCACCGCCAGCACCTTGCCCATCATCGGCTTGGGGGCGGTCGAGCGGGCCTTGAAGAAACGTCGCCATCGGCCCATGTTCATGGTCGACCTGGCCGTGCCGCGCGACATCGAAGCCGAGGTGCAATCGTTGGACGACGTCTACCTCTACACCGTCGACGACTTGGCCACCGTGGTGCAAACCGGCATGGAGCACCGCCAAGCTGCCGTGGCCCAAGCTGAGGTCATCATCGACGCGGGCGTGCAAAGCTTCATGCACTGGCTCGACCAGCGCAACCCCGAGCACGGCGTGGTGGGGGTGATCCAACAACTGCAAGAGCAAAGCGAACGCTGGCGCGAAGCCGAGTTGGCCCGTGCGCGCAAACGCTTGGCCAAAGGTGAGCCGGTTGAGGACGTTCTGCAAGCCCTCTCCAAAGGCCTGACCCAAAAAATGCTGCACGGTCCGCTGGCCGAACTGCACACCGGTGATGCGAACGACCGCGACGACAAGGTGCGCTGGATCTCGCGCCTGCTTTTGCGCGGTGGCCGCGACGCGGCCTGAACGTCTGCTCATGAAACCGTTTGTTCGAGAGACCCTGTTGCGCCAGCGCGTGCGCTTGCAAGAACTTGACGCGCTGCTGAGCGCTCCCGACGTGGTGCAAGACTTGGCCCGCTTTCGGCTGCTCAGCCGCGAGCACGCACAAACCCGTGAACGTGTCGAGGTTTTTGGTCGCTACGAACAGCGGCAAGCCGACCAACTCAGTGCGCAAGCCCTGCTGCTCGAACCCGACATGGCCGACATGGCTCGCGAAGAAATCGTGCAATGCGAGAGCGAACTGGAGCAGATCAACGCACACCTAGAGTGGCTGATTCTGCCGCGCGACCCCGACGATGAGCGCAACGCCTTCGTCGAAATTCGCGCCGGTACCGGCGGCGACGAATCGGCCTTGTTTGCAGGAGATCTGGCGCGCATGTACTCACGATACGCTGAGCGCCAAGGCTGGCAAGTCGAGGTGGTCAGCGAGTCACCATCCGAGCTCGGTGGCTACAAAGAAGTGGTCTTGCGGGTGGCCGGTCGCGGTTCCGACGATGCCGTCTATGGCCGTTTGCGATTCGAATCGGGCGGCCACCGAGTGCAACGTGTCCCCGCCACCGAAACGCAAGGTCGTATTCACACCAGTGCAGCCACCGTGGCGGTCATGCCTGAGGCCGACGAAACCCAGGCCATTGCCCTGAACCCGGCCGAGTTGCGCATCGACACCTTCCGCGCCAGCGGGGCGGGGGGGCAGCACATCAACAAAACCGATTCGGCTGTGCGTGTGACCCACCTGCCCACCGGTTTGACCGCCGAGTGCCAAGACGGCCGCTCACAGCACAGCAACAAAGCGCGGGCGCTGCAAGTGCTCGCCGCGCGCTTGAACGACAAAGAGCGCAGCGAACGGATGGCCACCGAAGCCGCCACACGCAAGGGTCTGATCGGCAGCGGCGACCGCAGCGACCGCATTCGCACCTACAACTTCGCACAAGGCCGCTTGACCGATCACCGCATCAACCTGACCCTCTACAAATTGCTGTCCGTCATGGAAGGCGATTTGGATGATGTGATCCATGCCCTGCAAGTGGCCAGTGGCGCGCAACGCCTGCAAGACCTGGAGCAACAGTTCCGTGGCTGATACCTTGGCCCAATGCTTGCTGACGGCTCAGGCTCAGGGTTTGGCGCGGGTGGATGCGCAACTGTTGTTGCTCTGGTCTCTCGGCCGCAACCCGCACGACCGCGCTTGGTTGATCGCGCACGACGATGAACCTTTACCCGAGTTGTCCACTGCACGTTGGCAAACGGCCTTACAGCGTCGTTTGAATGGCGAACCGGTGGCCTATATCTTGGGCGAGCAAGCGTTTTTTGGTTTGAACCTGCTGGTGGGCCCCGGCGTGCTCGTGCCTCGGCCCGACACCGAAACCTTGGTGCAATGGGCCCTGGATCTGGTGCCGAATCAAGCCGGTGTGCGTTGTTGGGACGTGGGTACGGGCAGTGGCGCCATCGCACTGGCATTGTGCCGCGAACGCCCGCAATGGTCGATCACGGCCAGTGACCTCAGTGCCGATGCCTTGCGTGTGGCGCAGACCAACGCCGAGCGTTTGGGCTTTCAACTGCGTTGGGCACAAGGGCCTTGGCTGGCCGCCGTGACGGGCGAGCGTTTTGAGCTCATCGTGAGCAACCCGCCCTACATCGCCGAGGGCGACCCCCACCTGAGCGCCTTGCGACACGAACCCCTCTCGGCCTTGACCGCCGGTACCGACGGCTTGGACGACCTGCGCACGCTCATCAGCCAAGCACCCGATCACCTCTGCGTCGGCGGTTGGCTCTTGCTCGAACACGGATACGACCAAGCCCCCGCCGTCAGGACCCTGCTGAGCCAAGCCGGATTCACCGAGGTCAACAGCCGCAAAGACCTTGCGGGCATCGAACGCTGCAGCGGCGGACAATGGCCCAAAGCGTCATAATCGCGCCCACTGCCCTTTAGCCGGCTCAAACGATTGATTTTGAAAGGACTTCCGCCATGAGCGACACACAACAACAGATCGACCAACTGGTCAAATCCAACGACATCGTGCTCTTTATGAAAGGCAGCGCCAGCTTCCCCATGTGCGGTTTCTCGGGTCGTGCCATCCAAATCTTGAAAGCCTGCGGTGTGGACCCCAAGACCGTCAAGACGGTCAACGTCTTGGAAGACGATGGCATCCGCCAAGGCATCAAGGACTACAGCAACTGGCCCACGATCCCCCAGCTCTACGTCAAGGGTGAGTTCATCGGCGGCTCGGACATCATGATGGAGATGTACGAGTCCGGCGAACTCCAACAGGTGATCAACGGCCAGGCTTGAGGGCCGCCGTCAGGTAAGGTACCACCTCGCCCAAAGCCAGCCGACGGGCTTCGGTGTCGCGGCGGTGCTGGTACTCCACCTGCCCCTCTTTGAGGGCGCGTTCGCCCACCGTGACGCGGTGGGGCACGCCGATGAGTTCCCAATCGGCGAACATGGCGCCCGGGCGTTCACCACGGTCGTCCAAAATCACATCGACCCCTGCATCGAGCAACGTTTGGTACAAGCGGTGGGCTTCGGTTTTCACGGCCTCGCTGCGGTCCATGTTGACGGGGCAAATCACCACCGTGAATGGAGCAATCGAATCGGGCCAAATGATGCCGCGCTCATCGTGGTTTTGCTCAATAGCCGCGGCCGGCAGTCGGGTGATGCCGATGCCGTAGCAGCCCATTTCCATGAACTGGGGTTTACCGTCTTCACCCAAGAAGGTGGCGTTCATGGCCTTGGAATACTTGGTACCCAAATAGAACACGTGGCCAATTTCAATCCCGCGTTCAATAGCGAGTACACCTTGGCCATCGGGTGAAGGATCACCGGCCACCACGTTGCGGATGTCGGCCACCAGGTCGGGCTCGGGCAAGTCTCGACCCCAGTTCACACCGGTCATGTGGAAATCGACATCGTTCGCGCCACAAATCCAGTTGGCCATCACGGCCACCTCGCGATCGGCCACCACCTTGAGCGGCTTTTTCAAGTTCACGGGGCCCAAGTAGCCTGGCTTGCAGCCGAAGTGTTCCTCAATTTCAGCGAGGGTGGCAAAACGGAACCCAGCCTCCATGCCGGGTAACTTGCCGACCTTGACCTCATTCATGTCATGGTCACCTCGTAACAACAGCAACCACACGGTGGACTTCTTCACCGATCCATCTTCGGCCAGCTCGTCGGTGGCCAGCACCAAAGACTTGACCGTGGTCGACAGCGACACCTGGAGCAGGGCTGCGACGTCTTCACAGGTGCTCTTACCCGGTGTGGGCGTTTTGGCCATGGCTTGGCTGGCCGCGCCGCGAGGAGTGGTCGGGGCCAAGGCCTCCGCTTTTTCGATGTTGGCCGCATAGGTGCTGTTGGGACAATAAACGATGGCGTCTTCACCCGTGGCCGCGATCACTTGAAATTCCTCGGACAAATCACCCCCGATGGCACCGCTATCGGCGGCTACAGCGCGGTAACGCAAACCGAAACGATCGAAAATCTTCCGATACGCTTGAGCCATGTTTTGGTAACTGACTTGGGCGCTGGCCTGGTCCTTGTCGAAGCTGTAAGCGTCCTTCATGATGAATTCGCGTCCGCGCATCAAGCCAAAACGTGGACGACGTTCGTCACGGAATTTGGTCTGGATCTGATACAGGTTTTTGGGCAGCTGCTTGTGGCTGCGAAATTCTTGGCGCGCCACATCAGTTACCACCTCTTCGCTGGTGGGCTGGACCACAAAGTCGCGACCGTGGCGATCTTGGATGCGCAGCAGCTCCGGACCCATCTTGTCAAAACGGCCAGTCTCTTGCCAAAGTTCGGCTGGCTGAACCACCGGCATGGTCATTTCGATGGCGCCAGCGCGGTTCATTTCCTCGCGAACGATGGCCTCGACCTTGCGAATCACCCGCAAACCCATGGGCATGTAGTTGTAGACCCCAGCGCCGAGCTTTTTGATCATGCCCGCTCGGGTCATCAGTTGGTGGCTCACCACCTCGGCATCGGCCGGGGCTTCACGGAGGGTGGAAATCAGGAATTGGGACGCTTTCATGCCGGAATCGATCAGTGTCATCGTGCCCATGACGCAAAAGCGAACAACCCATGCATAATGGACACAGTTTAAAAAATTTGAGGTTGATTATGCTTGACAGAGAAGGCTTTAGGCCCAATGTCGGCATCATTCTGCTCAACCAAAAAAACCAAGTGTTCTGGGGCAAACGCATCCGTTCCCACTCTTGGCAGTTCCCGCAGGGCGGCATCGACCGGGGCGAAACCCCCGAACAGGCGATGTACCGAGAGCTTCACGAAGAGGTCGGACTCAAACCCGAACACGTGAGCATCGTGGCCCGAACGCGGGATTGGTTGCGCTATGAGGTGCCGGATCGGTTCATCCGACGAGATGCCCGTGGCCATTACAAAGGCCAAAAACAAATTTGGTATTTGCTGCGCCTCGAGGCCCAAGACTGGCACCTGAATTTGCGCGCCACCAACCACCCCGAATTCGACGCTTGGCGTTGGAACGATTACTGGGTACCCTTGGATGTGGTGATCGAATTCAAACGCGGCGTCTACGAAATGGCGCTCACCGAATTGGCCCGTTTCCTGCCCCGCCAAGAACACCGCGCACCGTATCTGCGCCAACCGATGCGCGGTCACGGCTCGCGTCAAACACCGGCGGGCATGGAACTGCCCCCTGGGGCCACTTACGACCCCGATCCCTCGCAATCGCGGGCCGACCCGTCGGCCTCCGGCTGAGTCCAACTCAGGCCTTGGTGAGCACGAGGTTGTCGCGGTGGATCATTTCGGGTTCGCCCACGTAACCCAGCAAACGCTCAAAGTCGCTGGAGCCCTTGCGGCAAATCAGGCGCGCCTCCGTGCTGCCGTAATTGGCCAAGCCTCGAGCCACTTCTTGGCCATCGGGACCACACACGGCGATGACATCGCCACGTGAAAACTCGCCGTGCACCGCCGTCATGCCCACCGGCAAGAGGCTTTTGCCCTCCCCCACCAGTTTGGGCACCGCTCCAGCATCGACCCAGACCGAGCCGCGCATCTGCAAGTGGTCCGACATCCAACGTTTGCGCGCTTGACTCTTGGCGGTTTGCGCCACCAAACAGGTGCCGATGGCTTCACCCTCACACAGGCGCTCCAGCACGCGCGGCTCGCGGCCCCAAGCGATGACGGTCGAAGCCCCCGAACCGGCTGCTCGTTTGGCGGCCAGGATTTTGGTGATCATGCCGCCCTTGCCGATGCCCGAACCCGCGCCGCCTGCCATGGCCTCCAAGGTCGGATCACCCGCACGCGCTTCGTGAATGAAACGGGCATTGGGGTTTTTGCGTGGGTCTTCGCTGTACAGACCCGGCTGGTCGGTCAAGATGATGAGCACATCGGCCTCGACCAAATTGGCCACCAAAGCACCTAGGGTGTCGTTGTCACCGAATTTGATTTCGTCGTTGACCACCGTATCGTTTTCGTTGATCACCGGTACCACACCCAGGCTGAGCAAGGTCAGCAAGGTGGAGCGGGCGTTGAGGTAACGCTCCCGATCGGCCAAATCGGCGTGTGTGAGCAAGACCTGCGCACTGCCCACGCCACAAGCGCGCAATTTGGTCTCGTACATCTGCACCAAGCCCATTTGACCGACGGCCGCAGCGGCTTGGAGCTCGTGAATTTCTTTGGGGCGGGTGCTCCAGCCCAAGCGCTTCATACCCTCAGCCACCGCACCGCTGCTGACCATGATCAACTCTCGGTCTTGACGGACCAAAGCCGCCAATTGCTCACTCCACTGGGCGATGGCTTGCTCATCCAAGCCACGGCCCTCGTTGGTCACCAAACTGGAACCCACTTTGACGACGATGCGTTGGGCGTTTTTGACCACTGGAGTGTGAAGGACTTTGTGTTCAGCCATCGTGCAATTCGGTTCAGATTATTCGGGCTTGCCTTCGGCAAAACGGGGATCGACGATCACGGGCTGGGCCGCTTGGTGCACCGCCGCCAAATGTTGGTAGACGGTTTGCACCAAACGCTCACACCCTTCGCGGGTCAGGGCAGAAATCTCAAATACCGGACCTTTGTAACGCAGGCGCTTGACGATGTCTTTGACGAGAGCCTCACGCTCGTCGGCGGGGATCATGTCGAGCTTGTTGAGCACCAACCAACGGGGTTTCTCATACAAAGCCGGGTCGAATTTTTTCAACTCCAAAACAATCGCTTTGGCTTGCGCCACGGGATCGACGGCATCGTCAAATGGGGCGACGTCCACCAAATGCAAAAGCACGCGGGTGCGCTGCAGGTGGCGCAAAAACTGGTGGCCCAAGCCGGCGCCCTCCGAAGCGCCTTCGATCAGGCCAGGTACATCGGCCACCACAAAGCTTTTCTCTGGGCCCACACGCACCACACCCAAATTGGGGTGCAAAGTGGTGAAAGGATAGTCGGCAATCTTGGGGCGTGCGTTGGAAATGGCGGCAATCAAGGTGGACTTGCCGGCGTTGGGCATGCCCAGCAGACCCACATCGGCCAAGACCTTGAGTTCAAGCTTGAGCGAGCGTCGCTCACCGGGCCAACCCGGGGTTTTCTGACGGGGTGCGCGGTTGGTCGAACTTTTGTAGTGCATGTTGCCGAAGCCGCCATCGCCGCCCTTGGCCAACAGAATTTGCTCACCGGCTTGCAAGAGTTCGAACAAGACCTCGCCAGTCTCAGCATCGCTCACGATGGTGCCCACAGGCAGCTTCAAAACGATGTCATCGCCCTTGACACCGAACATGTCTGAGCCTTTGCCGTGTTCACCGCGCTGCGCCTCAAAGCGGCGGGTGTAACGAAAATCGACCAAGGTGTTGAGGCTATCGTCGACGACACCATACACGTGACCGCCCCGACCGCCATCACCGCCATCGGGGCCGCCGAATTCTTTGTATTTTTCGTGCCGGAAGGAAGCGCAGCCATTGCCCCCATCGCCCGCAGCGACTTCAATCGTGGCTTCGTCCACAAACTTCATGACACGCTTCCTCTGAAGAAAAACACAAAAGGCCCGCTGCGCGGGCCTTTTGCTTGAGAGCGGGATCGCTCAGCCGCCGCGCTGAACACCCCCGCAAAACAGGGGTGCAACGCCGTCGCCATCACACGGGGGTGATGCTGACGTATTGGCGGTTGAGTTCGCCTTTGACGGCGAAAGTGACATGCCCATCCACGGTAGCAAAAATCGTGTGATCTTTGCCTAAGCCCGTGTTGGCGCCGGGGTGAAACTTGGTGCCGCGCTGACGAACGATGATGGAGCCGGCGCTGACCAACTCACCACCAAACGCTTTCACACCGAGCATTTTGGGCTTGGAATCGCGCCCGTTTCGCGTTGAGCCGCCGCCTTTTTTCTGTGCCATGGTATTTAAACTCCTTAGCCTGCGATTGCAGCGATCTGCAACTCGGTGTAATTCTGACGATGACCTTGACGCTTCTGGTAGTGCTTGCGACGACGCATTTTAAAAATGCGAACCTTGTCGTGACGACCATGAGCCACCACGGTGGCTTTGACTGTTGCGCCGGACACCAGGGGCGTGCCAACCTTGAGTTCAGCGCCGTTTCCGACAGCCAACACTTGGTCAATCACGATTTCCTGGCCCACTTCCGCAGCAATCTGTTCTACTTTAATTTTTTCGCCAGCAGCAACACGATACTGTTTGCCACCGGTTTTTATGACCGCGTACATATGAACCTCTTGAAAAATTTCACGTGAATTTCAGCAGACCCCAAAGTCCGCTGAACTCGAAATTTTAGCATGGACCGCCCCTGCAGATCAAGCTTTCCTCCGGCTTGGCGCCCAAGCTTCCTATAATTCGGGGTAAACCCCTTGCGCAGGCCCGACTTTGATCACCCCCGATACCGCCCCCAACCCTTTGTCCCTCGTGCAAGACGACATGCGCTTGGTCGACGAAGTCATTGGCCAACGGCTGAATTCCGAGGTGCCACTGGTCAGCGAAGTGGCCCAGTACATCATCGCCGCCGGGGGCAAGCGCCTGCGTCCGGCCCTGTTGCTGCTGATCAGCGGCGCTTTGGGCAGCAATTCCCCCCGCCGCCACACCCTGGCCGCTGTGGTGGAATTCATACACACCGCCACGCTGCTGCACGACGATGTCGTGGACGAATCCACGCTTCGCCGCGGCCGCTCCACCGCCAACCAACAATTCGGTAACGCCGCCAGCGTACTGGTGGGCGATTTTCTGTATTCGCGCGCCTTCCAAATGATGGTCGATGTGGGAGAAATGCGGGTCATGGAGGTTCTCTCCGAGGCCACCAACGTCATCGCCGAAGGCGAAGTCTTGCAGCTGATGAACATGCACGACTCGTCTTTGGATGAGGCCACCTACATGCGTGTGATTCGATCCAAAACGGCAAAACTCTTTGAAGCCAGCGCCCGCTTAGCGCCCATCCTGGCGGGTAGCGACCCGGCCACCGAGACTGCTTGCGCCACCTACGGTCAAGCCCTCGGCTGCGCGTTTCAGATCATCGACGACGTGCTCGACTACGAGGGCGATGCACAGACTTTGGGCAAAAACTTGGGGGACGACTTGCGCGAAGGCAAAGTCACCCTACCCATCATCGGCGCTCTGCGTGTGGCGTCCGCAGCACAACAGGGCTTGATCCGCCAAGCCATTGAAGACGGTGACATGACGCATTTGGCTGATATCCAACGCATCATCGTGAGCACCGGTGCACTGGCAGCCGCACGAAAAACCGCTATGGCCGAAGCTCAACGGGCCATCGACGCCATCGCCGATTTGCCCACCAACCCTTACCAACAGGCCTTGATTCAACTGGCCATGGGCCTCCAAAACCGCACGGTTTGATGTTCACTGCTGCCGGTACTTGCGGCAGACTGGCACCAACCGCGTGATGCAATATCGAGCAACAAAGCCAGTGCTGCGCCCTCGCGTGCAAAGACAGCTGTGGCGGCCTAGAGTGGCGCTATGTCGCCCACCGAACAAGCCCTGGAGCAAGACCTGATATCGCATGGCGTATTAAACGATGATGCAGCCACGGTCATCGCTTCACACGCCGAGTCACAGGGCTGCACGTGGGTCAGCTCGGCTTTGGATCTTTCGGTGGTTCCCACTCGAGCCCTCGCCGATGCCTTGCACCGCACCTTGGGGCACCCCCAATGGCACAGCCCAGCCGACCCGCAAACACTCGAACTCGACCTGTGGTCTCCCACGTTCTGCTTGGAACACCGTTTGCTCGCCTGGCGGGACGGTGATGGCACTCACCACGTCGCGACAGCCGACACCACCGACATCGTGGTGATGACACAGGCTCAAGCCCAGGTGGACGCCCAGCTGCGTTGGTGGGTGGCGGCGCACGACGAACTCGAATCGGCCTTGCTGCATTGGCAACAGCGTTGGGAATGGCAACGGCCAGTCACTCCCAGCGAAGTGACACCCAACCATGAAAGGCGCTCATCCGACCGTGACGAGCGCGCCATCGAGGATGTGCCGGTGGTCAAACTGCTGCACGAGCTGATGAGCCAAGCACACCGCATGAGGGCGTCGGATTTGCACATCGAACCCTATGAGCGCCATGTGCGAGTACGTTGGCGCATCGATGGACACTTGCACGAAATGTGCACCGTGCCACTGTCGATGCGCGATGGACTGGCTTCCCGATTGAAGGTATTGGCTCGTTTGGATATCGCCGACAAACGATTGCCCCAAGATGGACGCGTTGAAATGCAGCTCAACGGCGAAACCGTCCATGGCCGCGTCAACAGCTTGCCCACCGTGTTCGGGGAAAAGCTGGTCGTGCGTTTGCTCCCCCACACCCCCGTCCACCGCCAATTGGACGAACTCGGCTTGGAGCCCAAAGAACACCAAGACCTGGCCCAAGCCTTATCGCGACCACAAGGCATGGTCTTGGTCACCGGTCCGACGGGGTCGGGCAAAACCGTGACGCTCTACGCTTGCTTGCAACGACTCAACCAAGCCCATGTGAACATCGCCACCGCCGAAGACCCATGCGAGATTCACGTCAGCGGCATCAACCAGCTGCAAGTGCACGAAAAAGCCGGTCTGACTTTTGCTACCGCGCTGAGGGCCTTTTTGCGCCAAGACCCCGACATCCTGATGGTTGGCGAAATCCGTGACATGGAGACGGCCGATGTCGCGATCAAAGCCGCGCAAACCGGCCACTTGGTGCTCTCCACCCTGCACACCAACGACGCGCCCGCCACCCTCACCCGCTTGCTCAACATGGGCGTGCCTGCCTACAACGTGGTGGCCAGCGTCAAGCTCGTGGTGGCTCAACGCCTGGTCCGTCGCTTGTGCCCCTATTGCAAAAGACCTGTTCACCTGAGTGCCGAACAACTCTTGACCGCAGGTGCTGATCCCCTCACTCTAGAAGCCCCGATCAAGGCGTTCGAGGCGGTGGGGTGTGTCCGTTGTCACCAGGGCTTTCAAGGTCGTCTGGGGCTGTACCAAACCATGCCCATGACTGACCACTTGGCATCGATCGTCCTTGGGCACAGCGCTGAGTTGACCCTACGACAAGCCGCGCTGGCTACGGGCATGCGCAGCTTGCGTGCTTTAGGCTTGCTGTGGGTCCAACGCGGACACACGACCTTGGGTGAAGTGTTGATGAACACCCCGGAGTGATTTGGTCATGTTCAAACCCACACGCTTCACTTGGTCGGCTCACGACTGGCAAGGGACACATCACCAAGGGGAACTGTTGGCCATCAGTTTCAAAGCTGCCCAGATGCAATTGCAACAAGCGGGTTGGTTGGGCATCGAACTTCGACGGGTGCGGCACCCTCTGCTGCTCGAGGGCCGTGGCCTAGGTTCCCGCGATATCACCGCATTGACCCGCCAATTGGCGACCCTGGTCAACGCCGACTTGCCGTTGCTCAGTGCCCTGAGCTTGATGAGCGAAACCGCAACGCCCAAGTCCATGCGGGATCTGCTCGAACAGCTGGTGCGCAACATCCGGGGTGGACGGTCCATGGCCCAAGCCTTGGCTGAACACCCGGACTTGTTCGATGCTTTGTACCGTCATGTGGTGGCTGCCGGTGAAAACTCTGGCCGCTTGGGACTGCTGCTGGAACGGTTAGCCGACCAACTCGAGCGACACGAGACCCTGCGCTCCCAACTGCGTTCGGCCTTGGTCTACCCCATGGCCGTGCTGCTCGTGGCGTGTGGGGTGATGACGATCATCCTTGTCTGGGTCGTACCCACTTTTGAAACTGTTTACGCCAGTTTTGGTGGCACTTTGCCTAGCCTAACCTTGGGGCTGCTGAGCATGAGCCGCGCCACGGTACACCACTGGCCTCTGATCGCAGTGGGACTGTTGCTGTTCATGGCTTTGGGAACGCGCCTGCGGCGTACGGCATGGGTCACCCACACTTGGGACCGCTGGAGTTTGCATTGGCCAGTGTTTGGTGAGCTGCGTCGGCGTGCATCCACAGCACGCTGGACACGCACCTTAAGTACCTTGCTCGATGCAGGCACCCCACTCAACCAAGCATTGGTTTCATCGGCAGGAACCTGTGGACACCACGACTTTGAACAAGCCAGTTTGGCCATGGCACGAGCGGTACAAGAAGGCCAATCCTTGACTGCCGCGATGAAACACAATGGTCTGTTTGCCCCATTGGTCATTCAACTCTGTGCCATGGGCGAAGCCAGCGGACAACTCAGTGCCACCCTGTCGCGAGCGGCCGGTTTAGAAGAGCGCGCCCTCGAGACCCAATTGCAAGGACTCTCAAGCCTGATCGAGCCTGTCATCATCTTGGTCCTGGGGGTGCTCATCGGCACCACTGTGCTGGCTTTGTATTGGCCAATTGTTGAATTGGGACAGGTGATTTGATGGACGTCTGGACCGAGGCCATGGTCGGGTGGGTGACCTTGTGCGGCGGATTGCTGGGGCCGGTGTTGGCCCGCTGGGTTCAACTGGCGCCCATCTGGATGCACCGACGCTGGGCAGACCCATCGCAGGACACTCCACCCATTCCAAATTGGTCATGGCCATGGACCGCATTCATGACCTTGAGCACCGCCGCGCTGTGGAGTGCTTGCGCCATGATCTGGTCTGGATCGGCGGCACTGTTGTGGTCGATCTTTGGCAGTGGCTTGTGGTTATTGGCCTGTATCGATGCCCGCAGTGGCTGGTTGCCCGACGTGTTCACCTTGGGCTTGTTGGGCTTGGGCTTGCTGGCGTCGATCACCCCGTTTCACAGCACCGATGGGTATGCAGCCGTTTGGGGTGCCCTCTGGGGCTATGGTCTTTTGGGAACGACGGCTTGGGGGTTCCGCACCCTCACCGGGCGCGATGGCTTGGGCGGTGGTGACCCCAAGTTGTTGGGCGCCATCGGGGCTTGGATGGGCTGGAGCGCTGTTGCCCCGGTATTGCTGGTGGCTAGCCTGATGGGCGCTTTGGTTGGCAGCCTCATGCAAGCTTCCGGACGCTGGTCTCCACACGCTCCCTTTGCCTTTGGCCCCTTCTTGGCGGTGGCCGCTCCCCTCGTGGGCCTTTGGGGAGGCAATCGATTTGGCGTATTCTTGCTGGGGTGAACACCAACCACCCTATTCGCGTAGGCCTGACCGGCGGTATTGGCAGCGGAAAATCCACTGTGGCGGGTTTGCTGCGCGACCAAGGCATTCCCGTGATCGACGCCGACGCCATTTCGCGCTCCGTCACGGCCGTGGGCGGCGCGGCCTTGCCAGCCATCCGCGAGCGGTTTGGGCCAAACAGCATCGATGTCTTGGGCGCCATGGACCGCACATACATTCGCAAGCGGGTCTTCCAAGACCCGAACGAGCGTCAAGCCTTGGAGGCGATCGTTCACCCTTGGATTCGGCAAACCATCCACGAACAAGCCCAAGCCTGTAATGCCCCTTGGGTGGTATTGGATTTGCCCTTGCTGTGCGAGTCACCCCAATGGCGAGAGCAGGTGCGCTGGGTTTGGGTTGTGGACTGCACAGAAAACACCCAGATTCAACGTGTGATGGCGCGCAGCGGTTGGTCACGCGAACAAGTCTTGGCCGTGATGGAACAACAATGCAGCCGATCAGAACGCCTGGCCATGGCCGACGCTGTGATTCACAACGAAGGCATCGATCTGGCCAAATTGGCCCAATCGGTTCAAACGGTCGTGGCTCAGTTCGGGCTATGATTGGGCTAGCGCCGCGCCACCCAAACCCCAGCCCACCCGTGATCCTGTACGAATACCCCTTCAACGAGCGTATCCGCACCTATCTCAAGCTTGAACACCTGTTTGAGCGGCTGGACATATTGCTCAAGCGCAACGATCCCATCGATCATCACCACGCGATCCAAACCATTTTTGAAGTCATGGATGTGGGCTCACGTTCGGACATGAAGTCCGATGTGCTCAAAGACATCGACCGCAACAAAGCACAACTCAACGCTTACCGTGGCAACCCTGCCATTTCAGAATCCCTGTTGGACGAGGCCATTGCGCGGCTCGATCACAGCTTCCAATTGCTCAACAACACGGCTGGAAAAACCGGACAGGGATTGCTCGACATCGATTGGCTCATGAGCTTGCGTGGCCGCATGAGCATCCCAGGTGGCACTTGTGAATTTGATTTGCCGGCCTACCACCACTGGCGCCACTTTGGACCTGAACAGCGCAAACAAGACCTGCGCCAATGGGCATCGACCATCACACCTTTGGGCGATGCAATAGCCGAACTCCTGCGCATGATGCGTGAGTCCGGAACCCCACAAAAAGTGGTCACCACCAACGGCTTTTTCAAGCAATCCCTGCCCTTGGGTCGTCCCTTTCAGCTCATGAGACTAAACATGCACCCCGACAGCGGATTGATTCCAGAAATCAGCGGCAATCGCATGTTGTTCACGGTACGCATGATGCGCCAGGTTGATGGCGACCGTTTGCAAGCCACCAACGAAGACACCGCTTTTGAATTGACCTTGTGCGCTTGAAGTGCAAAATGACCGAAGCCACTGAGCCTTTGATGCCCCGCACTGTGCGCTGTCCCGCCTGTGGCGGCCCCAGCCTTTACGCAGCCGATAACCCTCACCGTCCCTTCTGTGGCCAGCGCTGCAAGTCCATGGATTTCGGCGCTTGGGCCAGTGAGCAATTCGCTGTGCCCGAGACCTTGTCCAACCAAGACCCCAATTTCGAACGCAGCTGATTTCAGGCGCGCTCTTTGGCCAACCAAGCCAAGACGGGCACAGTACCGGGCAACACTGGCTCGACCTGCACCGGCAAGCTTTGCCAAGCAAAGGTTTGGCCTTCGCGCATGGTGGGCTCGCCCACCCAATCGGTGACAAGACAAAAATGCAAACGCACCAAGGCGTGCGGGTAATCGACTAGGCTGGTACGCCAGACCAGCGCAGCCCCAATGGTCACCCCAATTTCTTCCTCAAGTTCGCGGCGCAGAGCCGTTTCCACACTTTCACCGGCCTCGAGCTTGCCGCCTGGAAATTCCCAATACCCGGCATAGGCTTTGCCGGGTGGGCGCGTGGTGAGCAAGTATTCATTAGGACCACGACACAAAATGCCAACGGCCACCTCGACAACAGGCCGTTTCCTCTCACTGGCCCCACCACCGTCTACCACCAAGACCAACTCTGTCATGCGGTGGCCATCATCACAACACGGTGCGTGAGCCGATGTAATCACGCGCGAATTGGTGCGCCACACGGCCGCTGCGCGAGCCTCGTTCAAGGGCCCACACCAAGGCGGGCGCCCGTGCCGCTTCGACTTCTTGAGCATTCAAGCCCATGGCTTGCAGCCAAGCCCCCACGACCGTGAGGTACTCGTCTTGGCTGAAGGGGTAGAAACTGACCCACAAACCAAAACGCTCCGAGAGGGAAATTTTTTCTTCAACCGCTTCGCCAGGGTGCACCTCACCGTCTTCGGTGTGTGTGTAGGCCAGGTTTTCCTTGTGGTATTCGGGCAGCAGGTGGCGGCGGTTGCTGGTGGCGTAAATCAAGACATTGGGACTGGCGGCCGAGACCGAGCCGTCGAGCATGGACTTCAAGGCCTTGTAGCCCAATTCACCATCTTCAAAACTGAGGTCGTCACAAAACACAATGAAGCGCTCTGGGCGCGACGAAACCATGTCCACGATGTCGGGCAGGTTGACCAAGTCGGCTTTGTCGACCTCGATCAAACGCAAGCCTTGGTCGGCGTAAGCGTTCAAACACGCTTTGACCAAGGACGATTTGCCCGTGCCGCGCGCGCCGGTGAGCAAGACGTTGTTGGCGGGCCGGCCACGCACAAATTGCTCGGTGTTGCGTTGGATTTTTTCTTTTTGACCGTCGATCTCGTGCAGGTCATCCCATCGAATGTGGCTGACCTGGCGCACCGGCTCCAGCACCCCATGGGCTTGTCCACGTTGACGAAAACGAAAGGCTACCGAGGCGCTCCAATCGGGTTCGGCCAAGGGTTGGGGCAAGACGGCCTCCCAACGCGTGAGCACCGCCTCGATGCGGTCGATCAAACGGTCCCAAGGGCCTGCGGCGTTCATGATCGGTAGTCGGCGTTGATGGTGACGTAGTCGTGGCTGAAATCGCAGGTCCACACAGTTTGGGTGGCGGTGCCGCGACCCAAGCCGATGCGCACCGCGATCTCGGCTTCTTTCATCACGCGTTGGCCATCTTCCTCTCGGTAAGCAGGGTTGCGCCCCCCTTCTCGAACCACGTGCACATCGCCCAAGTGAAGTTCGATCAGGTTCGCGTCCAAATCGGCGATACCGGCGTAACCCACGGCGGCCAAAATGCGCCCCAGGTTCGGGTCGCTGGCAAAAAAGGCGGTTTTGACCAGGGGCGAATGCGCCACCGCGTAAGCCACCTTCAAACACTCGTCGTCGTTGCGGCCGCCTTCGACACGAACGGTGATGAACTTGGTCGCGCCCTCACCGTCGCGAACGATGGCATGGGCCAAATACTGTGCCACCTCGGTCATGGCGGCCAACAAGGCCTGCGCATCGGCGCTGTCCATGTCCGTGATCGTGGGGTTTGCCGCTTGCTGAGACGCGATGACCACGAAGCTGTCGTTCGTTGATGTGTCGCCGTCCACCGTGACGCGGTTGAAGGAGACGTCGGCTAGGCGTCGCGCCAAACCGTTCATCAATGCGGGGTCGATGCGCACATCGGTGGCCATGTAACCCAGCATGGTCGCCATGTTCGGGCGAATCATGCCGGCGCCTTTGGCGATGCCACTGATGTGCACGGTGTGGCCCGAGAGGTTGACGGCGCGGCTGTACACCTTGGGCGCGGTGTCGGTGGTCATGATGGCATGGGCCATGCTCATCCAACGTGCACCGGCTTGCGCTTCAGGCGATTGCGCTTGCGCGATGGCCGCTGGCAAACCCGCCAGCAAACGTTCCATGGGCAGCGGCTCCATGATCACGCCAGTGGAAAACGGCAACACCTGCTCTGCCCGGCAACCCAGGACTTGGGCCACGGCTTGGCAAGTGGCCCTGGCATCGGCCAAGCCAGGTGCACCAGTGCCCGCGTTGGCGTTACCGGTGTTGATCACGATGGCTCGCACATCCGAGCCGCTGGCCAAGTGCGTGCGACACACCTGCACGGGCGCCGCAGCGTAACGGTTTTGCGTGAAGACCGCACCAACCGCACAACCCGCATTGAGCAAGAAGACGCTCAAATCGTCGCGATTGGCTTTCCGAATGCCCGCTTGGGTGATGCCCATGCGAACGCCCGCAATGGGCAACAACTCGGCCACTTCGGGCACCTTGAGCAAGACGGGCATGGGGGCTCCTGAGGGGAAAGGGATCAGCTCAACTGGCCGTGGCAGTGCTTGTATTTTTTGCCACTGCCACATGGGCACGGGTCGTTGCGTCCCACGCGAGGGACGTCGGCCACGACGGTTTGCGGATCGACGAATTGCTGCACCTCACCCGTTTCGGTGGGAGCGGTGTAGGTCACGTTGCTGATGGACTCAGCGCGGTTCTCCAAAGCCGTAGCGGCTTCGGTCACCTGCTCAGGCGACTGCAAACGCACGGTCATCAGGATGCGTGTCACGTCGTTCTTGACACTGTCAAGCAACTGACCAAACAGAGCAAAAGCTTCACGTTTGTATTCTTGCTTGGGTTGCTTTTGTGCGTAGCCGCGCAAATGGATACCTTGGCGTAAATAGTCCAGCGCCGACAGGTGATCGCGCCAATGGGTATCGATGGTTTGCAGCAAGACCATGCGCTCAAACTGGGTGAAATTGGATTCACCGACCAACGCCACTTTGGCCTCGAACACCAACTTCGCTTTGGCGACCACACGCTCAACGATTTCTTCATCGTCAATGGCTTGAGACTCTTCCACCCACTGTGCGACTGGGGCCACCACCGACCACTCATCGGCCAACACCTGGGTCAAGCCGGCCATGTCCCATTGCTCTTCCACACTACCCTCAGGGATGTACTGACGAACCACATCGGTGAAGCAGCCATCACGCAACAAATCAATTTGCGCACGCAGTTCGGTTGCATCGATGATGTCGTTTCGCTGCTGGTAAATCACCTTGCGCTGATCGTTGGACACATCGTCGTATTCCAGCAATTGCTTGCGAATGTCAAAGTTGCGCGCCTCGACCTTGCGCTGGGCACTCTCGATGCTGCGCGTCACGATGCCCGCTTCGATGGCCTCACCCTCAGGCATTTTCAAGCGGTCCATGATGGCTCGCACCCGATCGCCAGCAAAAATTCGCATCAGCGAATCGTCCAAACTCAGGTAAAAGCGCGATGAGCCAGGGTCACCCTGACGGCCAGCACGGCCGCGCAACTGGTTGTCGATGCGGCGGGACTCGTGGCGTTCGGTGGCGATGATGCGCAAGCCCCCCAAAGCCTTCACCTTGTCGTGGTCGGCTTGCCATTGCTGGCGCAAGGCCTCGATTTTTTGCTGACGCTGGGACTCGCTCAACGATTCGTCGGCGGTCACAGCATCGATCATCTTCTCCAAGTTGCCACCCAACACGATGTCGGTGCCGCGACCGGCCATGTTGGTGGCGATGGTGATGCCACCGGGACGGCCTGCCTGGATGATGATGTCGGCCTCGCGCGCGTGTTGCTTGGCGTTGAGCACCTCGTGCGGCAAGCCTTCGGCCTTGAGCAAGTCAGCGATGATTTCCGAATTTTCAATCGACGAGGTTCCTACCAGCACAGGCTGCCCACGGCCATGGCACTCGCGGATGTCGGCGATCGCTGCAGCGTATTTTTCGCGCGTGGTTTTGTAAACGCGGTCGAGTTGGTCGTCCCGCTTGCTGGGTCGGTTGGGTGGTACCACCACCGTCTCCAAACCATAGATCTCTTGAAATTCGTAGGCCTCGGTATCGGCTGTACCCGTCATGCCCGCCAACTTACCGTACAAACGGAAATAGTTTTGGAAGGTGATCGAGGCCATCGTTTGGTTTTCGGGCTGGATGGTCACGCCTTCTTTGGCCTCTACCGCTTGATGCAAGCCATCACTCCAACGACGACCACTCATCAGACGACCAGTGAACTCATCCACGATGACGATCTCACCGCCTTGATTCACGTAGTGCTGGTCGCGGTGGTAGAGGTGGTGCGCACGCAAAGCCGTCACCAAGTGGTGCATCAAAGAAATGTTGGCCGGCTCGTACAAGGAGGCACCTTCGGCCAACAATCCGGCTTGAACCAACAACGCTTCTGCCTTCTCGTGGCCGGATTCGGTCAGGTGTACGGTGTGCGCTTTTTCATCGACGGTGAAATCACCGGCCTTGATGACGCCCTCGCCGGTCCGAGGATCGGCCTCGCCTTCTTGTCGCAGCAAATTCGGTACCAAGCGATTGATCGCCAAGTACATCGGAGTTTGGTCTTCGGCTTGACCACTGATGATCAGAGGCGTGCGGGCTTCATCGATCAAGATCGAATCCACCTCGTCCACGATGGCGTAATTCAATCCACGCTGCACACGGTCGGACGCGTCGTACACCATGTTGTCGCGCAGGTAATCAAAACCGTATTCGTTGTTGGTGCCGTAAGTGATATCGGCCAGGTAAGCCGCTTGTTTGTCCGCACGGCTCATTTGCGGCAAGTTGATGCCCACCGTCAAACCCAAAAAGTTGTAGAGCTTGGACATCCACTGCGCATCGCGTGTGGCCAAGTAATCGTTGACAGTCACCACGTGCACGCCACGGCCAGACAAGGCATTGAGGTACACGGCCAAGGTGGCCGTGAGCGTCTTGCCTTCACCAGTGCGCATTTCGGCCACCTTACCTTGGTGCAAGGCCAAACCCCCGAGCATTTGCACATCAAAGTGGCGCATTTTCATGACGCGCTTGCTGGCTTCGCGCACGACTGCGAAGGCTTCGGGCAGCAGCTGGTCCAAACTCTCACCATTGGCGATGCGCTGCTTGAAAAGAGCGGTTTGACCAGTCAACGCCTCATCGCTGAAGGACTCAAACTGTGATTCCAAGCTATTGATGCGCTGGACCGTCTTGCGGTAGGTTTTGATCAAGCGGTCGTTACGACTGCCGAAAATCGATGTCAAGAAATTGGTCATACAAAAGAGCGCATTCCGCTACCAAGCAGGGGCGTAGAGGCACCCCTCACAAGGGTCCAGACCTTGCATTCCAAAACCATTCTGGAACAAGCAAAAGTCCTTGCAGGACAAAAACGGGATTTTACTCGCCCAACAGCGCTCAAACTGGGCGGTTCAAGGCCTCAGCGGCTGCGACGAGAAGCGACCGCTTGCGCCTTGGCCAGGTCTTCGCCAGCCGCAAGGAATCGCTGTGGGTCTTGAGGCACGCCTGAAACCCACACCTCAAAATGCAAGTGCGGACCCGTAGAGCGCCCAGTAGAGCCAACCGCTGCGATCTCTTGACCACGTTTGACGATATCGCCTTTTTTCACGTACGTCTTTGATGCATGGGCGTAGCGCGTGATCAACCCATTGCCGTGATCAATTTCAACCATGTTGCCGTAGGCAGCGTGGTATTCCTGAACAATCACAACCCCACCCGCCGCCGCCAAAATGGGGGTTCCCACCTCTGCAGGGAAGTCCAAGCCTGTGTGCATGGCTTTTTCCCCGGTAAAAGGATCGATGCGGAAACCGAATCGCGAACCCACCATCACATCTTTCACCGGTTTTTCAGTGGGCTGCAATGCCGTCTGCATTTTTTGGTCAAACAGCCGCGTTTCTACAGCGGTCAGCCAGTCCATGCGCGTGCTACTCACCACCTCCAAACCATTGGCCACGGCCATGATTTCATCCAAGGTCATGGGCTGGCCTTGCACCAAGGACCCCCCCGCGCCATGAGGTTTTTTGAACTCTTCTGGATTGATGCCCGCCAAACCCGCCACACGCTCGCCCAAGGCATCGATTTGAACCATGCGGGCTTGCATTTCACCCAATTTGCGCGCCAAGGCATCCAAGTTTTCGCGCATGTACACGTCGTTGCCCGCATGGGCTTGGGGTGACACAACCTTAGACCAAGACTGGAACACCGGCCAACCGCGGCGCATGCCTTCGAGCAATACCCAGTTGTAAACGGCCACAGCGGATAAAACCATCACCAATGCCAACACAAAAGCCAAAGCCATCACACGCCATCCATTGATGTGCAAGGCACGCTGTTTGGCCATCCATGCGTCCGTGATAATGATGTGCATCTCAAATCCTTGTTTGGAATGTTCTGGTCATGTCCACAGCGCCCCGCTCTTCCACCGTCTTCAGCATGGAAGAGGCCGTTGGCGCGGCACCGGTCTTGACGCAACTGCGGGACCGATTGGCGCTGTCAGAACGGTGTTTGAGTATCGTGCTGCCCGTCATCCCCGTCACCTTGCGCTCCAACATCAAAGCTGGGCCCATCGAAAACGATCAATGGTGCTTGTTGGTGGGCAGCGCCGCCGCTTCGACCAAGTTGCGCCAGCTGTTACCGGCCATTCAAGCAACGTTATCGAACCACGGCATCAACATGACTGCGATTCGAATCAAAGTTCAAAGCCATTCGCGCTGAAATCACCATTGTGGTGCCGGTTGTCGGATTCGAACTGACGACCTACCGCTTACAAGGCGGGTGCTCTACCAACTGAGCTAAACCGGCGACTGGTGTATTTTACTTGACTCGGGTCAGCTTGCCGCGACCGGGTTTTCGCGGTGCTGATGATGGCGCAGGGGCATCGCCATCAACCGAGGCCAATGCACTCAAAACCGGCTCCGGGCGGGAAGCAGGAGGGGCCGCTGGTGCAGCTGATGCGGCCGCAGACAACACAGGGGGGGGGAACGCCATGCCTTGGCCATTTTCACGGGCATAAATGGCAGTGACATGGCTCACGGGAATGACAATCTCACGAGCCACCCCTCCAAAACGGGCTTTGAATTCAATGAACTCATTACCCAATTGCATGCCACTGGTGGCATCGAAACTGATGTTGAGGACAATCTCACCGTTTTTGACGTGATCCATGGGCACCCGCACCGAAGCATCGACCTGGACGGCCAAATAGGGTGAAAAGCCATTTTCCGTGCACCACTCGTACAAGGCCCGAATGAGGTATGGACGGGTGGATGGGATGTCTTGGCCTGCAGGTGTCATGTCGTCTGAACGATGTTACTTGCGCATCACTTTTTCGGAAGGGGTCAATGCCTCGATGTATGCCGAGCGCGAAAAAATGCGCTCTGCGTACTTCAACAAAGGTGCGGCATTCTTGCTCAACTCAATACCGTAGAAATCCAGGCGCCACAACAAAGGCGCGATGGCCACGTCGAGCATCGAGAAGTTGTCACCCAGCATGAACTTGTTTTTCAAGAACACGGGGGCCAACTGTGTCAATCGATCACGGATGTGAGCGCGGGCTTTTTCCAAAGCCTTCTCATTACCTTTGCTGCTGCGTGACTCTAAGACAGACACGTGGGTGAAAAGTTCCTTCTCAAAATTGAGCAAGAACAAACGCACACGGGCACGGTCCACGGGATCACCGGGCATCAATTGTGGGTGAGGAAAACGCTCATCGATGTACTCGTTGATGATGTTCGACTCGTACAGAATGAGGTCACGCTCGACCAAGATGGGCACCTGACCGTAAGGGTTCATCACACCAATGTCTTCTTGTTTGTTGAACAAGTCGACGTCACGGATTTCAAAATCCATGCCTTTTTCGAACAAAACGAATCGGCAGCGGTGCGAATAAGGGCAAGTGGTGCCCGAGTACAAAACCATCATATCGGTGTCTCCTTGATACAAAAACAATGGCTTGCTGGCGCCAGAACGACGCAGCAAGCCACTGTGAACTCAGCGGTCGCTCAGGGCAACCGTGCAATGATTACTTCACGTCTTTCCAGTAGGAGGCATTCAAACGCCATGCCACCACCATGAAAGCGGCCAAGAACAACATCACCCACACGCCAATGCGAACGCGGGTGTTTTGTGCGGGCTCTGCCATCCACTGAAGGTAAGCCACCAAATCGCCGATGTTTTGGTCGTATTCATTCGCACTCATCGTGCCGGGCTTGACAGTTTCCCAACCTTTGAAAACCAAGGTTTCGTGCCCATGGCTCATGACTTTTTCCATCACGGGCTTGCGCTCACCTTGCAACTCCCACAAGGGATTGGGCATACCCACGTTCGGGAATGCCAAGTTGTTCCAACCTGTGGGTTTGGTTTCGTCACGGTAATAAGAACGCAAGAAGGTGTAGAGGTAGTCAGGGCCTGAGTGACCACCAACAGCCGCACGAGAACGTGCAACCAAAGTCAAATCGGGTGGATTCGCACCAAACCACTCTTTGGCTTGACGGGGGTCGATCGCGGCCTTCATGGTGTCACCGATTTTGTCGGTAGTGAAGGTCAGGTTTTCAGCGATTTGCTTGTCGGTCAAACCGATGTCGCGCAGGCGGTTGTAGCGCATGAAGGCTGCCGAGTGGCAGTTCAAGCAGTAGTTAACGAAAAGCTTGGCACCGTTTTGCAGCGCCGCCATGTCGTTGGTGCGCTTAGGCGCTTTGTCCATGGGGATGCTGCTGCCGCCAGCGGCCATCGCGCCCGTCAGGCCCAAGGCCAAGGCAAAACCCAGAAGAATTTTTTTCATGTTCTTGACTTTCTGCTGTGACGGATCAGTGGGGCTTGAACGTGACGCGGTCGGGCACGGGCTTGAATTCGCCGATGCGGCTCCACCAAGGCATCAAGAGGAAGAAGCCGAAATAGAACAGGGTACCGACTTGGGAAACACGTTCGCCGATGGGCGATGGGGGCATCACACCCAAGTATCCCAAGATCAAGAAATTGACCACGAAGATGCCATACAACCACTTATTCCAATTCGGACGGTATCGAATCGACTTGACAGGGCTGTGATCCAGCCATGGCAGGAAGAACAGGATGATGACCGCGCCACCCATGGCGACAACGCCCCAGAACTTAGCGTCGATGGCCAACATCAAGGCAACCAGCACCACCGCACCACCCAACACCGCAGCCTTTAAAGCCTTGGTGAGTTGCAATTTCCACGCCGCCAAGATGGCGGCGCCCAAAACGATGGCCACCAGGGCGAACATCATTTCGGTGGTGATGGCACGCAGCATCGAATAGAAGGGCGTGAAATACCAAACGGGTGCAATGTGCAAAGGCGTCACCAAAGGATCGGCAGGAATGAAGTTGTTGAACTCCAAGAAGAAGCCACCGAACTCGGGCGCAAAAAACACAATCGCCGAGAAAACCAGCAAGAAACCAGTCACACCCAGGATGTCGTGCACCGAGTAGTAAGGATGGAAAGGAATCCCATCCAAAGGCTTGCCGTTCGCATCTTTGTGGGCTTTGATTTCCACACCATCGGGGTTATTGGATCCCACTTCGTGCAAAGCGATGATGTGTGCCACGACCAAGCCCAACAGGACCAAAGGCACAGCGATGACGTGGAAGGCAAAGAAACGGTTCAGGGTGGCATCGCCAACGACGAAGTCACCACGAATCAACAAAGCCAAGTCGGGACCGATGAAGGGAATGGCCGAGAACAGGTTCACGATCACTTGAGCACCCCAGTAGGACATCTGCCCCCAAGGCAGCAGGTAACCCATAAAGGCTTCGGCCATGAGCACCAAGAAAATGGCGCAACCAAACACCCACACCAGTTCGCGCGGCTTGCGGTAAGAACCATAGATCAGACCACGGTACATGTGCAGGTACACCACCACGAAGAAGGCGGAAGCACCCGTGGAGTGCATGTAACGAATCAACCAACCCCAAGGCACATCCCGCATGATGTATTCCACCGAGGCAAAGGCCAAGGCCGCATCAGGCTTGTAGTGCATGACCAAGAAAATACCGGTCACGATTTGGATGACCAGCACCAAGAGAGCCAGCGAGCCAAAGAAGTACCAGAAGTTGAAGTTCTTGGGTGCGTAGTACTCAGCCAAATGCTCGTTGTAGAGCTTGGAGAGCGGGAACCGGTTGTCTATCCAGTTCAGGGCCTTCTGCGCCATCGGCGCGTCGGGGGAAATTTCTTTGAATTCGGCCATGAAATACCTCAGTGGTCAGTCGACTGTGGACACAAGAAAACTGCAAATCAAGCGGGCTTTTCTTCGCCAATGAGCAGCTTGGTCTCGGACAAGTAATAGTGCGGAGGCACTTCCAAATTATCAGGAGCGGGCTTGTTTTTGAACACGCGACCAGCCAAATCAAAGGTTGAGCCGTGACAAGCACACAAGAAACCGCCCACCCAATCATCCGGCAAAGAAGGTTGTGGGCCGGGGGTCAATTTGTCCCCAGGGGAGCAACCCAAGTGGGTGCAAATGCCCACAGCCACCAGGAATTCCGGCTTGATGGAACGGTGACGGTTTTGAGCGTACTCAGGCGTTGGGTACGCCGTGCGAACCGAAGTGGGATCAGCTAACTGAGGATCCAGCTTCTCCAAAGCGGCGATTTGTTCTGGCGTGCGACGCATCACCCACACTGGCTTGCCACGCCATTCGACGACCGCCTTCTCACCCGGCTGGAGCAAGGAGACATCAAACTCAACGGCGGCACCAGCGGCTTTCGCTCGCTCGGAAGGCTGAAAACTGCTCACGAAGGGAACAGCGACAGCAGCTGCACCTGCACCGCCCATGGCGGCAGAAGTGATCAGCCAAGTACGGCGACTGTTGTTGACAGGCGCATTGGCGGTTGCTTCACTCATGGAAATCTTTCTATGACGGTTCAACACTAGGGTTCACCCTAAATTGTAAACGCTCCACCACATTCACCTCAACTTTTCCTGAGCAAGACGGTTGGCCTAGTTCAAAAACACACCCACCGCCACCCACTGGGCGAGCTTGGCACAATGGCGCTCATTTTTAAACTTATGAATTCAAATATATGGTCATATTGAATGAATTCAAAACTTTTGAACTCAAAATTGATGCCATCGATTTGGCTGCGGGTGTTCCGGTCTTGGCCTATGGCAACTTCATCACGGTGGCCTTGAATTTCATGATCTTGGCCGGCGTCATCTTTTTGATGGTGCGCCAAATCAACCGCCTCAAAACGGTCGAAGCCCCCACACCGGCGACTGTCCCAAAAGACATCGGCTTGCTACGTGAGATTCGCGACAGCCTGCGCCAACCAAGATAATCCTCAGCGAGCTGCGGTCCAAGCAGCGAGCAGGCTGTCGGCGCTGGCGCGACCGGTGCCGGCCAAATCAAAAGCCGTGCCATGGTCTGGACTGGTGCGCACAAAAGGCAAACCTATCGTGGTGTTGACGCCATGTTCCAAGCCCAAAAGCTTAACCGGAATCAGCCCTTGGTCGTGGTACATGGCCACAACGACATCAAACTCTCCCCGACGTGCCCGCATGAATACCGTGTCCGGTGCATGCGGGCCACTGACGTTCAAACCCTGTGCCTTCAAATCGTCCACAACCGGTTGAATGATGTCGATCTCTTCACGGCCAAACAAGCCACCTTCTCCGGCATGCGGGTTCAAGCCCGCCACGGCGATCCGAGGGGCAGGGCCACGCCGAAGAAAATGCTGGTGCGTTAGCTCGACGGTTTGTCGCAAACGCTGAGGTGTCAGGGCATTGATTGCTTCGCTCAACGACACGTGAATACTGACCAAGACGGTCTGCAATCCGGGGGCACTCAACATCATCCGCACGGGCAACTGCGCCACAGAAACCCCTTGGTGCTGAGCCGCCAAGGCTTGCAAGTACTCGGTGTGGCCAGGGTGCTCAATGCCAGCCAGCGCCAAGGCCTCCTTGTGAATGGGTGCTGTGACCACCGCAGAGGCTTTGCCCGCCAAAGCCGCTTGAGCAGCCCAACGGATGCAATCGGCAGCGGCCCGACCCGCCTCGGCCTGCACCCGACCCCAAGCCACTTGAACGGGGTCGCAAGCTTGGACGAAAGCCACTTGGTCGTCCTGCACATCGGCGGCGGCCGATGCGTCCTTAACCTGAACCCACTGCCAATCGGCCACCATGGGCTCGGTTTTGGCCACCAAAGCCTGTGCTTGGCGCAAGACCGCTGCATCGCCCACCACCACGCAAGGGCCTAGGGCACGGCGCTGCAACAACGCTTTGACGACGATCTCTGGTCCAATCCCGGCGGGATCGCCCATGGTCAGCAGCACGGGTGAAGCGCAACAAGTGTGGGTCATGCGGGGTTGTCGATTTCAATGAATTGGTGCTCGATGCCCAGCCGCTGTGCCATGGCCTCGCCCACCGCTTGGACGCCATAGCGTTCGCTGGCGTGATGTCCACAGGCGATGTAGGCCACACCCGTCTCTCGGGCATAGTGGGCTTGGGGCTCGGAGATTTCTCCCGTCACAAACACATCGGCCCCCGCAGCAATCGCGGCCTCAAAGTACGACTGCGCACCACCGGTACATAAAGCGACCCGTTGAATGGAGCGATCGGCATCGCCCACACACGTGATGCTCCGCTGAACCAAGCCTTGTACCCGCTGACCCCAATCCGCCAAAGTCATGGTGGGCACCGAGCCCATCCAGCCCAAAGACTGCTCACCAAACCGTCCCGCTGCCCCCGGTAAGACCGAGACACCCAAGCGTTGCGCCAACTGGGCGTTGTTACCCCACTCGGCGTGTGCGTCCAAGGGCAAGTGATACGCCAATAGGTTGATGTCGTGAGCCAATAAGCGCTGCAACCGCTCTTTCATCCATCCCGTCACGCGGCCGTCTTGCCCGCGCCAGAACAAGCCGTGGTGAACCAAGACCGCATCGGCTTGGGCATCGATGGCCGCGTCAATCAAGGCCAAGCTGGCGGTGACACCGGTGATCAAACGCGACACCGTGGTACGTCCTTCCACCTGCAGGCCGTTCGGACCGTAGTCTTTGAACAGCTGGGGCTGCAAAGCCACATCCAAGGCATGAAGCAATTCGGCTCGACCGACTGAGGGTTGGGTGGGCATGGTAGAACAGGGCTGGTCAATGGTGGCTTCATTTTGACAGCAACGGATGCGAGACAATGACACCATTGGTGCAGATCTCGATCTTGGACGAACTTGGCATGAAACGACTTTGGCTCTTGTTTTCGCAAACCGTGACGGTGCTGGTGGCAGTGGTGTTTGTGGTGGCCACACTCAAGCCCCAATGGCTCGACCGTCGTCCAACGTTTGCCTCTATCGTGCCCGTGTTCGAAGCCCCAAGCACGGGCTTGGGTGATGCCACGCCGGGTAGCCTGCGGGTGGCGGCCCGTTTGGCCGCTGCCGCCGTGGTGAGCATCAACACCAGCCAATCGGCCGCCAACAACCCTCACCTCGAAGACCCTTGGTTCCGCTTTTTCTACGGTGAACGGGGTTCGGCCCAACCCCAAACGGGACTGGGCTCGGGCGTGATCGTCAGCCCTGATGGCTACATCTTGACCAACAACCACGTCATTGAAGAAGCCGACGAGATCCAGGTGACCCTCAACGATGGCCGCACCACCGCAGCCCAAGTCATTGGAACCGACCCCGAAACCGACTTGGCCGTTCTGAAGATCAACTTCACCGACCTGCCTGCCATCACTTGGGGCAATTCGGAACAAATCGCCATCGGTGACGGGGTACTCGCCATTGGCAACCCCTTCGGCGTGGGACAGACCGTCACGAGCGGCATCATCAGCGCCTTGGGTCGCACGCAGCTGGGCATCAACACATTTGAGAATTTCATCCAAACCGACGCAGCCATCAACCCTGGCAACTCAGGCGGCGCCTTGGTGGATGTAAATGGCCATTTGGTTGGCATCAACACCGCCATTTATTCACGCTCGGGTGGCTCCATGGGCATTGGATTTGCTATTCCCACTTCCACCGCTAGGCAAGTGCTGGAGGCCATTGTCCGGGATGGCGAGGTGGTTCGTGGCTGGATTGGGGTGGAACCCCAAGACCTCACGGCCGAGCTCGCCGAGGGCTTTGGCCTGAAGCCACAAGCAGGAGTGATCATCACCGGGGTGTTGCAAAACAGCCCCGCCGCCAATGCCGGCCTTCGTCCCGGTGACGTGGTCACAGCAGTCGGTGGCCAAACCGTGACCAATGTGAGCGAATTGCTCAGTGCCGTGGCAGCCCTACCACCAGGCAAAGCCAGCACCTTGGGTGTGAACCGCAAAGAAGGTCGCTTGACCCTGAATGTGGTGCCAGGCCAGAGACAAGTTGAGCGAAGCAACAACCGCCAGCGCTGATCAGGCTTGCGGAGACTCGGCCGCCTCTTCGGTCACTGGCGGCTTGACAAACCAACGCGCGCCCCAAATGCCCATTTCGTACAACAAGCACATGGGAACCGCCAGCGCGAGCTGAGAGATCACGTCTGGCGGCGTCACCACAGCTGCGATGACAAACGCCAGCACAATGAAATAGCCGCGAAAGTCTTTGAGCTTTTGGATGCTCACCATGTTCAGGCGGACCAACAACATCACCACCACAGGCACCTGGAAGGCCAAGCCAAAAGCCAAGTACAAGGACAGGATCGCCTCCACATAAGACGCAATGTCAGGTGTGGCAGCCACGCTGTCGGGTGTGAAGCCTTGGATAAATCCAAACATCTTGTCGAGCACAAAAAACTGGACAAAGCCGATACCCACATAGGCCAGCAAGCTACCCAAGACAATCAAGGGAATGGCAAAACGCTTTTCATGGCTGTAGAGACCCGGCGACACGAAAGACCACAACTGGTACATCTGCCATGGCAAAGACAGCAAGAATGCGGCCATCAGCAACACCTTGAGGGGAACAAAAAAGGGTGTGAACACACCCACAGCGATGAGCTTGGCATCGGGTGGCATGTGCGCACGAATGGGCACAGCAATCAAGTCGATCAAGCCGCTGGGGCCTGGCCACAGGGCCAAGCCAATCATACAAACCACCAAGCCTGCCAAGCCATACACCAAGCGGTCGCGCAGCTCCATGAGATGCTGCACAAAAGGTTGTTCGGTGCCGGCGAGTTCGTCGTCGGTTTTAGGAGCGTCGGACATCAGTGCGAAGAGGTGGGACGTGGTCGGTAGCGGGCCACACGCGCAGCACCAGATTGGGCACTGGTGCGCACACCGGAGCGCACTTTGTACCAACGCGGCACAGCCGATTGTTTGGTACGCCAGTTTTTCTTTGGCGTCTTATAGACGGGGCGGCCCAGTTGGTTGAGCGCTGAAAAGCTGTCGTATTCGCGCTCGGATTGCTGCAAGCCCTCCGTGGCCTCAGACCACGACTTTTCAAAGTCTTCGGCCTGACCTTGAATGGACGACTGCACGTCTTGCGCCGCGTTTTGAACGGAGTCCCTCATTTTTTTGAGTTCTTCCAAATCCATAGAACGGTTGACTTCGGCCTTGACATCGGCCACGTAGCGTTGCGCCTTGCCGAGCATGGTCCCCAAGATACGGGCCACACGGGGCAGCTTCTCCGGGCCAATGACGACCAAGGCGACCGCACCAATCAAGGCGAGCTTGGATATACCCAAATCAATCATGGGGTGGTTACATCGGTTCGGCCGTTAACCAAAACAACGGCCAACACCATCAGCTCTTTTGCTTGGTTTCGACGTCGATGGCCGAGGTGTCTTTTTTGACTTCGGACTGTGTCAGGGGTGCAGCGGCCGCGTCGGCATCGCCGGATTTCATACCGTCCTTGAACCCCTTGACCGCGCCACCCAAGTCCGAACCGATATTTTTGAGTTTCTTGGTGCCGAACACCATGACGACGATCAACAAAACGATCAACCAATGCCAAATGGAAAAAGCGCCCATGGAAATCTCCTGATAATGTGATGATTCTAAGGGTGAACTGGGTTCAGCCTTTGTACCAAGGTCGAGGACCGCCCATAACGTGCATGTGCAGGTGATGGACTTCTTGGCCACCCTCGGCCCCCGTGTTCACCACGATGCGGAACCCCCCCTCGGGATAGGCCCCACAACCCTCTTGTGCAGCCAGTTTGGGAGCCAAAGTCATCATATGGGCCATCAGAGCAGCGTGCTCGGGCCCCACCTGGGCCATGGACGGTATGTGCGCTTTGGGGACAATCATGAAATGGATCGGCGCCCATGGATTGATGTCGTGAAACGCGTAGACAAGCTCATCCTCATGGACTTTTTTCGAGGGGATCTTCCCTGCGATGATTTTGCAAAACACGCATTGGGGATCGTGGGGATGGTCACTCATGACTGTTCCTTGCCTTCTTGGTGTTCACGTTCAACCGCCTTTCGCAAGGCTTTTTCTTCCAGGCCACTGAGGCCCTCGCGCCGGGCCAGTTCGTTGACCACATCAGCGGGCGTGAGGCCATAGTGCGCCAGCGCAATCATGCTGTGAAACCACAAATCGGCCACCTCGTAGACCAGCTTGGACGCATCCGCGCCGTGGTCCACGTCTTTGGCGGCCATCACGGTCTCGGTCGCCTCTTCGCCAATCTTCTTCAAAAATGCGTCAGGGCCTTTGTGCAGCAAGCGCGACACATAGCTTTTTTCGGGGTCGCCGCCATTGGCGGGTTTGCGGTTTTCAATCACAGCGGCCAAACGGGCCAAGGTATCGTTGGTGCTCATGGGGTTCACTTGTAAATCGACTCGGGGTCTTTGAGCACAGGCTCACACGCATGCCAGCCGTCGGCTTCTAGGCGCTGGTAAAAACAGCTGTGCCGGCCTGTATGGCAAGCGATGCCCGGCTCGTGACCGAGCTGGGTGACTCTGAGCAGCACCACGTCGTTGTCGCAGTCCAGGCGGATGTCGTGCACAGTTTGCACATGGCCCGACTCCTCGCCCTTGAACCACAGCTTGCCCCGTGAGCGACTGAAATACACCGCGCGCTTGAGTTCGGCCGTCTTTTGCAGCGCCTCACGGTTCATCCAAGCGAACATGAGCACGTCGCCGCTGTCTTTTTCTTGGGCGATCACCGGCACCAAGCCTTTGTCGTCCCATTGGATGTTGTCGAGCCAATCCATGTTCACAACCTGACCGGTATACCGCGCTCTTGCATCCGAACTTTGGCCTGCTGCACGGTGTATTCGCCGTAATGGAAGATGCTGGCGGCCAGCACGGCGTCGGCGCCACCGAGGCTCACGCCGTCGGCCAAGTGGTCCAAGTTGCCCACGCCACCCGAAGCGATCACGGGCACGCTCACGGCCTCGCTCACGGCCCGGGTGAGTTGCAAATCAAAGCCGCTTTTGGTGCCATCGCGGTCCATGCTGGTGAGCAGAATTTCGCCTGCGCCGTAGTCGGCCATTTGGGTGGCCCAAGCCACCGCATCCAAGCCCACATTTTTGCGGCCACCGTGGCTGTAGACGTCCCAGCCTGGCCCCATGGGCAGGCCGTTCGCGCCAATGCGCTGCTCGTCTTCAGGCGTGCGGCGTTTGGCGTCGATGGCGACCACGATGCACTGCGCGCCGTATTTGTCTGACGCATCGCGGATGACCTGTGGGTTGGCTATTGCCGCTGAGTTGAAACTGGTTTTGTCGGCACCCGCGTTGAGCAAGCGGCGCACGTCTTCGACGGTTCGCACACCGCCGCCCACGGTGAGGGGGATGAACACTTGGCTGGCCACGGCTTCGATGATGTGCAGGATCACATCGCGTCCGTCGCTGGTGGCGGTGATGTCGAGGAACGTGAGTTCGTCGGCGCCTTGATCGTTGTAACGGGCCGCGATTTCGACCGGGTCACCGGCGTCTCGCAACTCAACGAAGTTGACACCCTTGACCACGCGACCGCCGGTCACGTCCAGGCAAGGAATGATGCGTTTGGCGAGCATGGGGCTCAGCCGTTGAGCTCGTCGGCCAAGCGTTGGCCGGCTTCGAAGTCGAGATCGCCTGTGTAGATGGAGCGGCCACAGATCACGCCCTCCACACCTTCGTCTTCGACCGCGCACAGCCGACGAATGTCCTCCAGATTGGACAAACCGCCCGAGGCGATCACAGGAATGGACAGGGCTTGCGCGAGCTTGACCGTGGCTTCGATGTTGATGCCGCTGAGCATGCCATCGCGACCGATGTCGGTGTAGATGATGGATTCCACACCGTAGTCTTCGAATTTCTTGCCCAAATCGATGACTTCGTGGCCAGTGAGCTTACTCCAACCGTCGGTGGCGACTTTGCCATCTTTGGCGTCAAGCCCCACGATGATGTGGCCGCCGAACGCGGTGCAAGCGTCTTGCAGGAAACCCGGGTTTTTCACCGCGGCGGTGCCGATGATGACGTAGCGCAGACCAGCGTCGAGGTAGCGCTCGATGGTGTCGAGGTCGCGGATGCCGCCGCCAAGCTGCACGTCCACTTCGCTGCCCACGTCTTTGAGGATCTTGCGGATAGCAGCTTCATTCTTGGGCTTGCCCGCAAAAGCGCCATTGAGGTCTACCAAGTGCACACGACGGGCGCCTTTGCTCACCCAATCACGGGCCACGGCCGCAGGGTCTTCACCGAACACGGTGGTTTGTTCCATATCGCCCTGTTTGAGGCGAACACATTGGCCGTCTTTCAAATCAATGGCAGGAATCAGCAGCATGGTCGTGGTGGTCGGTGAAAGGTGAAACAGAAACGGAACTCAAGGGTTCCAGTGGAGGAAGTTACGGAACAAGGCCAAGCCATGGTCCGCGCTTTTTTCGGGATGAAACTGGGTGGCAAACCAGCGGTCACGGGCGATCGCACTGGCAAAGCGGGTGCCGTATTCTGTCTCGCCCGCCACGTGTTGTGGGTTTTGAGCTTGGGCGTAGTAACTGTGCACAAAATAAAAATAGGCACCATCGGGAATACCGTCCCACAGGGGGTGCGAAGGCCCACGTCCAAGCTGGTGGTAGACGCGGTTCCAACCCATTTGGGGTACCTTGAAGCGGCTGCCATCGGGCTGGCGCAGCGCGGCCACGTCAAAGCGTTTGACCTCACCAGCCATCAGGCGCAAACCCTCACAGGGGCCTTCTTCGCTGCGATCGAGCAGCATTTGCATGCCCACACACACCCCCAACATTGGCTTGTGGGCCGCCGCATGAAGCACAGCGGCTTTCAAACCGCTGGACTGCAACTCGCGCATGCAGTCGGCCATGTGGCCTTGGCCGGGTAAAACGATGCGGTCGGCGTCCATCACCACCGCAGAGTCTTGCGTCAAGCGAACCGTGTAGCCGCTGCGCGCAGCGACGTGTTCAACGGCTTGGGTCACCGAGCGTAGATTGCCGCTGCCGTAATCGACCACGGCCACCAGTTTGCTGTTCATCGCAGGTGAATGCTCAGAGTGAGCCTTTGGTCGAAGGAATGGTGTTGCCCATGCGGGGGTCGCGCTCGAGCGCCATGCGAATGGCGCGGGCAAATGCCTTAAAAACGGTCTCGGCTTGGTGGTGCGCGTTGTCACCCTTGAGGTTGTCGATGTGCAAGGTCACGCCGGCGTGGTTGACGAAACCTTGGAAAAACTCATAGGCCAGCTGCGTGTCGAACGCGCCGACCATGCCGCTCTTGAAGGGCACGTCCATGTGCAAGCCAGGGCGACCCGAGAAGTCCACCACCACGCGGCTCAAGGCCTCGTCCAATGGCACGTAAGCGTGGCCGTAGCGGCGAATGCCTTTTTTGTCACCGACCGCTTGGGCAAAGGCTTGGCCCAGGGTGATGCCCACGTCTTCCACCGTGTGGTGGCCGTCGATGTGCAGGTCGCCATCGGCATGGATGTGCAAGTCGATCAGGCCGTGGCGCGCGATTTGGTCGAGCATGTGGTCAAAAAAACCAATGCCGGTGTGCAAGTCGGCCGTACCCTTGCCGTCCAGATTCACACGGATGCGGATCTTGGTTTCAGCGGTGTTGCGGGTGACATCGGCCACTCGGTCGGCACAAGCCAGGCTGTCGGGGGTCAGGGTGGTCATAAGCAGTGTTGCAAAGCGCTGAGGAGCTGTTGGTTTTCGCTGGGGGTTCCCACCGTCAAACGCAAGCAATTGCGCAGCAATGGGTGCATTTTAGAAACATTCTTGACCAAGATGCCAGCGGCCTTCAATTGCTCAAAAACCCGCGTGGCGGCCGCGTCGTCGTGTTCGTCACGCGCGGGCCAGCGCACCAAGACCATGTTGGCCTCGCTTTTGAAGGCGCGAACGCCTTTGAGCTGCACCAAACCGGCCAAGAGCACGCCACGCTGGGCGCGGATCTCGGCGGCTTGTTCGGCGAACACGGCCGCATTTTCCAGTGCGAACAAAGCACATTCGGTGTTGAGCACGCTCACGTTGTAGGGCGGGCGCACCTTGTCGATATCGGCGATCAGAGGGGTGGCGCCCACCATGTAGCCCAAACGCACACCCGCCAAACCAAATTTGGAGAGGGTGCGCATGAGCAGCACATGGGCGTTGACCTCAGGGTGGGCGCGGATTTCGTCGAGCCAGGTGGCACTGGAAAAGGGCTGGTAAGCCTCGTCCATCACGACCAAGCCCCCAACGTCGGCCACCGCGGCGACCAAGCGGCGCAGCACGGTCGCCGACCACAGGTTGGCGGTGGGGTTGTTGGGGTAAGCCAAATAGGTGATGGCCGGGCGGTGCTGCGCAATGGCCGCGAGCATGGCGGCCTCGTCGAGCTCAAAATCCTCGGTCAAAGGCACGCTGTGGTAGCTCAAACCTTGGAGTTGTGCGCTCATGGCGTACATCACAAAACCGGGCTCGGGTGCCAACACGCTGGCACCCGGGCGATCACAAGCCAGGGCCAGCAAAGCGATCAACTCGTCCGAGCCGTTGCCCAACATCAGGGAACAACCCGCGGGCAAATCGACGCTGCGGGCCAAGGCGGTTTTGAGCTCGTTGACGCGTGCACCAGGGTAGCGGTTCACCGCCACCGCGCCCAAACGCGCACCCAAAGCCGTCTGCAATTCGGGCGAGAGCGTGAAGGGGTTTTCCATCGCATCGAGCTTGACCATACCGGTGGCGTCCTGCACGGCGTAGGCGTGCATCGACTGCACATCGTCACGGATGCGAGCCAAAGCGGTGTTCAAGGCGGTGCTCATGCCTTGCCCCGCATCGGTGGGACGGGGTTCAAGCGCAGCTCGGCGGCGCGGGCGTGCGCTTGCAAGCCTTCGCCATAGGCCAGCTCGGCCGCGATGCGGCCCAAGGTCTGCGCGCCCTGCTCGCTCACCTCGATCAAGCTGCTGCGTTTTTGAAAGTCGTAGACACCGAGCGGTGAGCTGAAACGCGCCGTGCCGCTGGTGGGCAAGACGTGGTTGGGCCCGGCGCAGTAGTCGCCCAGCGATTCGCTGGTGTAGGCGCCCAAAAAGATGGCGCCGGCGTGCACCAAGAGCGGCTCCCAACGGTGCGGGTCTTGGCTGGAAACTTCCAAGTGTTCGGGCGCGATGCGGTTGCTGATGGCACAGGCCTCGGCCATGTCCCGCGTGTGGATGAGTGCGCCACGGTCGTTCAAGCTTTTGGCGATGATCTCGCGCCGGGGCATTTCGGGCAACAAGCGGTCGATGGCCGCTTGCACGGCATCGATGTACGCAGCGTCTGGACACAACAAAATGCTTTGCGCCAACTCGTCGTGTTCGGCCTGACTGAAGAGGTCCATGGCCACCCAATCGGGTGGTGTGCTGCCGTCGGCCAACACCAAAATCTCGCTGGGCCCGGCGATCATGTCGATGCCGACCAAACCGAACACGCGCTTTTTGGCGCTGGCCACGTAGGCGTTGCCAGGGCCGGTGATTTTGTCGACCTTGGGCACGCTGGCCGTGCCGTAGGCCAAAGCCGCCACCGCTTGTGCGCCGCCGATGGTGAAGACGCGGTGCACACCCGCCACATAAGCCGCAGCCAAGACCAAGGCGTTGCGTTCGCCGCGCGGCGTGGGCACAACCATGACAATCTCGCCCACCCCGGCCACGTGGGCGGGAATGGCGTTCATCAAGACGCTGGAGGGATAGGCCGCTTTGCCGCCGGGCACGTAAATGCCCACGCGGTCCAGCGGCGTGACTTTTTGGCCGAGCAAGGTGCCGTCTTCGTCGCGGTACTGCCAGCTCTCACCGCTGGCGCGTTTTTGGGCCTCGTGGTAGGTGCGCACACGGCGTGCTGCCGACTCCAAGGCCTGGCGCTGGACCTCGGGCAAGCCCTCAAAAGCGGCCTTCAATTCGGCCTGACTCAAGGTGAGCGCGGCCATGTCAGGCGCGTCCAAGCCATCAAAACGGCGCGTGCAGTCGAGCACGGCTTCATCACCACGGACTTGCACGTCGGCCAAGATCTGCGCCACGCGCGACTCGATGGCCGCGTCCGTGTCGGCCGACCAATGCAGGCGCGCGTCGAACTTCGCCCAGAAGTCGGCTTGGGCGGTGGACAAACGAAGGGGGCGTGCGGTCAGGGTCATGCGGTGGCGGCGCCTTGAGCAATGGCTTGGCTGAAGGCATCCAAAATGGGTCGGAGGGCGGCTTGTTTGAGCTTGAGCGAAGCGGGGTTGACCACCAAACGCGAACTGATGTCCATGATGCGCTCGACTTCCACCAAGTGGTTGGCCTTGAGCGTGTTGCCGGTGGAGACCAAGTCCACGATGGCGTCGGCCAATCCGGTCAAGGGGGCCAGCTCCATGCTGCCGTAGAGCTTAATCAGGTCCACGTGCACGCCTTTGCTGGCGAAAAATTCGCGCGCGATGTGGGTGTATTTGGTGGCCACTTTGAGCCGCGCGCCTTGGCGTACCGCGCGGGCGTAATCGAAGTCGGCGCGCACGGCCACGCTCATGCGGCACTGCGCGATCTTCAAGTCCAGTGGCTGGTACAGGCCTTGGCCCCCGTGCTCGATCAGCGTGTCTTTGCCGGTCACACCCAAATCGGCACCCCCGTGCTCGACGTAGGTCGGTACGTCACTGGCGCGAACCAAGACCACGCGCACCTGCGCTTGGTTGGTTGGCAAAATCAGCTTGCGCGAAGTCTCGGGATCGTCCAAGACCTCAATGCCGGCCGCGGCCAGCAAGGGCAAGGTTTCGTCGAAGATGCGTCCTTTGGACAGTGCGAGGGTGATCATGGGCTGATGCGTTCAATCTGGGCGCCGATACCGCGCAATTTTTCTTCCATTTGGTCGTAACCGCGGTCCAAGTGGTAGATGCGGTCGACCGTGGTCACGCCTTCGGCGACCAAGCCCGCGATCACCAAACTGGCCGACGCGCGCAAATCGGTGGCCATGACGGTCGCGCCCGACAAACGGGGCACCCCCTCGACCACCGCCACTTTGCCGTCGGTCTGGATGCGCGCACCCAAACGCACCAGCTCGTTGACGTGCATGAAGCGGTTTTCAAAAATCGTTTCGGTCACTTTGCTGGTGCCGTGGGAGATGCAGTTGAGCGCCATGAACTGCGCTTGCATGTCGGTGGGAAAGCCCGGGTATTCGGTGGTGCGAAAGCTCTGGGCTTGCAAGCGGCCACTGGCGCGCACGCGAATGAAACCGTCACCAGCTTCGATCACCGCGCCGGCGTCGCGTAATTTGTCGATGACCGCGTCCAAATGGTCGGCACGGGCGTGGCGCAAGACCACATCACCACCGGTGGCGGCCACGGCGCACAAAAAAGTGCCGGCTTCGATGCGGTCGGCCACCACTTGGTGGGTGCAGCCGTGCAAACGCTCCACGCCTTGAATACGGATGCGGCTGGTGCCGTGGCCTTCAATCTTGGCGCCCATGGCGATCAGCATTTCAGCCAAGTCGGGGATTTCGGGTTCTTGCGCGGCGTTCTCGAGCACCGTCTCGCCCTCAGCCAAGGCGGCGGCCATGAGGAAGTTTTCGGTGCCGGTCACGGTGACCATGTCGGTCGTGATGCGCGCGCCCTTCAGGCGCTTCAAGCCAGGGGCCAAACTCGCCACCATGTAGCCGTGTTCGACGTCGATGTGCGCCCCCATGGCCTGCAGGCCTTTGATGTGCTGGTCCACTGGGCGCGAACCGATGGCACAGCCCCCAGGCAACGACACGCGAGCGCGACCGAATCGCGCCAACAAGGGGCCGAGCACCAAGACCGAGGCGCGCATGGTTTTAACCAACTCATACGGCGCATCGGGGTTGATGGGATCTGCCGCTTGCAAGACCATGCCACCGCGCTCACCCAAAGTTTCGGTCTTCACACCCATGTTGTCGAGCAACTTGCGCATGGTCGCCACGTCGCGTAGGCGCGGCACGTTTTGAAGGGTCACGGCATCGCTGGTCAGCAGCGTGGCGCAGAGTTCGGGCAGCGCGGCGTTTTTGGCGCCCGAGATGACAACCTCGCCGTTGAGGGGCTTGCCGCCGGTGATGCTGAGTTGGTCCATGGGGTGCTTTCAGTGTGCGCGTTGGGCCCATTCGGCCGGTGTGTGGGTTTTCATCGACAAGGCATGCACCTCGTCGGATTGGATGCGCCCGCCCAAGGTGTCGTAGACCTTTTTGTGGCGAGCAACCAAGCGCAGGCCTTCAAATTCGGGCGAGACGATAACGGCCGACCAGTGGCGGCCGTCACCGCTCACCTCGAGGTGCTGACAAGCCAAGCCCGAGGCGATGATGTGCTGGAGTTCTTCTGCGGTCATGGTGTGTGTGCTCAATGGCGAATTTTGTAACCCGTGCGCAGCAGGTGCAAGGCCACGGCGCTGACCACCATCAAGGCCAAGCCCACCACGGCTAGGCTGACCCATGGGGAAGTGTCGCTGACACCAAAAAATCCGTAGCGGAAACCATCGATCATGTAGAAAAACGGATTCAGGTGGCTGATGGTTTGCCAAACGGGTGGCAAGGAGTGGATGGAATAGAAAACACCCGACAAAAACGTCATGGGTACGATGACAAAGTTTTGGAAAGCCGCCATTTGATCGAACTTCTCGGCCCACAAACCCGCGATCAAACCCAAGGCGCCCAGCAAAGACGCACCCAGCAGGGCAAACACGAAGATCCACAAGGGCGCGACGAACGGGGTTTGGGCAAACCACCACGTGGTGAACATGACACCACCACCGACCGCCAAACCACGCACAACCGAAGAGCCCACATAGGCCACAAACCAAACGCGGTGCGACAACGGGGTCAACAACAAAAACACCAAGTTGCCCATGATCTTGCTTTGGATCAGCGAAGACGAGCTGTTGGCAAATGCGTTTTGCAACAGGCTCATCATCACCAAGCCGGGCAACAAAAAGGCGGTGTAACCGACGCCATCGAAGACCTCCACGTGATCTTCGAGCACATGACCAAAAATCAGCATGTAGAGCACGGCGGTGATCACGGGGGCAGCCACAGTTTGAAACCCCACCTTCCAAAAGCGCAGGACTTCTTTGTAGAACAGGGTTTGCCAGCCGGTCATTGCTTGGCCCCCACGATGTCCAAGAACACGTCTTCCAAATCGGCTTTGCGAACCTCGATATCGCTGACCACAACACCCGCTTCGCGCACTTGGGCCAACCAGCGCTCGACGGCGACTGCATCGGGCGCGGGCAGCTGCACCACCCGACCGGTGACCCTCGCCGCAGCTTGAACCGCTGAGGGCAAAGCTTGATCGGTCTTGAAACGGAGCACACTGGCGGTGGCGCGGCTGAGCAGTGCCGAGGTTTGATCGAGCGCCACGATCTGGCCTTGCTTGAGCATGGCGACGCGGCCACACAAGGCTTCCGCTTCTTCCAGGTAATGCGTGGTGAGTAAAACGGTGGCGCCCAAGCGTTTGTTGAGCCCCGAGATGAACTGCCACAAGGTTTGGCGCAATTCGACGTCCACACCGGCTGTGGGCTCATCCAGCACAATGACCGAGGGCTTGTGCACCAAGGCCTGCGCCACCAAAAACCGGCGCTTCATACCGCCCGAAAGTTGGCGCATGTTCGATTCGGCTTTATCGCTCAAGCCCAGACCAGCCAGCAACTCGTCGATCCAGTCGTCGTTGCGACGCACACCGAAATAGCCGGACTGAATCCGCAGGGCCTCGCGCACATTAAAAAACGGATCGAACACCAGTTCTTGTGGCACAACCCCCAAACAACGGCGGGCTTGTGCGTAATCGGCCTGCACATCAAAGCCTTGCACCAAGGCTTGGCCACTGCTGGGCCGAGTCAAACCAGCGAGCACACTGATGAGGGTGGTTTTGCCCGCGCCATTGGGGCCGAGCAAACCAAAAAACTCTCCGGACTCGATGTCCAATGACACGCCTTGGAGCGCACGCACCTCGCCACGCCCAGAGGCGAAGGTTTTGGTGACGTTTTGAAATGAAATCACAGACATGTAGGGCTGAGCCCTGTGTGCGCTGGGGAAGAAGACCCACCCCAACCAAGGCAAACCGCCATTTTATGCGGGAAGGAGCTCCGCCACGCCGTACAGGGTCAAGAGGGCTTGTAGGCGCTCGGAACGATGGCAAACCTGAAGACGTTGCCCGTGTGTGGCCAAGCGGCGCTGCAAAGCCAACAAAACGGCCACCACCGAAGAATCAAAGATCTGCAAGGCACTGGCGTCGAGTTGAACCACGGGGTCAGCCGGCAATCCAGACTGCAAAGCCAGCATCACCGCCTTGGCATCACCAAACAGCACCCTTTCGGGCAAGGCCAAGGCGAATGTCATTTCACAGCCGCGGCGTTGGATTGGTTGCGCTGAGCCAGAAAAGCGATCAAACCGTCCACACCGCTCTTGGTGATTTCTTGGGCAAATTGGGTGCGGTAAGTCTCACCGAGCCACACACCCAAGACGTTGAGGTCGTATACCTTCCAGCCTTGAGGCGTTTTTTCCAAACGGTAATCCAGCTGAATCGGTTCGCCCCGCCCACGGACTTCGCTGCGGACCACCACCTCGGTATCCGTTGCTTGCGCGCGCAAGGGTCTGAAGTGGAAGGTCTTGCCCTTAAGTTCACCCAAAGCCCCGGCGTAGGTTCTCACCAACAAGGTTTTGAACTCGGCCTGCAAACGCTGTTGTTGCTCGGGTGTTGCACCGCGCCAATGGCGGCCCACCGCCGAGGCCGTCATGCGCTGAAAGTTCACATGGGGCATGACGCGCGTGTTCACCAAGTCCATCACGCGCTGGACATTGCCCTGTTGTATGGCCGCGTCATTGTTGACGGAGGTCATCACTTCATTGGAAATACGCTTGATCAGGGCGTCGGGCGCCTCCTCGCTGGCCCATACCGAACCCATGGCCAACGGAACTGCCCACGCCATGGCCACCCACTGTCGTCTGCTCAACATCGTTGCTGCCTCCCTGTTATGGCGTCGCTGGAGCCGGCGCTCGATCACGAACACCGATACCCTGCTCAATCAAATCATCGATCTGATTTTGGCGACGCTGCAAATAAAAGTCTCTCACAAAACTGTACTTGTCGATGGCAGCATCGTCCAACAACGTGCCCGCACGCAACAAACCCGCACGTGTATCAACGATCTGCAATGCCGTCAGGCTGTTTTGCACATGATCTTCATCGAAATTGGTGTACTCATTCAAACGAAATTGGATGCCGGTTCCGGTGGCATCTCTTACGCTGGATGGGCCCAACAACGGCAAGACCAGATAGGGACCAGACGGCACGCCCCAACGCCCCAAAGTCTGACCAAAGTCCAAGCGCGTCCGAGGAATACCGAGTTCGGTCGCCACATCCAAAACGCCACCCAAACCCAAAGTGGTGTTAACGCCCACACGAAACAAGTTCTCCAACGCTTCTTGAGGACGTAGCTGCAGTGCAGCATTGACCGATGACCAAACATCGCGGATGTTGCCAAAGAAATTGCTGACGCCTTTTCGAACGGGATCAGGCGTGACCTCTTGGTAGGTCTCAGCCACAGGTTTGACCACATTGGTGTCCAGCACATCGTTGAACCGATAAACACCCCGGTTCCAAGGCTCCAAGGGGTCTTGCGGATGGGCATCGGGCCCTGTGGCGCAGGCCGTCAAACCCACCAACATGACAGCGGCTAAACACCGAAGCATCAAGCGTTGAAACAGTGTCATGGTTTGTCTTCCGCTTTGCTAAACAAAAATTGGCTGATGAGGTTTTCCAGCACCAAGGCGGACTGGGTTTGTGTCACCACATCTCCAGCCACCCACGTGGCTTCTTCGGCGCCCGGCTCAACGCCCAAATACTGCTCGCCGAGCAAGCCACTGGTCAAAATTTTGATGGAGCTATCCTTGGGAAATTGGAATTGCTCTTGCATCTCCAGCTTCACCGTGGCCTGAAAACTGGTGTCGTCAAAGCTGATCGAAGACACACGGCCCACGACCACACCCGCGCTGCGCACCGCGGCTTGCGGTTTCAACCCACCGATGTTGTCAAAACGCGCGCTCACGGTGTAGGTTTTATCGAAGTTCAGGCTCAGCAGATTGGCCGACTTGAGCGCCAAAAACAGCACCGCCACAGCGCCAAGCACCACGAACAAGCCCACCCAGACGTCATTTTTTGAGCGTTGCATTGTCAATTCCTGTCATCAAATCGTGAACATCATGGCGGTCAACACAAAGTCGAGCGCCAACACTGCCAAAGAAGCCACCACCACGGTGCGGGTCGTGGCGCGAGAAACACCCTCGGGTGTGGGTTGAGCCTCATAACCTTGGTAAACGGCCACAAAGGTCACGGTCACACCAAACACCACGCTTTTGATGATGCCGTTGCCGACGTCTTTCCAAACGTCCACGCCACCTTGCATCTGGCCCCAGAACGAACCCGCATCGACACCGATCATGAGCACGCCCACCACCCAACCTCCGACGACCCCCACGGCGCTGAACACCGCGGCCAAGATAGGCATGGCCACCACGCCCCCCCAAAACCGAGGCGCCAAAATGCGCTTGACAGGATCCACCGCCATCATGTCCATGGCGCTGAGTTGCTCACCGGCCTTCATCAAACCAATTTCAGCGGTGAGGCTGGTGCCAGCGCGCCCAGCGAACAAGAGCGCCGTGACCACAGGGCCAAGTTCGCGTACCAAACTCAAGGTCACCAACAAGCCCAAAGCTTCAGCAGAGCCGTAGCGCTGCAAGGTGTAATAACCCTGCAAACTGAGCACAAAGCCAACAAATAAGCCCGAGACCGCGATGATGGCCAAGGAGTAGTTGCCCAAAAAATGGATTTGGTCTCGCACCAAACCAAAGCGGCGCAGGTTGTCACCCAGCAAGCTGAATAAGCGCCACAACAAAGCCGCGGCATGCCCCAGGTTGGCCAGCCAGACCCGTGTGGCCCAACCCAACTGAGATAAAACCTTCATGCCAAAACCCCAAAGTCTTCGGACACGCTGGGACCCGGGTAATGGAACCTCACAGGCCCTTCTGGCGATGCGCTCACAAACTGGTGCACCAAGGGATCGGTGCTGGTGCGCACCTCTTGGGGCGTGCCTTGGGCTGCGATGCGGCCATTGGCCAAGATGATGACCTGGTCGGCAATGTGGAAGGTTTCATCCAGATCGTGTGACACGATGACGCTGGTCAAGCCCAGGGTGTCGTTGAGGTCACGGATCAGACGCGCGGCCGTACCCAAAGAGATCGGATCCAAACCAGCAAAGGGTTCGTCGTACATGATGAGTTGGGGGTCCAAGGCAATGGCCCGTGCCAAAGCCACGCGTCTGGCCATGCCGCCAGAAAGTTGACTCGGCATGAGATCGCGAGCCCCGCGCAAGCCCACAGCGTGCAATTTCATGAGCACGATGTCACGAATCAAAGGCTCAGGCAAATCGGTGTGTTCGCGCAAGGCAAAGGCCACGTTATCGAACACCGAAATATCGGTGAACAAGGCGCCGAACTGGTAGAGCATGCCCATCTTGCGGCGCACGGCGTACAAACCGGCTTGGTCCAGCTGCCCCACATCTTGTCCATCGAACAGCACGTGACCGCTTTGGGCTTTGACTTGGCCAGCCATCAGGCGCATGAGGGTGGTTTTGCCTCCACCCGAGGCACCCATGATCGCCGTGACAGCACCTTGCTGAATGCGCAATGAAACGCCGTCAACGATGACCCGCTCGTCGTATCCAAAGGTGACGTTGCGCAGTTCGGCGAGTGATGGTGTGGTGTGGTTCATAAAACAAGCGTCGACACCTGAGTGCCGACCTTGTTTGGATCATAAAGGATGGTCTTGGTTCAGCGTGGCAGATCAGACACACCCATCAAGAACTCGTCCACCGCACGTGCCGCTTGGCGGCCTTCGCGAATGGCCCAAACCACCAAGGACTGGCCACGGCGGATATCGCCAGCAGCGAACACCTTGGGCACGTTGGTGGCGTAACCACCGGTGAAATCGGTCGTGGCTTTGGCGTTGCCTCGTGCGTCTTTCTCCACACCGAAGCCATCCAAGATGGTGGCGACGGGATTAACAAAGCCCATGGCCAGCAACACGAGGTCGGCCTTGATGATTTCTTCTGTACCGGCCACTTCCACCATCTTGCCGTCTTTCCACTCGACGCGAACGGTTTTAACGCCCGTCACTTTGCCGTTTTCACCAATGAATTCTTTGGTGGAGATGGCGAATTCGCGCTTGAGCAAACCTTTCTCGGCGCTCTCGTCGTGGCTGGAGCTGGTGCGCAGCTTCAGCGGCCAGTAGGGCCATACCAGAGGCTTGTTCTCTTGTTCTGGCGGCATGGGCATCACTTCAAACTGCACCACTGCAGCTGCGCCGTGGCGGGTGCTGGTGCCAACGCAATCCGAGCCGGTGTCGCCACCACCAATGACCACCACGTGTTTGCCATCGGCGCGCAACTGGTCCTTGAGCTTGTCGCCCGCGTTGACCTTGTTTTGTTGGGGCAAAAACTCCATGGCGAAGTGGATGCCGGCCAGATCACGACCCGGGACGGGCAAGTCACGCGATTGTTCGGCACCACCGGTCAACAACACCGCATCAAACGCTTGTTGCAACTGAGCCGGGCTGATGGTTTCCTTGGCCCAATTGGTGACCTTGGAACCTTTGGGCAATTCGCCCACCATCACGCCGGTGCGGATGGTCACACCTTCGGCCTCGAGTTGCTGGGCACGGCGGTCGATGTGCGACTTTTCCATTTTGAAATCGGGGATGCCGTAACGCAACAAGCCACCGATGCGGTCGTTCTTTTCGAACAAGGTCACGTCGTGACCGACGCGTGCCAACTGCTGTGCAGCGGCCATGCCGGCAGGGCCTGAACCCACCACCGCGACCTTCTTGCCCGTCTTGTGTTTGGCCGGCTGAGGTTGTACCCAGCCTTCAGACCAAGCCTTGTCGATGATGGCGTGCTCGATGGACTTGATGCCCACGGCGTTGCCATTGACGTTCACCACACAGGCCGCCTCACAAGGTGCGGGGCAAATGCGTCCCGTGAACTCGGGGAAGTTGTTGGTGCTGTGCAGCACGTCAATCGCGTTCTTCCAATCGCCTTGGTAGACCAAGTCGTTGAAGTCCGGAATGATGTTGTTGACTGGGCAGCCGTTGTTGCAAAACGGTGTGCCGCAGTCCATGCAACGCGCCGCTTGTGTTTTGGCCTGGGTGTCATCCAAGCCGATCACAAATTCGTTGTAGTTCTTCAGGCGCTCCTTAACGGGCTTGTAGCCCTCTTCGATGCGCTCGATTTCCATGAAACCAGTGATTTTTCCCATGATATCGATCTTTCTGTGGGTTACTTCGCCGCAACGGCTTGCTTGGCGGACGCCACGGTGGCCTTGGCCGCTTTGGCGGCATTGAGTTCACCCAAAGCACGCTTGTACTCGTTGGGGAATACCTTGACGAACTTGGCCCGTGCTGCGTCCCAGTTGTCCAACAGTTCACGGGCACGCTTGGAGCCTGTCCAGCGGTGGTGATCTTCCAAGAGCTTCTTCAGTTGTGCTTCGTCGGTTTGGTCGCGATGCCAAATGGCGCGCGGCAAAGAAGCTTCTTGTTCAGCAGCACTCAGCACTTTTTCCATGGAAACCATGGCGGTGTTGCATTTCAAGTGGAACTGACCGTCTTCGTCGTACACGTAGGCCACGCCACCGCTCATGCCCGCCGCGAAGTTGCGGCCGGTTTTACCCAGCACCGCCACCGTACCGCCGGTCATGTATTCGCATCCGTGGTCACCCGTGCCTTCGACCACCGCAGTCGCCCCGGACAAACGAACGGCGAAACGTTCGCCGGCCACGCCAGAGAAGAAGGCCTCACCGCGTGTTGCACCGATCATCACGGTGTTGCCCACGATGATGTTGTTGACCGCGTCGCCACGGAAATCGATGCTGGGGCGAACCACCACACGGCCGCCCGACAGGCCCTTGCCGGTGTAGTCGTTGGCGTCACCAATCAGGTACAGCGTGATGCCGTTGCACAGGAACGCGCCGAACGATTGACCGCCCGTGCCTTCGAGTTGAATGCGGATGCTGTCATCGGGCAAGCCCTCGGGGTGCACCTTGGTCACCGCGCCCGACAACATCGCGCCGACGGATCGGTTGACGTTGCGCGCCACTTCCATGAACTGCACGCGCTCTCCACGCTCAATGGCAGGCTTGGATTTCTCGATGAGCTTTTGGTCCAAGGCTTTGTCCAAGCCGTGGTCTTGTTGGGCCACGTGGAAACGGGGCACCGACGAACCCAGTTGGGGCACGGCCAAGAGGCGGCTGAAGTCCAAGCCCGAGGCTTTCCAGTGCTCGATGCCCGCACGCATGTCGAGCAAATCGGCGCGACCAATCATGTCGTCGAACTTCTTGATACCCAGCTGCGCCATGATTTGGCGCACCTCTTCGGCGATGAAGAAGAAGTAGTTGACAACGTGCTCGGGCTTACCGGTGAATTTTTTGCGCAACTCGGGGTCTTGGGTGGCCACGCCCACGGGACAGGTGTTCAAGTGGCACTTGCGCATCATGATGCAGCCCTCCACCACCAGCGGTGCCGTGGCGAAACCAAACTCGTCGGCGCCCAACAAGGCGCCGATGGCGACGTCACGACCGGTTTTCATTTGGCCGTCTGCTTGCACACGGATGCGGCCGCGCAGCCCGTTCAAAACCAAGGTCTGCTGGGTTTCGGCCAAACCGATTTCCCAGGGCGATCCCGCGTGTTTGATGGACGACCAAGGCGATGCGCCTGTGCCGCCGTCGTGACCGGCGATCACCACGTGATCGGCCTTGCACTTGGCCACACCCGCAGCGATGGTGCCCACACCAATTTCGGCCACCAACTTCACGCTGATGTCAGCGTGAGGAGCGACGTTCTTCAAGTCGTGGATCAACTGAGCCAAGTCTTCGATGGAATAAATGTCGTGGTGTGGAGGAGGAGAAATCAAGCCCACGCCTGGCACGCTGTAACGCAGCTTGCCGATGTATTCCGACACTTTGGAGCCTGGCAGCTGACCACCTTCACCTGGCTTAGCGCCTTGGGCCATCTTGATCTGGATTTGATCCGATGAAGACAGGTATTCGGCCGTCACACCGAAGCGGCCCGAAGCCACTTGCTTGATGCGCGAGCGCAGGCTGTCGCCCGCTTGCAAGGGCATGTCCACTTCCACCACATCGTCACCAATGACGCTCTTCAAAGACTCGCCCTGTTTGATCGGGATGCCCTTGAGCTCGTTGCGGTAACGCGCAGGGTCTTCACCGCCCTCGCCCGTGTTCGACTTGCCACCGATGCGGTTCATCGCCACGGCCAAGGTGGCGTGGGCTTCGGTGGAAATGGAGCCGAGCGACATCGCGCCCGTGGCGAAACGTTTGACGATTTCGCTGGCGGGCTCGACCTCGTCGACCGAGATGGCTTTGGACGGGTCGATCTTGAACTCGAACAAACCGCGCAAGGTCAGGTGGCGCTTGTTTTGATCGTTGATGATCTGGGCGTACTCTTTGTAGGTGCTGAAGTTGTTGGCGCGGGTGCTGTGCTGCAACTTCGCAATCGCGTCGGGCGTCCACATGTGCTCTTCGCCACGCGCGCGCCAAGCGTATTCGCCACCCGCATCCAAGCGGTTGGCCAACACGGGATCGTCGCCAAAAGCGGCTCGGTGCATGCGGATGCCTTCTTCGGCGATTTCAAAAATACCGATGCCTTCCACACGGCTGGGGGTGCCGGTGAAGTACTTCTGAACGGTTTCGCTGTTGATGCCGATGGCTTCGAACAACTGAGCGCCGCAATACGACATGTAGGTCGACACACCCATCTTGGACATGATCTTGGACAGGCCTTTGCCGATCGCCTTGATGTAGTTGTAGATGGCCTTGTCGGTCGACAAATCGGCGGGCAGGTCTTTGCTCAGATCGGCCAAGGTCTCCAGCGCCAGGTAGGGGTGAACGGCTTCTGCGCCGTAGCCGGCCAACACGGCGAAGTGGTGCACTTCGCGCGCGCTGCCCGTCTCCACCACCAAACCGGCCGTGGTGCGCAAGCCCGCACGCACCAAGTGTTGGTGAATCGCGGACAGAGCCAAGACCGCCGGAATGGCGACTTGGCTGGCGTTCATGCCGCGGTCGCTGATGATGAGGATGTTGTGGCCGCCTTTGATGGCGTCCACGGCTTCGGCACAGAGCGAAGCCAATTTGGCTTCCACACCGTCATGCCCCCAAGACAAGGGGTAGGTGATGTCCAATGTGGCGCTCTTGAACTTGCCGTGTGTGTGCGCTTCGATGTTGCGCAGCTTGGCCATTCCGGCGAAGTCGAGCACGGGCTGGCTGACCTCCAAACGCATGGGCGGGTTGACTTGGTTGATGTCCAAGAGGTTGGGCTTGGGACCCACAAACGACACCAGCGACATCACGATCGCTTCGCGGATCGGGTCGATCGGTGGGTTGGTCACCTGCGCAAACAGCTGCTTGAAGTAGTTGTAGAGCGGCTTGTTCTTGCTGGAAAGCACGGCCAAGGGGCTGTCGTTGCCCATGGAGCCGATGCCCTCTTCGCCATTGATGGCCATCGGGGCCATTAAGAACTTGATGTCTTCTTGGCTGTAGCCAAACGCCTGTTGGCGCTCGAGCAAAGGCACGGGGTTTTGCGCTTCGGGCAAGGCCGTGTCGGCCGGCAAGCCATCGAGCTTGATGCGGACGTTTTCGATCCACTGCTTGTAGGGCTTGGTGTTGGTCAGGCCGGCTTTGAGCTCTTCGTCATTGATCATGCGACCTTGCTCGAGGTCGATCAAGAACATCTTGCCGGGCTGCAGGCGCCATTTGCGAACGATCTTGCTCTCGGGCACGGGCAACACACCCGACTCCGAACCCATGATGACCATGTCGTCATCGGTGATGCAGTAGCGCGAGGGACGCAGACCGTTGCGATCCAAAGTGGCGCCGATCTGGCGGCCATCGGTGAACACGATCGAAGCTGGGCCGTCCCATGGCTCGAGCATGGCGGCGTGGTACTCGTAGAAGGCCTTGCGTCGCTCGTCCATGGTGCTGTGGTTTTCCCAAGGCTCGGGAATCATCATCATCACGGCTTGGCTGATGGGGTAACCCGCCATCGTCAAGAGCTCCAAGCAGTTGTCGAAGGTCGCGGTGTCGGACTGGTCGGCAAAGCTGATGGGGTAGAGCTTTTTCAGGTCGTCGCCCAAGACGGGAGAGGACATGACGCCTTCGCGGGCCTTCATCCAGTTGTAGTTGCCTTTGACGGTGTTGATTTCACCGTTGTGAGCCACGTAGCGGTAGGGGTGCGCCAGTGGCCACTCGGGGAAGGTGTTGGTGGAGAAGCGCTGGTGCACCAGACCCAAGGCAGATACGCAACGGGGATCCTCCAAATCGCGGAAGTAGGTGCCCACCTGGTCGGCCAGCAACAGGCCTTTGTAGATGATGGTGCGGCTGCTCATGCTCGGCACGTAATACTCTTTGCTGTGCTTGAGCTGCAGGTTTTGAATGGCCGCGCTGGCGGTTTTGCGGATCACATAAAGCTTGCGCTCGAGCGCGTCTTGCACGATCACATCGTTGCCGCGCCCAATAAAAATCTGACGCATGACCGGCTCTTTGGCGCGCACCGTGGGCGACATGGGCATGTCGCGGTTGACCGGCACATCGCGCCAACCCAAAAGCACTTGGCCTTCGGCCAAGACAGCGCGCTCGAGTTCTTGTTCACACGCGAGTCGCGAGGCATGCTCTTTGGGCAAGAACACCATGCCCACGCCGTATTCGCCGGGTGCAGGCAAGGTCACACCCTGCTGAGCCATGTCTTCGCGGTAGAGCGCGTCGGGCAGTTGAATCAAGATGCCGGCGCCATCGCCCATCAAGGCATCGGCACCGACGGCACCCCGGTGGTCCAAGTTTTCCAAAATTTTGAGTGCCTGCCCCACGATGGCATGGCTCTTTTGACCTTTGATGTGGGCCACAAAGCCCACGCCACAAGCGTCGTGTTCGTTGGATGGGTCGTACAAACCCTGAGATTGCAGTTGTGCTTTGTCGGCAGCCGAGGTCATGGCGCATTCCTCAAAAATTCAGCGGGAGAGTGAGAATACCGCAGTGCAGCATTCATGCCAAGCAGAATAAATGGGGTCAGATTCTATTTTCTGAACTCTAGTTTGCTTAGAAGATTAAAATAGGGACAGATTAAAACCCCGAGCAGACGTTATCAATGCAAGGTCGTTCAACCTCAAGGATGGGGGAGTTTGGGTGGTCGGCCAAGGACGCCTGGACTGACACGCCGGGGAGTTTGCGCCTGCAAACTGGTCTTGAATGCGTCATCACCCAAAGCCCAACCACTGAGCGTGGCACGGGTCAATGCGCCGACTTGGTTCACAGATAGGCCTGCGCGCACCATTTCTGTGTACGCGACCTCCCTCGCGAAGGGCGTGTTGCCCAATTGCCAGTACAGCGCATGGGGTGTGATCAGTTTGTCGACACGTGCACCGATGTGATGGTGGTGACTGGACCAAGGGTGCTCGGCGGGGTCACTCACCATGCCGGCACGCACGGGGTTGAGGTCCATGTAAACCATACAAGCCAGCAAATGCCGCTCAGACTGAATGACGGTGGAGCGGTACCGCCCTTCCCACAACGTGCCTGTTCGGCCATGGCGCAGATTGAAGTGGCGAACATAGCGCCTCCCCAAAGCTTGCATCATGCGAGGCAAAGCTTGATCGGTCTGAGGCGTCAACAACAGGTGGATGTGGTTGGTCATCAACACGTAGGCATGCACATCGACGCCGTGCCGCTTGGACTCTTCGGACAACACCACCAACAAAAACTCCCGATCGGTGACTGTGAAGAAGATCTCTTGGCGGTTGTTGCCGCGCAGGATCACGTGATGCGGGTATCCACCCAAAGTCAAACGGGGCAATCGGGCCATGGCTCAGTTTAATTCGAATCTGACCCTATTTTTAAACGGCTGTATTCTCGGGCAGCAAATCGGTCGGTCATGCCCGACAAATAATCGGCCACGGCGCGCGGAACGTCGCTGCGCTGAGCATAGGCGGCGGGCATTTCTTGGGGTTTGGCCAAATAAATGGCGAACAAGTCTTTGACCACCGCGCGGGCCCCATCGGTGGTTTGCGTGACTTGCGGGTGACGGTACAAATTGCGGAACAAAAACGACTTCAGCGCCTTGGACTCTTCATGCATTGCTGCGCTGAACTGCACCAGCGGTGGACACCGTCGCGCCTCATCCGCGCTGGCAGGGGCATGCTGCTGCAAAGCGGCACGGGAGGCGTTGATCACGTAGTAGACCTGGTCGCTCAGCATACGGCGGGTGGTTTCGTACAACACACGGCGGCCTTGCAGCGACGGGTGCTCGGCCAATGTTTGCGCGTGGTAACGGGCGAACAAGGACACGTCTTGCATCTGTTCGAGTGTGAGCAAGCCAGAGCGCACACCATCGTCAATGTCGTGCGCGTTGTAGGCAATCGCGTCGGCCAAGTTGCACAACTGCGCCTCAAGGCTGGGTTGAGTGCCATTCAAAAAACGGGCAGCGATCCCGTTGGGTTCTTGCGCATTGATGAGTTCTGCATTGCGGCGCGCGCAATGCTTCAAGATACCTTCCCGCGTTTCAAAGCTGAGGTTCAGGCCGTTGAAGGTGGGATAGCGTTCCTCGATCTCATCCACCACACGCAAGCTTTGTAGGTTGTGCTCAAAGCCACCATAGGGCGCCATGCATTCATTGAGCGCGTCTTGACCGGCATGACCAAAGGGGGTGTGACCTAGGTCGTGCGCCAAGGCAATGGCTTCGACCAAGTCTTCGTTCAGATTCAAGGCTCTGGCAATGGAGCGTCCCAGCTGCGCCACCTCCAAAGAATGCGTCATACGGGTGCGAAACAAATCACCCTCGTGATTCAAGAAGACTTGCGTTTTGTAGACCAAGCGCCTGAAGGCCGTGGAGTGAACGATACGGTCGCGGTCGCGCTGATGAGGATTGCGTACGCCCGCGGCGTGGGCGGGCAGTGAGGGCTCTGGGTGGCGACGGCCGCGGGAGTGCTCAGGCAGACAAGCGTAAGGCGCAAGCTGCGTCATGGGGAACAGCAGTCTTCAATGACTTGCGCCACCAAAGCATCGGGCGCTGAGCGAACGGTGGCGGTTCCGGGCTTGTCGATGAGGACGAATTTGATTTCACCGGCTTCGGCTTTTTTATCCACACGCATGTGGTGCAAGTATTCTTCTGCGCCGAGTTTGGGACCCACGATGGGCAAACCTGCGCGCTCAACCAGCGCGGTGAAGCGCGAGACAAACGCCTCGTCCACCAAACCCAAACGCTGCGAGAGGTGCGAGGCCATGACCATGCCGCAGCCCACGGCTTCGCCGTGCAGCCATTCGCCAAAGCCCAAGCCTGCTTCGATGGCATGGCCAAAGGTGTGGCCAAAGTTGAGAATGGCGCGAATGCCACCTTCGCGCTCGTCTTGGCCCACCACCCACGCTTTGATTTCGCAGCTGCGCTTCACCGCATGCGCCAACGCCTTGGGGTCACGCGCCAAGAGCGCGTCGAGGTTGGCGTCGATCCAATCCAAGAACTGCATGTCGGCGATGGGGCCGTATTTGATGACTTCGGCCAAGCCCGCGCTCATTTCACGCTGGGGCAAGGTTTGCAAGGTGTCAAGATCGCACACCACGCGTTGCGGTTGGTAGAACGCGCCGATCATGTTTTTGCCGATAGGGTGGTTGATGGCCGTCTTGCCGCCCACCGATGAATCGACCTGTGCCAGCAAAGTGGTGGGCACTTGCACAAAAGGCACGCCGCGCATGTAGCACGCAGCAGCAAAACCGGTCATGTCACCCACCACGCCGCCGCCCAAAGCGAACAGCACGGTTTTACGGTCAGCGCTTTTGCCCAACAACTCGTCAAAAATCAGGTTCAAGGTCTGCCAGTCTTTGTGACGCTCACCGTCGGGCAAAGCCACGGTATGGACCTGTTTGTAGCGCGACGCAAGGGCGGTTTGCAAACGCTCGGCATACAAGGGACCGACGGTGGTGTTCGTGACGATAAGGGCGGCAGTCGCTTGAGGCAAATCGGCCCATGTGTTGGCGGCATTGAGCAACTGCTCGCCAATCAAGATGTCGTAGCTGCGATCGCCCAGATCGATCGAAACTGGTGTTGCTGAAATCGGTTTATTCATAAGGTGTTAAGCAGGTGCACGAGAAACGCCCGACAGCTCCAATTGCATCACAACCATGTTGACCAAGGTGGCCACGGACGGACGACCGGTTTCGATGGTGAAATGAGCGGTTTCTCGATACAAGGGGTCGCGCACCGCAAACAAGTCTTTGAGTCGCTGCAAAGGATCGGCCACCTGAAGCAAAGGCCGGTTGCGATCGTGGCGCAATCGTCGAAAGACTTCATCGGGTGTGGAACGCAAGTAAATCACTTGCGTGCGTTGGTGCAAACGCTGACGGTTGAGCGGTCGCAAAACCGCCCCGCCGCCGGTGGACACCACCGCCGGTCCTTGTAAGGTCAAGGCATCCAGGACCTCGGACTCCAAATCACGAAACCGCTCCTCACCTTCGCGTTCAAAATATTCGCGGATCGAACAACCCAAACGGGTTTCAATCACATGATCAGAGTCGTGGAAAGGCAAGCCCAAACGCCGAGCAAGCTGGCGACCAACAGTCGATTTGCCTGAACCCGGCAAGCCCACAAGGCTGCAAGAATACGTCACAAAAAACCCAAATGATGAGGGAGGCCTTCAAGAATAGCACCATTCACCCGCCGGCATCGGCCTTGTGTGAGTACAGCACCCGTGGGGTGATGAACACCAACAGCTCGGACTTGCTCGACACCATTTGCTTGGACCTGAACAAGGCTCCGAGGACGGGTAGACGCCCCAAACCCGGTACTTGGTGCAACTCCTCGCGTTGCACGTGCTCAAAAATGCCGCCAATCACCACCGTCCCACCGTTTTCAATCAACACTTGGGTCTGAACGTGTTTGGTGTTGATCGCAATGCCGCTGGTGGTGGTTTCACCACGGCTGTCTTTGTTGATCGACAAATCCAGCACCACATGGCCTTCTGGTGTGATGCGCGGGGTCACTTCGAGCCGCAAGTTCGCTTTGCGAAAAGCAATCGCGGTGGCACCACTGGAGGTGGCAGTTTGGTAGGGGAATTCGGTCCCCTGCTCAATCAGCGCCTTGACTTGGTCGGCGGTGACCACCCGTGGGCTAGAAACGATACGACCTTTCCCATCGGCTTCTAGAGCGGAGACCTCCAGGTTCAAAAATCGGCTCGCCGCCGGGCTGAACAAAGACAAGGCGACGGTGGCTGCTGCGGCCGAGTTGGGGTTGGCGGGCAAGTTCACAAAAGGCGCAAGGAGCGCATTCCCCCCTTGAGCAGACAAGGCCCCCAACGTTGGGGCGATACGGGCTTGTGCTGAACCACCCAACCGCACATCGGGCAAGCCTGCGCCCAATCGAACACCCAAAGCCTTACCAAAACTGTCATCGGCCTCCACGATTCGGGCTTCGATCATCACTTGCCTCACAGGAATATCGACTTGAGCGATCAAATCGGCCACCCTTTGTAAGCGTGCATCGGTGTCGGTCACGAACACGTGGTTGCTGCGCGGCTCGGCCATGGCGCTGCCCCTGGCCGACAGCATGCGGGGAGCAGCTCCCGTTTTGTCTCCCGGCGGCAGCAATTGGGTCACGATGTCGGTGGCTTTGGCGTATTGCAAACGAAAACCTTGTGTTCGCAAAGGCTCCACCGCCTCCAAAGCCAGCGCAGCTTGTAGTCTCATGGTGTCTCGAGACACCATTTCTTCCTGCGTACCCACCCAGATCGTGCCGCCTTGCCAGCGCCAAGCCAAGCCTTGGCTTTGTGCCACCCATTCCACCGCTTGGCGCCCAGGCACATCGGCCAAGCGCAAACTCACGCGGCCTTTGACCGCCTCGGACATCAGGAGATTGAAAGCTTGCGCTTCGGCCAAGCCTTGAAGTACTCCCCTGATATCGGCGTCTTGTACCTGCAAGCTCACCGGTTTCTCTAGCTCAAGATCAGCAGCGAACAACACGCCCCAAAAGCAAACACCGGTGAGCACGAGCAAGCGCTTGTTCATGAGGGCTCCTCAGCCGACTCGTCGGCCCAACGCAAGACACGCCTAGGCCGTCCATCCCCAAGATCGTTCACCACCCAAACACCGTCCCAGGTGACTTGCACCACCTCGTGCTGCTGTGGTCCCAAGCGCATCCCAGGCACCACCGCGTGCACCACGCCATCGACAGCGACCAAAGCAACGACTTGCTGCCCACGCATCCAACGGCCCACCAAACGCATATGCGTCCACTCGGTTTTAGGCCAAGGCAAAGGGGCAACGACTAGGGTAGAGATGTTTTTGTTCACGCTTGCCAAAGTCCAATCGTCCGTTCCTTTGACCGATGGCGCCACCGAAACACCAGCATGCACTTGTGCCAGAGAAGGCGCACCTTCGCGCAACCACAGCTGGGCCCACTGCGCCTTCATGAATCCCCCCTTGACCGCCACATTGCTCATGGGCGCATCGGCTGGTAAGCCCTCGTGCACCAACCACTGGGCGTGCCACGTGCTCGCTGATGTTCCTGAAACTTGCATCCGCATGCTCTGCAACGTCACCCACGACCCTTGACGGCCGAGCTCGCGCCACCAAGCATCCACGTCGGCCAATGCCCCCGTACCCTCCAAGACGATCTTGTGCTGAACGTGGTGTGCGGTGGTTTGCACCGAAACCGGATGGATGCGCTGAATGCTCACGCCAAAGGCTTGCGCTTGTTCGGGCCATTGCAGCCATGGCGATGCTTGGTGCCAGCGCAAACTCGACTGCCACGCGAGGTAAGAGGCCTTCAAGGCTGGCGCTTGATCGCGAAGAGACGACTCACTCAACCAGCGGGCCTCTTGCTTGGAATGTTGTTGGCGCACAAGGTCGAGCTGAGCTTGTAGGTCTTGCACCGATGGGTCTTCCCTGAGCAATAACCAACCCAAACTCAAACCCAAAGCGGCGGCTGCGCAGGGCAAACCCCAGCGCACCCACACCCTGTCCTGCTCCCATGCCAACACAACCGCATGCCGATACGAACGCATGAGTTGCAACACTGGCCACCGACGTTCCTTCATGGCAGCTCTTCCCATGTGAGCACAAAACCGATTCGGCCGTCTTCGTGCTGTGCCGTTTGAGTCACCGACACCTGGCGGTCTGCAGGCACGGGGTGGTATTCCCCTGCCACCAACCAGTCACGCACCAGCAGCAGGTTTTGGGCTTCCCCCACCACAGTCCAATGCCGGCCTTCTTGCTGCCATTGGGTCCAACGAACGCCATGCGCAGCTCCGGTGCTCAACCAATGCCACAAACGCAAGGGCATTTGGCTCTCGTGCGCCACACGCAGCCAAGCCTGACGCTGAGCTGCCCAACTGGACCAGGCCTGCGTCTGCTGATCCCATTGGACCAGCCGACCTTGAAGCTCGGTGGCATCTGCTTGCGCGGCTTGTAAGGCCAAGGTCCACCCACGTCGCTCGTGTTGGGACCACCACACCGGTGGCCAGGCAAGCAACCATCCCAAAAAGAACGCAAGGGAGCAACGCCAAACCGTGATGCGCTGTTGCCGCCGGTGCCGTGCTTGTCGGTGGTCGATCAGGTTGATGTTCATTCGGTCCACCCGGGGTGCAATGCCAAACCCATGGCCAGCGCCCAGTCATGAGCCGAAGCCTGTGTCAACGATTCGAGCTCTCGACCCCATGGGATGGGTGCGGCTTCACAGCGCCAATCCCGACAATTCGCTGGCGGATCCGCCGCCCATTGCGCCGCCCAAGCAGCCAAAGGCTCACCCGCCCACCACCAGTGCTTGCGCAGCAAAGTGGGTTTGTGAGTTTGTGCCGACTTCACCAAATTCACCAACGCACCCGGCATATCGCCCAAGGCCTCCAAGTGCACGGTTACATCACAACGGTCGTGCCATTGACCCAAATGACGCCAACCTGTGCAGACTTGGCCCTCGTCGCGACCCGCCCACCACAGCCACACCGGATCGACGGGTTCTTGGGCGCTGAGGAGCAACACACGGGCCAAGGCCGATGATGGCGTTTCCAAAATGCGCAAAGGAGCGCCTCGCTGTTGCGCCCATTGGACCCGTTGTTGCACCACCGATGCTCTGACCGCCGCCATCCACGCCTGTGGCGGCGATGCTCCATCAGACTCGAACCCCCAATCCACCGCCAGATCCGCTGGAGAGAGGTGTATCACCGCCGCCATACGAGCACGGACCCAAGCAGGAACATCCTCTTCAGCCAAACCATCTGGGAGCGCTTGCCGCCGTTGCACCGCGGCATGGGTGGTCAGCGCAATCGGCAAACTTTCCAGCCCCGCTTGGGCCATTCCGAGACCTTCACTTCCCAGCGTCCATTGACCCGCACCGACGACCGAGACCGGCAGCCCGGACTGGCGGTGCAAACATACCCAACGCACAGACTCACCGCTGTCGTCCACGCCCAAGCTCCAATGCCGGTGCTGCCAACGGCGCCAGCGTCCCATCCACCGATCTCCAAGCTTCATGGTTTGCTCCTCGTGGTCAGGCGCGGTGTGCCCCCGAGGTGCATTGAAATACCCAACACCATTTTTGTGTGCTTGCTTCAGCTCAATCGCACCGAACGGAAGGACTGAAGCGTCAATTTCTTCGCACCCATGTGGTCCAGCGCACCCAACGGTCAGCTTTTTATAATGACTGTCCACCACGATTGCACGCATGTCACGAACACCCTCCACCGAACAGCCCAAGCAAGCCAAAGGAAATACCCCTGGACCGAGCCCTTTGGGCACCTTGGGTCGCGTCTTGTTGTCCTTGATGCTATTGGGGGTGGGTGCCGCAGGGGCATTGTTTGCCGTGATCGGCATTGCCTTGGCGGTGGCCTACCCGAATTTGCCCGACGTTGACAACTTGTTGGACTACAAACCCAAATTGCCCCTGCGTGTCTTCAGTGCAGAAGGCGACTTACTGGGTGAATTTGGCGAAGAGCGCCGTAACCTGGTGCCCATTGACCAGATACCACCCGTGATGATCAATGCGGTGTTGGCCATCGAGGACGCCCGTTTTTTTGAACACAACGGTGTGGATTACCGCGGCATGGTTCGTGCTGGCTTGGCAAACCTGGGTCAGGCACGAAGTCAAGGTGCCTCCACCATCACGATGCAGGTGGCGCGCAATGTGTACTTGTCCGCTGAAAAAAGCTACATGCGCAAGATCTATGAAGTCTTGCTCACCTTCAAACTCGAGCACCGCCTGACCAAAGCGCAAATCCTCGAGATTTACATGAACCAGATTTTTCTGGGTCAACGCTCGTATGGCTTTTCCACCGCAGCACAAACCTACTTTGGCAAAGCCCTCAAAGATTTGAGCATCGCTGAAGCGGCCATGCTCGCGGGGCTACCCAAGGCCCCCTCTGCGTTCAACCCCATCAACAACCCCAAACGAGCCCGCACGCGCCAGCTCTACATCATCGAGCGCATGCAAGCCAATGGCTTCATCAGTGCGGAGCAAGCCCGTGCAGCCAAGGCCGAACCGCTCAAACTGCGCCCCATCAACAACGACCGGGTTCAGGCCGATTTTGTGGCCGACATGGTCAGACAAGCCATCGTCAGCCAATATGGTGAAGAGGCTTACATCCGGGGCTTCAACGTCACCACCACGGTACGCACCGATCAACAACAGGCGGCTTACCGAGCGGTGCGCACAGGCTTATTCAACTACGAGCAACGGCAAATTTACCGGGGGCCTGAGCGCTTCATTGAACTCCCCACCGACAAAGCCGCTTTGGACGATGCGATCGACGATGCGATCGCCGCCATCCCCGACAACGGCGACCTCTACACCGCCGTCGTCCTCAGCGCCAGCCCGAGCAAAGTGGTGGCCGTGCGACAAGACGGTGTGCCATTCAACATCGTCAAAGAGGGCTTGCAATCGGTGCAACCCGCACTGTCCGACAAAGCCAGCCCCAAAATCAAAATTCGCCCTGGGGCCGTGATTCGTGTCATGCAAAACGCGAAGAAGGCTTGGTTCATCACCCAACAACCCGAAGTTGAAGCCGCGTTTGTTGCCATGGATCCGCGCAACGGCGCGATCCGCGCTTTGGTCGGTGGTTTTGATTTTCAAAAAACACAGTTCAACCACGTCACTCAAGCGTGGCGTCAACCCGGCTCTAGCTTCAAACCCTTTGTCTACTCGGCTGCGCTGGAAAAAGGCGTGACGCCTTCCACCATCGTGAACGACGCACCCCTGTTTTACTCGGCGGCACAAACCGGTGGCCAGCCTTGGGAGCCTAAAAACTACGACGGCGAATTCGCGGGTCCCATGTCACTGCGCCGTGCCTTGGCCGTTTCCAAGAACATGGTCTCGATCCGTGTCTTGGAAGTGGTGGGTACCCAAAGCGCACAAGACTGGGTCACACGTTTTGGATTTGATGCGGCCCGTCACCCACCCTACCTGACGCTGGCCTTGGGTGCTGGATCGGTGACGCCCATGCAAATGGCCACTGGTTATTCGGTCTTTGCCAATGGCGGTTATTTGGTTCAACCGCAGCTGATCAGCCAAGTCACCGATCACCGAGGCCGCGTCTTGTTCAAAGCGCCCTTGGTGAATTTGACAGACCAACCCCGCGCCATCGATGAACGCAATGCCTTTGTGATGAACAGTTTGCTGCAAGAGATCACGCGCAGTGGCACGGCTGCACGTGCCCAAAGCACCTTGCAACGCCCCGACTTGTACGGAAAAACAGGCACCACCAACGACTCCGTGGATGCTTGGTTCGTTGGTTTTCAGCCGCATTTGGTGGCCGCCACTTGGGTGGGTTACGGCACGCCTCGCAACTTGGGTTCACGCGAAACCGGTGGTGGCTTGAGTTTGCCGATTTGGATAGACTTCATGAAAGTGGCCCTGAGCCAAGAACCGGTGGTGGAATACGCTGTGCCGCCAGGCGTCATTCAAGTGGGCAGCGAGTGGTATTTCGAAGAATACGGCCCCAGCACGAGCATCCGCAGCTTGGGCTTGAACGCCAACACCAGCCCGGGTCAACCGCTGCTCGATGGCAATGGCAACCCGATTCAAACCACTCCCGAGCAAGAGCGGCAAGGCGTGATTCAATTGCTCAGCAATTGAATCGAAGCGCCAGCCCCGACTGTTCGCTGGCGTAACGGCTCAGATGGGCAAAAAACTCACCTTGGCCCTTGGTATCTTGCCAAGACTGACCGTCAAAGCGGTAGTGAAAGCCCCCAGCCCTAGCGGCCAACCACACCTCTTGCAAAGGTTTTTGCAAGTTGATGACGATTTGACTGCGGTTGGCGAACACCAAGGTGATCATGCCGCCCACGCGCTGAGCGTCGATGTCGGCATCGGTGTCGTCGTTGAGGCGGTCGCACGACAACTCAACGGCTTTGAGCAAAGCCTCGGCTCGGTCCAAGTATTCAAGATCGGTCATTACAATGGGCATTCAACACGTTGCTGGTCATTGTAGGCCGCGCCTTTGTTCCACCCATCACCCCAGAGATTGCCATGACCCTGACCAAGGTTTTTTGCGCCAGCATGCTCGCACTGGTGTTGTTGGGCAATGCCGGCTGCGGGCAAAAAGGTCCTTTGACCTTGCCCACCGCCAGCACCCTTTGATCCGCCAATGCCCCATCCCATGACGACCGAATTGCCCGATTTTTTCACCGTGCGCGACCACCAATTGTGGGTGGAGGGCGTTTCGCTGGCCTCCTTGGCACAAGCCCATGGCACGCCGCTGTTTGTGTACAGCCAAGCCGCCATCCTCCACGCCTTGGCCGCTTATCAAAAGGGCTTGACGGGTCGTCGCCACCAAATTTGTTACGCCATGAAAGCCAACAGCAGCTTGGCGATTTTGCAAACCTTGGTGCGGGCTGGTTGCGGTTTGGACATCGTTTCGGGTGGTGAACTTGAACGCGCGCTGCGCGCGGGCGTCTCACCCCAAAAAATCATTTTCTCGGGCGTGGGCAAAACCCGCGCCGAAATGCGCCGCGCCTTGGACGTGGGCATCGGCTGCTTCAACGTCGAGAGCGTCGCCGAGTTAGAGGTGTTGGGTGATGTCGCACAAGCGATGGGCCTGCGCGCGCCCGTGAGCCTGCGCGTCAACCCCAATGTGGACGCCCAAACCCACCCTTATATTTCCACCGGTCTCAAAGACAACAAGTTCGGCATCGCCCACGAAGACGTGGTGGACACCTACCAACGCGCCGCGGCCCATCCGGGCTTGCGCGTGGTGGGTATCGATTGCCACATCGGCTCACAAATCACCCAAGCCGCACCCTACCTCGACGCCATGGACCGTGTGCTGGATTTGGTGCAAGCGATTGAAGCAGGCGGTATCCGCATCGAGCACATCGACTTTGGTGGTGGCTTGGGCATCAACTACCACGGCGACACGCCGCCGAGCGCCGACGCCTTGTGGCAAGCGCTGTTGGCCAAGCTCGATGCGCGTGGCTTTGGCGACCGCGCCATCTACATCGAACCGGGCCGCTCTTTGGTGGGCAACGCGGGCGTTTGCCTGACCGAGGTGCTCTACCTCAAGCCCGGCGAACACAAAAACTTCTGCATCGTCGACGCGGCCATGAACGACTTGCCCCGTCCAGCCATGTACCAGGCCTACCACCAGATCGTGCCCGTGCAAACACCCAGCCCCGACACGCCTACCCAGACGTGGGACGTGGTGGGCCCCGTCTGCGAAAGCGGCGATTGGTTGGGTCGCGACCGTGACTTGGCGGTTCGTGCTGGCGACTGCCTGGCCGTGCTCTCAGCGGGCGCCTATTGCATGAGCATGGCCAGCAACTACAACACGCGCGGCCGTGCGGCTGAAGTCTTGGTGTCGGGCGATCGAGTCCAAGTGATCCGCGAACGCGAAAGCAGCGACGACCAAATGCGCTTGGAAAAGCCACTCAGCTGAGTTGGCGTTGGCGCTGCCAGCACCAAGCACGCCAGCCCAAGAGAAGGGCCAACACCGCACCGTAAAACCACACTTCGGCGAAGTGGTTTTTCCCCATGCGCATCCAGTAAAAATGCAGCACGGCCAACACCGCCACGGCGTAGACCGAACGGTGCAAAATTTTCCATCGCCGAGACCCCAAAGTGCGAACAGCGCCATTCCAAGAGGTCAAGGCCATGACCAACAGCAAGAGCGTGGCAAGCATGCCCACGGTGATGAAAGGCCGATCCCACACATCCATGAGCAAGGCCGACACATCCCAAGATTGATCGAGCCAAGCATACGCAAGGGCGTGTAAGAGCGCATGGGCAAAGACCGCCAAACCCAATGGTCGACGCCAGCGCGCCAAGTGGGTCCAACCCATCGTCACACGCAAGGGTGTGATCAACAAGACCGCACACAACAGCTGCAAAGTGCTTTGACCCAAACCACGGATCAAGGCTTCTGCGGGATTGGCACCGAGTTGATCGGCGAAGGCGGCCCACCACCAATAGGCACTGGGCAACATCGCCACGCCCCACACCAGCCATGCTGGGCCAGACCCGCGCATCAGAAGTAGCGACGCAAGTCCATGCCCGCGTACATCGAGGCGACTTGCGGACCATAGCCGTTGAACAACTCGGTCGGTCGGCGTTTGGCGAACAGGCCCGCCGACTCACCGATGCGGCGCTCAGAGGCTTGACTCCAGCGGGGGTGAGACACAGAGGGGTTCACGTTGGCATAAAAGCCGTATTCGCGAGGCGCAGCCACATTCCAAGAGGTGCGTGGTTCGCGATCGGTGAAGCGAATTTTGACAATCGACTTGCCGCTCTTGAACCCGTATTTCCAAGGAACCACCAGACGCAGTGGCGCTCCGTTTTGATTGGGCAACACTTCACCATACACGCCAAAAGTCAACAAGGTCAACGGGTGCAGCGCCTCATCGAGTCTCAAGCCTTCTAAATAAGGCCACTGCAAAACGCTGCTGCGCAAACCTGGCATGGTGGCCGGATCGGCCTGCGTCACGAATTCCACGTAGCGCGCACTGCCCAAGGGTTGAGCGGCCCGAATCAAAGCTGACAAGGAATAACCCACCCACGGCACGACCATGGACCAGCCCTCGACACAACGCAATCGGTAAATGCGCTCTTCCATGGGGGCGAGTTTGAGCAACTCCTCCAAGCCCCAGGTGCGCGGCTTGGCCACCAAGCCCTCGACCGACACCGTCCAAGGGGTCGTTTTGAGTGTGTGGGCATTTCGCGCGGGGTCGGTCTTGTCCAGACCAAATTCGTAGAAATTGTTGTAGCCCGTGACGTCAGCGTAGGGCGTGAGCGCATCCATGGCGGTGGCCCCATCGACCACCGAACGGACGCCTTTGAGTGGCGCACCTTTGGCCGCATGGACCAGGTCCGTATGCCCCATGGCCCAAGCCGAGCCGAAAGCCACCGACGATTGGACCAACCAGCGGCGGCGATCCAGATAAGCCGCCTGCGGGGTGATCTCGCTGCCCAGCGGATGAACGAAGCCGTCGTGCTGGGTGCGAATGATCATGGTCAGATCCTGTTGATAGAACTCAAAGTTCGCCGTAGCTGTGCAAGCCCGACAAGAACATGTTCACACCCAAGAATGCGAACGTGGTGATGGCCAGGCCCACCAAGGCCCACCAAGCCGCCACGGTGCCTCGCAAGCCCTTCATGAGGCGCATGTGCAGCCATGCAGCGTAGTTCAACCACACGATCAGGGCCCAAGTCTCTTTGGGGTCCCAGCTCCAGTAACCACCCCACGCCTCGGCCGCCCACAAAGCACCCAACACCGTGGCAATGGTGAAGAAGGCAAAGCCTACGGCAATGGCCTTGTACATCACATCGTCCAAGACCTCAAAGCTGGGCAAACGCTCGGCGATGCGGCGACGGCCATACAGAATACCGCCCACGATCAATGCCGAAACACCAAAGTAGACGAACCAGTAACTGCCGCCTTTTTCGAGCGCAGACTGTCTGAAAACCAAGGGTTCCAAGCACAAGACAATACCCAGCAACCAAAGTGGTGCCAATTTGTACCAACGTGACTCGGTCGCACTTTGCTTGATCAAATAAGCAAACGCCAGCATGGCGGCAATCGCAAACGTCCCGTAACCCACGAAGTTGGCGGGCACGTGCACCTTCATCCACCAGCTCTGCAAAGCCGGCACCAAAGGCTGAATTGCGTGCGCTTCACGCACCAAGGTGTACCAGAGCAAAAAGCCCACCGCTGCGCTGACCACCAACATCACGAACGCACCCATGGAGCGGGTTTTGTACTGGTGTTCGTAATACAAATAAAACAGCGTGGTCATCCAGCAAAACATGACGAACACTTCATACAAGTTGCTCACGGGGATATGGCCGATGTCTGGGCCAATTTGGTGGCTCTCATACCAGCGCACAAAACTGCCGATCAAACCCAAAGCCACTGCAACCCAAGCCATGCCTGAGCCCAAACTTTCAAAAGTCTCGCCGGCACGGGTCAACAAGCCAACCCAATAAAACAAAGTGCTCATGAAGAACAGCACACTCATCCACAGAATCGCCGACTGGCTGGAGATGAAGTACTTCAACATGAACACTTGATCGGCTCGAGCCAAATCGGCCACGCCCTCCGGCGTTTGGTACAGCCAGATGCCCCACAACGAGAACACCGTGACGGCACCCATCAAGAGGCGCAATGGACGCCAGAACCAACCCAAGGCAATCAGCGAAGGCACGCAACCGGCCAAGATCGCTTGCTCATAGCCGTTCATGGCGTGCTGGTATTGGCTCAAGGCCCACACAGCACCGAAAACAACCAAGGCCGCAAATACCCAATCCCACGCATCGCGTCGGGCCCAGTAACCGGGGGCGATTTCACCGCCAGAAGACTGTCGCTTGAGTTCAATGGTTTCGTTCGAGCTGGTCATGCGTTCACCTTCAACAATTGCGTTTTCAACAGTTCAAATTCTTGGTCGGATTCCATGGTCTTGCGGTTGGACGACAAGGCCATGGTGGCATGGCTACCGGATTGACCGGCCACCGGCGTGAGCCAAACCCACACGCGTCGCTCGCGCACATACAACATGGCGAAAATGCCCACGATCAGCAAGAGGCAGCCCAGATAGACGATGTTTTGTCCTGGCGCACGGGCCACTTGGAATACGCTGGCTTGTACGTGCTCGAAATCTTTGAGCATGAACACCATCGGCGCAGGGTAAAAGAAGCTGTCGCTCAAACTCAAGACCGATTGCGTCATGAAGGCTTGGGTTTTCTCATCGCGCGGCAAAGGTTTCAAGCCTTCGCGCTCTCGGCTCAGCTGCATCAGCTCAAACAAGGCACCGTTGAGGATGCGCACCAACACATCGCTGGCACGCTCACGTTCCGCCTCCGGTACGTTTTCATCCAAAAAGGAAGACACCGCAGGCAAACCGCCCAAGATCGGCGGCATGCCAGGTGCAGCGGGGGTGCTTGAGGCTTCGGTACCAGCAAACAAACCCAACGCACGGTTACCCGAGGCGGTCAAAGCCTGCGCCAAATCGGGGCGATCGCGATCCACCGCAGCAGCCACATAGCGGCGCACAGCTTCTTGGCGCAAAACCGGATCGGCCAAGGCGGTGCGCAGACGCACGAAACCTTCCAAACCATCGTTCTCATCCACCGGAATGCGCAAGTAACGCATGGGCTCAGACGGCGTCTCCCTCATCCCAAGCAAGAACATGCGTTGGCCATCCAAATCCACGGGCAGCATGTAGTTGTTGTATTCAATGGCCTGACCAGCGGCATCGCGCAACTTGTAGCTCACACTCGGCCCCACGTTACGCAATTCTTTGTTGGTCACGGTTTTGTTGCCGGCACCCAAACGGCTTTCAATGGCTTGGCGCAAATCCACCTTGCGCACATCCACTCCCGTGACCGCCGATTCGGCGGCAAAGTTCTCAACGTTGATGACGCGCAACCCTGTGAATTCCAAGGCCAAATCTTGTGCGCCATTGGTCAAATTGACCGAGCCGCCGATGTTGCCGCTGACCTCGAAGGGTTTGACCGCAGTGCCCAGTGGCATGGCTTGGAGCACCACCTTGGAGCCACCGTCATCGAAACTGGACTGGTAAATAGCGATGCCCCGGTGGTAAGCCGGGTGATTGACCTCGACCCGCGCCTCTTTGCTCTCGCCAGTTTCCAAGTCTTGGATGACGATGTCGCTGGCGAACAGCTTGGGCATTCCCGTTTCGTAGTACTCAACCACAAACTTTTTCAGCTCCACCGAGAACGGCAGGTCTTGAAGAATCACGCCCTGTGGCTGAGCCAATACGGCCGTACCCGCCACAGCACCTTCTGTGACCATCAAGTTACCGCGGAAGGTCGGGTTGCTGCTGGAGAGGCGGTGCTGCTCTGGAACATCGGCAATCAAGCCGCTGCCCATGAACGGGGTTTTGTCGTTGAACCACATTTGCGCACGCACCATCAGGTCGCCGTCGAGCAGACCACCGATGCACACCAACACGATCGCGCTGTGCGCGGCCAAATAGCCCAACTTGTTGGCCGCGCCTTTTTTGGCCGCCAACATCCAGCCCGTACCGTTGGCCGTGGCGCGCGATTGCAATTTGACCTTCCAGCCAGAACCCAACAAAGCTTGGCCCATGCGATTGGCCGCGGCTTCGGGCGACTCCCCCAAAGTATTTTCTGCGCGGTTGGGGAAGGCCTTGAGGCTTTGCTCCCGGATGTTTTCTTTGTAGGCCTTGAAATCGGCAAAAATTTTGGGCGTATTGCGCGCAATGCACAAAGACGTGCTGACAACCAAAAAAGCCAAAATCAGCAAAAACCACCAAGCACTGTAGACCGTGAACAGACTGGCGCTGGCAAAGACATCTGCCCAAAAAGGGCCGAACTGGTTGACGTAGTTGTTGGCCGGTTCGTGTTGCTTGACCACCGTCCCGATCACCGAGGCAATACAAATGACCGTCAACAAGGCGATGGCAAAACGCATCGACGACAACAATTCCACCCATTGACTCACAACGCGCGAGCTCGAGCGGACTTCTATACCTTGGGTGGAAACGGTCATGGGCTTGAATTAAAAAAGGCCAGTTCGGGCGCCCCGAACATGGCCTTGTATGAGAGGCGACGATGGTCGGGTGGTTCCCTAAACACACCCCCACATTGTGCCGTTAAATATCATCAAACGCTGATATCCCTGCAAAGCACGGGTCATCGCCCATGCCCAACCATCAACGCAAGCCCGCGATGAACTCGGATACCGCCAAAATTTCACGGTCGTTCATCTTGGCGGCCACGCCGGTCATCTGGACGTTGTTCTTGCGGGTACCGCTGCGGAACTGGCGCAATTGCTCGGCCGTGTAGTCGGCGTGCTGGCCAGACAAGCGTGGGTACTGGGCTGGAATGCCAGCACCATTGGGGCTGTGGCAGCCCGCGCACGAAGCGATTTGGCGATCGGGGATGCCGCCACGGTAAATGCGCTCGCCCAAACGCACCAATTCAGCATCGGTGGCGGCACCGGTGGTGGCTTTTTGGCTGGCCAACCAGTAGGCCACGTTGCGCATGTCTTCCTCCGACAAGCCAGCGGCAAAGCCACTCATGATGGCGTTGGCACGTTTGCCAGACTTGTATTCCTTCAATTGCTTGATGAGGTATTCGGGGTGCTGCTGGGCCAACTTGGGGTTGGCCGGCGTGGTGGAGTTGCCATCAGCGGCGTGGCAGGCCACGCACATCTGGCCGAACAAAGCCGCGCCTTTGGCGGTGTCGGGCTTGATGGACTGGGCTTGGGCGCTGAAAGACAGGGCAGCCAAAGCGGCGGTGCAGAGCAAAGAGGCGGTCAATTTCATGTCGTGTGTCGACACTGCGCAAGCAGTGACTGCTGAGTTGAAGAAATTTGCACACCAGCCTCCAGCCGGTGTTTCTCGTCTGATTTTACAATGTCCCACCGGGAAAACCCCAAATGACCAACCAGAACACCCCAATGACCCCATCGGCCACGGCCTCCCCCCTCGCTGTGCCCGATCTGAAAATCGCCCATGGTTGGCTCCACACCGCGCGTTTTTTGACCACCGCCCCCCAGTTGCAGCACCTGCCGCCCTTGGACGTGCCAGAAATTGCCTTCGTTGGGCGCTCCAATGCGGGCAAATCCACCTGCATCAACACCTTGACGCAACAAAAGCGCTTGGCCTTCGCCTCCAAGACGCCTGGGCGCACCCAAAGCATCAACCTGTTTGCTTTGGGTAAACAGGGGGTGACCGATGCGGTGTTGGCCGACTTACCTGGCTACGGCTACGCCGCCGTGCCCAAAGAAGCCAAGTTGCGCTGGCAGCGGGTCATGGCCAACTACCTCATCACGCGGGAAAACCTCAAAGGCGTGGTGCTGATGTGCGACCCCCGCTTAGGTCTGACCGAGCTGGACGAGATCTTGCTCGAGGTCATCCGACCCCGTGTGGAGGAAGGTTTGAAGTTTTTGGTCTTGCTCACCAAAGCCGACAAACTGACCCGTGTCGAAGGCCGAGACGTCTTGGCCCTGACCAAACTGCACGCCGGTGGCGGCGAAGTCAAGTTGTTCTCTGCCCTGAAAAAACAAGGCTTGGACGAAGTGGCCCAATTGCTCTGGGATTGGACTCACCCAGCCGCATCTGCCCCCGCAGCGGCCACGGCGCCTTTGGGCGACTTGTAACGCGCATAGGACCACAGGTACTGCTCAGGGCGCTCCCGCACCAGCACTTCCATCGCTGCGTTGATTTGGGCCGCCGCGGTTTGGGCATCGGTCGATAAAACCTCCCCATCGAGCAGACCCACCGAGTGAACGTGCACCACATAGCCGCGGCCCCAAGACAGCCGCTCACCCCACAACAAAACCGGCAAGGCCTGTCCACTGTGCGCCAAACGCGCGCTCAAGGTCATGGTGTAGGCTGGGCGTCCAAAGTACGGTGCCCAAACGCCTTGCCCCACGGGTGGCACTTGGTCGGGCAACAGGCCGACGGTTTGGCCGGCCTTGAGGGCTTTGATGAGTTGCTTGACGCCCGCCAAATTGGTCGGCGCGGTGTGCAAATTGGGCCGTGCGCGGGCATTGGCCACCAAGTCTTCTAACCAGGCTTGACGTGCAGGACGGAACAACACCGTGATCGGTTGTTGCTGGCCAAAACGCTCGGCGTAGGCCTGCGCGATGATTTCAAAACAACCCATGTGCGGCGTCATGAGCAACAGGCCCTGGCCTTGGACCTGAAGGGCTTCAATGACTTCAGCGCCTGACCACTGGATGGGCACCGGCCGGCCCAACCACAAACGGGGAATTTCGGCCATCATCTTGCCGGCCTCACCCACCGAGCGGCGGGCTTGTTCAGGCGAAAGGCCGGCCTGAGCAGCGTGCGCGAGCAAGCGCGCGCGGTAGCGCGGCGAAGCCACGAAGGTGGCCCATCCACCCAGCCAGCCCAAGCCGTGCAACGCCCACAAAGGCCACACGCTCAAAAACCGAAACACCTGTTTGACCCACCACGTCACAGTCAAGCCTTTGTTGAATTGTTTATAATTTTCGGATCGCCGAGTTACTGAACTAATTGCGGGGCGATTCACAAATCCCGCTAAAGCGTTCGCCGAACTCTGAAGGACCGGCAACGCCGATCAACCTTATCAATGGAGTTTAACCATGGCGAACGATTTTCTTTTCACCTCCGAATCCGTCTCGGAAGGCCATCCCGACAAGGTGGCCGACCAAATTTCTGACGCGATTTTGGACGCAATCTTCGAACAAGACCCCCGCAGCCGCGTCGCCGCTGAGACGCTGACCAACACCGGTCTGGTGGTCTTAGCCGGTGAGATCACCACCAACGCGCACGTCGACTACATCCAAGTCGCCCGCGACACCATCAAGCGCATCGGCTACGACAACACCGAGTACGGCATCGACTACAAAGGTTGCGCTGTCATGGTTTGCTACGACAAGCAGTCCAACGACATCGCCCAAGGCGTGGACCACGCCAGCGACGACCACCTCAACATCGGCGCGGGTGACCAAGGCCTGATGTTCGGCTACGCGTGTGATGAGACGCCCGAGCTGATGCCTGCACCCATCTATTACGCCCACCGTTTGGTCGAGCGCCAAGCGCAGCTGCGCAAAGACGGCCGCCTGCCTTTCTTGCGCCCCGACGCCAAGAGCCAAGTGACCATGCGTTATGTGGACGGCAAACCGCACAGCATCGACACCGTGGTGCTGTCCACCCAGCACAGCCCCGACCAGAGCGAAACGCCCACCAAGATGAAGGCCAGCTTCACAGAGGCCATCATCGAAGAGATCATCAAGCCGGTGCTGCCCAAAGAGTGGTTGCAAGACACCAAGTACCTGATCAACCCGACCGGGCGCTTTGTGATTGGCGGCCCGCAGGGCGACTGTGGCCTGACCGGCCGCAAGATCATCGTGGACACCTACGGCGGCGCCTGCCCCCATGGCGGTGGCGCGTTCTCGGGCAAAGACCCCTCGAAGGTGGACCGCTCGGCCGCCTACGCCGCACGCTACGTCGCCAAGAACGTGGTGGCCGCCGGTTTGGCGCGCCAATGCCAGGTGCAAGTGGCCTACGCCATCGGCGTGGCACGCCCCATGAACATCACGGTTTACACCGAAGGCACGGGCGTCATCCCCGACGAGCAGTTGTCCAAATTGGTGGCCGAGCACTTCGACCTGCGCCCCAAAGGCATCATCCAGATGCTCGACCTGCTGCGCCCGATTTACCAAAAGACCGCGGCTTATGGCCACTTCGGTCGCGAAGAGCCCGAGTTCACCTGGGAGCGCACCGACAAAGCCGCCGCTTTGCGTGCGGCCGCTGGTCTGAAATAAACCTGCGCCATGCGCGAGCTGTTCCGTTTGGACGGCCAAGTGGCCCTGATCACCGGGGCCAGCCAGGGCTTGGGGCTCGCCATGGCCCGGGGCTTGGCCACACAAGGGGCCCAAGTCTGGCTCAACGGGCGGGACGCGGATCGCCTGCACACCTGTGTGGACGCCTTGAACCTCGAGTTCCCCGACCAAGTCCATGCTTGGGCGTGTGACGTGAGCGACGAAGCGGCAACACAGTCGGGCCTGCAAACCGTCTTGCAGCACAGCCAAAGGCTCGACATCCTGATCAACAACGTGGGCCAACGGCACCGCGCACCCTTGAGCGAATTGAACGCGCAAGCCCTGCGCGACATGCTCGAGGTCAATTTGGTGAGCGCTTGGACCCTCAGCCGGGCTTCGGCCGAGGTGATGCGCCGCCTCGGTGGCGGCAGCATCGTCAACATCACCAGCATCGCCGGGCCCATTGCCCGCTCGGGTGACGCCGCCTACACCACCGCCAAAGGCGCCCTCGACGCCATGACCCGTGCCATGGCCGCCGAATGGGGCCCACAAGGCATCCGGGTCAACGCCATCGCACCGGGTTACTTTGCCACCGAGAACAACACCACCATGGCCCAAGACCCGGGCGTGGCCGATTGGCTGCAGCAGCGCACCGCCTTGGGCCGCTGGGGCAGGCCCGAGGAAATCGCGGGAGCGGCGGTGTTTTTGTGCAGCCCAGCCGCCAGCTACGTGACCGGCCACACCTTGGTGGTCGACGGCGGCTACTTGGCCCATTTTTGAACGCTCGGCCCTGCGGGGCGCCAAAAATAACCCTAGACCCTTGAAAACCTCCCCAACCGCCCTTATCATTAGCACTCTCTGAAGTTGAGTGCTAACAACTCGGCTTCGAGGCTGCCCCGCAAAGGCAGCCCCCGTTTTTTTCTTGAACGCAACCCTTAGGAGATGCAATGAACCTTCGTCCTCTCGCCGATCGCGTGATCGTCAAGCGCATTGAAAGCGAAACCAAAACCGCTTCGGGCATTTACATCCCTGACGCCGCCGCCGAAAAACCCGACCAAGGCGAAGTCTTGGCCGTGGGCCCCGGCAAACGCAACGACAAGGGCGAGATCGCCCCCATGAACGTCAAAGTGGGCGACCGCGTCCTGTTTGGCAAATACAGCGGCCAGACCGTCAAGGTCAACGGCGATGAGCTGTTGGTCATGAAAGAAGACGACCTCTTCGCCGTCGTTCAGTAATTCAATTCATTAGGAGCTATTCACATGGCAGCAAAAGACGTAATTTTCGGCGGCGAAGCCCGCGCACGCATGGTTGAAGGCGTGAACATTTTGGCCAACGCGGTCAAAGTGACCTTGGGCCCCAAAGGCCGCAACGTGGTGCTCGAGCGCTCGTTTGGCGCCCCCACCGTGACCAAGGACGGTGTGTCCGTGGCCAAGGAAATCGAACTCAAAGACAAGCTGCAAAACATGGGCGCGCAGATGGTCAAGGAAGTCGCTTCCAAGACCTCCGACAACGCTGGCGACGGCACCACCACCGCCACCGTGTTGGCCCAAGCCATCGTGCGCGAAGGCATGAAGTACGTGGCCGCCGGCATGAACCCCATGGACTTGAAGCGCGGCATCGACAAGGCCGTCACGGCCCTGATCGAAGAGCTGAAGAAAGCCTCCAAGCCCACCACCACCTCCAAAGAAATCGCCCAAGTCGGTTCGATTTCGGCCAACTCGGACTCCAGCATCGGTGACATCATCGCCAACGCGATGGACAAAGTGGGCAAAGAAGGCGTGATCACCGTGGAAGACGGCAAGAGCCTGCAAAACGAACTCGACGTCGTCGAAGGCATGCAGTTCGACCGCGGCTACCTGTCGCCCTACTTCATCAACAACCCCGAGAAGCAAGCCGCTTTGTTGGACAACCCCTTCGTGTTGTTGTTCGACAAGAAGATCAGCAACATCCGCGATCTGCTGCCCACCCTGGAACAAGTCGCCAAAGCCGGCCGTCCTTTGTTGATCATTGCCGAAGACGTCGAAGGCGAAGCCTTGGCGACCTTGGTGGTCAACACCATCCGTGGCATCTTGAAAGTGGTCGCCGTGAAAGCCCCTTGCTTTGGTGACCGTCGCAAGGCCATGTTGGAAGACATCGCCATCCTGACCGGCGGCAAAGTGATCGCCGAAGAAGTCGGCCTGACCTTGGAAAAAGTGCAACTGACCGACCTGGGTCAAGCCAAGCGCGTGGAAGTGGGCAAAGAAAACACCATCATCATCGACGGTGCTGGTGCTGCTGCTGACATCGAAGCCCGCGTCAAACAAGTGCGCGTGCAAATCGAAGAAGCCACGTCCGACTACGACCGCGAGAAGCTGCAAGAGCGCGTGGCCAAGTTGGCTGGCGGTGTGGCCGTGATCAAGGTCGGCGCTGCCACCGAAGTCGAGATGAAAGAAAAGAAAGCCCGCGTGGAAGACGCCCTGCACGCCACCCGCGCTGCGGTGGAAGAAGGCATCGTGGCCGGTGGTGGCGTGGCCTTGCTGCGCGCTCGTCAAGCCGCTGGCACCATCAAAGGTGACAACGCCGACCAAGACGCCGGCATCAAGCTGGTGTTGAAAGCCATCGAAGCGCCCCTGCGCGAGATCGTGTACAACGCCGGTGGCGAGCCATCGGTGGTGGTCAACGCCATCTTGGCCGGCAAGGGCAACTACGGCTTCAACGCCGCCAACGACACCTACGGCGACATGATCGAAATGGGTATCTTGGACCCCACGAAAGTGACCCGCACCGCGTTGCAAAACGCTGCGTCCGTGGCATCGCTGATGTTGACCACCGAGTGCATGGTTTCGGAAGCACCGAAAGACGACGCCCCCGCCGGCGGCGGCATGCCCGACATGGGCGGCATGGGTGGTATGGGCGGCATGGGCATGTAAATGCCCTTTGCCTGAGGGCCTTACCCTCAGCCTCAAAAAAACCCCGCGGGTACCAACCCAGCGGGGTTTTTTCATGGCGTCATCGGGTCATGGCGCCGTCACCGATCCGTTTGACAAACGCTCGGCCTCGACCTGCGAATAACCCAACGACACCAACAGGTCCACACTGTCCTGCCCCAAACGAGGCGGGTCGCACCGCACGCCCAAGCGCTCGCCGCCCAAGCTCAAGGGCAACAGGGCCGTGGACGCGGTTTGCCCGGCCCTTGCGCCATCGGGCAAGGTGATGGGTGCCAAGCCCCCAGTGGCCAGCAGGTGCGGGTCGTCGAGCAATTCGTGCGGCGCGGTGATCGGGGCAAACGGGAGGCCCTCGCGCTCAAAGAGTGCGGCAAGTTCGGCGCGGGTGTGGTGTTGCAAGCGCTCGCGCAGGGCGGGTATGAGCCAATCCCGCTCACGCACACGGTCGTTGTTACTGCGCAGGCGCTCATCGGCCTGCCAGTCGGAGAAACCAAATGCTTCACAAAAAATCGCCCACTGGGTATCGCTGACCACCGCCAGGAAAATTTGCTCGCCGTCTTTCACGCTGAACACGTCGTAAATGCCCCAAGCCGAAATGCGCGTGGGCATGGGTGCCGCGGGCTTGCCGGTCATGGCGTACTGCATCATGTGCTGCGCCACCAAGAAGACATTGTTTTCAAACAGGGCGCTTTGAACCTGTTGCCCCAAGCCGGTGCGTTCGCGCTCGGCCAAGGCGGCCATCACGCCGATGGCGCCGAACAAGCCGCCCATGATGTCGTTGACCGAAGAGCCTGCGCGCAAGGGGTCGCCTGGGCGGCCCGTCATGTAAGCCAAGCCACCCATCATTTGCACCACCTCATCGAGTGCGGTGCGGTGGTCGTAAGGACCGGGCAAAAACCCCTTGTGGCTGACGTAGATCAAGCGCGGGTTTCGCGCTTGAAGGCTGGCGTAATCCAGCCCGAGCTTGCGCATGGTGCCGTCTTTGAAGTTCTCGCTCACCACGTCGGCGGTGTCGATCAAACGCAGGACCGCTTCACGGCCTTCTTCGGTTTGCAAATCGAGGACCAGGCTTTTTTTGTTGCGGTTGAACAGGGGGTAAAAACCCGCGCCAGAGCCCAGCAAGCGCCGCGTGTTATCGCCTGCGGGTGGTTCGACCTTGATGACCTCCGCGCCCAAATCGGCCAGCACCAAACCGCAGGTGGGACCCATGACCATGTGGGTGAACTCCACCACCCGCAAGCCTTCATAAGGCAATGTCTTCTTCATTGTTCGTTCCAAACAAATCCTTTGGGCAAGCCCGCCTCGGGCACCATGCCGTACAGCGGCTCTCGCGGCAGGGCTTGGTGCAGCACTTCGCGGGCTCGCATCAAACCTTCAAAATCCACACCGGTATTGCACCCCATGGCATGCAACATAAAGACCAGATCCTCGGTCACCACGTTGCCCGAAGCGCCCGGTGCATACGGGCAGCCCCCCAGCCCACCCAGTGAGCTGTCGAACGAACGAACGCCCACATCGAGTGCAGCCAAAGCGTTGGCCAGTCCAAGGCCACGGGTGTTGTGCAGGTGGGCCGCACCCGCACGCTCACCCAACTCGGCGAACAAACGTTGGAACAATCGGCGCACCTGGGCCGGTTGTGCCATGCCGGTAGTGTCGGACAAACCCACCTCCTCCACACCAGCCTGCGCGCAAGCCACGGCCAAACGGATCACATCGTCTTCAGGCACGACACCTTGCAAGGTACAGCCAAAGGCGGTGGACATGCCAACTTCCACGGTCACATTCGATGGGTTGAGCCGGTTGTGTTCTCGCACCGCGCTTACCACCAGTCGCAACTCGTCGAGCATTTGTTCGTGTGTCTTGCGCACATTGGCCAGCGAATGCGCTTCGCTGGCCGAGACCGGCACGGTGATTTTGTGCACGCCGGCGGCCAGCGCCGCTTCAGCGCCTTGCAAGTTGGGCACCAAGGCCATGACACGCAACCCGGCATGACGCTTGGCGTGTTGCACCACCTGCGCAGTGTCGGCCATTTGCGGCAGCAGCTTGGGCGACACAAAAGAGCCCACTTCGATTTCGCGCAAACCCGAGGCAGCCAGCGCATCGATCCAGCGGCATTTGGCTTCCGTGGGCATGACGGTGTTGATGGACTGCAGCCCATCGCGAGGGCCGACTTCGCTGATCAGAACATCCATCACTGCAAGCTCCTGTTTGGGTTGTCGGGCCACGTCAACCGAATGCGGGTGCCGCGCCCATCAGCGAGCGGGCTTTGCAAGTGCCATTCGGCTTGGTGTTGCAAAGCGATTTCGCGCACGATGGCCAAGCCCAGGCCATTGCCTTTGATGGCTGGATCGGTGGCCCCACGGTAAAAACGCTCAAACACATGGTCTTGGTGTTCAGGGGCGATACCGGGCCCATTGTCCTCGACCTCCACCCACGACGAGCCCACCCGAACCGTGATGCGCACGCCTGCCCCGCCGTGGACCATGGCGTTGTCGATCAAATTGCTGACGGCCTCACCCAACAACAGGGCCACACCTTGCACCTCGCAACGGAGCACGAGGGTTTCAAAACCCAAATCATCGCCACGCTCGTGGGCTTGTAACAAGCGCGACTCAGTCACCGACTTGGCCAGCGCCACCAAATCAACGCGGTCCCAATGTTGCATGTCACCCGCGTGCTCCGCCTGCGTCAAAGCCAGCAGCTGTTCCGACAAACGCGCCGCATCCCCGGCCGTCTGATGAATGGCTTGTATGAGTGTGCTGTGCTCAGTTCCTGAGCCACCACGCAACAGCAAATCGGCTTGGGTTTTGAGAATGGTCAAGGGCGTGCGCAGTTGGTGCGCAGCGTTGTCAAGAAAACGTTTTCGAATACCAATCAAACGGCCCAAACGGGCCACATGAGCGTTCAGCGTGTCGATCAGAGGCTGCAGTTCCTTGGGTGTTTGATGCAGTTGAATGGGTGAGAAATCGTCATCGGTTCGCTCAGCCAAACGGCGACGGAACGCCTCGAGAGGGCGAATACCACGCTGCACACCGACCACCACCAACAGAGCTGCTGCCAGCAAAACCAAAGCTTGGCCGACCAACGTCTCTCGCAGCATTTGGGTGATGAGCTGTTCGCGAACCTCACGGGTCTCCATGACGGTGATTTGCACCACCGGTGGGGCAAGATCGGCACTGTCCACGACGTGCACCAAACGGGCCAGTCGAACCTGCTCGCCACGGTAGACCCCATCGTCAAAATCCACCAGAGCAAAGAATTTGACCGCTTGCGTGGCCTTGGGGGCCAACAAGGGCACCTCGGCATTGCCAGCCAACAAGCGACCATCATCGCTGTCGATGCGGTACAGCAAGCGCGCCCCGGTGTGATTTTCAAACAGGTAGCCGGCACCTTTCAGAACATCAAAGCGCAAAGCGCCATTGACCCACTGCAATTCTTCCGCCAAGGTGCGGGTAGCCAAATACAAAGATCGGTCGTGCGCCTCATCGGCCACTTGCACCGCACGGCCATAGGTCCACCAAGCATTGAGCGCAATCAACACCACCAAGGGCAACAACAGCCACGCCAAGAGGCGTCGGCGCAAGGACGCACTGGACCAGTTCATCTGGGACTCAAGGTGAGCATGTAGCCCAAGCCTCGAAAAGTCGTGATGCACACCATGGACTGCGTGTGCTGCTCCAATTTTTTGCGCAAGCGGTGGATCAAAACCTCCACCGCCTCCAAACCAGCGTCCTCATCGGCGAACACCGCGCGGTGCAAGCGCTCTTTGCTCAAGGTTTTGTTGGCCGAGTTGAGCAGTTCTCGCAAAGCGGCCGTTTCGCGTTTGGACAAAGCCAGGGCTTCGCTTCGCCAGCGCACCTCACCCTGCACATCCAAACTCAAATCGCCCAAGGTGAGCAAGCCTGAACGTTGGCGCCCTTGGCGACGCAACAAAGCCGCCAAACGGGCCTCGAGTTCGGCCAGCTCAAAGGGCTTGGTCAAGTAATCGTCGGCACCCAGGTTCAGACCTTGCACACGGTCGGGCACACCGGCGCGGGCGGTGAGGATCAACACCGGCACCCCATCGCCTGCTTGTCTCAATTGCTGCAGGACTGCCAAGCCATCAGGACCCGGGATCTGTACGTCCAGGACGATCACATCAAAGTCATGGTTGGGCATCAAGAGCTGCTGAGCCTGCCAACCGTCTTGCGCAAAGCACACGGTCATGCCCGCCTGCCGCAAGGCCGCGCCGACCCAGAGTGCCAACTCAGGGGTGTCTTCAACCAACAGAACACGGGGACTCAGGGTATTTACCAGCATCTTTTGAAAGGCAATTGACAGCCAGCGCCACGGCCTTTGGCCAACAATCCCAACACCAATGGCGATCAGCGCCGGTTGGCTGGACTTTCAAATTCTGACACAGGAGACCTCCATGCAATTCACCAAACGCGACTTCCTCAAACTCAGCGCCATGAGCGGCGCCAGCTTGGCCCTGCCTTCTTGGGCGCAAGCCAAACCCTTGTTCGACGTGATCAACATGTTCGTGCCTGCAGCGCCTGGCGGCGGCTGGGACGGCACGGCCCGCGCCTTGGAGCGCGCAGCCACCACCGCTGGTCTGGTCGGCTCCATGCAATTCGAGAACGTCGGCGGCGCTGGCGGCATGGTGGGCCTGCCCCGCTTCGTGAACCAACGCAAAGGCCAAGGCAATGCCTTGATGGTGGGCGGCTCGGTGATGGTCGGTGCGGCCATCGCCAACAAGAGCCCCGTGACCATGAAAGACGTCACCCCCATCGCTCGTCTGACCGAAGAGGCCGGCGTGGTCGTGGTGCCCGCATCGGGCAACATCAAAACTTGGAAACAACTGACCGACGCGCTCAAGGCCAACCCCAAAGCCGTGTCGGTGGCTGGCGGCAGCGCAGGTGGTACCGACCACCTGATTTTGGGCATGATGATCCAAGCTTTGGGCCGCAGCCCCAAAGAAGCCGCCTACGTGGCCTTCGCTGGCGGCGGCCCCGCCAACGCTGCCATCCTGGGCGGTCAAGTGGTGGCGGGTATTTCCGGCTACTCGGAATTCGAAGAGCAAATCAAAGCCGGCAAGATGATCGCCTTGGCCACCTCGGGCAGCCGCCGCATCCCTGGTGTGGACGTGCCCACCATGACCGAACTGGGTCTGAAGGTGAACATGGCCAACTGGCGTGGTGTGTTTGCTGGCCCAGGCTTGAGCGCTGCGCAAACCACCGCTTTGACCAACTTGGTCACACAGATCGTCAAGTCCAATGGCTGGAAACAAGAGCTCGAAACCCGCAAGTGGACCGATGTGTTCTTGGCTGGCGATGACTTCAAACGTGAACTGACCGCCAACATCACCGCCACCGAAGTGGTGATGAAAGACCTGGGTCTGGCATGAACCCGCGCCGCGTCGCACTGATCTTGTTGGCCATCTGCGGGGTTGCGGCCTGGCAGGTGACCGTCATCCCAGAGTCGGCCATACAAATGGCCGTGGGCCCCATCTTGGTGCCTGCGGTCATTGTGGGCGCGCTGACCTTGTTCAGTGTGCTTTATGGGATCAGTGCTTGGCGCGGCCGCCAAGTGGACGAAAGTTTGGCGCCGGAGCAAACCCCTTTGCCCGGCAGCCAGCGCCGCATGACCACCTTGCTGATCGGTGGCGTGCTGTTCATGGCCTTGGTGGACTTCATCGGATTTGTCATCCCCGCCACCTTGTGTGGCATGTGCATCGCCAAAGCCTTTGACGCACCGTTTGGGTGGAAGTCGTTGGCGATTTGCGGCGGTGTTTCTGCGTTTTTTTGGTGGCTGTTTGCCATCGTGTTGGGTGTGGGCCTGGGCCCTGCGTTGCCCTTCGGTTTTTAAAGGTGGGGTATGTCCTCTTTTGACGCGCTGCTCGGCGGCTTCTCCACAGCTTTGCAACCCACCACCCTGATGTGGGGCTTTGTGGGTTGTTTCGTCGGCACCTTGGTGGGTGTGCTGCCCGGCTTGGGTCCCGCGCTGACCATTGCATTGTTGCTGCCACTGACCTACCACGTACCCGCCACCAGCATGTTCGTGATGTTCGCGGGCATCTATTACGGTGCGGCCTACGGCGGCTCCACCACCTCGATTTTGCTCAACACCCCTGGCGAAACCTCTTCGGTGGTGACCGCGCTGGAGGGCAACAAAATGGCGCGCCGTGGCCGCGCCGGGCAGGCCTTGGCCACCGCGGCCATCGGCAGTTTTGTGGCCGGCACCATCGGTACCTTGGCCTTGACGTTTTTTGCGCCTTTCATTGTGGAGATGGCGCTGAAGTTTGGCCCTGCCGAGTACTTCAGCCTGATGGTTTTGTCTTTGGTCGCGGTATCGGCTGTCTTGGGCAACTCCTTGCTGCGGGGCTTGGTCGCTTTGGCCCTGGGTTTGTTTTTGGGCATGGTCGGCATCGATTTGCAAACCGGTCAGATGCGATTCACTTTTGGCCAAGCGCAGCTGCTCGACGGCATTGAAATCACCGTGGCGGCGGTGGGCTTGTTCGCTGTGGGTGAAGCGCTGTACCTGTCGTGGCAAGGCCGCAGCAGCAAGGTCAGTGAATTGATGAAGATGACCGGCAGTTTGTGGATGAGCGCGCAAGATTGGGCGCGCTCATGGAAGGCTTGGATTCGGGGTGCTTTGTTTGGTTTTCCCATTGGCGCCATGCCCGCCGGTGGTGCGGAGTTACCCACGCTGCTGTCCTATTACACCGAAAAGAAACTCTCCAAACACCCCGAAGAATTTGGCCATGGCGCCATCGAAGGCGTGGCCGGCCCCGAGGCGGCGAACAACGCTTCTGCCGCGGGTGTGTTGATGCCTTTGTTGACCTTGGGCATTCCCACGTCGGCCACGGCTGCGGTGATTTTGTCGGCCTTTGAAGGCTACGGCATCCAAACTGGCCCTCAGCTTTTTTCAAACAATGGCGGGTTGGTGTGGACGCTGATCGCCAGCCTCTACATCGGCAACGTCATCCTCTTGATGTTGAACTTGCCCCTGGTGAGCCTGTGGGTGAAGCTGCTCAAAATTCCGCCGCCTTGGTTGTACGCCGGCATCATCGTGGTTTCGGTGATCGGTGTTTACGGCGCGGGCAATTCGGTGTTCAACGTCGGTCTGTTGTTTGTCTTTGGCTTGCTGGGTTACCTGATGCGCCGCTTTGACTTCCCCGCCGCTCCTGTGCTGGTGGGCTTGATCTTGGCCCCCATGGCCGAGCAGTCCTTGCGACAAGCCCTGATCATCAGCCAAGGCGAGTGGAGCACGTTTGTGACGCGCCCCATCTCCGCCAGCCTGTTGTTCATCGCCGTGTTGCTGTTGGTCGGCAAGCCCCTGTTCAAGCGCATCAAAGCGTTGGCTTGAATCAGCCTGCTCAAGCCAACATCAACGCCTCGAGCTTGAAGGTGTCCACCGCAAACGCGCGGATGCCCTCGGCCAGTTTCTCGGTGGCCATGGCATCTTCGTTCATCGCATAACGGAAACCAGCTTCGTTGTACGACACGGCGGGGATGTCCATGCCACGCGCGGCGTGGGCGTCCAAGGCCAAACTCAGCGGTAATTCGTTCGCTGCGAGCTGCGCCAAAAGTTCGGGGCTGATGGTCAACAAATCGCAGCCCGCCAAGGCGGTGATTTGACTCACATTGCGAAAACTCGCACCCATGACCTCGGTGGCAATGCCGTGTTTTTTGTAGAAATTGAAAATGCGCCGCACCGATTGCACGCCCGGATCGTTGGGGCCCGCCATCGCGGCCTCGTCCCAGCTGCTCCCCGCTTGTTTTTTGTACCAGTCGTAAATGCGACCCACGAACGGCGAAATGAGCTGCACCCGGGCCTGACCACAAGCCACCGCTTGGGCGAAGGAGAACAACAAGGTCAGGTTGGTGTGGATGCCTTCGCGTTCCAACTCGGCCGCGGCTTGAATACCTTCCCAGGTGGCGGCGATTTTGATCAACACGCGGTCGCGGCCAATGCCCTGTTCGGCGTACAAGGCCGTGATGCGGCGTGCGCGCATCAGGGTGGCCGCGGTGTCAAAGCTCAGGCGCGCATCGACCTCGGTGGAGACCCGACCGGGCACGTGTTTCAAAATCTCAACGCCAAAGCGCACCAACAAATGGTCCATAGCGAGCGCCAAATCGGCCTTGCCATGCTGGGCCATGGTTTGTTGCAAGAGCGGCGCGTAGTCTGGCTTTTGCACCGCTTTCAAGATGAGCGATGGGTTGGTCGTCGCGTCTTGCGGACGAAACTGGGCGAGTTGCAAAAAATCACCGGTGTCGGCCACCACGGTGGTCAAGGATTTGAGGGCGTCGAGTTGGTTCATGTTTGGCATTATCCAATGTAATAATGTTTCAGACCGATACTTTCTCCCAAGGAAAACCCATGCTTGACCGCATCACCGCCTCGCTGTCGTCATTGGCCCCTGCCGAGCAGCGGGTGGCCAAGCTGGTGCTGCTCGATCCCCGCACCTTCGCGTCCTTGCCCGTTTCTGAGCTGGCCGACCGCGCGCACGTGAGCAAACCCACGGTGGTGCGTTTTTGCCGCAGCATGGGCTACGACGGCCTGTCCGACTTCAAACTCAAACTGGCCGGCACGGTCAGCGAAGGCGTGCCCTTCATCCACCGCAGCGTGGACGCAGACGACAAAGTGGGCGACATCTTGGTCAAGGTGATCGACAACACCGTGGCCGCCTTCTTGCGTTACCGCAACGACGCCTCCACCCACGCCATCGAAAAAGCCGTGGATGCCCTGGTCAGCACCTACCAGAACCGGGGGCGTATTGAGTTTTTCGGCGCAGGCAATTCGGGCATCGTGGCCCAAGACGCGCAGCACAAATTTTTCCGCTTGGGCATCAACGCCATCGCCTACAGCGATGGACACATGCAGGTCATGAGTGCATCCTTGTTGGGGCCCGGGGACTGCTTGGTGATCATTTCCAACTCGGGCCGCACACGAGACCTCATGGACGCGGCCGACATCGCCCGCAAACACGGCGCCACCGTCATCACCATCACCGCCAGCGGCTCACCGCTGGCGCAAGCGGGCCACATCCATTTGGCCGCCGACCACCCAGAGGGCTACGACAAGTACAGCCCCATGACCTCACGCTTGATGCACCTGATGGTGATCGACGTGGTCGCCACCTGTTTGGCTTTGCGCATTGGCGGCACCAAGCTGCAACCCTTGCTCAAAGAAATGAAAAACAACCTGCGCAGCAAACGGTACGCCTAAGCTTTAGCGCCGATCGCGTCGGCTTTGCAACATGGCGATGTTCTGTTCTGCCGTGAGTGCGCTGGCGTAATGGCGCTGGACCATCTCAACACTGGTTCGGGCATTTTTCGCCAAGGTCAACAAATCGATTTTGGATCCATACAACAAACGAAACGTGATTGCCGAGTGCCTGAAGCTGTACATGGATCGGCCTTTACCCAAAGTATCGCGCTTCAAGTCGGCTTGATCGAGTACCCAGTTCAAATGCACGCCCAACACCTTTAAAGCATGGTCTCGGTTGGGGTGTTCGGGCAAGAACAAATAGTCATCGGGTGCTCCGTATCCCAAGCGCAATTGCCGACGCCTGATTTGCCGGTAAATGTGGACAGCTGGCCAAAGCGTGACGATGGGTGTGTGATGCCGCTTGGTCGGTGGCAAAGTCAATCGAAGGTAGGAGCACCCATTGGCGCGCACCTCCTCAACATGACGATGCTGCAAGGTTTTCAAGTCGCTGGGGCGAATGAACGCATTCACCATGAAGCCCATGGCCCAGGGTAAATCGGGGGGCATCTTCATATCGGCCAAGCGGATTTGGTAACGCCGCCTCAAGATTGCATAACCCTCGGGATGTTCTTGCTCCCGCAAGGCTCGGGCCAATCGCATCACCCGCCAATACTCACCGGGCGTCAAACCACTTCTGGGTGTTGAAAGCACATGAATCTTAGGAAACTCAGGCAACCGCTTTAACTGCCCTCTCCTCAACGCGCAGACCATCAGTTTTCGCATCACCACCAAATACTGGTGAACGGTGGTGCTGGTGTGCTCTTGGCTGAGCATCGAAACAAAATCCTGTAAAGCAGCAAAGTCAATCGTCGCGACCGAATGGTCACCCCAATAAGGCAAGATGATGGAATCCAATCGATTTTTCAATACCTGCCAGCTGCCCAGACTCCACTCTCCACGAGACACGCGGGCCCACTCTTCCTGCAAAAGTACCGGCGCCCAAGAAGCCACTGATGTTGCGGTCATTGATGGAGGTAAAGACGCTATGCCCTCTGACACCCGCTTGAGTAACAAGGTGTGATACCAGGATTTGGCAAATGCCTGCGCGATGCGCAAAGAGGTGGTGCGGGCCGACACTTTCCAACTGCGTCCATCGATCCAGCAGCGAACTTGCCAATATCGACTGGCCCGCATTTTGAAAAGGGTCAAGGTTTTGGGATAGCCTGGGATGGGGACAAAAGAATCCACGATCGGGGCTGTGCGGCTCGCCAGCCACATCCCGTTGGCCGGATCACAGTGGCGGTACTGCTCAAAGGTTTGCAACAACATAGGCCATGTTCACCACGGTGAACCCTCGCTTAAAAATCCCGAAGTACAACACAGGCAAGGGTTAGATCGGGATTTAAGGGCCTTGCCCATTCAACAGAAGCTTGTGTTGAACTGGGCATCGTTATTTGCTCAATAAAACGTCTCTAGGGGAGTCACAAAAAGGCAGATGCTTTGGCTGCTGTTGCAGTCTCTTCCGCCGCTATGGCTCAAGCTACCGTGAGCGGTAATATTGGTTTCACTTACGAGTCCGCTACGCAAGCTGGTACAGCCAGCAAGTCTGGCTACGGCTTGACCGATTCCAACATCACCTTCCGTGCAACTGAAGACCTGGGCGGCGGCGTCAGTGCTACTGCTTCTATGGCTTTGAACAACTTTGGTCGTGATCGTGACACCATGGGTCGTGACGTCACTTTGACCGTCAACGGCGGTTTCGGTACGGTGTTCGCTGGTGAAGTTGAAGCGGGTAGCCCATTGGTCAGCATTGGTGCTGGTCCAGTTCGTGGCTTGGACGTTGCTGCTTTTTCTACCAACGCAAGCAACACTTCTATTCTGCGTTACACCTCGCCCGCTTTCTCTGGCGTGCGTATCTCCGCTGCTGTTTTGGACGCCAACGCAACGGCTGAAACCAACGACGCTCTCGACGCACATGTTGTTGCAGATACAAAAGCCAACACCAAGCCTGCCAAGCAGTTTGGTTTGACTTATGCAGGTGGTCCTTTGACTGTTGCTGCTGACATCTCGCAGTTCAGCACTGAAGCCAACGCTAACTATAAGTCGCGTACGCGTATCACTGCCGTTTACAACGCAGGTGTTGCAGTGGTCGGCCTTGGTCACCAGACCTTTGACAACCGCACAACCGCAGTTGAGCCAAAGACAACAACTTTTGGCGTGAGCGTTCCTTTGAACCAGATCACTTTGGGCCTGCAGCGTATCAACACAACGGGCTCTGGTGCTACTGCTGGCAAAAAAGCTGAAGGTACCGCTATTGGCGTGAGCTATGCACTGAGCAAGCGTACTAACGTTACCTTGTTCAATGTCAGCACCAAAGAAGGTACTGATGCAGCCAAGAAGAACACCCGTGTTCGTTTGTTGCACAGCTTCTAATCCCCTCGCTAGCCCAGCGCTAGCTTGACGGTTAGAAACCTAAAACCCCACTGTGTTCGCACGGTGGGGTTTTTTCATAGGCGAGCACTTGTGGTCTGCAGATATGGTGTCGTGTGAAACGACACCTTGATCGTCCAGCAACGGGACCTTGACGGATTCAAGGCTGATCAAGTTCGTCTGCTTGCTGAGGCTGTGAATCAAACTGTGGCTGCCATTGCCCCAGTTCAACTGCAGCCTGCATGCGTTTGAGTTGAACAGCACGCCACACAATGGGATCACTCAATGGCTGAACACATGGGAACACGCCCACAGCTGCGTTGTTTGGCATCGACTTAAATACCAATTGTCAAATTTACGAATCTCATTAACATCTCAGCACATTACAAATTTGGAGTGCTCATGAGATTGTTGATTGGCGGTTTGTCTTTGGCAGTGTTGGCTGGCTGTGCCAGTACCGTGACCCCTCAGCAGGCGGTGACACAGCTCGACCAGCGGGCCGAAAAATACGAAACCCAGGAGTGCCGTAATGCCCGGCAGATTGCCTTGTCGTATGACGACAACGTCAGTGGCCGCATGGGCTTGGGGCTCGGGCTCGGGCTTTTGTTGGGCCCCTTTGGTATCCCGTTCGCCATGATGGCCGACTCTTCTCAGGCCGATAAACGCAATGCGGTCATCGCTGAGTTGAAAAAACACTGCGAGGGCACGATCACGGCCAGCCGAGGTCCGGCGAAATCGGATTTGCAGGTCAAAAACGAAATGCTCGATGAGTTGCGGGCTAAGGGCTTGTTGACGGAAGCTGAGTACCTACAAAAGAAGAAAAAGTTGCTCGAATAAAAAAGCCGCCCAGCGAACTGGGCGGCCTCAACCTTGGGAAACTTCTTGAGATTGCCGTGATTAGAAGGACTTGCTCAGGCCCACGACCATTTTGGGCTTGTCTTCGGTGAACTCAGCGTAGCTGGTCAAGTTGTTACCGAAGTCGTAGTTGACGGTAATGGTTCCGGCGGTGCCTGAAACGTCTTGTTCCTTCTCAATCAGGAAGTCGATGTTCAGCTTGTCGTTGATGGCCAAGTTGTAGCCCAAGCCCACCGTGTAACCACCTTCGAACTGCGAATTGATGAACGGCTTGGTGTAAGAAGCGGAAACACCTGCGAAGCCCAAAGTCAGATTGGCTTCGTTGCTGTTTTCAGCGCCAGCCTTGGGGTAGACATAGCGAGAGACTGACAAGTCATACGACAGACCATTCGCGAGTTCGTTGGCGTAACCAGCAGTCAAGGCAATTTCAATTTCGTTGTTTACGTACCATTTGCCGGTGGTGTTGGCGTTGGACAAGTAAAAACCATTGGCGAATGCGTAGTCCACACCAAAAGTCAGTTCGGGCTTGAAATCTTTGGGGTACTTGCCACCATCTTCGGCTCGGTAGTCATCGGTACCGATGGTGGAGATAACCCCCACGTTGTAAGACAGCTCAGCCTGAGCCAGTGTGGGCACCAATGCGCCAATGCTCAATGCACAGGCCAAAGCGATTTGGGTGGTTTTTTTCATGGTTACTCCAGTAGGGTGGTTAAAAGACACCCCTCTATTGTGCAATTAATGGGCCAGCTTTTGAGGGCCCCAAAAGGTTTTTTTGGGCGTTTTTGGTGCGTTGTGTCGCATGTTGGTGCGTCTGGGTTTGTGATGGATGCCCAGTTTGGTGACTGCTCGCCACAGTGCTGAGGGTATTGCCACGACACAGGCCGTGGCGTTGGGACGAAAGGTCGATCGCTGGCGATGGGCTACCTAGACTGGCTGCGTCGGCGTGGATGCCGAACGCAGCCAGGGTGCTGGCTGTGCAACCCCAACGCAAGGAGTGCACTCATGTTCAAACACATGGTTTCGGTGGTGGTGGCTTTGGCCAGTTCGTGGGCCATGGCAGCGGTCGATGTCAACAAGGCCACGGTGGCCGACCTGGACAGTATCAAAGGTCTTGGCCCGGGCACCAGCGCCAAGGTGCTCAAAGCCCGTGAGCAAGCGGCGTTCAAAGACTGGGCGGATTTGATTCAGCGCGTGGGCGGTATTGGACCCAAAAAAGCAGCCCAACTGTCCGACAACGGCTTGACGGTCAATGGCCAAACCTACGGCGGTGCGGTCAGCGCAGCACCGGCGAAAAAGCCCTAAAAGGCCGATTCAGTCGGCTCGATGCCGCTGCTGGGTTTGTGTGGCCCTCAGCGGCTTTTTTACGCGCATCAGCGACCCAGAGGCACACTGATTTGCCACATCAGGCCCGCTGTGCCCAGCAAGTTGATTTGGGTGCTGTAGCCCGCGCGCTCATAGCCAATGGATGGGATGATGGCGGGAGAAAAACCATTCACGTTGAGCGGGACCTTGTCCTCGTATTGGTCAACGTAGCCGTACAGCAAGCCGGCCGACCACTTCACAAACAAACCTTCCACCCCACCGATGTTCGGGTAGTTGCGCCCCCAAGGATAGATGTAGGTGCTGGGCTGCCCAAACGAGTTGGAGAAGTACGTGACACCCGACAAGCGGTGGTCGGCACGCTCGCGCTCCAAACCCACCAGCCACACATAGCGGTGCTCAGGGCTGGCGTCGAAGTGGTGGGTGAACGGCGAATACATCAAGGACAGCCGATCGCCTTCGCGCAAGTCCAATGAAAAGCCATCCTTCCAAGACCCAGCGGCCAGTGTGTCGGCCAGCGCAGGGCCACTCAAGCCCAAGCAGAGTGGGATCACAGCCCCTGACTGTCGACAACGTTTTAAAAAATCCATATGAGCCTCACGGAAAACACACGGGATTGTAGGTCTTTCAAGGTGCCGATCTGGAATGCTGCGCCGCAGCAATAAAGACGTTTCCTTGTATAAAACTGACAAAACACATCTTGTTGCTTTCAAGCGTCAAAAATTAATTTGAAGAAATTTTTGGCAGTTAGTTGACAAATGTCCACGACAAACGCCAATAATCTCATCAAATTGGCAAGTTAATGTCGATTGTCAGTTAGCTAAGGAGTGGCGATGAGAAGTTTGGTGATGGGCGTGTTCGCAGCATTGGCCTTGGTGGCGTGCTCGGGCCCAAAAGAAAAACCCACGGCGGTGGTGATCCAGCAACAAGAAAACCTGAAAACGAAGCCTGAACAGGCCAAGCAGGTCGACCCTGCCAGGAAGGTCCTGGGGCAGTTCAACGCGATTGAGGTCTTGGACATCCGCACCGCCACGGTCAACGACCGCATGGACATCAGTTTCGAGATTAAAAACAAGCGCGGCATGCGCGACGTCGTGCAGTACCGCTTGCGTTGGCTCGATGCCAACGGCTTGGCGGTCGCGCAGTACGACCCTTGGGAAACGATTGCGATTGAAGGCCACGAACAAAAGATGGTCAATCTGATGGCGCCGACACCCAAAGCGGTGGACTTCCGCATCGAACTGCAATCCAACAAGTGAGGGCCAACACCATGAAAGCAGCACTTTTGGTGGCTTTGGCCGCACTCCTGACCGCGTGCGCCAGCGCACCCCAAGCGACGGCAGATGTGACCCCTGCATCCGCAGATGCATTGGCCAGACAACAAGCCGCCATGGACAGCGCACTGGTCAAAGACGTTCGCCAGCGCTTAGAAGCTTCGCGCGAAGTCAATGGTTGGAACCTCAAGGTTGAGGTTTACCAAGGCAACGTCACGTTGACCGGCGTGACCAACAACCCCAAAGAAAAAGCCGCGGCCGAACGCATTGCTTCAGAAGCGCAAGGCGTCAAAGCGGTGTTCAACCAAATCGTCATCAAGAACTGAGTCGGAGTCCGATATGAAATTGCTCAAAATCGCATCTGCATTGGTGTTGGCCGGGGTGTTGTCCACCGGATCTGCAGAAACCATTCAAGTCAGTGGCATTGGCAAAGCGCCGATTGGCGCTGACATTGTGCTGACCCGCACACAAGCGACCGATGCCGCCAAACGCGCAGCGCTGGTGGCCGCGGTCAACAAGATCAACGGCGCCAACGCCAGCAACGACCCCAAGGTGCAGGCTGCGATCGACAACATGATCGCGCAAATTGGCGATGACCTGATCCAAGACCAAACGGCCTCGCGTGACGCCGCCAACAATTTCGTGGTGCGGGTGACCCTGGCCATTGAAGACTTGCAGCTGCGCACCTTGCTCAGCGATGCGGGCATTGCCAGCACAACGGCGCGCAACTTCCCCTTGCTCCTGGTGATGGATGAGTTCTTCACCACGCCCACCGACAAGACCAAGCCTTTGCGCGAATTGGTGGAATACACCCACGACAAGTCGTCTGCATCCAGCTCCAGCGCCAGCAGCTCGGCCGCTTCGTCCATCGACGCCAGTGCCTCATCGGCCTCGGCTTCCAGCAGCCGCAGCAGCGCAGCCGTCGTGGTGGATCGTGGTTATGCCGTGGGGGCCGCGGCCTCTCGCAGCAGCAGCGATCGCGTGGACGTGAGCCAAGAAAAGATCAAGGCCAGCGAATCGAGCAGTTCGGCATCGGCGCAGTCAGCTTCCCAGAACGACGTGGTGAGCTTCAAAAAACTGGTGGAATACCAGCCACAAAACGTCGGTCCAGACAAACAGAACTACACCTACGCCGCGCTGTTGGGCCAAGCCGCCAAATTCGATTTGCGGATTTTGGACAACGACCTGTTCCGCAGCAAATACTTCAATGGCAAGCCGCTGACCATCCAAGAAATGCAGGAAGGCCGTGAGTTCGCGCGCTACGTTGAAGCGGCTCGTGATGAAAACAAGGCCGACTACTTTGGTGTGGGCAGCTCCATCATTTACCAAAACGGTGTGAACGCCGCCACGGGCCAACACAACTGCGTGGGTGTGGTCACCATCAAGGCCTATTCCACCGAAGATGGCGAAGTATTGACCGCCGATTCGCGTTCAGAGACCGGCAGCGGCAGCTCGCCGGACCAATGCCGTGTGAACGTGGCCAACAAAATGGCGACTTTCTTGGGCAACACCATGGGCAAAACCATCGGTGATTACTGGAAGAAGCGCGAGATGTATGGCCGCGAGTACAGCGTGACCTTGGTGAGCCTCTTGGGTAACTTGTCCGAAGACAACAAAGACGACTTTGCCGATGCCCTGGAAAGCATCAAAGGTGTGGCTTCCAAAGTGGTTCAGCGCAAGTCGAACAAATCCACTTACGAAGTTTCGTTGACCTACAAAGGCGATGGCGATATGTCGCGTGAACTCCGCTCGGCTTTCCGAAAGCTCGAGGGCTTTGACAAGGCTGGTCGTGTTGTGAAGGGCACCACCATCCGCGTGTGCCTTGAAGGCCCTTGCCCTTGATGAACGAAGCCGGAGCCTCGCTGTGAAAACTTTCCGCATTGCTGTTTTGTTGGCGGCCATGGGCTGCGCTGTGGCCCATGCCAACCCGCAAGTCTTTCCGCTCAAAGCCTTTATTGGTTTTGGCATGGAGAAAACCGCCAACCCGCTGGTGGACAAGGCGTTCACGGACAGTGTCAAAGACGTCGCGCCCTACATATCGCACTTCTCGGAACAGTTTGGCCAAGCCTTTGGCAGCAAGGTCGCGACGGTTTTGGACAACAAGAACAAGTCCAAGACCTTTGTGGCGTCCTTGCAGTTGTCGCGTGCTTCGATGTACACCGTGCCACGCTCCGATGGCACGGTTGAGCACAGCTTGCCTGTGACCTTGAGTCTGAACATCACCAACCCCCTGACGGGAGAGGTGGTGTATGCGCTGTCCAAAACCCAATACGAGCAATTCAGTCTCTTGGCATCGCGTAGCCAAGAAGAAAAAAATGCGGTGTTTGCGCAAAGTTATGAGCGGTCGCTCAAAGCATTGATTCAAGACCTGAGCAAAGAGGCCGCAGAACAGTTCAAGCCTGCAGAGATCAAGGCCGCCGTGGCCCGCCAGTGGAAGGGATTGATCGTGTTGGACCGCGGCGTTGATGCTGGCGTCGCCAAAGGAGACAACCTGACCGATGCTGAGGGCAACCTGATCGAGGTCATCCATTCGGGCGCAGCTTATGCGGTGGCACAGCCGATCTTGGTGAAAAAGATCGCCGATGGCGCTGAGTTTGGACGCTTCACGGCCATGAGTGCCAAGGACCTCAAGAAGCCCAAAGTCTTGATTTTGTCGGGTCTGGACGCCACGGGTGCCAACACCCCTGAGTTTTTTTCGCAAGGCTTGGGCAAAGACGCTGCCTTCACCCTGACGCCCGTGAACATGAAGCACCAATCGGTGCTGAACGAAATTTCCAGTCAAACGGGCTTGGCCCAAGACGAGGTGACGCAAAAGCGCGCCTTGCCTGAGTACTTCATCCGGTTGAACACATTGCCCGTGCTGAACTACGACGTGCCCACACGCAACGCGGCCATCCAAGGACGGGTGTATGAGGCGCGCTTGTTTGGTGAGTTGGTTGACCGCAATGGCCGCGTCTTGTTTGCGGCAGGTGGAGACGATCGAATTCAAGACGATGTGGTCGACGGCAAAGCCTTTGATTTGGTGGCACGCCGAGAGATCTTGTTGAAGAACGCGGCGGGTGAATTGGCCAAAGCGTTCAGCGAAAAAGTTCGCTTCAAGCAATTGAGCGTGCCGGTCATGGCTGAAAAAAACAAAATCATCGAGATGGATGACCGCGCAGGTGTCCTGTCGGTGGGGCAAGGCATCACCATCTTTCGAAAAATCGACCAACACCCGACCACCAAAGAAGACATGTGGGTGCCCATTTGGCAAGCCGATGTGGTCGAGCGTGACAAGAACAAAGTCAAGGTGGGTTTGATTGCGCCCTTGTCAGCCGAGCTCAACGGTGAGTTGCCCAAGGCTGGTGACGCCACATTCTTGGCCGTGGCGGGCGGCTCAGGAGCCGACAGTCTGAAATTCGCCATGTGCCCTGACGTCAAGTCTCAATTGGGGGAAGTCAATGTGCCTGAGTTCGCCGACTTGGCTTTCTTTGCCATGGGTGAGCGCACCAAATGGCCGTTCTACACCGAGTGGAATTCTTTTGCGCAAGGCATCGGCAGTTTGACTGCCAATGCGGGGTTCAAGAGCGAAGTGAAGCTCAAGAGTGGGCATCAAGGCGGCAAGTGCATTGAAGCCCTGTACCAAATCGATCCCGCCGGCAAAGGCAAACAGTGCGCTTCTGGCAAGTGCAAGGTGACGCTTTCTGCGTTGGCGGGGTATCAGGTGCAATGGCCTTCTGGCGAGAAGGTCTTTGCCCAAGAAGTTGAAGTTTCCATTGACAACGTGCCTGAGAAGGTGACCGACACCGTGATCAGAAGCGAACTCATTGGAAAGCTCAAAACTTTGCTCATCAATTCTGCGGATGAGATGAACAAAGATGATTTTTCCAAATAACCATTTTCATCGTTGGAGTTTTTTATGAAACCTAGTCTGATTCTTTCTGTGGCCTTGACCGTTGGCACTTTGGTCGCTACACCCGCACACGCCTTTTTGGGCGCAGCCAGTTCTTTGTTGGGCGGCGGTGGTGGCGGTGGTAACGTCGAGCAAGACGTCGCCAACTTCAATGCGACCATGAACAACGCGGTTAACCTGCTCAACACCAGCGGCCAGCAGCTGATGCAAGCTTTGGCCAGCAAAGAGCAGCAAGCGGTGTTTGAAGAAAAAATGAAAGCCTTGTCTGGCATCACCGACGCAAAAGAGAAGAACGCCAAGATGGTTGAAATCCAGGCCGACGTCAGCGCATTGATCAAGCAAGCCGAGACCAACAAAGCGGTTCAAGAAGAGCTCAAAAACGCAGATGCCACCAAAAAGCAGTTTGTGATGGACGCTTCTTTCAACTACGCTTTGGGTCTGTTGCAAACCGTTGAGCTGATCGCCACGGGCAACAACATCGTCAAAGGTGTCATGGCCAACCCCATGATGGCTTTGAAAGTGGTCCCCATCAAAGACGCACTGCCATTGATCCAGCCTCTGGCCAGCGGCATCAAAGACAGCACCGGTTCTTTGATCAACATGATGAAGGCCGCCGACATCAAGCCTACCTTGCCTACCTCGGCCAAAGGCGTTGAGCCCAAGAAAGTGACGAGCTTCAAAAAGGCCTGATCTGCTTTTGAGGCATTGGGTACGTGATGACATCGCCGGCCTTAGAGCCGGCGATGTTGTTTTGATGGATTTATTTGGGGGATTTGGCCATGCAAAATAAACGATGGCTCTTGCTTTTAACAGGGGTTTGTTTCGGCTCGTTGGCTCAGGCACAAAGCAGTTACCTGGGCATAGAAACGGGTGTGGCTCATGCGGATACCAAAGTGCCTGAGACGGCACAAGCAATCGCCAACACCGTTGGGAGCACGGTTTTTTATACCTATAACCCGGTCACTGCGGCGTTTCGAATCTACGGCGGGCACCGCATGGACCCGATGCTGCGTTTGGAGGCGGGTTATTTCCGCACAGCCAATTTGACGGCCAATTACCGTTTCATTTCGGGCGGCTCTTATGCGTATGCGACCGAAAGTTACTCAGCCAGTGGCGTCGATGCTGCCGTCTTGTTACACCCGGAAAACTCTGGTCTGTTTGCTCGAGTGGGGGTGCATGCCAGCCAGCTCAACGCGAGTGCCAGCTATACCGATAGTCGCTACCGCGCCAGCATCGGTTTGCAGCGCTCAGGTGTGGGCGCTTTGGTCGGCTTGGGCTACGAGTACGACCGCGACACGCAAAACGCCATCCGCTACGGTTGGACGCGGTACATGGGTGTGGGCGGCGTCAGTGGTGCGGATGTGGACTTCATTTCCGCCGCCTGGATGATGAAGTTCTGAGCTCAGGGCAATGCTTGGGTTCGGACATCCAAGCGTGCTCGCCACGCCGCAGGCAATTCGTTGTAAGGCGTGACTCGCCCATCGGGCCAGGTCACGCTGTTTTGCGAGAAGTCGATTTCGTGACGTTGCCGGTTGGGCAGCACGATGGCGGCCAAGGGGTCGTTGTACAAGGTCACCATGTACGGTGAGACGATGCGGATGCGGTCGTTGGGAATGGCTTGCAGCAGGCTCAAGCCATCGATGGGGCGCACGGCTTCGGTTTGCATCAGTTGCAGCACCGTGGCCAAGATGTCGGCTTGTGACACAGGGGCCTTGATGTTCGCCTGCAGCGCGCCCATGGCTGCGGGAGGTGGGAACACCAGCAGCGGCACATGGGTGATGGGGTCACCCATATCGCCATGGAAACGGGTTTCGCTATCGCCCACGTACTGGCCATGATCAGACGTATAGAACACCCAAGCACCTGGCCGCTTGGCGCGCACCGCTTGGACCAATCGGTGCAAGTAAAGGTCGGTGTACCACACAGTGTTGTCGTAGGCATTGACGCTGTTGGGGCTGGGCTCGGGCAAGAACGGTTTGAGGGCTTGTGGCACTTGCGCCGCGAATGGCGGATGGCTGCCGCTCATTTGGGTGACCAACAAAATGGGTTTCGCGTTTTGTGTCGCCCGTGCCCAGTAGGGGATGATGCCGCGCTCCAATACGCGGTGGTCATCGGCACCGACCGAGACGTTCACCGCGGGAGAAAACTCGATACCTTGTTGAAAGTGGTGTAAGTCCGCATCCACGAACAAACGGTCGATGTTGCGCCACTGAAAATCTTGTGCGGTGATCAGGGCGGTTTGGTAGCCTGAGCTGCTGGCGTAGTTGAAGACGCTGGGTGTGCGGTAGATCCAGCCGGTGGGGTCGATGCCTTGCATGCCGTGGAGCATGTAGGGCACGGACACCATGGTGCGCGTGCCGATGGACAAGGCGTTTTCAAACGCCACCAATTCGCCACGGGCTTGCATGGCCGACAGGTGGGGCGTGGTGTCGCGGTGGTAGCCGTAGAGGCCCATGTGCGCGGTGTTGAGGCTCTCACCGATCACCCACACGATGTCGGGCGCACCTGCAGCGGCGGCGCGTTGGGTGAGTGCTGGGCGGTTGATGACCACATCGCTGTTTTTGCCAGCACGCAAGTCCAACGCACGCACCAAGTTGCCCGCGTAGGCCACAGGGGCAAGCTGGAAGTGCGGGGCGCTGTACCAGTTGGCGCTGAGCAAGGCGAAACAAGCGCTGGCCAGCGTCAAGCCACTCCAACGCACCCATGCGCGACGCTTCACATCGGACCAACCCATGGCCCACCACCACACCGCCGTGGCCGCAGCACCCGCCAACAAGGGCCGCAACACGCTGCCGTTTTCTGCGTACAGCGACAAAGACATCAGCGGGTCGCTGATGAAAAAACGGACGTCAAAGACACCAATGTATTTTTGATAGACCGCGAAATACGCCGTTTGCAGGTAGTAGGTGAGGAACACCATGAACAGCCAGAACGCGGCCCAGCGAGGGTGTCGCAGTCGTAAGCCCGCCGCCCAATACAGGGCCACTAGCTGCACGACCAAGCTCAAACCAAAATTCACCATGAAGCGCTGGCCGTGCACGTTTTCCAGCGCCCATGTGATGTGGCGAACGAGCAGCAAGTCCAGCAGCGTCAGTGCAAGCAAAGCAGCAGCGAATTGCAAAAAAGGACGGCCCGTATGAAAGACTTTCATCATGGGTTTCATTATCCCCAAAGAAAAACCCCTCACTTAGAGTCTGCTATCAGAGCAGCGATTGTCACTGGGCCAAGTGGAGCGGAACAGTCAAAACATCGACGCTGATTAGCCCTTGAGAAAAGGCTACCGCATAGGTGTTAACGCCAGCAATGTCGCCTGTTTCACCAATAACGCCAACATCATCACTGAACAGCAAGTGCGGCATCCTGCTGTTCGGACGCCCAGGGACTGGCAAAAAAGTCCTTGTCAAGCTGCTGCCAGACGCCATTGAAGCAAATTGCAATGGCAATAACGTTGGCTTTGAAGGGATGTATGTTTAGTTGCAAGTCGGTAACCATGGCATGACCACTTACCACTTCAGCAAGGTTGAAATGGGCGTTCAAGATGACTGCTGCTCCATTCCTTTCAACGCTGCCTCAGCTGCAAATAACTGTCGTTTCTCACGACTTTGATCAGACAGCCTCGTGGAGATTTTTCATCGTTAGTCAAACTCCCAACAAACCTTTCAAATGCTCGCTGGGCACGTATTCAAGTACTTTGCTCTGGATTTGCTTTGAACTCAAGCCAAACACGCGCTCCAGGGCCAAGGCGTAAACGGCGGCAACGTCGATGGTGATGGGCAAGTCACGCGCTTCGAATATGTCTTTTTCTTTCAGGCCTCGCCAGTCCGCATAAACCTTCGACTCGGTGAGCAAGCCGCCAGCCAAGAAGCAGCAGGACCCAACACCATGGTCCGTGCCGGTGGTGCCGTTCTCGGCCACAGTTCGGCCAAACTCCGTCACCGTGAGGACTAGGGTGTTCTTCCACTGGGCGCCCATAGCTTGTTTGTACTGTGTGATGGCTTGGTCAAGCTCCTTGAGCCGTTCTGCGTGGCTACCAGAATTTGCACCTTGGCTGGCGTGGGTATCGAAACCGTGTCGCGAGTCCAGCAAGCCGACACGAGGGCCGTCGTCCAAGGCCATTTCCTGCCCAGCCAGCCGCGCAAGGGCTTGCAAAGTGCGCGCTTCCTTAAAATCGGGTCGCCCTGCCTGCATTTGCTGTTGGTTAGCGCTTTGTATGGGTTTGGCATAAGGCGCCAACACAGCATCGTTTTGCCACAGTTGCTGCAGCTGATCGGTCATGCTGGCATTCAGGGGTGGCATCCAGTTCGGAAATTGTGTTGTGGCATTGGGGTTGCCTCGCAATATCAAAGGCATGGGTATGGAAATTGAAACGCCAGCGCTGCTATGTGCCTCCTCCATGGCACGGCCTACCCAACCAGTGCCCGAGGCGTACGGCTTGAGCACACCAGATTGCATGATGTCTTGTCCCTCAAAATGCGAGCGTCCTGTGTACTTGAAGCTGGTGTTGTGCACCACGGCCAATTCACGCGCTTGCCACAGGCCGTGCATGCCCGTCAAAGCAGGGTGCAAGCCAAAACCCTGTGCCAAGGGGAGCGAGTTGGTCACGGCGGTGTTGGGTCGGATACGCGTGTAGTCGCTGTCTTGTACTGGAGGGACCGCACACAAACCGTCCATGCCGCCGCGAAGCAAGACCAGCAACAGGCGAGTATTGAGAGCCTGTTGCGCCCATGCCGCGGGCGCACCCGCCAGACTTAAGCCAACGTTACTCAGGCAACCTTGCAAAAAGTGTCTGCGCTTCATATCAGCTCCACAACAAAGAAGGGGAGACGTTCATCAACACCAAGGTCTTGATCAGGTCCCGCTCTGACCAGGCCGCTTGCACCACCAGATGGTCTGGTTGGCCGGGCGAAAAATCGCGCACCAGAGTGGCTTGCACACGCTCGCGCATGGCTTGCCGTTTGGCTGGATCAGCCCCGGTATCCCGTGCCCACTGACGCGCAAAGTATTGCGCTGCGCGGGCGCGACGATCCAGCGTTTCTTTGGAGATCCAGTCGCTGGACTTGATGAACCACCCGTTGGGCTGCGGGCAACGCGGCAGCTCTTGCCCCAAGTCACCCAAAAGGTGATGCGTCTTGATACCGCGGGTATCTGGCTCCCACGGAATGGTCGCTGGCAAGTCCGCATCGCCATAGATCAGGGTCTGCAACAACCACGCCTCGGGCGAACCCAGTTTCCGCGTTGCTTCCAGATGTATCCAGCATTGTTCCAGCAGCGCTTTGTGCACTGTGGGCAGGTGCCCCTTGCTGGCATTGAACGCTTGCTCAATTGCAGCGACAGCTGAGGCAGGAGGCGTGTCATCTAGAAAATACACACACATTTTGTAAGCGATGTGCTTTGCAGTGGCGGGATGGACTGCAAGGTCATCAATCAAGTCTTGCAACTTGCCGTCGGGTCGAAAAATGGCTGAATATTTTTTACCCAACACCGTTTGGGTACCCGCTTCATGGTGGTTGAAGTCAAAAAATGTGCCTAAAGGCTCGCCAGGCTTGTGCCATTTGTCGGGTTTTCTGTCCCGCCAACCGGTCAAGATGAGGGTGGTTTCCTCCACATCCTTCTGGGTGTAGCCTGCAGCGGGGGAGAGGGTAAACAGTTCGAGCAATTCGCGCCCCAGATTTTCGTTCACACTGTCTTGGGTCCAGCCACGCTTGGCCGCAATCGAGTTGGGCCCCGTATTTTGGTTGTTGTCCAAGTACACCAGCATGCCTGGGTGGGTCACGGCGTTCCACAACAAATCGCGAAACTGACCTGTCATGTGCGTGCGCAGCATGCGTTGGTAAGGTCCCACCAAAGTGTCATTGTTCTGGTTGCCCGGCGCCACCATGAAATGGTTAGCCCAAAAATGCCAGAGTTTCTCGAATACGGGTTGTTGTCCAAAACGGGCCGTGCTGGTGCGAGCCTGCACTTCTTTCCAATGTTCGAGCTGCCAATAAGTGTGCATCTCTTGGCGACGCCATTGTTCGTATTCGAGGTTGCTCATCTCCTTGGATTTGGCAAATGAAGCGCGCTCGGTTTCCTGGTGTTGATGAAAAGCGGTCATGACCGCGTCCATCTTCCAAAGTAATGGCAACTGTTCTGTGCCCGGGGTGCGACTGCCATCGCGCTCTATCAGGTCAATAGGCGGCACCCAATCGACCTGCCCCTGCGCCCAGGCCACAGGGTCTTGAGGCAACGCCTGAGTAGGCGAACAGCCAAACCCAACACGACGACAGTAACGCGATGCCTTTTGCTGCTGATTCATAAACCAGGTACCCGATGTGATTGAGGCCAGTATAGACAGACTCAACGAAAAAACCCCACCGTGCGAACACAGTGGGGTTTTGAGTTTCTAACTCTCAAACTGACTAGCGTCAGCGAGGGGATTAGAAGCTGTGCGACAACAACAGAGCGCTTTCTTTTACATCGCCAGTGGTAGTTTCATAGGACTCGTTGTAGTAGTTGATACTGGTACGCTTGCTCAAAGCATAAGAGACAGCGACACTACGTCCATCCAATTTTGCTGCACCAACAGTCTTTGATGTAGCCAGTGCTGCAGTAACGGTGACTGGGCCCAAAGGAGCTGCAACGGTCAAACCAGTCTGGGTAACATCAGCTGCCGTAGAGTTGTCTTGCTTCAACATGCCGTAAGTAACTTTGGCAACGCCAAAGTCGTAGGAGGCACGGATACCAGTACGACTGTCAACCACGGTGGTTCCTACGAGTTTCTCACCACGGAAGTTGGCGCGCAAAACATCAATGCTAATTGGGCCAGTTGTGTAACCAGCGGCGAAAGTAGTAACTGCACTGGTACCACGAGTTTCACCGATCACACCAATGTTATCTTGTGTAGTCAAAGAAGCAGTCAAACCTGGCACCAACGCGGGCAAAGTATATGTGATGCGGTCAGCATCAGAACCATCGGCGCTAGAAGTCAAACCATCAACAGGCAAATAGTCGCCAGATTCAACCGAAGTGAAGACCACCGAACCGAAGCCACCGCTCAAGCCCAAGGTAACGCCATTACCACGGATTGTTTCAGAGCCAGAGTTTTGCTCCATCAGTTGGTCAATGCGCAACTGTGCCGTAGCTTTCATACCGTTGCCCAAGTCTTCAGCTGCGTTGAAGTTGATCTGGGAAGTGTCGGTTCCAAAACCCGAAGTCTTAACACCTGCAGCGGTAGTGTCATTTGTATAGCCCATAGTCAAGTTACCAGAGATGGTGACTTGAGCCATAGCGGCGGAAGAGACTGCAACAGCAGCCAAAGCACCAGATGGGCTCGATCATTATGAAGTTTCTAGAAGGTGCCAACACACGCCAAACCCGCGCCGTTATTGGGTTTGAAGAAAGTTACCAACCAATGACTTCACAACTTTTCATCAAAAAAGTTCACCACTTTTGAACAATTTTTTTCGCGTTTTCTCGTGGGGAAAAGTGGCAGAAATTTTGCGACAAATGGCAACGTATTTTTTTGTGGATAGGTCGCAGAGATTGACTTCACAACATACGCTTGCAGCATGGATTCAAACATGCAAATTCTTCACCAATACATGGCTGCTGACGCAGCCAACGATGCCCAAAAAGAAGCCAATTCTTTTCGCACCAAGCCCATTGCCAACACAACTTTTTGTGTGCCTGGCTATCCCAGCAAGCTGATGATCTTCAAGTTCCCAGCAAGTCAGTTCTGGCAAATGCGCTGCTTCATGGGCAACCGCACACACATCAAATCTTCAAGGACCACGAACCAGCGTGTGGCGATGAACGCAGCCCGCGACTTCTACAACTGCCTTTGTGCCAAATACTACAAAGACGATGTGTCGCAAAGCGATGCAGCAAAAACCAAAAACATAGAGCCAGCACATTTGACATTCGCAGCCATGGCAGCACAGATGTATGCCAGCGAGCAAGCTCGCGTGGATAGAGGTGAGTTCAATCGTGGCAGCTTGCAAGTCATGCACAACAGGCTCAACACTCACTTGCTTCCAGCACTAGGCAAGCTTCAAGTCGCCAGCATTGACTACAAGACCATCCTTGAACTGAGCCACAAGCTCAGCAGCCAATACACCTCTACCACCGTGAGCCAATACTTGGTGATCTTGAGAAAGGTGCTGGTCCATGCCAAGCTGTCTGGTGCCATTGATGTTTTGCCAGAGATTCCCAAGATCAAGATCGTGAGCACGCCACGCAGTGCGTTCACGCCAACTGAATATTGGGCGATCCTTCGTCACACGAGAAGTCTGATCAACTGCCCACATCCGCTGGGCACCACAGAACTACGCCGTCAATATCAAGTGACCGCGGCTGACAGCCAGCTGCCAATCGACTTGTCTTGGGTGATCACGTTCATGGTCAACAGCTTTATCCGCCCCAGCGATCTGCGAACGCTCAAGCACAGGCATGTGGAAATTGTTCGCAATGGGGTTGTGCAGTATCTGCGGCTCACTCTGCCTGAGACCAAGAAGCATGGAGCACCCATTGTCACGCTGCAACCTGCTGTTCGCGTGTATCAACAAATTGTCAAGCAGCGATCAAAGACGAACCACGCCAAAGCTGATGACTATTTGTTTTTGCCACAACATCAAGACCGCGACTATGCACTCAAAATCCTCAGCGTCATGTTCTCTTGGGTGCTGTCTGATTTGGGACTCAAGCAAGGTGCTCACAGCAACAACAGGACACTGTATTGCCTACGCCACTCAGCAATTACATTTCGCCTGTTGTATGGCAGTGGCATTGATCTGCTGACACTGGCTCGCAATGCACGAACCAGCGTGGAGATGATCCAGCGTTTTTACGCCAGCACAGTCTCACCAGAGCAAAACATACGCATGCTGCACAGCAAACGCACACGTATGTCTTGATGGACTTGAACTCAGTGCTTGAAGCCTTCGCGAAGCTTGGCACTGGTCAGCTCAATTTGAGCATCCAGCTCGCCGTTCTGCACCGCACTGATGATGGTATCCAGCACGTTGAGCAAGTTGTCAGCTGTGCCCACCTCCACTGAGGTCTTGCCTTTTTGCAATTCAATCGTGCGGCTGCCGTAGTGGATTGCCAGCATGACTTCGCCACGCTCACCAGTCCAAAACCATGGCTTGATACGAACAGGAATTTCCTTGACCACACGTGCGCCTGTGTCAGCGTCCTTGAAACTGCGCAGGCGTCGCGGCGTGTATTGCTCGCCAGCCTGCAGTGCCTGTGCCAGGCTGCGTTGCTCGCCCAGTTTGTTCAGTAATTTGTTGCGGCGCTTGACCACATCTGGCATGGCTCGCAGCTTTTTGGCAGCGCTGAACTTGAGGGTGGACAGAAGTGTTGTGCTCATCGTATTTCCTTTCATGTTTGCGAATGGGCACAGACAAGCATGTGATCGACCCGCAACTCTGGTCGACCAGAAGCCCGCAAGACTGGCGGGTTATCGATAAACATTTGAAGACTACAAGTTTGAGAAATTTTGAAGCCACATTAAACTGAGACCAGTGCGTAACTAACTCCTGCGTTGATTGCCCGCCATGTTTTTCATCGCCCGCCTAGTCTCACTTGCTTTTGCGTTACTTTTCGCTGGCTCTGCTTTTTCGATTGAGAAAAAATGTGATCCTGCGCCACCTGACGTTGCGACTCTTAATGAACTACGTCCTGGCTTCCACAAGGTAGATGGCGAGTTGGCTAGATTCGACCCCTGTCATTCTTCAGTTAACTTCTCCACCCCCTCACTTTTTTCGCCCAAATTAGCCGAAAAACCCCCGCTAATGATCATTGCTCACGGAGGCGGAGGATTAGGGTTAGCTGAAAAAGAGATGGCAAGCCGCATGAATGCAAATGGCGTTGCAGCTTTGGTATTCGATGCTTACGAGATGAATGGCTTCAACCACAAAGGAACCCCCTTGTTTGTAAGTGGTGTAAGCAACGAATCGCGTCAGCGCATGATTTACAAATCAACTTTCTTTGCATACAAGTGGGCTCTTGAGCAAGGCGAAACCATAGACACCACAAGAATTTTTATCAATGGTCTATCAAACGGCGGGGCGGTTGCTATAAACATGGCTGGGAAAGTCGATCCAAAGCATGTACGCATGGTGTTCGCTGAAGGTGCCCCACCTACAGGTCTTGGTTTTCCTGATCAACTAACTGTGCCTCTATGGTTGATATTCGGAAAGCTTGATAACTATGGCGGGAAAACTGAAGACGATTGGATGTTGACTCGCACAGAACCCTGCCACCTGAATGTGGACTACAACAGATTTGCGCCGAATTTAGCACCAGCTGGTGTGTCCAAGCGATGTAACCCGTTCAGTAATCCCCGTGATATGGTGATCAGCCCCAAAGATTGGTACGAGCAAATCCGCGCTCAAGGTCAGTCCGTAGAACTCCACCTGTACGATGACGCCGCACATGGAATTTTGCTGGGACGTATTAGCAAAAAGAAAGTGGTCTACGGCAAGGGACCAACTGCACTTCATAGATATGCATGGACAGGCTCTGAACCTCATGTACCTGACCGCTTCATAGAAGACTTAGTAAAAGCCATCAAGTCCACGTATTGAATTTGGGTAAGTAAGAAGGTAAGCACAGACAAGTATGTGATCAAGTGCAAATCTTCGCGACTACATATTCCATCGATTTGACGGGCTATTGATCGCATGCTGTGTCGTGAATCACGTCACTGCAGGGTCTGGTTACTGGACGCTGCAGCCATGCTTTGCCTTGCTTTAGCCATGGTCTGCTGTGCCTTTTGGACTTTTTGCCTTGCTCGCTCTGCCTTGAGTGCGTCAGCAGCCCTGTCCTTGGTGGCTTTGAGTGCTGCCATACGCTGCTGCTCTGGCGTCTTGGGTTTGATTACGACTTCATGTATTTGCATCTGGGTATTTATGCCAAATTCAGCCATGGTTTTTTAATGGTTTTATTTGCCACTCATAAATAAACAGCACGATGCAGCAGAGGAAAACTGCAGCGGCACATTCACTACTGATAGCGAGCAGCGCCCTCCACCGTTTGGCGCCCAACAACTGGACATTGGTGTCGCAGGGATGGAAATTCTGTGCAGTAGCAGAGACTTGGTGTCACTACCCGTTGAGGATGATGTTGGGCGTTGCAACCCAATTGACACGAGGATGAATCAAGCACAAAGATGGCAGGCTCAACGCCTGTGCATCACGAGCAAGCCCTGCCCACACGGCAACTTGCAAACGCTGCAAACGGTTGGCACTTGAGCCGTTACAGATGTTGCGTTTTTTCAGCAGCACATAAAAGGAGACAGCAAAACCGCCCTTGCCTGTAAAGGTTGTGCTCAAGTGCTGTGGTCACGAACTCATCGAAAGTCCGTAATTCACATTGAGCCTATTGCCCAAGGTGGCATTCCCCCAAATCAGTAGACATCTAAGATGTTCAACTGAAATGGAGAATTTGAAATGCAAAGGTCGAAGTACACAGCCGAGTTCAAGGCGGAGGCTGTCAAGCAGGTGGTGGATAAGGGCCACACGGTTGTAGATGTAGCCTCCCGTTTGGGATTAGGGGAAGGGGTTTTGTACAACTGGGTTCGCAAGTCCAAGGCCGCTGATGGCGCTCCGTTGGGAGACATGCGTGCGATGCAGGCCGAAGTGGCCAAACTCAAGGCGGAGTTAAGGCGCACCACTGAGGAGCGCGACATCCTAAAAAAGGCCGCAGCGTACTTTGCAAAGCAGTCCGGGTGAAGTACGCGTTCATTCAAGCCCACCGATCCGAATTCAAACTCATCAGCATGTGCCGAGTCCTCAGGGTTCACCGTAGCGGCTTCTATGCGTGGCTACACGAGCCCTTATCACCTCGTGCAAAAGTCAACGAGGGGTTAACTCTCAAGATCAAAGAGTTCTACGACCAAAGCATGGGCGTTTACGGCAGCCCACGTATCTTCTGCGACCTGCGTGAGGCGGGTGTGGCTTGCGGAGAAAACCGTGTTGCGCGACTTATGCGCGCGGCAGGAATCAAGTCAGTTCGGGGGTACAAGAGTCCGAGGTACAAGGTGGGTAAGCCGTCACTGGTTGCGCCCAATCAGCTGCAACGCCAGTTCCAGCACGATGAACCTGACCAAGCCTGGGTGACTGACATCACATACATCCGAACGCATGAGGGTTGGTTGTACTTGGCTGTCGTGCTGGATTTGCACTCACGTGCAGTGGTGGGCTGGAGCATGGGATCACGCATGCAAACGGGTTTGGTGCTGGATGCTCTGACGATGGCTGTGTGGCGCAGGAGGCCCAAAGATTCGGTGATCATCCATTCGGATCAGGGCAGTCAATTCGGCAGCGATGAGTTCAACCGTTGGTGCAAAGACAACCGATTGAGTCCAAGTATGAGTCGTCGGGGCAATTGTTGGGATAACGCGGTGGCTGAGTCGTTCTTCAGCAACCTGAAAAGTGAACGCATCAAAAGGCGGATTTACAGCACAAGGGCTGAGGCCAAGTCGGAAATCTTCGATTACATCGAGGGTTTCTACAATCGAGTTCGGCGTCACAAGCACCTCGATCAACTCAGCCCCTATGAGTTCGAGCGGCAGCGTCAAACTTCGCTATGAAAACTGTCTAGGGATTTGGGGGAATGCCAA